>OJBY01000078.1_pt1 | contig 62777 bp, 63 predicted proteins | sample 1591731 | NCBI WGS metagenome assembly OJBY01 (sample SAMN05416837, study PRJEB24817) | seawater metagenome | isolation source: Sea water | place: Canada:Atlantic | collected 2013-07
CACTATCCTCTTCGTCGGCAGCGTCAGATGTGTATAAGAGACAGGCGCGACGTAATCTTCCAGGTCCGCCACACGGTAGCGGACGCGCTGCCCCAGCTTGGCGAACTTGGGGCCACCGCCTGTTACGCGCAGCTTACGCAGCGAAGAGACAGAAATTCCGGTGATGATCGCGGCGGCATTTTCGTCGACGGCGATGGGGGTGATGTTCTCCATGTCACTTTCCTCGATTGCGACCCATTGCGGGTCCGGTGAGGAACAGATCGGACAATACAGGAACCGATTAGCAGGGCAGGAAGCCTATTCGTGCGGCGATAAAGTGCGGGGGTTTTTTGCTGGGGTTTTCAAGATCCCCTCGGACGGCCACCAGCTGAGCGCTCCGGATGCTTGTTCGTCGCCTGACGCCATGCCCTCTCGAAGCCCCGACCACTCAGCCTGCCGTCGAAGTGGCGCAGGGCGGAATCTTCGAAGTCACCCCGGCGCTTCTTGAATTCCGGGTCTTTCTCGAATTCCCGGTCTAGCCAAGCGCTGCATTCCTTGATCGCCGCAGCCTTGCTGACTGTCGTCTTCCTAGGGGGTTTCGGCTTCGGCTTCGGTGGTAGCGCCTCAAGCTGGAAGTGCTTGCGAAGTTCTGGCTCATGGATCTTCAGCTGCAGCAGATCGATATCCCAGACATTTTGAAAATCGGAAGGCACGAATATCTCGACATTTTCATCTTCATCGATGGGAGCCACGTATCGGTCTGTCGCAAGCGAAAGCTTCCCCTGGCTAAGCTGCCAAGCCCACCGAGGCACTGGCCAGTTAGGTAAGCGCTCTTCATCTGGGCCACGCTGGATGATGGCAATCCCCGCCTCACAGCGGATTGCGCCAGCCGCAAACGCCGTCCGCATCCGACCATTCATCACGTCATCGTCGCCGTTGCATTCCTCAGCGATCAATTTCTGGACCTGCTTGGTCCTAATCCAAACGTCACTCACATTCGCCTCCGCTGGCGACCGCATTGAAAAGGCGACGCGGCAGGCGGTGCGGTGCCGCCGTTCGGGAGCTACCCTAGCCGCGCCACCAACTTATGCCCGCTTGGCGAACGGGATCACCGTTCCCGGCTTCCTAACCAAGGCATCGAGAGCCGCCTGATCGTTTCGAAGCACGGCAGAGAGTAATGCCGCCCACTTATCGAGCGCCTCCCGTTTCTCTTCGTAAAATTCCCACAACAGGTAATGCCCTGCAGCACCCGGACGACTCCTGCCGGCCAACCTGTTTTCGACTGCCTCCACGTGCTCATTCGGAATGCGAAGCCGCTGCATGCATGTCGCCATGGTCCTGCGCAGGTCATGGATCGTCCAGTGCGGGATATCGAACGGCTCTTCGTCTTCACCGGTGAGGATATCGATCATTTCGCCATCCAGCTTGTTCTTCTTTTTCGACCAGCCGGAAATCGGCGTGGTGCCCGTAGTCGTGAAGGCGAGCCCTTTCCGAGGCCATTTATCCCCCCCGGCTAGTTCGTCGAGAGTGGCGATAGCGAGATCGCTCAAAGGAACGAGGTGCTCCGCCTTGTTCTTCGTCCGCGCTGGTGGGATGATCCAAAGCCGATCGGGCCGGTTGAGTTCTTTCCAGTCTAAACCTGACACTTCGCTTCTGCGCTGGCCGGTAACGAGCAGCATCCGGAAGGCTTGCATGAATGGGGAAGGCAGTTCCGCCGTCGCGTTCCAGAACCCTTTTATCTCTTCGTCGTTCAGCCACCGTTTGCGCGCCTTGGCAGGGGGCGGACCTTCATAGTCGGAGATAGGATTGATCTCGATATCGCCCCGGCTTTTCGCCCACCTAAACATGCGACGTATTACCGCGAACACCCCCGCCTTGATCGCGGGCCGTCCGTCATACTTGTCGAGAAGTTCGGTCAGGCGGCGGGTATCGAAATCAGGCAGAGCGACTGTGCCGACGTGAGGCACGATGTGCAGCCGCAGGTAGCCCTCCACCCAGTCAGCCGACTTTTCCCATTCCTTCACCACTTCGAGATCGTAGAACTTCTTCGAATAGTCCTTGATCAGTAGCGTCTCTGCGTTGCGCTTGCGGTTGCGGCTTTCTTCGGCTGGATCGATGCCCTGGGCAACGAGACGCAATAGACGCTCTGCTTCCTTCCCTGCCGATTCCGGGGTCCATGTCCCCATGGGGCCGATTGTGAAACGCTTGGTCTTCGCACTGCGTCCACCATGCAAACGATATTGGATCAGAAAGACGCCTCGCCCAGACGGAGTGCGCTTGAACCCGAACCCCTTCCTTTCGGTGTCCCATAGGAACTGATCGGTCTTTCCAGCCTTCAGCGCATCGACGGAGCGCTTTGTGATCTTTCCTGTAGCCATCGGTAAGCACCTAGTAATCACCGCGTTTCCAAATGTCGGAACGTCACGGAAAAGAGAATGCTGAAAATTCTATGCTACACAGGGGGATAAGGCAAGTAGAGGAATGCGCCGGAACGTATGGGAAAACCAGACCTCTTGATTCCTAATCCGGGGGCCACAGGTTCGAATCCTGTCGGGCGCACCAATATTCGGGAAATCTGTCTAGTTGACGTCTTCCGGTGGAGCGATGGGAAGCGGGAGAGGTGCGACCGATACGCCCTCATCCAAAAGTTCCCTGGCTTCCTGCACGCTCGCCTCGCCATGGATGGCTGCATGGTCGCGTTCGCCGTAATGCATGGCGCGCGATTGTTCGACGAAATTCTTGCCCACCCAGGTGCTGTTCTTCAACGCCTTTGCCTGTGCCTCGGCCAGCTTGCCCAACGCAGCAGCTACCTCGGGTGACATAGGCGTATTGGAAAGCCCCTTGTCAGCGTTGGCCCGGCCCGAAGTCTGGACGACCTGGCTGCCTTTCTTGCCGACGGTCGGCGCCATCGGTGCCTTGCTGATCTCCTCGGATCCGCATTGCGGGCAGGCTACCATTCGGCGTTCGCATTGCGAGGCGAAGTCATCGGACGAGCCGAACCACCCCTCAAAACGATGGCCATGGTCGCAGGTGAGGTCAAAAACTATCATGGATTGCGTGATCTAGGGATATCTCGCTTGTTGGCAAGGCTGGGAAGCTGCTTGCGCACTTCTGCAATTCGACCTGTGTCGATTTCACAGACCTGCAAGCCCAGTGCATCGCCGCCCATATCAAGCAGCACATCGCCCCACGGCCCTACCACCAGAGAGTGGCCGAAGGTTGATCTTCCATCTTCGTGATCGCCCACTTGGGCTGCTGCGACGACAAAAGCGCTCGCCTCTATTGCGCGTGCACGTTGCAGTACGTGCCAATGGGCCTTGCCCGTCGGCACCGTGAAGGCGGCAGGAATGGCGATAGCATCGCAACAACGCTGACCAAGTTCTTCAAACAATGCGGGAAACCTGATGTCATAGCATGTAGTCAGTCCCAGGCGACCGATCGGAGTATCATCCGCCGTCACGACATGCTCCCCCGGCGCATAGGCCGCAGATTCGCGCCAGCTTTCTCCGGTATCCAGCTCCACATCGAACATATGGATCTTGTCATATCGTGCCGCGACCTGTCCGTTGTCATCAAACAGTATCGTGCGGTTGACCCAGCGACCGTCCTCGCGTGTCACAGGAAGCCCGAGAGCTATCCAAATTCCGGCTTTTGCGGCAGTGCCAGCCACCCGTTCGACAATCGGGCTCTCGCTTTCTGCCACGATGTTTTCGCCAGCTCGGCTGCGCTTGCGATCCAGCAGTCCGGCCATTTCCGGGGTGAAGAGCATCTTGGCGCCCTCCCCCGCAGCCTGATGCGCAGCGTGCACAATTGCGTTCGCATTGACTTCGGGATCAATTCCCGATGTCATTTGCAAAAGGGCAATTTTCGTCATTGCTTGCCGTGTCAAAGGCCGAGAAGCTGATTCAGCCTGCCCTCGCGTTCCAGCGCGGCAAGTTCGTCTGACCCGCCAACGTGTTTATCATCGATGAAGATCTGCGGAACTGTTCGCGCATCCGGCTTGCGATTCGTCATTTCCTGCCGTTTCGGACCACCCAGCGTGATGTCGTACTCTTCATATTCCACGCCCTTGCTGTCCAGCAGACGCTTCGCACGGTGGCAGAAGCCACAATACATTTTCGTGTAAATTTCGACTCTAGGCGTGGTCACAAATATTCCCCTGGATACGCTGTATCGGATAATCTTGAAAGCTCTGACAGCCTTCCTATCTCCAGCATACGGATGCCGAAAGCGGGTCCGTATACCTTTCAAATTGCTCAGAAGAGGATTTGTTTCAAATGAACCGTACAGACTTTACCCCCTATCGTCGCTCTACCGTCGGGTTCGATCGCTTGTTCGACCTGCTGGAGAACAACTCCCGCAACAGTGGCGACAACTATCCCCCCTTCAATATCGAGCGGCGCGATGAAGATGCCTACCGCATCACGATCGCCGTGGCCGGCTTCCGGTCCGAAGACATCGATATTACAGCGCAGCAGAATCTGCTTACCGTGGAGGGGAAGAAGCGAGAAGAGACAGCTGAAGGCGAAATGCTGCATGTCGGCATCGCCAACCGCGGATTTGAACGGCGTTTCGAACTTGCCGACTATGTCCGCGTAGACAATGCCGATCTTGCCGATGGCCTTCTGGTGATCGACCTGGTGCGCGAGGTGCCGGACGCGATGAAGCCGAAGAAAATTGCGATCGGTGGAAACGCGCTGAAAGTTGTCGAGAACAAGGACAAGAATGACGGACAGGCCGACGCCGCCTGATCGACCTTGATCAATTGTCCAGTACAAACGTTGGGGGCGGAGCCCGCTAAAGCTCCGCCCCCTCGACGCTTAGCGCCGACCCGCTCTCAGAAAAAAGCTGTCCGGGTCGCAAGAGACAGCCTTCCCAAAGAGCAAGACCGAACCGACAGCGCGCGAGATACCCCTGTTGCTCGCGCTGGGCCGATCTAAATCTTAAAACGAAATATGAAGGAGTGCGACGCCGGTCACGACCTCGCTTGCACCCCTCAGCACCCTTTCATTATGCGTTACCCGTTTAGGGGTTCATAATGCAAGATTATTCTGAGGTTAATCATAAGGCCGTAACAATCATGCTCTTTTTCAAAAGCTTAGCTATACCAGACGCGACTGCGCCAATGCTGCTGCAATAAAGCCGCTGAACAAGGGATGTGGTTCGAACGGCCGACTTTTCAGTTCGGGATGAAATTGTACGCCAACAAACCATGGATGGTCCGGGCGCTCGACGATTTCTGGTAACAACCCGTCCGGTGACATTCCCGAGAAAATCAGCCCACCTTCTTCGAGTTGCTCGACATAGTGGGAATTGACTTCGTAGCGGTGGCGATGACGTTCGAAAATCGACGTTGCCCCGTCATAGATGCCAGAAACACGGCTTCCTTCCGCCAGCTTTGCTTCATACGCGCCAAGTCGCATCGTGCCGCCCAGGTCGGTATCGGCAGAACGCTTCTGCAAGCCTTCCTTGCTCATCCATTCGGTAATAATCCCGACGACCGGTTCGGCCGTTTCGCCAAATTCGGTCGATGACGCTGAAGAAATATTGGCGGTGTTGCGCGCTGCCTCGATGCAGGCCATCTGCATTCCAAGACAAATACCGAAGAATGGCACCTTGCGCTCCCGGGCAAAGCGTACTGATGCAATCTTGCCTTCGGAACCGCGTTCTCCGAAACCGCCGGGCACGAGTATGCCGTGCAACGGCTCCAGCGCGGCGGCTATCTCGTCGTCGTCCTGCTCAAACACCTCTGCATCGATCCAGCGGATATTGATCTTGGTACGATTGGCCATGCCCCCGTGCACCAGCGCCTCGTTCAGCGATTTGTAGGCGTCGGGCAGGCCGACGTACTTGCCCACGACGCCGATGGTGACTTCGCCCTCGGGATTTTCGTAGCGATCAACCACGTCTTCCCAACGCGTCATCGTAGGCGGATTGGAAGTGCCCAGCATGGCGAAGTGACGCAGCACTTCGGTATCAAGCCCCTCTGCATGATATTGCTGGGGCACGGTATAGATGCTGCTGGCGTCGAGTGCAGGAATTACCGAAGCAGGTCGCACGTTACAGAATTGCGCGATCTTGCGCCGTTCGCTTTCGGGCAACGGATGCTCACAGCGGCACAGCAGGACGTCGGGCTTGATGCCAAGCGAGGCGAGTTCGCGAACCGAATGCTGCGTCGGCTTGGTCTTCAGTTCGCCCGCTGCGGCGATATAGGGCACTAGCGTTACATGAACTGAAACGGTCTGGTCAGGCTCCAGCTCGTTGCGAAGCTGGCGTATTGCCTCCATGAATGGAAGGCTTTCGATATCGCCGACGGTGCCCCCGATCTCACACAGGATGAAATCATGGTCGCCCTGGTCGGCCAAGGCGAATTCCTTGATCGCATCGGTAACATGGGGAATTACCTGAACGGTCGCGCCCAGATAGTCACCGCGCCGTTCCTTGGCGATGATATCCCGATAGACCCTGCCAGAGGTGATGTTGTCGTTCTGATGCGCCGAGACACCTGTAAAGCGTTCGTAGTGCCCGAGATCCAGATCGGTTTCCGCACCATCGTCGGTAACGTAGACTTCACCGTGCTGGTAGGGGCTCATCGTGCCTGGATCGACGTTCAGGTAAGGATCGAACTTGCGAATTCGCACCTTGTAGCCACGTGCCTGAAGGAGTGCAGCCAAAGAGGCTGCCATGAGACCTTTGCCGAGCGAGGAGACCACGCCGCCGGTGATAAAAATGTACCGCGCCATGGGAGTCGGGCCTTAAGCTCACCTTCGGATTCGGTGCAAGCGCTTTGGTCAGTCTTTTCGAGAATAAGGGCGAGTTGCCCGCAGAAATCTCTTACTCGGCCAGGTCGGCCAGCGGATCTTCCGAAGGATTGGGAATCGATTCCACGGGCGCTTCGCCATCAAGGCCGGGATCGCCCGGAATGGGGTCATCCGAGGTTGCACCTTGCGTCGTTGATCGATCGAGAGTGTCATCGAAATTACGCTGGCCCGATGCATCCACCGCAACGGCGGCAAGAACGATGGAAAGCCCCACGAACAAGATAGCGAACCACTTGGTCGCGCGGGAGAGGAAGTCCGCCGCGCCGCGCGCCGACATCAAACCACCGGGGCTTCCGCCGCCACCGATGCCCAGCCCACCACCTTCCGATCGCTGCATGAGCACGAGAATTACGAGGCCAGCAGCAATGAAGGCCTGGATAACGGTAAGGAAAATGAACAGGGTCATGTCGGTTTTCAGGCAATTCTTCTTTGGGAATAGGCAGGTTGTCGGGTCAGCATGTAGGCCCGCACATCGTTAGTCACAAGAGGCGCCATGATCGGTCTTGATCAGGATTTGTCTTCCTGTGCCTCAGCCGCGGCCATGATAATGCCGAGGAAGCTTTCTGCAGTAAGGCTGGCCCCGCCGACAAGTGCGCCGCCAACATCGTCTGCGGTCAGCAGTTCTGCTGCATTGTCAGGCTTTACCGAACCGCCATAAAGAATACGCACATCCGCGCCTTCCTCGCCATACAAGGAGCCCAGCTTCTCGCGGATATGACGATGCATCGCGCCTATATCGTCCGCAGTCGGGGTGCGGCCGGTGCCAATAGCCCAGACCGGCTCGTAGGCGATGGTGACCTTTTCGGCCACGCCTTCGCCCGTAGGTACCGAACTGGCTAGCTGGTCGGCCACGACGCTCTCGGCCTTGCCCGCATCGCGTTCCTCTTCGGTCTCACCGACGCACACGATCACGTTCATGCCAGCGGCAATCGCCGCCTCCGCCTTCTCCTTGACAAGAGCATTGGTTTCGCCGTGGTTGGCGCGACGCTCCGAATGTCCGACAATGGTGAAGCCCGCGCCTGCATCCTTCACCATGGCAGCGGAGATATCACCTGTATGTGCACCGCCATCTGCGGGGTGTACGTCCTGCGCACCGATTCCGATCAGATTTGCTTCCTTGCGGGTTGCATGAATCAATGTGAAAGGCGGCGCCAGGGCCACTTCCACCTTCAACAGACGCTCTGCAGCACGATCAACAGCGCGCGCTTCGGCCAGCATGGCTCGTGTGCCGTGCATTTTCCAGTTGCCGACGATGTAGGGCCGATTGGACATTATGATTGTTTTTCCGTGATTTTTAATTCTGGCGAGCGACGCTGATGCGTCGGAAACCCGTTCTGTGTAGCTGCGCGCTAGTCTGGCGTCACCATCTTGTCAAAGCCGGTTTTCCACTTTGCGGGAAAGCTGCGTCTGCCTGTTGCGGGAGAGTCGCAGGGCGGATAAAGCGGGCGCGAAACAAGGCGCGGCATCCCCCTGCCCGCGCCGCAGCATAGAAAACAACGCAAACCATGATCACTTTCTTCCGCAGTTTTTTCCAGTCCAAGCTGGGCATTGCCGTAACGCTGGCGTTCCTCGGTCTGATTGCCGTGGCCTTTGCGAGTTCCGATGTTGCCAACAGCGGCATGTTCGGCGGTGTGACTGGCGGAGATCGCGTTGCCGTGGTCGGCGAGCGACGCATCTCCACGGCGGAACTCACCACCAATGCCAACAACGCATTGCAGCAGGCGCGGGCCGAAAATCCCACGCTGACAATGGAGGAATTCATCGCCCAAGGGGGGCTGGATGACGTGTTGCAGCAGATGGTAAGCCGGTCGGCAATTGCCGAGTATGGCAATGCGATGGGGCTGCGCGTCAGCGATCGACTGGTCGATAGCGAAATCATGAGTATACCGGCCTTCCAGGGCATCGACGGCACGTTCAGCGCAGACAGTTTCCGCGAGGCGCTGCGCCGCCTCAGCCTGACGGAAAGCGCCGTGCGCGATGATCTGGCGATGGGGCTCTATGCCCGGCAGCTTGTCTTGCCGATCGGTTATGGCGCGCAATTGCCGGACAGCTTCGCGCGTCGTTATGCACAACTGCGCAATGATACGCGCATCGGTAATGCGGCCAGTATTCCCGCCGCCGCCTTTGCGCCTGAAGGCGAACCGAGTGCCGAGGAACTGCAGGGTTACTACGATGCGAATCGCGCCGACTACATCCGGCCGGAACGCCGTGTATTGCGTTATGCTACTTTCGATATAAACGCGGTCGGCGAACTGGCGCCGGTAACCCAAGAGCAGATCGCTCGCCGTTATCAACGCGATGCAGAGGTCTATGCAGCGGGCCAGCAGCGTAGCTTCACGCAGCTCGTCTTACCGACACAAGCAGCTGCGCAGGCGGTGATCGATGAAGTGGAAGGGGGCGTCTCGCTTGCCGCTTCGGCGCAATCGAAGGGGTTGAACACGGTTAGCCTGTCGGAAATCGAACGCGAAACTCTGCAATCGCAAACATCCGCGCAAGTGGCGGAGGCCGCTTTCGTTGCCAATGAGGGTAGTCTCGTCGGTCCCGTGCGTGGTGATCTTGGTTGGTATGTCCTGAGGGTTGACGATGTAACGCAAATAGCCGGTCAGAGCGTAGAGCAGGCGAGTGTAGCCATTCGTGAGCAGTTGCAGGAGGAGCGCCGCAGGCTTGCCCTTAATGAACTGACGACGCGGCTTGAAGACGAATTCAGAGATGGCCGCAGCCTTTCGGAAACTGTCGATGAACTCGGGTTGGAAATTCAGACGACCCCTCCCCTTACCGCTGATGGTCGCATTTACGGTACGCAGCAGTCCGCGCCTGAAGAACTCGCTCGCGCAATCAGCTTTGCATTCGAGAAACAGGAAGGCAGCGATCCCGAACTGGTTGAAATCGTTCCCGGTGAGCAATTCCTCCTGTTCGACGTGCCCCAGGTGACGGCCAGTGCCACTGCCCCCCTTGCAGAGATCAGGGGCGAGGTGACGCAGGCTTGGCGCCGCGCGCAGGGCATGGCAGCTGCCAGCGCCGCTTCGGCGCGTATTCAGCAGCGCGTACAGGAAGGGGCGACGCTTGCAGATGCGGTTGCCGCCGAAGATGTTGACCTGCCGGCGCCCCAGCCCCTGCGCCTCAACCGCCAGCAGGTTGCGCAGCAAGGTCAGGTATCGCGCGCGAGCCTGCTGTTCTTCTCCATGGCCGAAGGCACGACGAAGCGCGTTCGCCAGGACGAGGCCAACACATGGTTCGTCCTGAAGCTCGACGAAATTCAGACCCCGGAGATCGACGAGGATGGCCAGCTGTTCGCTGCTGTTCAGCAGCAGCTTGCTCAGGCCGCTGGCGCTGAATATCTCGATCAGTTCCTTGGCGCCGCCGAAGGAACTTTCGACGTGGAAATGAACGATGTTGCCATCGACGCAGTGCGTGCACAGCTTACCGGTTCGGCGAACTAGGAGCGATCCGACTTTGTCTGCCACTCCGTTGAATGCCGATGCAGCGAAAATCGCCTTGGCCGATGGGCGCAACACGCTTGTCTGGCGACGGGTGGTAGCAGATACAGAAACGCCGATTGGCGCCGCACTGAAACTGATAGAGCCGGGGCGCGGCGATTTCTTGCTGGAATCGGTGGAGGGTGGAGAAATACGCGGGCGCTACAGCTTGCTCGGCCTCGATCCCGATCTGATGTTTCGTGCGACCGGAGCCAAGGCTGAAGTCAACCGCCGGTGGCGGTTCGATCGCGATGCATTCCAGCCTCTTGCTGGCAACAGTATGGCGGAACTGCGCGCGCTGGCAAACGCCTGCCGTATCGAGATGCCCGATGGCCTGCCGCCTGCCCTCGCCTGCCTGGTCGGCTATTTCGGATATGAAACAATCGGTTTGGTGGAAACCCTGCCGCGCGCCCCGCAAAGCGCGCTTGACCTCCCGGACATGCTGTTTTCCCGGCCCGCGCTGGTGCTGGTATTCGACCGGTTAAGCGACAGCCTTTATGTCATCGCACCTTTATGGGCAGCCGAAGGTGGTGGCGCGGCAACGATTGAACGCGCCGGTGAGCGGATCGATGAGACCCTGCGCAAGCTGGGCGAAGCGGTGCCTGAAACAGAACGTACTCCAGACCTGCCGGATCTCGATCTGGAAGCTGCCATGGATCCGGCGGATTACGACCGCATCGTGCTACGTGCGAAGGATTACATCACCGCAGGCGATATCTTCCAGGTTGTGCTGGCGCAGCGTTTCACCTGTCCGTTCCCCCTGCCTCCCATCGCGCTGTACCGCGCCCTTCGCCGGGTCAATCCCTCGCCGTTTCTCTATTTCCTCGACCTGCCCGGTTTCGCCGTGGTGGGATCGAGCCCGGAAATCCTCGTGCGGGTGCGCGACGGCGAAGTGACCATTCGCCCAATTGCCGGAACACGTCCACGAGGCTCTACCGAAAGCGAAGACAGGGCTAACGAGGTAAGCTTGCTGGCCGATCCAAAGGAATGTGCGGAGCATCTGATGTTGCTGGATCTTGGCCGTAACGATGTAGGGCGCGTGGCGGGCGCGGACAGCGTGACTGTGACGGACAGTTTCACCATCGAACGCTACAGCCACGTGATGCACATCGTCAGCAATGTCGTTGGCCAGCTTTCGCATGACAAGGATGCTCTCGACGCGCTGTTCGCAGGCTTTCCTGCGGGCACCGTTAGCGGCGCGCCCAAGATACGCGCCTGCGAAATTATCGCGGAACTGGAGCCGGAAACGCGCGGCCCCTATGCTGGCGGTGTTGGCTATTTCGCGCCAGATGGATCGGTGGATAGCTGCATCGTCCTGCGCACGGCAGTGGTGAAGGACGGCACCATGCATGTGCAGGCGGGTGCCGGCATCGTAGCGGACAGCAATCCGGAATATGAAGCGGCCGAATGTCGCCACAAGGCAGGGGCACTGATCGCTGCCGCACGAGAGGCAATGAAGGTGGCGAGCGAGCCGGGGTTCGGCCAGTGAAGCGCGCGTTGGGCGCTCTTGTTCTTCTAGCGCTTTCCGCCTGTACGATCAGGGGTGAGGGAGAAAGCGAACAACAGCGCGTGTCTATTTGCGAACCGGTAGTGTTCGAGGACTCGCCGTTCACGCATTGCGTCGCGCAGCCGGGAGACCATGCCATTGCGATGGATCTGTCGCGAGATGGTACGGACGAACCATACCGCTCGCTTGGCGCGCTATCGAGAGCGTTGGGCGAGGAAGAGGAACGCCTGGCGCTGGCCATGAACGGCGGCATGTTCGATTCCGAAGGTCGGCCCATCGGCTACTACGTGGAAGAGGGGATGCGCCGCACAGTCCTGAATGAGAACGAGGGGCCGGGCAATTTTCACCTTCTTCCCAACGGTGTTTTCTTCGGCGAAACCGCTGAAGGGCCGTGGCGCGTGTGGGAAACCGGCCGCTTCGCTGACGAGATCGAAGATCGTCCACAATTCGCTACCCAGTCCGGCCCGATGCTGGTGATCAACGGGGAACTGCATCCGGCGATCAATATCGACGGTGATAGCCGCAAGATCCGCAACGCTGTGGGTGTTGACGCGGCAGGCCGCGCGCATTTCGTCATCACTGAAGCTCCGGTGAGTTTTGGCAAGCTGGCGCGCCTCTATCGCGACGTGCTGAATGTGAACAATGCCCTGTTTCTGGATGGCAGCGTTTCGCAAATCTGGGACCCGGCAAGGGATCGCCTCGATGCGGGGCCTTCCATCGGGCCGATTATCCTCGTAACCGAGAGGGACACGAAACAATGACACAATATCGCGAGCTCTATCCCGAGATCGAACCTTTCGACAGTGGAATGCTGGATGTGGGCGAAGGCCATTCGCTCTACTGGGAACGCGTCGGCACAAAGGGTGCAAAGCCCGCCGTCATGCTGCACGGCGGGCCTGGTGGCGGCATAAGCCCCGATCATCGCCGACAGTGGGACCCGGAACTCTACGACGTTCTGCTGTTCGATCAGCGCGGTTGCGGCAAGTCGCTGCCCTTCGCCGAAATCGAGAACAACGACACCTGGCGTATCGTTGCCGACATGGAGCGGCTGCGTGAAATGTGCGGCTTTGATAAATGGCAGGTTTTTGGCGGTAGCTGGGGGGCCACGCTCGCTCTCGCCTATGCCGAGACCCATCCCGACCGGACCAGCGAACTTGTGCTTCGCGGCGTCTTCCTTGGGCGGCAGAAGGAAAAGGCCTGGCTTTACGAATACGGCGCCAGCGAAATCATGGCGGAGCAGTGGGACGCTTTTACCGGCCTGATACCCGAAGCGGAACGCGGCAATCTGGTAAAAGCCTATTACGAACGCCTGACCAGCGAGGACGAGGATACCCGCCTTGCCGCCGCGCGCGAATGGTCCATGTGGGAAGGCAATGTCGCCACGCTTTTACCCAATGACGATTTGCTGGACAGCTTCGCCGATCCTGCGAAGGCCGTTCCCTTCGCACGGATTTGCGCATGGTTCTTCCTGGAGGACTTTTTCCTCGAAGAAGGTCAGCTTCTGAACAACGTGCCACGAATAAAGGACATACCCGGCATCATCGTTCAGGGCCGTCATGATATTTGCACCCCGCCCGTCTCTGCCTGGGAACTGCGCAAGGCCTGGCCCGATGCGGACCTTCGGATAGTGCACGATGCGGGCCACAGCGCGTCCGAACCCGGCATCATAGACGGACTGGTGCGTGCTACCGACCAATTCGCCGGCAAATCCGCCTGATTGCCAAATCCGCTTGATCGACAGGCTATGAAAGGCAAAGGCACGCGCATGAGCGAAACGCCAGATATCCTTGTCGTCGACAATTACGACAGCTTCACCTTCAACCTTGTTCATTACCTGATGGAACTGGGCGCGAAAGTGGGCGTAGTGCGCAACGATGCGATTTCCGCGCAAGAAGCTTTGGACACCGGTGCTGCGGGTATTCTGATTTCTCCCGGTCCTTGCACCCCTAACGAAGCGGGTATCAGTCTGGACCTGGTCGCCGCCTGCGCCGATGCGCAACGCCCACTGCTCGGCGTGTGCCTTGGGCATCAGTCGATCGGGCAGCATTTCGGCGGCAAGGTCGTGCGCGGCGGGCTGATGCATGGTAAGACCTCGCCCGTCGATCATGACGATACCGGCGTATTCGCCGGCCTGCCCTCGCCATTCACTGCGACCCGCTATCACTCGCTGATCGTCGAAAATATCCCCGATTGCCTGATTGTGAACGCCACCAGCGAAACACCGGGGCTGGATGGAACTTCGGTCATGGGGTTTCGCCACGCCGAATTGCCTATTCACGGGGTGCAGTTCCATCCCGAGAGCATCGCCACGCAATACGGCCACGACCTGCTCGCCAATTTCTGCGCAATCTGCGGCGTGACTGCGAAGGTACCGGCATGAGCATGCTTCCCCCAGTCGATCACCCACTTACCGAAGAGAGCGCGGAAGCCGCCTTTTGCGACATGCTGGATGGCAAGCCCGCCGACGAGGAGATTGCGCGCTTCCTGTCCGATCTATCCGACCGCGGCGAACGCGCGGAGGAAATTACGGGCGCAGCGCGCGCCATGCGAGAACGGCTCATCCCCATCGACGCGCCCGCAAACGCGATTGACGTTTGTGGTACGGGCGGCGACGGCCATCATACATTGAACGTATCGACTGCCGTCAGTCTGGTGGTGGCGGCCTGCGGCATCCCGGTTGCCAAGCACGGCAACCGCGCGGCCAGTTCAAAGGCAGGTGCTGCCGATACTCTCGAAGCGCTCGGCCTCGATATGGATGCAGCGGGCCGAACTGCCGAGCATACCTTGCGCGAGATCGGCATCTGCTTTCTATTCGCCAAGAACCACCACCCCGCGATGGCGCGCATCCAGCCCATCCGGCAGAAGCTGGCGAAGCGTACGATCTTCAACCTCATGGGCCCGCTGTCCAACCCCGCTCGGGTGCGCCGCCAGCTCATCGGCATCGCTCGCCCTGCCTATGTGCCGATCTACGCCGATGCGATGGCAAGGCTGGGGACAGAGCGGACATTTATCGTCTCGGGCGACGAAGGGCTGGACGAACTTAGCCTGGATGAAGGTAACGAAGTGGCTGACGTGCAGGGGCGCGAAGTACTGATGCGCCGCGTACTTGCCGAGGATGCAGGCCTTCCCCATGCCCCTGTCGAAGCGATCCGTGGCGGCGATGCCGAGCACAATGCAAAAGCGCTGGAAGCGCTGCTGATGGGTACGCCCGGCCCTTATCGCGATGCCGTGCTGTTCAACGCTGCGGGCTCGCTGATGGTGGCAGGCGAAGCTGAAAGCTGGGAGGAGGGCGTGGAAGAAGCAGCCGAGGCCTTGGACAAGGGACTGGCAAAGGCGCTTCTCGATTGCTGGATTGCGGCGGCGAAATGAACAGGCTGGAAGAAATCTGCGCAACCAAGCGAGAGGAAGTGCGCGCCCGCAAGGGAACAAGGACGCAGTCCGATCTGGAGCGACTGGCCAGCGCCGCCGCGGCCCCGCGCGGATTTCGCCGCGCCTTGGAAGAGAAGTCTGCCGATGGCTTTGGCCTCATTGCCGAAATCAAGAAAGCTTCGCCATCGAAAGGTTTGATTCGGGCGGATTTTCGTCCACACCAGCACGCGATGGACTATGCCAATGGCGGCGCAGCGTGCTTGTCGGTTCTCACCGATGCACCCTATTTCCAAGGGCACGAGGATTACCTCAGCGATGCCCGTGCCTCGTGTGCCCTGCCGGTGCTGCGCAAGGATTTCATGGTGGACCCTTGGCAGGTGGCCGAAAGCCGCGCTCTCGCTGCCGATGCGATCCTTATCATCGTCGCCGCGCTCGACGACGAACTGATGGCAGAGATTGAAGCTGCCGCGATCGATCACGGGATGGATGTTCTGGTCGAAGTGCATGACGAGCGGGAACTGGAGCGCGCTGCTACCAAACTCTCGTCACGGCTGATCGGCGTGAACAACCGCGATCTCAAGACCTTCACCACTGATCTTGGCACGACCGAGCGTCTCGCTCCGCTTGCTCCAGAAGATGCCCTGCTGGTCGGCGAGAGCGGTATCAACAGCCATGCCGACTGCCTGCGACTTTCCCGGTCAGGCGTACGCTGCTTCCTTGTCGGAGAAAGCCTGATGCGACAGGCCGACGTAGAGGCTGCAACACGCAAATTGCTGCAAGGTTAAGCTTGCCCCCGGCATGGTTGCGCCGCATGCTGGATGGGAAAGCGGCGATAACCGTCGGGCAATCCTGTGAAGGGGGCAACCATGGGTATTTTCAGTTCCATCAAAGACGCGATTTTCGGCAAAGAAGCGCAAGCGAAGGAAGCACCAAAGACCACGGCCAATCCCGGCTCCGGCGGATTTGGCCGCGCTCAGGCCAAAAGCGAGCCGATCAGCGAAGTCGACGTGGAAGCGCGCCTCGATGCTATGGATGGCGCGGACAAGCTTAACTGGCGCACATCGATCGTCGATCTGATGAAGCTCGTGGGCCTCGATCCCAGCTATGAAAATCGCAAGGAATTGGCGAATGAGCTGGGTGACGACGATTATTCCGGCAAGGCGGAAGAGAACATCGCGCTGCACAAGCATGTGATGGACAAGCTGGCCGACAATGGCGGCAAGGTTCCGCAAAGCATGCGCAGCTAAACGTTGCTCCTGCCGGGCGATCTGCGATAGATCGCCCACATGAGTAAACTCACCCATCTCGATGACAAGGGCGCTGCGCGCATGGTGAATGTGGGCGCAAAGCCTGAAACCGTGCGCAGTGCTACCGCCGTGGGACGTATCCGCATGGCGCCAGCGACTCTTGCAGCCGTGCGAGAGGGAAACGGGCCGAAGGGCAACGTGCTTGCGGCGGCGCGTATTGCCGGGATCATGGCGGCCAAGAAAACGGGCGAACTAATCCCGCTGTGTCATCCGCTCGCCCTGGATACGGTCAGCGTGGACTTTGCTATTGTCAAAGATGCGGTGGAGGTTGCTGCAAGAGCCGCGCTTACCGGCAAGACCGGAGTGGAAATGGAAGCGCTTACTGCTGCGTCCATTGCCCTGCTTACCCTGTACGACATGGCCAAGGCACTGGAAAAGGGCATGGTTATCGAACACGTCCGCCTACTGGAGAAAACCGGTGGCAAAAGTGGCGACTGGCGCGCGGAATAGGGCTACGATGGCACCGCCCAGCCCCATAACACTGGAGCAGGCGCAGCGACGTTTATGCGCCCTTGCCGCTCCCCTGCCGGTGGAGCGTGTCGATCTGGCAGAGGCAGTCGGGCGATATTTGGCGCAGGACCTGCTGGCGCGGCGCACGCAGCCGATGGCCGATCTGTCCGCCATGGATGGCTATGCAATGGCTAAAAACGATTTGCGCGGCCCCTGGCGCGTGACGGGAGAAAGTGCTGCGGGACACCCTTTCACCGGTGCGATAGCCGCAGGCGAGGCTGTGCGCATATCAACAGGTGCCCACATGCCCCGCAGCTCTGGTGTCGTTCTGTTGCAGGAAAACGCCACGCGCGATGGCGAGATGGTTGCGCTGAACGGTGAAGACGAACCGACAACACGCCATATCCGCCGCGCCGGTTTCGATTTTACCAAAGGCGACGTTCTGCTGGAAAAAGGCACAGCGATTGGCCCTGCCCAGCTTGCCCTCGCAATCTCAGGTGGGCATGGCGCGCTACCCTTGCATCGCCAACCTTCGCTTGCCGTTCTCGACAGTGGCGACGAATTGAGCGCCGATCCGGTAAATTGCGGCCCGCATCAATTGCCCGCCAGCAACGGACCCGCCATCGCTGCCCTTGCCCGCCCCTTTATCTCGCACGTCCAGCGCATCGGCCCGGTTCGCGATACGATGGAGGCCCTGCTGGATGGGCTGGATCGGGCGTCTGATGCCGATGTCATCGTCACCAGCGGCGGGGCATCGGTGGGCGATCACGATCTCGTTCGTCCAGCGCTGGAGCAATGGGGCGCAACAATCGATTTCTGGCGCGTGTCGATCAAGCCGGGAAAGCCGCTGTTGGTGGCGCAGCGCGGTAAGCAGGTAATCGTCGGTCTGCCCGGCAACCCCGTCTCCAGCTTCGTGACCGCCTACCTATTCCTACTGCCGCTGCTGCGAACCATGGGCGGTGCGCGCGCGAATTTTCCGCATCAGATCCCGACCCCCTGTGTCGACGCTCTGCCAGCAGGTGGCAACCGCACCGAGTTCTTGCGAGGGCGCACGGTCGATGGCGGTGTCGCCCTGATCGACGGGCAGGATAGCAGTGCGTTACGTGCTCTCGCCTTCGCCGATGTGCTAATCCGCAGAGACATCGACGCGCCTGCGACAAAGCCCGGCGATATGGTGAAGTGCTATCGCATCCAAAATGGCGGTATCGCTTGACTTGAGCGAATCTGTTTCTTAATTGTTCCTTATTCGTTCCCATAATGGAACATTGATGAGGGGCTTGCCCATGCTTACTGCCAAGCAACACGAATTGCTGCTGTTCATTAACCGCCGTCTGGAAGACAGCGGGATTTCTCCCAGCTTCGAAGAGATGAAGGAAGCGCTCGATCTGAAGAGCAAGTCCGGTGTCCATCGCCTGATTTCCGCTCTGGAAGAACGTGGCTTCATCCGCCGCCTGCCCAATCGCGCCCGCGCATTGGAAGTGGTCAAGATGCCGGAGAACCTTGGCAGCAAGGGTATGGAAGCGGTGGCAAAGGTCACCACCCCTCCTGCCAATCAGCCGGAACCTGCCAACGATGTCATTCAGATACCCCTACACGGCCGGATTGCGGCGGGTGTCCCTATCGAGGCGCTGGAAGACAGCCAAACTCTACCCGTTCCTGCTGCGCTACTGGGTTCCGGTGAACATTACGCGCTGGAGGTGTCAGGCGATTCGATGGTCGAGGCTGGCATTTTCGACGGCGATTTTGCCCTGGTAAAGAAAGCCGATACGGCGCGTGACGGTGATATCGTGGTTGCCCTCGTCAACGATGAGGAAGCGACGCTGAAATACCTTTATCACGACGGTGGCAAGATCCGTCTCGATCCGGCCAACGCCGCTTACGATCCCCAAGTTTACGAGGACCGACAGGTGCAAGTTCAGGGCAAGCTTGCGGGCTTGCTACGGCGTTACCACTAGGCATTCCCAAAGCAACGAAATCGAAGGGCGGTATCTGGAAGGATGCCGCCTTTTCTATATGCACTCACTCAATCCTCGGGGCGCCCGCGCCACCAGCCATGTTGCCCCTGCGTATCCGCCACGCTGCGAATCTGGGGTTCTTCATCCAGCACGATAGACAGTCCGCCCGTCTTCGAAAGCAAACGATGATCGGCTTTCAGCCATCGCGGTGAGCAACTGCGTGGCAACCAGCGATCCGAGATGACGATATCTGCACGCTCGCATGCAGCCGCGAGTGCGCGTTCGCCCACGATATTCCGACTGCGGCTCATCAAAATGCCCCAGTCCCTTGCACCGCGCTGTATGGAAACAACACAAAAATCGGGGCTGCATCTCGCACCCGGCCAGTTCTCTATCGGGACAGTCTCACCTTCCACACCCGCCAGTTCGAGCAGGTTGTCCCGCGTGTAATCGCTGCGGGTATCGCGCAACACCATCAGGCTATCATCTTCTCCGGTAATCCCGACGTGCCGTCCATCGCTTGAAATAAGGATGTCGGGGATCGGCGTGGCGAAGACCATCGCGGTCGCTATCGCGGCAGGCAGAAACCCCCACAGGCGGGCATACCCACGCCAGAGGGCGAGCCACAGACCGCCTGACACGAACAGGGCGAAGGCGAGCCCGCTAACCTGCGGAATAAGTTTTACCGCGCCGGGCTGGCTGGATGTGAAGTGCGCAATGCCGATAAGCAGATCCAGCGATTTTCCCACCATCCACCACGCTGGAGCACCCGCCCCAACCAGATCGAGGGCAAGTGCAAGGGCAATCAGCGGCATCGAAATGAATGTCACCAGCGGAATGGCGATGACATTGGCGAACGCTCCGTAAACGCCGGCCCGGTGAAAATGGAACAGCACGATTGGCATTAGCGCGATCTCGATCACCATGCCGGTAATCAGCAGCATCAGCGTGCGTCGGCCGATCCACACCAGTCGACCTTCCTCTCTGGGCGCCAGAAACCGCTTTACCGGATCGGCATTGTGCAGGGCAACGATGGCGATGACCGCGGCAAAGCTCATCTGAAAACTGGGGCCAACCAGGCTTTCAGGCCACAAAAGCATAACCGCCACAGCCGCCACGGCCACCATCCGCAAGGAAAGCGGCTCTCGCCCTATGGTAAGAGCGCCAAGCACCAGCAGCGCGGCGATGCAACTGCGCACTGTGGGCACTTGCGCACCTGTCAGCAGGGTATAGCCGATGCCCGCCAACGCCGCCACGCCCGCGGCCGCAACCGGAAGGCGCACGCGCAATACCAGCCATGGCCACAATGCCAGCAGACGGATCGCCAGAAAATAGGTGCCGGCTATCACGGCGCTTACGTGCAGGCCGCTGATCGACAGCAGGTGGGTAAGGCCAGCATCCCGCATGGCGTCCTCGTCGGCCTCGCTGATCGCGCCCCTGTCGCCGCTGGCAAAGGCGGCGGCGATACTGCCTGCCGACCCGCCAAGGTTCTTCCGCACATGGCCGGAAAGACGCCGTTGCAGAGACGCGATCGGATCGGCCTCGTTGACGGCAGGTTCGATGACGTGCAGTTCACCCTGCGCACTGCCGGTGGCAGCCAATCCTGCGAACCATGCGGTGCGGGCAAAGTCGTATCCACCCGGCAGCATCGGTGAGGCTGGCGGCATCAGCCGCGCCTGCGCCTGCACCATCGCCCCTTCCCCAAGCTCCGGCAGATCGGCATCGAGTGGTACGTTGATGCGGATCTTCACCGGTTTGGCCGTTTCGGGGTGGCGCGTGGCCAGCACCAGTCGCACACGTTCGCGAGCAGGCTGTTCGATCCTTTCCAGCACGCGGCCCTTGAACGTGTCGTACACAGGGCGTTCGAAGGGTTGAGCGCCAACCAACTCCGATCGCGACCACGCAAGTCCCGTTCCGAAGGCCAGCAGCAATCCGCAGGCCACCAGTGCGCCGACAAGATGAGTGCGATCCTCGCGTCCCTTCCATGCCGCAACTGCGCCGACAGCTGTCAATAATCCGGCGGTGATTGCAAGAACCCAGTGCGCCGGCGTATCGAGGACGAACCAGGCGCCTATTCCTGCTGCCAAGGCAACCGCCAGCCAGGGACCGCGATCGAAGCCCGAACTCGCAAGGAACTGCTCTGCACCCTCTGCCACGCTGGACAAACCACGCAGCTTTCGCCAAGGCGAGTGCTGCGCCGCAGCATCGCCCGGTTCCTCACCCAGTGGCACCAGTGGCGGATGCTTTGTAGCCATGGAAATACAGGACAGGAAACAAGCAGATATGGCAAGTTCGCGTGGCAAAGGTTCGGATCAGCGTCCTGTTGTGACGCGCTTCGCGCCCAGTCCAACCGGCTTCCTTCATATCGGCAACGCCCGTACCGGATTGTTCTCCTGGCTGTACGCCCGTCACCATGGCGGCAAGGCGCTTTTGCGAATCGAGGATACCGACAAGAAGCGTTCCACGCAGGAAGCGATCGATGTAATTCTCGATGGCCTCGACTGGCTCGGACTCGATTTCGATGGCGACGCTGTGTACCAAAGCCAACGCGCAGACCGTCACGCCGAAGTCGCGATGAAGCTGCTGGAGGCGGGGCACGCATACAAGTGTTTTGCCTCGCCTGAAGAGCTTGCCGAAATGCGCGAACAGCAAAAGGCGGCCAAGCAGCCTATGCGTTATGACGGTAGGTGGCGCGATCGTGATCCGTCCGAGGCTGCCGAAGGCGCGCCTTTCACCGTACGCATCAAGACACCCGAAGGCGGTGAAACGGTAATCGAAGATGCCGTGCAAGGCCGCGTTAAAGTGGACAATCGCGAGATCGACGATTTCATCCTGCTACGCGCAGATGGTTCGCCGACCTACATGTTGGCCGTCGTAGTTGATGACATGGACATGGGGTGCACCCATATCATCCGCGGCGACGACCACCTGAACAACGCATTTCGCCAGATCCAGGTGATTCGCGCCATGAATGGTGCCAACGGAGGACTGGCCATCGAAAATGGCTGGGAAGAACCGACATATGCTCACGTTCCGCTGATCCACGGCAACGATGGTGCCAAGCTTTCCAAGCGTCACGGGGCGTTGGGCGTTCGCGACTATCGGGAAATGGGCATCCTTCCCGAAACGCTGTTCAACTACCTGCTGAGACTCGGTTGGGGGCACGGCGACCAGGAGGAATTCACCCGCGAGGAAGCGATTGCGCTGTTCGATATCGATGCGGTGAACAAGGGGCCAAGCCGTTTCGACATGAAGAAGTTGCTCAACATGAATGGCAATTACATCCGTGCCGCAGACGATGCGCGCCTTGCCGGGATGGTAGCGCCGCTCATTGGTCCTGACGCGGACAAGGCTTTGTTGGCCGAAGCCATGCCGGTGCTGAAGACGCGGGCGCGCGACCTGAACGAACTCGCCGATGGGGCAGCTTTCCTGTTCAAGACCCGGCCTTTGGAACTGTCAGAAAAGGCCGCTGGACTCCTCGATGAAGAGGGGCGTCAGCGACTTGCCGCTATTTTCCAACGGCTGCAGGTGGAAACGGACTGGACAATCGAGGCGCTGGAGGCCAATTTGAATGCCTATGCGCAAGAGCTCGAACTGGGCCTCGGCAAGCTTGCGCAGCCGCTTCGTGCGGCGCTGACGGGGCAAACCACTTCGCCCGGAATATTCGACGTGCTGGTGCTTCTCGGTAGAGAAGAAAGCCTTGCGCGGATCAACGATCAAACCGGTGGTTGAGATACTCTCTCGACTATCGATAGCAAACATTTGAAGGAGAACGGCTTTGGCTGACAAGCAGGCAGATTTGACGGTAGGCGGAGAAAATTTTGATTTTCCCACACTGGAAGGCAGCTGCGGCCCCGATGTCATCGATATTCGGAAGCTCTACGGAAAGACCGGCAAGTTTACTTTCGACCCGGGCTACAAGTCGACCGCCTCGTGCGAAAGTGCGCTGACATTCATCGATGGGCAGGAAGGCGTGCTGCTGCACCGCGGCTATCCGATCGGGCAGCTGGCTGAAAACTCCAGCTTCATGGAAGTGGCCTATCTGCTGCTGAACGGCGAGCTGCCAAGCCAGGACGAATACGCCGATTTCACCAACACGATCACCTATCACACCATGCTGCATGACCAGATGCGGCAGTTCTACCAAGGCTTCCGCCGTGATGCGCACCCCATGGCGATCATGTGCGGTGTGGTGGGCGCGCTGTCGTCGTTTTACCACGACAGCACCGATATTTCGGACCCTGAGCATCGCAAGATCTCCAGCCATCGCCTGATCGCCAAGATGCCCACCATTGCGGCATGGGCGTATAAGTATGCTGTAGGCCAGCCCTTCATGCAGCCGGACAATTCGCTCAGCTACACCGGCAACTTCCTGCGTATGACCTTCGGCGTTCCTGCTGAGGAATATGAGGTTATCCCGGCTGTCGAGAAGGCAATGGACCGGATCTTCATCCTCCACGCCGATCACGAGCAGAACGCATCGACTTCCACCGTGCGCCTCGCCGGTTCTTCTGGCGCCAACCCCTTTGCCTGTATCTCTGCCGGCATCGCCTGCCTGTGGGGTCCGGCCCACGGCGGAGCCAACGAGGCGGCGCTGAACATGCTGCGCGAAATCGGCACACCCGATCGCATTCCCCATTATATCGAGCGGGCCAAGGACAAGAACGATCCTTTCCGTCTGATGGGCTTCGGCCACCGCGTGTACAAAAACTACGACCCGCGTGCCACAGTGATGCAGAAGACCGTGCGCGAAGTGTTCGAAGCGCTGAAGGTAAGTGATCCGGTGTTCGAAACTGCGCTAAAGCTGGAAGAGATGGCGCTGAACGATCCGTACTTCCAGGAAAAGAAGCTGTTCCCCAATGTGGACTTCTATTCGGGCGTGATCCTGTCGGCGATCGGTTTCCCGACGACAATGTTCACCGCTCTGTTTGCCCTTGCCCGCACCGTTGGCTGGGTCGCGCAGTGGAACGAGATGATTTCCGATCCCGGCCAGGTTATCGGTCGCCCACGCCAGCTCTACACCGGTCCGACGCAGCGCGATTACGTGCCGCTCGACAAACGCTAGAATTATCGGCGAACACAGAAGGCGCCCGGTCCCACGGCCGGGCGTTTTCGTAGCTGGTGGTAATCAGCGCGGCTCTTTGCGTCGTTCCTGGAAGCTGGGAAGTTCCAGGGTGAACCGCGCGCCCTGCCCCTTGCTGCTTTCTACGGTGAGCGTACCGTCCATTGCCTCGGCCAGTCGACGCGAGATATACAGGCCCAGCCCCGAACCACCATCGCCGCTGCGACCGAGCCGTTCGAACTTGGCGAACACTTTCGACTGCTGGCTCTCGTCCAGACCTTCGCCCTGGTCGGCCACGGTTATTCGCGCACGTTCGCCGTCATGCTCTGTCCTGAGCCACACCTGCCCCCCTTCGGGCGAATGGCGGATGGCGTTACCAACCAGGTTGAGCAGCACCTGTAGCACGCGGCGAAACTCGCCAATTGCCGGAACACTGTCGGCTGACTTGGGCGCATCGAGCGTGATGCCCCGTTCCCCGGCACGAACCCCAAGGATACCGACGGCGCGGCGGGCCACATCGGCCAGATCGATCTTGTCCGGCGCAGTCTCGAACTCGTCATCTTCGACCAGTTCCAGTGTGGTCAGGTCGTCAATCAAGGCGAGCAAGTGCTCACCTGCCGTAGCAATATCGGCAGCGTAATTGCTGTATTCCTCGGCCAGCGGGCCGGAAAGCTGGGTCCGGATCGTTTCAGCATTGGCGATGATGCGGCTGACGGGCTGGCGCAGAACAGGTGCTATGTCGCGGCCTATACCGCTGGTTCGCTCCCCTTCGCGGCCAGTCTTTGGCGCAGGGTACGGTTCCCCTTGCTGAGGGGAAAGATAAAGCTCGAACCCGGCGCTTCCGGGCTGTGGCTTACCCAAGGCGACGAGATTTACGTTCCAGCGTCGCTTCGAACCCGGAACATCGACTGATGCCCCGTCAAGTAAACGCCAGTGCAGTGGCTTGTTATGCGCACCCCCGGCAGCGTTGACAAAATCGGTCCATGTCTCTCCGATCCCGGCGCGCATCCTCGTCGCAAGTTCGGTTAGATCTTCGGCGTCGCAATCCACGGCAAGCAACTCCTGAGAAGCGCCTAGCCTGGCGCGCAACCCGGCGATCTGCCGAACCAGCGCAAGTTTGTCTCGCGATGCGGCCATCTCGGAAACCGATTTGAGCGGTTCCGCCTGCCAATCGCTGATGGAAATGGACACGCCCTCGTCTTCGGGTTCCACTTCCACCCAGGCTGTGATCTGATCGCTTTCGTCCTGTGCATGGATGACGCGGGCAAGGCGCAAGCCATAAACGCGCGCCTTGCGCACCAGCTCGATGAATGCCGGCGTGACGAGCGGGCCCGGAAGTTCACCCCCGGCGCGCAAGTGAAAGCCTGCCAGCGGTTCATCCGCCTCTATAAGGCGATCCTGCGCGTCTGTGCGCCCGCGCGCAATTATGGAAGTTGACGAGGCCATCGACTCAATGCGCCGTGCCGGTCGCAGCGGAAGTAAGCAAAGCTGCTGCGCGATCCGCACGCAGGGCATCGAAACCTTCCGGCAGAGTAATCTCGGGGTGCAGATAGAGAAATTGCTCTTCCACCGCGCTTTGCCCAAGGCCCGCCGCACGCAGCGAAAGCGCCAGACGCGCGCACTGGTTCTCGCCCAAGGCAAGAACTGCCACGTCTCGCTCCTGCTCGGAGGCCATGCAAAGCGCAGTCGAGAATACCGACAATCCTGCATGGTCTACAGCCAGGGCGCGCTTGGCATTGCCACCCATCGCCATCACCAGTCTCGTCATCTGGCCGACCCGGCGGTCGCTCTCGTCGAACTCCCGGCGCAGCCGGTCGCGCACGGCTTCCGCTTCTCGAGGATAATCGGTCTGACTTGTTTTCAAAGCTCTGGTGGCGGCGTGGAAAAGTTCGGCAGGCAATTCAGCCAAGGGCAATTCCATCCGTCGCTGGTGCTGCATGAACCGAGCCTGCGATGCCACCACGCGCATTGCCGCGGCCGCCTGCGCCTCGTCACCGGATGCTGCCAGTTCTTGCAGTAATGGTGAGAGCACGGGATCTATGCCGCTGCGCGATTGCAGTCGTTCGGCCAGTTGAGCCTCGATCGACAGAGCGTGCGCATGGCCCAGAAACGCCGTATCGTCGAGCAACATTGTGGCGAGCGCATCCTGGTTCTGTTCCACGAAAGGGTCACGGTCGTCTTTCTTCAGTTCTTCCGCCAGTTCAAACAGCAACTGGCGAGCGAGATGGGTCATCATGCCACGGATCTTCGCAATCACCTCGTCGCTGAACAGCGCGTGGTCGTCATTGGCGAGCAGATGGCGCAGTATCGGTCGCGCAATCGACAGAATGACGTCACCCTGCGCGAGTTCACCACGCAGCATGTCCTCAACGGATTCGGCTGATTGCCCGGCCTTGATCGTGTTGTTCATGCCCTTGCCCATAACGTACCTTGGTTAAGCCCGCGTTATCTGCGCGATACGAGGATATTGGCGGCAAGCACGAGCAAGCCGGTCAGCATGATCGCCAATTCGGGAGTGGTGAAGAGGGCCAGCACAGCGATCGAGGCGGCAACGAACATTCGGTCGCGCAACGGTTCCAGCCAGTTCGGCAGAATGCCTTGATCCAGAAGCAAGAGCCCACCGACAAGCACGAACGGTGGAAAGATGCTGCGGTGAAACAGGCTGTCGATGGCCATCATCCCCAGTGCCAACAGCGCTGCATCTATCACGAAGCGGAGCACTGGCAGTCGTCCGATACGCCCGAACGGTGCGACGACCAGGCGTGACAGTGCGAGGAAGGTTTCCCACACCGGCACGCTCAACGCGACAAGAAAAAAGCCGAGAACGGGTCGTTCGAACAGGCCCGCCGCAACCGATCCGGTCAGCAACAGCGCGGACAAGGCCAATAAAGCCGGGCGAGCGTATGGCATGTCGAGCAGTCGGGATCCGAGGCGTGCGATCGCGGTCTTGCCCAGCCAGCGTGAGATAGCTCCGGGATTGGTCTTTCCAAGGTGGCTGCTTTGCCAGTCGAATGTCCGCGCAAGTGCTGTCTCGTCAGAATCGATGATGGTCCACTTGCCGTCATCCAGTGCTGCGTCCGCAAGTCGCGCTTCGGGAAGGCGCTGTTGCAGGGCGATACGCAGCAAAGCCCCGTGCGGGGCGACATCTTCCGGCAGATTGGCGAGCTTGCCAAGCCATCGCCCCGGTATCGAAAAAGCGCCTGCCCACGCGCGGTCAAGGTCGATCCTCTCGAAGCCGGTGCTTGAACCGGGACCGGCGGATACCACCAGCACGCGGTCACCCTCTGCACGCAGCAGGTCCAGCACCGTCCGGGATTCGGGAAGAAGGCCGGGCTGCAAGACCAGAAGGCTGTCATCGTCGCCGATGATGCCGGGCAAGGCGTGGCTGTTGGTTATGACCTGGTATTTAAGGCCAAGTTTCTCGGCGGCATGACGCAGATCGATACCAACACGCGTTGCGCCGCTGCCATGGGCGATCACGCTGTCGCAACCCAGTTCGCAGGCGAATAGCATTTGCCGATGGGCGAGCGACTTGCCGGCAATGCTGGGCAAGTCACCTTCCCCCGCCTGCGGCAGTGCGATCAGGACCGCGCGCATGATATGAATTTCCATGGTTGCATCCCTGCTTAGCTAGGACCACAGGCACGCGCTGCCAAGCCATGCCGCATGCGAAAGGGTCAGAGCGTCGTTATCGTCGGCTGCACAGTGGGTTTTAACCATTTGGCATGGTTTCAACCCCTTTACGGTGTGTTAAGAAAGAATCATGAGCCGCTGGAAAAACCTGGTCCCTTCGCAGGACGATATGCCCGCTGAAACCATCGCCGAAACCGATGTCGATGGCAACGGACACGAGATATACGAAACGTCCGAGGAAGAGGTCTATGAAGACCATCTCTTCGAAGAAGAGCCAGCAAAACCGCGTGGCACATGGATTGCCCCAGCTCTGACAGCATTGGCAGCCCTTGGCTGGACAGGATTTTTTGCCTGGGTTCATCATGGGCAGATGCTGGCCGGGGCCACACCCGATAAGTGGATCGACTGGATCGTCCAATGGTCGGTTCCGCTGGTTCTGCTGATCGGTGTTTATATGATCGCCATGCGCAACAGCCGCCGGGAAGCCAATCGCTTCACCGATGCCGCTCGCGCTCTGGCGCACGAGTCTTCCCAATTGGAAGGTCGATTGCAGGTGGTGAACCGCGAACTTGCGCTCGCTCGCGACTTCATCGAATCGCAATCGCGCGACCTGGAAACTCTCGGACGCATCGCCGTCGAACGCATCTCCACGAATGCCGATCGGCTGCAGGATCTCGTTCGCGACAATTCCGAGCAGGTCGAAAGCATCGGCCATGTGAGCGAATCTGCGGTCGGGAACATGGAAAGGCTGCGGGACCAGTTGCCAGTCCTCACCAATTCCGCGCGTGATCTTAACAACCAGCTCGGCGGAGCAGGCCAGGCTGCGCAGGACCGAGTGGATGCCCTCGTGTCTGCGTTCGAACGACTGAACGGCTTTGGCGAAACCGGCGAAGCACACGTCACGCGGATCGGCGAAAAGGTAGATTCGACGCTTGTCGCGTTCGAAGAGCAAATCGTGGCGCTAGGTGATCTGGCCGGTCAGCGATTTGATCGGCTGCGCGCCAGCAGTGACGAATTCCGCCGCGAACTCGACGTATCGCAGGAGCGTGTCTTCGATACCATCGCGTCCCGATCGGAGGCTTTGGCCCGCCAGTTGCGCGATGATGCCGATGCCATTCATGAACGCGAGACCGAGGCGGCGTCCGCCATGCGGGAACGGCTTGTTGCCTTGCGGGTCGAAGGTGAAAAGCTCGTCAATTCCATGGATGGCGGCCACGCAGAAGCTGCAAAGCGGTGGTCCGTCGCGATTACCGCGCTGGAAGACCGCATGAAGGAAGTCCTCGACGGCGTGGTCAAGCTGGACGAGTCTGCGATGACAAACGCCCGGATGCGGCTAGTGGCGCTGAATGACGAAGCGTCCAAGGTAGATCGGCGCCTGTCAGACAGCATGGCCGCCTTCGAAGTCGATTTTGCCGAACGTCGCCAGGCCAACGAAGACAGCCAGAGCGAAGCCCTCGCCGCGCTTCAAGGGCGTATCGCCGAGTTCGACCAGCGCGTAAGCGAACGGCAGGAAGAACACCTTGCCCATGTGGCCGGGCTGGCCGAACGCGGAGAGGCCCTGGCAGAACGTCTCACTTATCTCGACGATACTATTTCCAGGCTTGGCACCCAGGCCAACGATACCGGAGAAAAGGTAGCAGAGGCGGCAGCGACCCTTTCCGAACGCCTTGCGACCAACCGCGCAGTGCTGGACGAGAGCAGCGATTTCCTGGGCCGCCTGACCAATGATAGCGTGCGCTTGCTCGAGATCATCCGATCCAGCGCCGATCATACCGATGGCGCGCTTTCCGATGCGATGACCACCGCCGAGACGCGGCTGGCCTCATTCGGGGCGAAGGCGAAAGAGTTGCACGAATTGATCGAGGATGCCGACGCGCGGGGCAGCAACCTGGCGGGGCAACTGGACAAGACTCGCGAGTCCGGCAACGCGTCACTGGAGCAACTATCCGCGCTGGAAAATCGTCTGGCCATTGTCTCTAGCGAGACGGAAAAGGTGGCAGAGCGCACCTCGCACGAATTGCGCGAAGCGATCGAGATGCTCAGCGCCGCATCCGCGTCGGTGCTGGAAAACCTGCGGGGCGAGCAGACCGAGGCCGTGACCGCGTTGGCGCAGCAGGTCGCCGAAGCGAGCCGGAACAAGCTGGCCGAGGCCATGCGCCGCCACGCAAGCGAGACGATCGGCGAACTGGAACAGGCCACCACCCGTGCGGACGAAGCCGGACGGGAAACCGCACAACTGCTCCGCGAACAATTGTCGGGCATCGACGAATTGGCCGCCAATCTCGAGCAACGCGTGCAATACGCCCGCGAAAAGGCCGAGGAGCATGTCGATACCGACTTTGCTCGGCGCATGGCCCTTATCACGGAGGCCTTGAATTCAAGTTCAATCGACATTGCCAAGGCGTTCGATAATGATATCGGCGATACCCAGTGGGCGCACTACCTGCGTGGCGACCGCGGCATTTTCACGCGCCGCGCCGTCCGCCTGCTCGACAAGCACGAGGCGCGCCAAGTCAGCGCGGTTTATTCTGAAGATGCGGAATTCCGCGAGACGGTAAACCGCTACATCCACGATTTCGAAGCGATGCTACGGAGCATTCTGGCAACGCGAGATGGACATGCCATGGCGGTGACACTGCTCTCCAGCGACATGGGCAAACTCTACGTTGCGCTGGCGCAGGCTATAGACCGGCTGCGCGACTAAAACCCTAGTCGGGGCCCATCTGTCCTAGAAGGTCGATATCGTCGACCGTGATCCATTGCTGTGTGTAGTTTGCCACGAACAAGGCCGTAAGCACCGCTGCAAACAGCGTTGCTTTGAAGCTGAGTCTTCCGGGACGGAAGTTGGCGGGCGCACTTTCGGCCTGGCCGGGAACCTTTTCGACCCCTGCTTCATCATGGGTTTTTACGCCAAACGGCAGCAGCAGGAATGCGCACATCACCCAGAAAAGGGCGTAGATGGCAACAATAGACGTTATCTGCATGGTGTCAGGCTTTCCCGTTTCTGCCCCTATTCACCCGCAATGATAACGCGCGTCTGGGGTTTCTTGCCAGACCATCGCTGCGCCGCCCGGCGTGCTGCAAGGCGCGCTGCTTCCATCACCGCTTCGCGATCCTGTCCGCGCTTGCCCTTCAGCTTTCCCAGCGACGTCTGCACATCGTTCACGGCCTCTTCCACGAAATCATCGTAATCTTCGTCCAGCGGCAGACCGATGCCCTCGATCTGCACTCCGCCCGTCTGATCGAGTACCACGATCAGCAACCCATCGCGCGACAGGCGACGTCGCATGGTGATGGCATCGCCATCTGCCGGAACGATGATATCGCCGTCCAGCACAAGTCTGCCAGTGTGCACTTCGGCGATTTTTCCTGGACTGCCCGGCGCTAGCCGCACGATGTCGCCATTTTTCTGAAAGACGGCGTGGGCTATGCCCGCCGCACGCCCAACCCGCGCCTGTTCCTGCATATGACGGATCTCGCCATGGACAGGTACGAGGACATCGGGTCGCAGCCAGCCATAGAGTGCTTCGAGTTCCGGCCTTCCTGGGTGCCCGGAGACGTGAATTTCACTCTGCCGGTCGGTCACCATCACGATTCCGCGCTCTGCAAGCTGGTTCTGCACGCGACCAATAGCAATATCGTTACCGGGTATGACGCGGCTTGAGAACAACACGACGTCGCTCTCGGCCAGGCTGAGGGGGTGGTTGCCATCTGCAATGCGCGATAGCGCAGCACGCGGTTCGCCCTGCCCGCCTGTGGCAATGATCATCACCTCGCCGCGTGGCAGGCCCATCGCCGTATCGAAATCTACGGTGTCGGGGAAATCATCAAGATAGCCATTCGCGCTGGCCACCTCGATCATCCTGTCCAGCGAACGTCCTGCGACGCACAAGCGGCGATTGGTATGCTCCGCCACAGCGCCCAGCGTCTTCAGACGCGCGACATTGGACGCGAACGTGGAAACCAGAACGCGCTTTCCCGAGTGCTTTTGCGTTTCCTCCAGCAGTCCGCGATAGACGGCACCCTCGCTGCCCGATGGCACAGGGTTGAAGACGTTGGTGGAATCACACACCATCGCCAGCACGCCCTCGTCACCGATTTCGGACAGTTCCTCTTCGGTAGCAGGCGTGCCGATCTGCGGCTCGTCGTCCAGCTTCCAGTCGCCTGTATGAAATATGCGGCCGTATGGCGTGTCGATCAGCAGCGCATTGCCTTCTGCGATGGAGTGGGCGAGCGGGATGTAAGTTACCGTGAACGGGCCGAGGGCAATCTGCCCGTGGTCTTCCGCGATTACGTTCAACTTGATTTCGCGCGTAAGCCCCGCCTCGTCCAGCTTACGGCGGATCAGGTCCGCAGTGAACGGCGTTGCGTAAAGCGGAACGCCAAGGTCAGCCGCAAAATAGGGAATTGCGCCGATGTGATCTTCATGCGCGTGGGTCAGCACGATGCCCAGCAGGTCGCGGCTGCGCTCCTCGATGAATTCAGGGTCAGCAAACATCAGCTCGGTGCCGGGGTATTCGTTTGAGCCAAAGCTCATCCCCAGGTCCACCATCAGCCATTTGCCTTTACAGCCGTAGAGATTGACGTTCATGCCAATCTCGCCGGAACCGCCAAGGGCAAGAAACAGCAATTCGTCCTGAGGGGTGAAATCTTTTTTCATGTCGCTCCTGCGCGCTCGGCCAGGATTTGCAGGCCGCGAATGGTTAGGTCGGCGTCTATACGGTCGAATATGTCGGTTTTCTGGTCGAACAGGATGGCGAGCCCACCTGTCGCCACGACCGTCACAGGACGGCCTATCTGCGCCTTCATGCGCTCTATCAACCCTTCCATCATCGCCACATACCCCCAAAAGACCCCTATCAACATCTGGTCCTCGGTATTTCTCCCGATGACGTTACCGGTTTCAGGCGCCTCTATGGCAATGCGGGGAAGCTTTGCCGTTTTGCCCACCAGCGCATCGAGCGAGAGATTGATGCCGGGTGCGATGATACCGCCCTTGTAGGCGCCATTGTAATCGACGGCCTCGAACTTCGTGGCGGTGCCGAAATCCACCACGATCATGTCTCCTCCGACCATCTGGTGCGCGGCAATGCAATTAAGTGCGCGATCCGCGCCCAGAGTGTTAGGCTGTTCCACGTCGATCTCGAAACCCCAGGCCGCCTTGTCTTCGCCAGCGATCAGCGGTTCGATACCAAAATACTTGCTGGCCAGCACGGTCAGGTTGTGATCGGCACGCGGCACGACAGAGCCGAAGATGATGCTGGTAACAGCACTGCGTTCGATCCCCTCGATAGCAAGCAACTGGAGCAGCCACGTGGCGTATTCATCACCCGTGCGGCGGCCATCGGTCGCAATGCGCCAGCGCGCACGGATATCCTCGCCTTCAAAAAGGGCGAAAACAACATTGGTGTTGCCGACATCGACGGCGAGCAGCATCAGCGTTCCTCCAGCAAAACATCGCCAGCGTGCACCATATGTGTAGTGCCATCGGGCAGGCGCAAGCGTAGCGCGCCGTGTTCGTCGAGGCCATCGTATGTGCCCGACTGACGCTTTCCACATGCATCGTGCACGCTGATGGGCGTACCTTGTTTATGGGCGGCGGCCTTCCATCGGTTGATGATCGGACCGGTGCCAAATTCGCGCCAGCGCTGGATTTCAAGCGTCATTTGCAAAGCCAAGGCCTCCGCGAATGCATTGCGTGTAGGCGCCGGCCCCCGCTGGGAAAGCGCCTTCACCTTGCGGTCTGCGATTGGCGGCGCGGCTGCGAGGTTCACCCCAATACCGATTACGGCATGTCCAGCCTCGCATTCGAGCAGTAGCCCGCAGAATTTTGCGCCGTCCAGCAGAACGTCATTCGGCCATTTGAGCATCAACGATGACGGATTTGCAAGGTTGGGCAAAACGGTTTCGTATACCGCCAGGGCAGCCACGAAGCTCAGCGTCGCCGGGGCCGGATCGCGTTCGTTCAGGCGCACGGCGGTAGAGCCCATGAAATTGCCCGGCGCATCGATCCAGCTACGACCCTGGCGACCCCGTCCGGCGCTCTGACGGTCTGCGACGAGCCAATGCCCTTCCTGCACGATTTCACCGCGCGCGAGACGCAAAGCCATGTCGGCATTGGTGCTGCCGGTTTGAGGCGTGTACTCGATTGTGGTGGTCAAGTCAGAACGCGACGGCGAGCGAGGCTGCGGCCATGTCTGCCAGATTGCCAAGCGGACCGATTAGCAGATAGCCCAGTGGCGAAATGAGCAGCGCGCAGATTGCCAGTACGGCCCAGTGCGGTGTGTCGCCCTCGCCCCTTACCGTATCTACGGCTTCATCGAAGAACATGATCTTCACGATCTTGATATAATAGAACGCGCCGATCACGGAGGCCGCGATACCTATTGCAGCAAGAGCCAGCAGGTCCGCTTCAACCACGGCCTGGAACACCACGAACTTGCCCCAAAAGCCGAACAGCGGGGGAATGCCGGCAAGGCTGAACATCAGCGCCATCAGGCACCATGCCAGCACGGGGCGCGTGGTTGAAAGACCGGCCAGGTCGGATACGTTCTCCACCTGGTTGCCGTTCGCATCGCGCATCAGCAGCACGGCCACAAAACTGCCAATTGTCATCACGACATAGATAGCGAGGTAGACCATCATGGCGCTGGCACCCGCCAGCGTGCCAGCAGCAAGCCCGATCAGAATGAAACCGACATTGTTGATGGATGAATAGGCAAGCAGCCGTTTTACGTTCTGCTGACCGATTGCGCCAAGTGCACCGATCACGATCGATAGCAGCGCGGCAAAAATTACGATTTGGCGCCACGCATCGGCCTGTGTACCGAAGGCTTCCAGCGAGACGCGCGCCAGCAGGGCAATCGCCGCAACCTTGGGCGCACTGGCAAATAACATCGTAACCGGAGTGGGCGCGCCCTCGTAAACGTCCGGTGTCCACATGTGGAAGGGCGCGGCGCTGATCTTGAAGGCGAGGCCAGCGAGTACGAACGTCAAACCGAACAGTTGTCCGGTGGAAAGCCCGTCAGAAACGGAAACGGCAATCCCGGCGAAATTCGTCGTGCCGGCAAAGCCGTAGATCAAGCTCATGCCGAACAGCAGGATACCAGAGGCAAGCCCGCCCAGTACGAAATACTTCAGGCCTGCCTCGGCGCTGCGCTCGTCATCGCGCAAGATTGCGGCAAGGACGTAGGCGGCAAGCGAGTTGAGCTCCAAACCGATATACAACGTCATCAGGTCTGCAGCCGAGACCATGATGCTCATACCCAGGGTGGCGAACAGCACCAGCACAGGGAATTCGGCACGCATTGCCCCTGCCCGCTCGAAAAAGCGCGGAGCGACGATCAGGGCAGCGCCGCTGGCGGCGTAGATCATCAGCTTGGCGAGGCCGGCAAAGGCATCGGCGCGGAACTGGCCGGCAAAGGCTATCGTGTCCGCCCCGCCCGCGCCGCTGCATACGGTAACGGCAGCCAGCGCAAAGGCACCACCCAGCGCGACGGTTGCCGCGATGGATACAACACGCGCGGCCTTGTCACCGCCCCACGCCGCGACCAGCAGCAGCAGGAGGCCGGAGAGCGCAAGAATGATCTCGGGCAGGACCAGCGCGAAGGAGTTCGTATATTCCATTAGTGCGAACCCCCATCGGAGAGCTCTTCTTCGACCGGCGCGCCCTCTGCGACGAGCAGGTGCGCGTCGCCTTCCGGCGCAGCAGTGGCAAGACGGGTATCGAGAATTTCAATATCGGCACGCATGGGAGCAAGGAAGCTTTCGGGATAGACGCCCATCCAGAGAACGGCTGCGGCGATGGGACCAAGAAGCAGATATTCGCGCGTGGAAAGATCGGGCATGGCCGCTGCATCCGCGTTCTTCTGAATGCCGAACACGACACGGCGGTAAAGGTAGAGCATGTAGGCAGCACCGAGAATGATGCCGGTCGTGCAGACAAAAGCGACCCAGCTGTTGGCCTGGTAGATGCCAGCAAGCGCAAGGAATTCACCCACGAAGTTGCTGGTCCCTGGCAAGGCAACGCTCGCCATCGTGAACAGCATGAACAGCGCGGCATAGGCCGGCATGTTGATGGCAAGTCCGCCGTAGCGATCGATCTCGCGGGTATGGAGCCGGTCGTAAATCACGCCGACGCACAGGAACAGCGCACCGGATACGAGGCCATGACCCAGCATGATCATCATCGCGCCTTCCAGGCCCTGCACGTTGAATGCAAACAGACCCACCGTAACGATGGCCATGTGCGCAACCGAGGAATAGGCGATGAGCTTCTTCATATCTGCCTGCACCAGAGCGATGAGGCTGGTGAGCACGATTGCGATCATCGAGAGACCCCACACCAGCCATCCGAATTCGGCGCTGGCATCGGGGAACATCGGCAGACTGAACCGGATGAAACCATAGCCGCCAAGCTTCAACAGGACGCCCGCAAGTATCACAGAGCCTGCCGTTGGTGCTTGCACGTGGGCGTCAGGCAGCCAGGTGTGAACCGGCCACATCGGCATTTTCACGGCGAAGCTCGCAAAGAATGCCAGCCATAACCAGGTCTGGGCCTCGGGCGCGAAATCGTATTCCATCAGAACGGGAATGGAACTGGTGCCCGCCTCGTTCACCATCCAAAGCATGGCGATAAGCATCAGGACAGAGCCGAGCAAGGTGTAGAGGAAGAACTTGTAGGCTGCGTAGATCCTGTTCTGTCCGCCCCATACGCCGATGATCAGATACATCGGAATGAGGCCGGCTTCGAACAAAATGTAGAACAGGAAGATATCCTGCGCGGCGAACACGCCGATCATCAGCACTTCCATCATCAGGAAGGCAGCCATGTATTCGCCTACGCGTTTTGTAATGGCTTCCCAGCTTGCCCCGATGCAGATCGGCATCAGGAAGACGCTGAGCATGATGAGCATGAGTGCAATGCCATCGATGCCAAGCGCGTAGTCGAAGCCTGCAAACAGACCCGCGCTTTCGGTGAATTGCCACTGCGCGCCGCCAATATCGTAATTTGCCCACAGCATAATGCCCAGCGCCAGGTCGATCAGCGTAGCTAGCAGCGCCACCATGCGTGCGGATTTCGCTTGCAGGAACAGGCAGGCGATTGCGCCCAACAGGGGCACCACAAGCATGACAGAAAGGATAGGAAAGCCGCCCATCAGAACAGCACCCAGGTGATAGCGGCGACAAGGCCAAGCAGCATGATCAGGGCGTAACTCGTAAGATAACCGGACTGGACCTTCTTCGCGAGACCGCTGCCTTGCGACACGACCCAGGCCACGCCGTTCGGGCCGAAGCGATCGATCGTGCCCTCGTCACCCTTCTTCCAGAAGAAGCGACCAAGCCAGAAAGCGGGCTTCACGAAAATGAAGTTGTATAGTTCATCGAAATACCACTTGTTTAGAACGAAGCGGTAAACGGGGCCGAGTTGCTCGGCCGTCTGGCGCGGAATGCTGGTGTTGCGGATGTAGGCATACCAGGCACCGATGAAGCCGATGACCATCACGATAAACGCAGCATATTTCACAAGGGTCGGCACTTCGTGCATCGCGTGCATCAAGCCTGCGTTGTAAGCGATGGACCCGTTCCAGAACGCTTCCTGATCGAGGAAGGCATCGTGAAACACCTGACCTGCGAAGATCGCACCTATGCTGAGAACAGCCAGCGGAACAAGCATCGTCAGCGGGCTCTCATGCGGGTGATAGCCGCCAGTGCCATCGCCGTGTTTCGGATCGGGCACGGCGTGCGTTACATCGTGGCCAGAATCTTCCTGCGCCGCAGGATTGGCCTCGTCGGGCTCGTCATGCCCATGATGGACTGCGTGCTGGATATGCTCGCTCTCGATCCAGCGGGGTTTGCCCCAGAAGGTCAGGAACATCAGGCGCCAGCTGTAGAAGCTGGTGAGCAGCGCGGCGATGGTGCCGAGCCAGAAGGCAAGCGATGAGTACTCGCCTGCGGAGGCATAGGCGACTTCCAGAATTGCATCTTTCGACCAGAAGCCCGCGAAGCCTGCGCCCAGATGGTAAACACCAACGCCGGTGATCGCCAGGGTGCCGAACATCATTGCCCAGAAGGTAAAGGGGATCTCTTTACGCAGGCCACCATAATATCGCATGTCCTGCTCATGATGCATCGCGTGGATGACCGAGCCTGCGCCAAGGAACAGCAGCGCCTTGAAGAACGCGTGCGTGAACAGGTGGAACATCGCCGCGCCATAAGCGCCCACGCCGGCGGCAAAGAACATATAGCCCAACTGCGAACAGGTGGAATAGGCGATCACGCGCTTGATATCCCACTGCGTCGTGCCGATCGTAGCGGCAAAGAAGCAGGTGGCGGCGCCAACCACGGTGACAACGGCCAGCGCGTCGGGCGCGGCTTCGAACATGGGCGACAGGCGGCAAACCATGAACACGCCAGCGGTCACCATGGTCGCGGCGTGGATCAGGGCGGATACCGGCGTCGGGCCCTCCATTGCATCGGGTAGCCAGGTGTGCAGACCAAGCTGCGCCGATTTGCCCATCGCGCCCACGAACAGCAACAGGCACAGGATCGTCATCGTATCCCAGCGCGCTCCCATGAAGGTGATGGTGCTGCCCTGCACCGCCGGTGCTGCTGCCAGAATTTCGGGAATGCTGGTGGTCTGGAACACCAGGAAGGTGCCGAAGATACCCAGCATAAAGCCCAGGTCGCCAACACGGTTCACCACGAAAGCCTTGATCGCGGCAGCGTTGGCCGAAGGCTTCTTGTACCAGAAGCCGATCAGCAGGTAGCTGGCAAGGCCCACGCCTTCCCAACCAAAAAACATCTGCACCAGGTTGTTTGCAGTGACCAGCATTAGCATGGCGAAGGTGAACAAAGAGAGGTACGCGAAGAACCGGCTCTGATCCGGGTCCTCGTCCATATAGCCCCAGCTATAGAGGTGGACGAGCGCGGAAACGGTGGTGATCACCACCAGCATGACGGCAGTCAGCGTGTCGACACGCAGCGCCCAGTCGAAAGTCATTTCGCCCGATTGCACCCATTTCATTACCGGTTCTACGCTGGTCTGCGCATCCCCCCCGACGAACGACAGGAAGATCGGCCAGCTTAATCCGCACGCGAGAAACAGCGCACCGGTGGTCAGCACTTTGGCGGCGGTGTGCCCCATCAGGCGGCCACCCAGGCCAGCGATGATCGCAGCCACCAGTGGCGCGAAAACGATGATAAGGATCGAGTTCACGGTCTATCCCTTCATCCGGTTTACGTCGTCCACCGCGATAGTGCCGCGGTTACGGAAATAGGTGACAAGGATCGCAAGGCCGATGGCAGCCTCTGCCGCGGCCACGGTGAGTACGAACATGGCGAAAATCTGTCCGGTGAGATCATTCAGGTAGGCGCTGAAAGCCACGAGGTTGAGATTCACCGAAAGCAGGATCAGTTCGATCGCCATCAGGATGATGATGATATTCTTGCGATTGAGGAAAATCCCCAGCACGCCAAGCACGAACAGGATCGAGCTCACCACGATGTAATGTTCGATACCGATCATAGCTCGACCCCTTTCCCGATCTCGGGGCTGACATTGCGCGTCGCATCTTCAGGACGTCGCGCGTTCTGCTTGGCGATGTCCTGATGTCCGCGGGTGTTGCGCTGCTCGCGATGCGTCAGCACGATGGCGCCGATCATCGCAACCAGCAAGATAATGCCCGAGGTTTCGAACAGGAACAGGTAATTGCCGTAAAGCAGCGCGCCCAGGCTCTCGATATTGCTTTCACCCAGCAGCGGCGCGGCGCTGCCGTCCGGGGTGCCAAGCTCCAGCGCACCGGCGCGGTAGGCACCGATACCCAGCACCAGTTCCGCCAGCAGAACCACCGCGATGGCAACGCCCAGCGGCGCGTTCTTCATGAAGCCTGCGCGCATTTCGGCAAAATCGATGTTCAGCATCATCACCACGAACAGGAACAACACGGCAACGGCGCCGACATAAACCACCACCAGCAGCATCGCGAGAAACTCTGCCCCCACAAGGATCATCAGGCCCGCTGCATTGAAAAAGGCGAGGATCAGCCAGAGCACGGAATGCACCGGGTTGCGGGCAAAGATGGTGAACGCGCCAGAGGCGAGCATCAGTGCTGCAAACAGATAGAAAGCGAAGACGGTCAAAGTGAGCCCCTTACGAGTCTTGCGGCGCGGTTAGCGGTAGGGCGCGTCGGCTTCAAGGTTCGCGGCGATGGCCCGCTCCCACTTGTCCCCGTTTGCCAGTAGTTTTGCCTTGTCATAGAGCAGTTCTTCGCGCGTTTCGGTCGCGTATTCGAAGTTCGGCCCCTCCACCACGGCATCCACCGGGCAAGCTTCTTGGCAGAAACCGCAATAGATGCACTTGGTCATGTCGATATCGTAACGCGTGGTGCGACGGCTGCCGTCACTACGCGGCTCGCTTTCGATGGTAATCGCCTGCGCCGGACACACGGCCTCGCACAGCTTGCAGGCAATGCACCGTTCTTCCCCATTGGGATAGCGGCGCAGCGCGTGCTCACCGCGAAAACGCGGGGACAGCGAGTTTTTCTCAAACGGATAGTTGATCGTCACCTTGGGCTTGAAGAAGTACTTCAGTGTAAGGACATGCGCCTTCACAATTTCCCATAGGGTGAACGATTTGATGAGATGGGCGACGTTCATGGAACAATTCTTTCAGGGCCGCAAAGCACGGCATCGTCGGTGTCGGCAGTGCCTTCTACGCCAACCGGGACACAATCATAATTCGGGTCGTCATACCTCGTCAGCATCAGCCAGCCGGAGATCAGGAACACGAAGATCAGGCTCATCGGCAGAAACACTTTCCAGCCAAGCCGCATCAATTGGTCATAGCGGTAGCGCGGCACTGTCGCCATTACCCAGCTGAACATGAAGAAGAAGAAGAACGTCTTCAGCAGGAACCAGACGATGCCCGGCACCCAGTAAAGGAACTCGATCTCCACTGGCGGCAGCCAGCCACCGAAGAAAAGCAGCGTGTTCAACGCGCACATCAGCAGGATGTTGGCATATTCGCCCAGCCAGAACAGCGCGAAGCTCATGGAGGAATATTCAGTCTGATAGCCTGCCACCAGTTCGCTTTCCGCCTCGGTCAGATCGAAAGGAACGCGCTGTGTTTCAGCAAGGCTGGAGATGAAGAACACCACCCACATCGGGAACAGCAGCAGGTTGAACCAATAGCCGTTAACGAAACCGAAGCCGTGACCGCGCTGCATCTCGACAATAGCCGAGAGGTTGAAGCTGCCTGCGTACAGCACCACGCACACCAGGATGAAGCCGATGGAGACTTCGTAGGAAATCATCTGCGCGGCTGCACGCATGGCAGAGAAGAACGGGTACTTGGAGTTGGACGCCCAGCCCGCCATCGTAACGCCGTAAACCGACAACGACGAGATCGCGAGAATGTAGAGCAAGCCAACGTTGATATCCGCCAGCACCACGCCTGCGTCGAACGGGATCACTGCCCAGGCCAGTAGCGCCACGGTAAAGGTGATAATCGGCGCGAGCAGGAAAATGCCCTTGTTGGAGGCAGAGGGAATGATGGTTTCCTGCAGGAACACCTTCAACCCGTCGGCAAAGCTCTGCAACAGGCCGAAGGGTCCGACCACGTTCGGCCCACGCCGCAGGTTGATCGCGGCCCAAACCTTGCGGTCTACATAGATCACCATCGCCACGGCCAGCATTAGCGGCAGGGCGATTGCCAGAATGCCGACAACCGAGGCGACGAAGATCGCCCAGCCCGCATCCATGCCCAGCGAAATGAAGAACTCGGTCATTCCGCGGCCTCCTTCATCGCATCACCGTGCAGCAGTTCATCCGAACAACGCTGCATCACTACGCTGGCACGGGCGATGGAGTTGGTGAGGTAAATGTCCTTGATCGGATAGCCGATCGTGCCCGAGACCGACGCACTTGCCGGCGCTGCGGAAATCGTACCGTAGTCGGCCAGACCTTCCTCGCCCAGCGCAGGTACTTCGGCAATCATCGCCGCGCGCAACTGGTCGAAGCTGTCAAAGCCGACGGTAACGCCCAGCGCATCGGCCAGCGCGCGCAGGATCGTCCAATCTTCGCGCGCATCGCCGGGTGCGAAGATTGCCTTGTCGGACATTTGTACGCGGCCTTCGGTGTTCACGTAGGTTCCGGCCTTTTCGGTGTAGGCTGAAGCCGGCAGGATAATGTCGGCCGCATGGGCACCCTTGTCGCCGTGGTGACCGATGTAGACCTTGAGCGAATTTGCGAACTGGCTCCAGTCCACTTCGTCCGCGCCCAGCGCCAGAACCACCTTCGGCTTGGCTGCCACGATATCGGCAATGCCGCCCTTGTTGGCAAAGCCCAGCATCAGTGCACCCATACGGGCAGCAGCCGTGTGGAGCGCGTTGAACGTCGCGCCAAGCTGCTCGGCAGCGCGCATCGCTGCACCATGCGCACCGGCAGCAAAGCCGCCCGCGCCCAGGATTACGGCAGACTTTTCCGCGTCCCTGAAGGCATCGGTAACCTGCGATGGCAGATTGCTCAGTACGCTGGCATCGTCGCCAAGGAATTCGGTCGGATAGGTGGTTTCCCACTCCGGTCCCACCACGAACACCTTCGCACCGCGTTTCGCGGCCTTGCGCAAGCGCACGTTGATCAGCGGGGCTTCCCAGCGGATCTGGCTGCCGACGATCAGGATGGCAGTTGCATCCTCGATACCGGCAAAGGTGCTGTTGAAATTGACCGCAGCCAGGTTGGAAACATCGTAGTCCATGCCGGTCTGACGGCTTTCGACAAGGTTGGAGCCCGACGCCTTGAGCAGCGCCTTGGCCGCGAACATCGTTTCGCAATCCACCAGGTCGCCAGCAACTGCGGCTATGCCCTTGCCCGGCTTTTCACGGGCGATCTTTTTGAACGCCTCTTCCCAGCTCGCCTCTGTCAGCTTGCCCTTTTTGCGTATCCACACCTTGTCGAGGCGGCGGCGCGTAAGGCCGTCGACCTGGTAACGCGCCTTGTCCGAGATCCATTCCTCGTTCACGTCATCGTTGACGCGCGGCAGCACGCGCAGCACTTCGCGCCCGCGGCTGTCGATACGGATGTTGGAGCCAACAGCATCGGATACATCGATGCCCAGCGTTTTCTTCAGTTCCCACGGACGCGATTCATACGCATAGGGACCACTGGTGAGCGCACCGACCGGGCACAGGTCGATCACGTTGGCGGAAAGCTCGTGCTTGGCCGCCTGCTCCAGATAAGTGGTGATCTGCATGTCCTCGCCGCGATAAAGCGCGCCGATCTCGTCCACACCAGCAATTTCCTCGGAGAAGCGTACACAGCGCGTGCAGTGGATGCAGCGGGTCATGATCGTCTTGATCAGGGGGCCCATGAATTTCTCTGTCACGGCGCGCTTGTTCTCGTGATAGCGCGTGGCGCCGCGGCCATACATCATGGCCTGGTCCTGCAGGTCGCATTCGCCACCCTGGTCGCATATCGGGCAATCGAGCGGGTGGTTGATCAGCAGAAATTCCATCACGCCTTCGCGCGCGGTCTTCACCATCTCGCTATCGGTGCGGATTTCCTGGCCCTCGGTGGCGGGCAGCGCGCACGAAGCTTGCGGCTTGGGCGGCCCCGGCTTCACTTCGACAAGGCACATGCGGCAGTTGCCCGCGATGCTCAGACGCTCGTGGTAACAGAAACGCGGTATTTCCTTGCCAGCGAGTTCGCAGGCCTGAAGAACGGTTGCGCCATCCGGAACCTCGATTTCGTGTCCGTCTACTTTGACTGTTGGCATTAGCCCTCTCCTGCGGCGGTCGAGCCGTAGTAGCTTCGCGACCAAAGGCCATCGGCAGCCATCTGGCGAATGAGCGAGGTTGGAATTTGCAATTGCTGCTCTTGCGTATTGGCGCACGAAATAATCACCGGACCAAGTGCCGTGATAGCTTCTCCCTCGTCATCCGATCCGGGCCGTGCCCGAAGCAGATCGTGGGTCTGAGCGCTGGCATGATAAGTAAGGCAATCGGCAAGCGACGCCATCGTGCTGATCTGCGGGTGAACACGCATCCCGTTGAAACGACCGGCAACATCCCGAGGCGTAGCGGAACCTATCGAAGGAGGACCGTCGAAATCCTGCAGATAGGCTTCCTCGGCAAGCAAATTGCGCAAGGTGGAATACTGGATCTGCATATAGGTGTGATAGACCCGGTTGTCGGCACGGCGCATCAGGCGTTCGATGCAAAAATCCACATTCAGTTCATCGAAAAGCGTGTCGGGATCCTGATCGAAAGCGTCGAACTGGATCGAGTAAAAGTTGCTGTTCGCCAGAATTTCGCGCACGTCGCCCTTGTTGCGATTGAACACGCAATTCGCGACGCGCTTCTGCATCCAGCGTGCTTGGGCCGCATCGGCAGTTTCCGGCTCGCGTTCAAAACGCGTTCCGGTCTGCAAACCATTGTTGTTCTTGTTCGCATCCTGTGCCTGCAAGGGAACTGCGGAGAGCCCGAGGAATACGGCCGCGATCGTGAATGCCGAACGGATCATTCCGCCGCCTCCAACACAGCGTTTCCACGTTCGGCGATACGACGCTCCAGTTCGGGGCGGAAGTGCTTGAGCAGACCTTGGATCGGCCAAGCGGCGGCATCGCCCAGCGCGCAGATCGTGTGGCCTTCCACCTGCTTGGTGACTTCGTACAGCATATCGATCTCGGCAGGCGTGCTTTCACCCACGCGCAGCCGTTCCATCACGCGCCACATCCAGCCCGTACCTTCGCGGCACGGCGTGCACTGGCCGCAGCTTTCGTGCTTGTAGAAATAGGAGATGCGGCTGATGGCGCGCACGATATCGGTGGATTTGTCCATTACGATAACGGCGGCGGTACCAAGGCCGGAGCCCAGTTCCTTCAACCCATCGAAATCCATCGGCGCGTCCATGATCTGCTCGGCGGGTACCAGTGGCACCGATGATCCACCGGGAATTACCGCCAGCAGGTTGTCCCAACCGCCGCGAATACCCCCGGCATGTTTCTCGATCAGTTCGCGGAAAGGAATGCTCATTGCTTCCTCCACCACGCATGGCTTCTCCACGTGGCCGCTAATCTGGAACAGCTTGGTGCCGGCATTGCCTTCGCGTCCGAAGCTGGCGAACCATTCGCCGCCACGCCGCAAGATAGTAGGCACCACGGCAATCGATTCCACGTTGTTTACCGTGGTCGGACAGCCGTAGAGGCCCGCGCCTGCCGGGAAAGGCGGTTTCAGGCGGGGCTGCCCCTTTTTGCCTTCGAGACTCTCGATCATCGCGGTTTCCTCACCGCAGATATAGGCGCCTGCACCGCGGTGCATGAAGACATCGAAATGGTAACCGGAGCCGCTGGCATTCTTGCCGATCAGTCCGGCGTCGTAGGCCTCGTCGATGGCGGCCTGCAAAGTCTCGGCCTCGCGGATATATTCGCCGCGAATGTAGATGTAGGCTGCTCTTGCCCGCATGGCGAAACCGGCCACCAGCGCACCTTCGATCAGTTTGTGCGGATCGTGACGGATGATCTCGCGGTCCTTGCAAGAACCGGGCTCGCTCTCGTCGGCATTGATGACCAGGAAGGACGGACGGCCATCCTTGCTTTCCTTGGGCATGAAAGACCATTTCATGCCGGTGGGAAAGCCGGCACCGCCGCGACCGCGCAGGCCGGATGCCTTCATCTCGTCGATAATGGAATCGTTTCCGCGTGCGATCAGATCCTTGGTGTTGTCCCAATCGCCGCGCTTTTGCGCAGCCTTCAGGCCCCAATCCTGGAACCCGTAGAGATTGGTAAAGATGCGATCCTTGTCAGCTAGGCTCATGCCAGCCCTCCACCGAAAAATACCCAGATTGCAACCGCTGCCAGGATGGCCACCAGCGCGACGGTTTTGAAGATGCCTTTCAGCACCTTCCACGCGATGAAGATGAGCACGATGGCCAGCAGGATGGGAATGAATTGTTCCATCAGTGGTCGTCCTCCCCGCCCTTCTTGCGGCCCTGCCCTGCGCTTAGCGCGAGGAACACGACGCCAAGTGCGAGGAAGGTCGCGCCTATCGATCCGTTGTCAGCCACGAAATAGCCGACTGCCGCGATGATGAAGAGGATGCCCGCGAGGATGAAAAGCTTCTTGGCCATGCTCACCATTCGCTCCGGTAATCATGATTGGCGTCTACCATTTCCTTAAGGGTCGTCGGCCCGCCCGAAGGTTCCGACGTATGACGTCCCGGCTCCTGCGTGCCAGCCTTCGGGCTCTCACCTGAAGCGAGTGCGTCGAGCACCTTGTCGAAGCGCTCTGTCGTCAGGTCTTCGAAATTGTCATCGTTGATCTGGACCATGGGCGCGGTGGCGCAATTGCCCATGCATTCCACTTCGGTAAGGGTCCAAAGACCATCATTCGTGGTGTGGCCCTTACGCATTCCACGCTTCGCGCAGGCTGCAAGAATGTTATCCGAGCCACGCAACATGCAGGGCGTTGTGCCACATACCTGGACGTGGAATTTGCCCACGGGCACAAGGTTGTACATGGTATAAAAGGTCGCCACCTCCAGCACACGGATTACCGGCATGGAGAGATAGTCGGCGACATATTCCACCACCGGCAGGGGCAACCAGCCTTGCGTGCCGGTTTCCTCCCCAACCTGGCGCTGCGCCAGATCCAGCAGCGGCATGACCGCGCTTTTCTGCCGGCCTTCCGGGTACTTCTTGATATGCCAGTCGGCCTTCTCACGGTTTGCGTCCGTGAAAACCCAACCATCGTACTGCGCGCGCAGTTCAGGCGTATCAGGGGCGATATTACGCGCGGCCATCAGCCAGCCTCCGTTCGATATAGCGGCCGACATAGAGGCCGATCACCGCGGCAAAGGCGGTGGAAAGCACTTCTTTCAGCGTCACTTCGCCGTGGAACGCAGCAAGGTATGCCGCGACGCCAGAGGCGAAGGCAGCGAAGGTCGCGACGATGATGAAAAGCTCGCGCAGGATCACCGGTCACACTCCCCGAACACCACGTCGATCGCGCCGAGGATGGCGGTCGCATCCGGCAGCATGTGGCCCCTAGACATGAAATCCATTGCCTGCAGGTGCGAGAACGCGGTTGGCCTGATCTTGCAGCGATAGGGTTTGTTCGAACCGTCGCTGACAAGATAGACGCCGAATTCGCCCTTGGGACTTTCGGTCGCGACGTAAACTTCGCCCGCTGGCACGTGAAAGCCTTCGGTATAAAGCTTGAAGTGATGGATCAGCGCTTCCATCGACTGCTTCATCTCGGCACGCTTGGGCGGCGCGACCTTGCGGTCTTCGGAGACGACAGGGCCTTCGGGCATTTCCGCCAGGCACTGCTTGATAATCTTCGCGCTCTCGTAAACTTCCTTCACGCGCACCACGAAACGATCGTAGCAGTCCGAGTTGGTGCCGACGGGTATCTCGAACTCCATCCGATCATACACATCATAGGGCTGCGACTTACGCAGGTCCCACGGGATGCCAGCTGCACGGATCAGCGGACCGGAGAAACCCCACTTCACCGCGTCATCCTTCGACACGACAGCGATATCGACGTTGCGCTGCTTGAAGATGCGGTTGTCGAGCACAAGGCTCATCGCATCGCCGAACAGGTCGGGCAGACGTCCGTCCACCCAGTCACCGATGTCGGTCAGCAGCTTGAGCGGAACGTCCTGATGCACGCCGCCGGGGCGGAACCACGCAGCATGCATACGTGCACCGGATGCCCGCTCGAAGAAGTTCAAGCAATCTTCGCGCAGTTCGAACACCCACAGGTTGGGCGTCATCGCGCCCACGTCCATCACGTGCGCACCGATGTTGAGCATGTGATTGCAGATGCGGGTCAGTTCCGCGAACAGCACGCGAAGGTACTGACCGCGGATCGGCACCTCGACATTCAGCAGCTTCTCGATAGCGAGGACGTAGCTGTATTCCTGCGCTAGCGGAGAGCAGTAATCGAGACGGTCGAAATACGGCAGCGCCTGCAGGTATGTCTTGTACTCGATCAGCTTCTCGGTGCCGCGATGCAGCAGTCCGACGTGCGGATCGATGCGTTCGATGATTTCGCCGTCCAGCTCCATCACCATGCGCAAGACCCCGTGCGCGGCGGGATGCTGCGGACCGAAATTGATGGTGTAGTTGGAAATCTCCTCACCATCGGTCGTGGGCGACTGTTCGTAGGTAAGGCTCATACCGAACACTCCCAGGTGCCGGGGCCATAGACCACTTCGCTCATCCCGTCCTTGCGCAGGGTAAGCGTGGCGTCATAGCTCGTGCTTTCCATCTCGGCTTCGCTGCCGATTTCGGAGCGGTCGATTTCCACGGTGTAATCTCCGCTGAACATCATTGGCCCAGGTCCAAGCGCGTCGGGACCGCCGAGCTCGCTGCCCTCCAGAACCATATCCTGACCGTTCATTTTTACGACGCCTATGCCGTCCGATCCCTCCTCGCCGGTGGAGCCTGCAACCAGCAGCACCTCGCCGTTGGAATCGAACGTACAGATGCCGAGCGTCGGATCGAACTCGATATCGACGCCGTCCTGGTTGATACTCTCCAGCACGGGAAGCAGAGCAACGTCGCCTGTCTCCGCGGCCGTGGACATGTCATCCTCAACCACCTGTTGCGAATCACCGCAGGCAGACAGCGTCAACGCGGCAGCGGACAAAAGAGCAAACTTGCGGATCATTTCTCGTCCTCCGGCTTCGTGGCGCCCTTTGTGTCATGCACGTCGCCCTCACTCGCCTCGCGGTCGGGCTGGTTTTCGGTGGTTTCCGGCGCGCCTGCGTCGTCCTTCCCGGTATCCTCTTCGGCAGGGGAGCCTGCGCTCACCGTTTCGGCAGCCTTTTCGTCAGCTTTGGTCCCGGCCCCGGTCTCTTTGGTGCTTTCGGTCGTCTTGGGATCGTCGACAGGCGGCGCGTCGGCCTTCTCGTCACCCGGCAGCACGTAATCTGCACCTTCCCAGGGAGAGGTGAAGTCGAAGCTGCGGAAATCCTGCGCCAGTTCCACCGGCTCGTAAACGACGCGCTTTTCCTCTTCGGAATAGCGCAGTTCAGTATAGCCCGTCAGGGGGAAATCCTTGCGGAAAGGATGCCCTTCGAAACCGTAATCGGTAAGGATGCGGCGCAGGTCGGTATTGCCGTCAAAGGTCACGCCATACATGTCGAAGACCTCGCGCTCCAGCCAGCCTGCCACCGGCCACAGGGTGGTGACGGTGGGAACGGGCGTTGCCTCGTCGGTAGAGAGTTTCACCATGATACGGTGGTTCTTCGTGAGACTGAGCAGCATGTAGACGACTTCGAACCGTTCCGGGCGGCCGGGATAGTCGGCCCCGGCGATTTCCATCAACTGCTGATACTCATGATCGTCACGCAGCAGACGCAGCACATCCTCGATGCTCTCGCGCTTGACCGTAATCGAGATCTCGCCAAAATCCTCGCGGGCGTCGAGAGCCATGTCGCCCAGGGCGGCGACAAGCGTATCGCGCACACCATCATTGGACGCGAACCGTGGAGCGGGATGAAGGACTTTTGCCATCGGCTTCTCGCTCCTCAACGCTCGATCGTGCCGACGCGGCGTATTTTGCGCTGCAACTGCATCACGCCGTACAGCAAGGCTTCTGCCGTGGGCGGACAGCCGGGGATGTAGATATCGACGGGCACGATGCGGTCGCAGCCGCGCACAACGGAATAGCTGTAATGATAGTAGCCACCGCCATTGGCGCAACTGCCCATTGAAATTACGTATTTGGGATCGGACATCTGATCGTACACGCGGCGCAAGGCCGGGGCCATCTTATTGCACAGCGTGCCGGCGACGATCATCACGTCAGACTGACGCGGGCTGGCGCGCGGGGCCACGCCAAAACGCTCCATGTCATAGCGCGGCATGTTGACGTGAATCATCTCCACCGCACAGCACGCGAGGCCGAAGGTCATCCACCAGAGGCTACCGGTACGCGCCCACTGGAACAGGTCCTCGGTGCTGGTGACGAGGAAACCCTTGTCGTTCACCTCCGTCTGCATGGCGTTGAAGTATTCCGCATCGGGCTGCTTCACCTCGCCGCCCTTTGCGGTAGGCGCATCTGCCAACGCGGGGTTCGACGAATCTGCAATGCCATCCTGGTAAGGCGGGTACAGCGCGGGCTCGGGCTTGTCGGTCACTCCCATTCCAGAGCTCCCTTCTTCCATTCGTAAGCGAGGCCAATCGCGAGGATACCGAGGAAGATCATCATACCGATCCAGCCCGACCAGCCAGTGTGATCCAGGCTGACGGCCCAGGGAAACAGAAACGCCGCTTCCAGGTCGAACAACAGGAAGCTGATCGCGACAAGGTAGAACTTCACGTCAAACTGGCTGCGCGGATCCTCGAACGCGGGGAAACCGCACTCGTATTCCGTCAGCTTTTCAGCCTGCGGGTTGTGCGCGCCGGTGAGACGCGAGACGCCCATCGGCAGGAAAACGAATGCTGCCGAAAGCCCCGCCGCAATGACGAGGAAGAGCAGGATCGGAAAATATTGTTCGAGATCGACCAAAACAGACTCGGATAATTGCTGCGGGGGTTCGTGGCGCGTCTAGGCAATGCCATGGCGCGATGCAAGGCAGTCCGAAGGGCCAGGGTCGGCTAATCCCTGACTTTTTCCCGCAAGTTTGCGAAGGATGGCAGGGTCAATGCTCTTTCTCAGGTGCAATTGATCCACTGTAGCTGCAACCCGCATTCGCTGCCGCGTGGTGCGATGCACAATGTTGCGCACGGGTGGATCAGGACCTAGATAGGCAGCCAGATCGCACCTGTAACGTCCAATAGAGGCAAACACGTCATGGCAACTTTCAACGAATCCGATCCGATCGTCATCCTTTCATACGCCCGCACGCCCATGGGCGCGATGCAGGGTTCCTTGTCCGATGTTGCCGCGACCGATCTTGGCGCAACTGCCGTCAAGGCCGCGATGGAGCGTGCAGGCGTGGCTGGCGACGAGATCGATCGCGTATACATGGGCTGCGTATTGCCCGCGGGCCTCGGCCAGGCCCCGGCGCGCCAGGTGGCAGTAAAGTCCGGCCTTCCGCTCAGCGCGCAGGCAACCACGGTCAACAAGGTCTGCGGTAGCGGTATGCAGACCGTTATCATGGGTGCAGAAGCCCTTGCGTGTGGCAACGTGGACTATGTCGTCGCGGGTGGGATGGAGAGCATGTCGGGCGCGCCTTACCTGCTCAAGAAGCATCGCGGCGGCGCGCGCCTCGGTCACGACACGGCCTATGACCACATGTTCCTCGACGGCCTCGAAGACGCTTACGAGGAAGGCCGCGCCATGGGCACCTTCGCGCAGGACATGGCCGACAAGTACCAGCTCACGCGCGAAGACATGGACAAGTATTCGATCACTTCGCTGGACCGCGCCAACAAGGCGATCGAAAGCGGTGCCTTTGCCGATGAAGTCGTGCCGGTCACCATCAAGACCCGCAAGGGTGAAGTCACGGTAGATACCGACGAGTCGCCCAGCAAGGGCCGCCCGGACAAGATCCCCACGCTGCGTCCGGCATTTGCCAAGGACGGTACGATAACCGCCGCCACATCTTCCTCGATCTCTGACGGTGCTGCTGCTGTGGTGCTCACGCGCAAGAGCGTCGCCGAGGCGGAGGGCCTGAAACCCATCGCGACGATCACCGGACTTACCGCTCACGCGCAGGCTCCGGCGGAGTTTACGATCGCCCCGGTTGGCGCGATCGAGAAGCTTCTCGAAACGACCGGCTGGAGCGTCGACGACGTGGATCTGTGGGAAGTGAACGAAGCTTTCGCCTGCGTTGCCATGTTCGCGATGCGCGACATTGGCATCGATCACGACAAGATCAACGTGAACGGCGGCGGCACGGCGCTCGGCCATCCGATCGGTGCGAGTGGCACCCGGATCATCGTCACCTTGCTCAACGCCATGAAGCAGCAGGGCAAAAAGCGTGGTATCGCCAGCCTTTGCATCGGCGGCGGCGAGGCGACAGCCGTGGCGGTGGAACTGGCCTGAACTTGACTGCCTGCCGGGCGGGCAGCGATGCCCGCCTTTTGCCCAAGTTCTTTGCGTTAGTCGGTCCAACTGCTGTCGATTGGAACCCTTCTCCCTTTCGCGAGATTGATTGCAAAAGACGGCGGGACGCGAGCAGTCCGTCCGGTTATCACCAACAGGGGATTTTGTTATGAAGAAGCTTATCGCAGTTGCCGCCCTCGCTACCCTTGCCGCATGCGGTGGCGATGCCGAGGACGCCAGCGAAGCCGAGATCGATGGCACAATCGCTACGCAGCCCATGTCCGCCACCAATGCCGGTACTTACACCTCCACCGCCGAGGATGGCAGCGAGGTGTCGGTGACCCTGGCCGAAAACGGCACATATACCCTGATGCAGGCTGGCAACATGGTCGAAGCCGGGACCTGGGAAGACAATGATCGGGGCACCTGCCTGACGGCCGAAGGCGGCGATGGCGAAGATTGCTGGAGCATTCAGCCCGGCGTCGATGGCATGATGGACGTTACCGATTCCACTGGTGAGACCATGAGCTACAGTTACGAAGGCTGATTGCAGTCCGCTTCTTCCAAGAAAAAGGGCGGTCCGCGCGGACCGCCCTTTTTCTTTGCTGGGCCGAACTCACGGTTCCCCGGCGCCCCAAAGCTTGGATTCTTTCACCCACCCCACGTGGTTGTCGATGTCCAGCTCGCACCAGCCATTGTCGCAGTCACCTAGATTGCCGACGATGCCGGTTTCAAGGTTCCAGCGCAATTCGGCATCGTCTGACGGTTCGGCCCGCATGGGTACCAGCCCTTCCCCGATCACCATTGCCGTGCGTTGCCGGCTGAGCAAACCGCTGGAAATCCATCCCATGGTTCCGTCCGGCTCCTCCACATAACGCCAGCCCTGGATCAGGCGCACTACCCGCACCGGCAGGCCTTCGCGCTTGTACACCCAGACGATGGGATACTGCATCGCCGGACCTGCACGCATGTAGGCTTCCTCGGCATCGATGCTCGCCCAGTAGGGTAATTCCACCTCCTGCGCGCCGACAGGCGTGCTGAGGGCAGCGGCGAGCGAAATGATTGCGAGTCGGATGAATTGGCGCATGAACGACAGATAGCCGTCCACACCTGAAAGCCGCAACACACAACACGGGCCTTGCCGAGTTGGAATACTCTGCCCTAACAGACGCTCCGGACCAAAACCCGCCAGCAAAGCGGGCGTGGGGGAAAAATCTATGTTTCGCAAACTCGCTGCCGCATTGGCGCTCTTTGCCGCGCCGCACACCGCAACGGCGCAGGAACTCACCAACATCGCGCAAAATGAAACCGGCGATACAGCCTGGGTTCTGACGGCAACTGCGCTTGTGCTGCTGATGACATTGCCGGGGCTTGGGCTGTTTTACGGCGGACTGGTGAGAGCGAAGAATTTTCTTTCGGTGCTGCTTCAGGTTGCTGCGGTCGCAGGCGTCGCCTCTGTCCTGTGGATCGTCGTTGGCTACACCCTGGCGTTTGGCAGCACGACCGGGGGCTACCTGGGTGATGGCAGCAAGTGGATGCTCATCAATCTTGATAACTTGCGCGAAGGCATCACCTTGCCCGAAAGCACTTTCGTGATGTTCCAGATGACCTTTGCGGCCATCACGCCTGCACTGATGGTGGGCGCATGGGTTGATCGCGCACGGTTTGGCTGGGTGATTGCCTTCACGGCCATCTGGGGCCTGCTGGTCTATGCCCCCGTAACGCACTGGGTCTGGGGTGGAGGCTGGATGAGCGATCTGGGCGTACTGGATTTTGCGGGCGGTATCGTGGTCCACACGACGGCGGGCGTTTCTGCGCTGGTCGTTGCGCTCTTGCTGGGGAAACGGCAGGGCTTTCCTGGTTCTACTCTGCTTCCCCATGCGCCGGGTATGACGATGCTGGGCGCAATGCTGCTGTGGGTCGGCTGGTTCGGCTTCAACGGCGGCAGCGCACTGACCGCGACCGACGATGCTTCCATGGCTATCATCAACACCCACGTCGCCGCAGCCACCGCCGCGCTTGTCTGGGTAATGGTGGAGAAAATCGTATTCGGCAAAGCAACCACGGTGGGCTTCGCTACCGGCGCGATTGCCGGCCTTGCCACAATTACGCCCGCAGCCGGCTTTATCTCACCGGGCGCGGCAATCCTGTTCGGCATCCTCGCCGCGCTGGTGTGCTATTATGCGATCCAGCTAGTGAAGAACAAGCTGGGTATCGACGACTCGCTTGATGTCTTCGCGGTGCACGGCGTGGGCGGCATGCTGGGCACCTTGCTGCTGGGTATCTTCCTGTCAGCTGATCTTGGTGGCACGGGTTATGCCGAAGGCATGAGAATGGGAGGCATGGTCGGCGTGCAGGCGCTCGGCATCGGGGCGGTCGCCATCTTCTCTGCCGTCATGACCGCCGTGATCGCGCTTGGCGTGTCGCTGTTCATTCCCATGCGGGTGAGCGAGGAGGAGGAAATCCAGGGCCTCGATCAGACAAGCCATGGCGAACGCAGCTGGCAGTTCGACTGAGCAGCCTTAGAAGCTTGTACAAAGGGCGGTTGGGCAAGCCTTGCGCAGCCTTCCTATTCGGTTAGATGACAAACGGTATGGATACCTTCGCAGCCCGCCTCGAAACGCTTGAACACCAGTGGATGCGCGCGTGGATGCGCGGGGATCGTAAGCTGATGAAGAACGTCGCCGCACGCGATTTTGTGTTCCTGCTTGGCGGCGCCAAGGCGACCATCCTCGATCGCGTAAGCTGGCTGGAAGCAGCCACCACGTGTCTGCGGCTGCATTCGTACCGCTTCGGCGACATCTATGTTCGGCGGCACGGCAATGTCGGCATCTTCACCTGCCAGCTGGAGATGGAAGCCTCCCTGGGCGATCACGAATGGAAAGGCCAGACGTGGGTCTGCGATCTTTGGCGCAAATCGCGGCTGCGCAACAACTGGAAACTCGTCGAGCGGGTAGTTTCTCGTCCGGACGGGGACGATGCCCTGGGTAGTGAACTGACGAAGCTGCAGCTGTGGACGTAACGGTCTAACCGGCGCTTGCTGCGTCCACTTCCGCCATTTTGGCGAGTATTTTCTCAATACAGGTGGCCGACGTACCAATCGCAAAATGCGGTGCGTCTATTCGCAGCGTATGATCGGTTTCGCCCTCCTTGCCCCGGCAGCATTGCGGAGCGACAATGCCATCGGTGGCGGACCATATGGCAATGGTCGGCACCGGCGGCTTGGTCGACACATCCTCATCAAAAGGAGGATTGTCGACGGTGTGATTGTTGATCGCTTCGTAAAGCTTCCATGCATGGTTGGCATGACGATCGCCAGAGAACGGGCTGGCGACCGTTACCACCATGTCGATATCCCTTGCACAGCGTTGGGCCAGCACTCGGGCATAAAGGCCGCCAAGGCTCCACCCTATCAGCACGATGCGCTTGCCTGTTTCGTCGCGAAGTTGCGCAATGCGTGCTTCCAGCTTCTTCAGCTTGGCGGGATCGGCCCCGGTATTGATTCCCTGTCGCCAGCCTTCGGGCCTGAAACCGCGCGTGCGCAGGGTTCGGCGCAGCAATGTCGTGGAAATGTCGCCCGTGGTCAGGCCGGGAATGACAAGCGCTGCCCTGCCCCGCCCGAATTGCCTGCCGCTCCTGGGTAAGCGAAGCGGATTGAACAAAACGCGCGGAACGGCCAGCCCCTCGCGCAACGTGTTGCGCCAAGGGGGTGGTTGTTCACGCTCGTGCGCCAGCGTCAGTCGCCTGTCAGGATACGGTCGACCAACTGCTTCACCGTGGGAAGGAAATTGTTGGAATAGAACGGATCCTGCTTGAAGCGGTAGGCCGCATGGCCGGCGAACGCGAGATTTTCGTCCGGGTCGCCGCCGTGGGCGATATCCTGCAGGGTCTTCTGGATGCAGAAACTGCGCGGATCGGCAAGTCGCCCGGTGGTGTGGTTGTCGTGATCCTTCCAACTAGAAAACTGGCAATGCGACAGGCAGCCCATGCAATTCACCTGATCCGTGCGGATCTGCTCGGCGCTTTCGGGGGTGGCGAAAACCACGGTATCGTCAGGCGTCTTCAAGGCTTCGGTGAAGCCTTCGTGTATCCACGCCAGCGCCTTGCGCTGGTCGCCGGGGTGAACGTAGTAATACTTGGCCTTGCCATGATCCAGCAAGGGAATCGTGCCCTCCTCTGCATCCCGTTTGAAGATCGGGATCTGTCGTTCGGAACGGTGGATCAAGTCATAGAGAAAAGGCGTTTTCACCGCGCTGGAGTAAAAGCCTGTGGGCGAGAACTTGTGCAGCAGAACGTCGCCAGGCTCGACCGTGCGGAGCATTTCTTTCCACACGTTCGGGATCGGACTTTCCTCGGTCAGAAGAGGGCGTGTTCCGAACTGGAAGGCGATTTTGCCCAGCTCGGGATTGTCGATCCAGTCTTCCCATTCACGCAGGAACCATACGCCGCCCGCCATCACGATGGCGGTTTCCTCGGACACGCCTTCCTTGCGCATCGTTTCGCGCAAAGCGGCAACGCGGGGATACGGGTCTTCCGGTTTCGTCGGATCCTCGGCATTGGACAAACCGTTATGGCCGCCTGCCAGCCAAGGGTCTTCATAAACCACCGCAGCCATCAGGTCCGGAACCTTGGAATAGCTTCGCTTCCACAATGCGCGAAACGCGCGTGCGGAGGAGATGATCGGCAGGTAATACACGTTGTGCTTCGCTGCGATTTCGGCGAGCTTGTATGGCATGCCTGCACCGCAGGTTACGCCTGTTATCAGACCGGGGCAATTTTCCAGCACGCCTTCCAGAACCTGCTGAGCGCCACCCATTTCCCACAGGACATTGATGTTTATCGCGCCCTTGCCGCCCGAAATTTCATGCGCACGCTTTACCTGCGTGGTTGCGCCGTCGATGGCATAGCGAACCAGTTGCTCGAACCGTTCCACCCGTGTCGCTTGCGGGTAGACCTGCGGGATCGGGTTGCCATCGTCGTCATAGCTGTCGGCATTGACGGCGCTGACCGTGCCGATACCGCCTGCGGCTGCCCATGCGCCGCTACTCTCTCCGTTGGTGGCAGATACGCCCTTGCCGCCTTCGATAAGCGGCCAGACCTCGCGGCCACCATAGGAAATCGGCTTAAGACCCTTGAAACTCATCTTTGTCCCCAGAAGTGTCCTCGTCAGTCAGCGAGAACTCGGTGGAAGTGTCGCCTGGTTGTACGCAGGGTTCGATATCGCGTGGTTCCGGGCGATCCCCGACCACTTCGAACTGCGCGTAATAGCCGGCAATCTGCGGTTTACGCACGAATTCCACGAGCCGATAGCCGACCCGTTCGAATTCGCAAAACAGAAGTTGCGGATTGATCCCGTGCTGGTCCGCAGGGCGATCGGCATCCACCACGATCACCTGGCCGCCGTCGCGCAGCGCAGGCCGCATCCGCCAAAGCAGCGCGTAAGGCTCTGTAATCTCGTGATACATATGGACCATGAAGATCCGGTCGAAACTGTCGTGAGGCAGCCCCGGATCGTCCGTTTCGCCCAGTGCGATGGATACATTATCCAGTCGCTCGCGCTCCACCCGATTGCCGAGACGGCGCAGCGCGTCCTCGTCGATATCCTGCGCGAGTACTCGTCCATCCTCGCCCACGCGGGCCGCCAGACGCACGGTATAATAACCCTCGCCCGCACCGATATCGGCCACGGTCATGCCGCGCGTGATATCGGCCTGATCCATGACGGTTTGCGCTTCCTGGCGGTCGTCACGGATCTGCTCTGTCGAAAAGGCATTGGAACCAAGATCGGAGACCGGCCTGTAAGGCCGGGGAAAATCCCGCGCCGTAACCGGTCGATCTTCGTCGGCAACCTCGCAGCCAGCAACGCAAAGACACGCCGCGGCCCCCGCCAGAATTCGGATAAAAACCCCGCTCTCCATGCTTCGGGCTCTAGCGATTGCGGAAGCGGAACGCAAAGCACCAAATGCAACCGAGGAGCGTGGGTTGGCGGGAAGCCGCCAAGTCTTAGGGTTTTTCGCGAAGGGCTGGTTCGTTCAGCCGAATTGTCGCTGAGGTCCCTCTCTGGGGGACCAGCAATTGTATTCGCCAATCTTCGCCAGGCGCAGCCGGTGCGCCAGGGTTCCACCGGCAAGCAAGGCAAGTTGCAGGAAGAGTGGCATCTGCGTCATCGCCCAGAAGGCCTGCGCCATCCCGTCAACGGCCAGCATGGCCACGACATTGCCGATCAGGGCAACAAGCTGTGCAGCCGCGATGGCCAGCGGATAGATCCGATTGGCGCGCATAGCCACGGCAACAAGCAGTGCGGCCGCAATACCGTCCAGCAAGATACGGCTGATGTGGGATTCACCGAACGATCGCGGTCCCATGGTAAGCAGGATAAGAAGATCGATGGTCACTTCCCCGGCAATGATCGCGGCGCACCATTTTTCCGGATGCCCTCCCCTCGTCATCGCCACGGCGACGACGAGGAGAGAGATAGTCAGAACGATGAGATAAGCCTGCGACATTGTTCCGGGGGCGTGATCAGGACGCCGTACGCAATTCAGGCTGCTGGGCCATCGGTTCGTTGGGCGGGCAATCTTCATAGCCCAGCACGTCTTCTTGCACCTTCAGAAGATTGGAGTGGACGCGGGCCAGATCGCTGCCTGCACTGACAAGGGTCTGATGCGATTTGGTGAGGCGCATCATGGCTTCCTGGCCGACAAACGGATCGGTATCGGTTTCGCGCCGCGCTTCCAGCATGGTGGTGAGAAGACTGCTTTGACGAAGCAACGCTGTATCGAGTGCTTCCTCGGCTTCGCGCAATTCGCGGATAATGCGCATCTGTGCGACGGTGTGAGACATACCCATTTCGAAAACTCCGTTCCGGTCATCCGACCTCGTGATGATCAAGGAGTCCTGAGGCGGCCTACCGCAGCAGTTCCGAAAGCTCGCCGAAAATGGCAAGCCCCACCAGAATCGCAATCAGCAGGCCAAGGGTAATCCCGACTATAGCGATCAAACGCCAGAAATACCCGTTGCGACCCTCAAAGGACTCCGGGACGACGCGGTAATAAACGAAGGAATTCGTAATCTTGGGAGATTCGCCAGATGTGGCAGACACTTGTCCTTCCGTCAGAACCGCGTCTGACCCGCCACTCTCATCGCCGAGGTGCCGTCGGTTTTCGACCTGCGAGGATTGATATATGGGTTTCTCGTATACCGGGCCGCTGCCGCCTGGTGCCTGCACAGCCATATAGGCGGCGGCAAGTTCGCCACGCGTTTCCACGCCGAATTTCCTTCGGGCAGCAACGATGCGTTGATCGACCGTGTGGGGCGAAATGCCCAGTTCGCGGGCAATCTGCTTGGACGTTTTGTGCAGCACCAGAAGGTCCAGGACTTCCCGCTGCTTTTCGGTAAGACCATCCGGCAAGTTTGAAGTTTCCCGACCTTCAGTCATATGTCCTGTCTTGACCCGCGTCCCTCGCTGCGAGGGACTTTCTTTTGTCAGACCTATAACAAGACAAGCACTTGTTGCGAATCAAGCTTGCGAATATTGAAAATTTATGTGGCAGGCTACGCTGGCTGAATTGGGTGATACCACCAAGGCTAAACCTTCCGTTGGCCATGCCGGCAACCGATCTGCCGTTTGGCCCGTGAAGCGGCGCGCTACTCCACATCCTCCACATCAACCGTTTCGCCCGTTACGCGCTGCGCCAGCGCGGCAGCGATGAAATCGTCGATCTCACCATCCAGAACATCGCCCGGCGCAGTGGATGTCGTGCCCGTGCGAAGGTCTTTCACCATCTGGTATGGCTGAAGGACATAGGAACGGATCTGATGGCCCCATCCGATCTCGGTCTTTTCCTGATATTCGCCCGCAGCCGCCGCCTCGCGCTCGGCCATTTCGCGCTCGTACATCCGAGCCTTCAGCATGTTCATCGCCGTCGCGCGGTTCTTGTGCTGGCTGCGATCGTTCTGGCTGGCGACCACGATGCCGGTGGGCTTATGCGTAATGCGTACGGCAGAATCGGTGGTGTTCACGTGCTGGCCACCCGCGCCCGATGCGCGGTAGGTGTCGATCTTCAGGTCGCCCTCATTAATATCGATATCGATATCGTCGTCGATAACCGGATAGACCCACACGCTGGAAAAGCTCGTGTGGCGGCGGGCGGAGCTATCGTAGGGGCTGATGCGGACGAGGCGGTGCACGCCGCTTTCGGTCTTGGCATAGCCATAGGCGTTCTCGCCCCTGATCTGCAGCGTGGCGGACTTGATGCCGGCCTGTTCGCCGGCCGCATATTCCACCGTATCCACCTTGAAGCCGCGCCTCTCTGCCCAGCGGACATACATACGCATCAGCATCTCGGCCCAGTCCTGGCTTTCCGTCCCGCCTGCGCCCGCGTTGATCTGCAAATAGGTGTCGTAGCCATCGGCCTCGCCCGATAGCAGCGCATTCACCTTGTCGCGATCGGCACGCTTTGCCAGAGCGGCAAGGCTCGCCAGCCCTTCTGCTACAACATCGTCGTCGCCCTCAGCCTCGCCCATCTCGACGAATTCCGTAGCATCGGACATTTCGGAACTGATTTCGTTGACCGTGCCGATCGCGTCTTTCAAAAGCTTGTGCTCGCGGCTGATGGCCTGGGCCTTTTTGGGATCGTTCCAGAGATCGGGATCTTGCACGCGCGCTTCCAGCTCGTCTAGCCGACGCAGCGCGTGTTCCCAGTCCAGCGATCTGCGCACCAGCGCCAGCGCGGCTTCGATCCGGTCGATATGGGCCTGCCCCTCGGCACGCATAGGCTTGTTCTCCAAATGTGAATGGCGCGCCTAGCAGGGGGCGCAAGCCGTTGGAAGTGGGCGGATCAGTAGATGCCGCCCTGCTCCTCGGCAAAGTCTTCACGCTCCTGCGCACCGCTTTGCACATTGGCGGCCTGCTCTTGACGACGCAATTGCGCCAGGATCAGTTCGCGCATGGCGCTTATCTCATCCTGCCGTTGGCTGCGGCGCGGTTCGGTGTCGGGCTTGAACGCTTCCCAGATCACGGCGGAAGTCGGCTCCTCGGAAGGCCATCCGTCAAATACACGGCGCCCCGTTCGACGATCCACTCGAACCATTCGTACGCCCGTTGGCGCAAGGAATGGCCTGCCGGACCAGTAATCGCGCGTTTCCTGCACGAATTGCTTGAAGATGGGGGCTGCCGTGTTGCCGCCCTGTATCCATCCACCCATGTTGCGCGGCTGATCGAAGCCGAGATAGGTCGCGCCGACGATATCGGGAGAACCGCCTACGAACCAGGCATTCGTCGGGCCGGAACTGGTGCCGGTCTTGCCAAACAGCGGAATATCGAGGTCACGCAGACGGGTGGCCGTACCGCGCTGCACCACACCTGTCAGCATGTTGACCGTCTGGAAGGCCGTGCGCGCATCCATCACCTGCCTGCCACTGCGGCCGAAGCGCGGCATCGGTCCGCCATCCCATTCGGCCATGTTGCAACCTGTGCATTCGCGGTTGTCGGCGCGATAGATCACGTCGCCGTCGCGATCCTGCACATAGTCGATAACCGTGGGATCGTTCAGCCGTCCATGGTTCACCAGCATCGCATAGGCCGCAGCCATCCGTTCAACCGTAGTATCGCCCGCGCCAAGTGCAAAGGCAGGATAAGGTTCGTAGGCGCCTTCGTCCGCGATACCTGCACGTTCGAACATGTCGATCACGTTCTCCATGCCGGAATCCATCGCGATGTGAACGGTCATGAGGTTCTTCGATTGTTCCAGACCGTAGCGCATGGGATATTCACCCCCGCCCCGGCTGCCGCCGAAGTTGGTGAAGCATTTCTCGCCCAGGTTGGAGCCCTGATAATAGCAATATTGCCTGTCGGGCACCAAGGTCGCTGGCGTCATGCCGTTGTCGAGGCCGGTGGCATAGACGAAAGGCTTGATCGTGGAACCCGGCTGGCGGTTGGCCTGTGTGGCGCGGTTGAAACTGCCGAGGCGCGAATCGAAGCCGCCCTGCATGGCCAGCACGCGGCCGGTATCGGGCGCTATGGCAAGGAAGCCGCCCGAAACACCCGGCACGGTTTCCAGTCGCCAGCTGCTGCCACTGGGTGAGGCAACCACAACGTCCCCCACGCCAAGCTCGCTTGCAGGATTGGTAAGCGGCGCCTGCTCTCCATCGGCAAAACCGATCGTGGCAGAACCGCCGCTGCGCGCGGTGATAACGCCCACGCGCCAGTCTTCGTAGTTGATTGAAAGGTAGGAACTGCGCAGTTGCGAGGTCAGATCGCCGTTGTCCGGGTTGATAGCGGCGACCGGCCCGGCCCAGCCCCTGTTTCCGTGATACCGCAGCATGGCGTCTCGCAAAGAGTTGCGCGCGGCATCCTGCATCTCAGTATCGAGCGATGTGCGAACCCACAGGCCGCCTGCATAAACGCTGTTGCGTCCGTCCTCGGCTTCTTCGCCGAACCGGTCGATCAGTTCACGGCGCACTTCCTCCAGAAAATATCCGGCGTCGGCGGAACGTTCGGCACGCTGGCCTTGCACGATACCCAGGGGGCTGGCCTGTGCAGCGGACAATTCGGCCTGCGAGATGAAACCGTTGTCCTCCATCTGCGTCAGCACCCAGTTGCGGCGCGCACGGGCGGTATCGTAATTGGCTTCGCGGCTATAGACTTCGGGTGCGCGCGGCAGGATCGCCAGATAGGCCATTTCCTGCAATTCCAGATCGTCCACATCCTTGTCGAAATAGGCGCGCGCGGCGGCCTGTACGCCATAGCTGCGGCGGCCCAGCGGGATTTCGTTAAGGTAAAGCGTGATGATCTGCTGCTTTGACAGCACGCCCTCGATACGCGTTGCCAAGATCATCTCGCGCAACTTGCGCGTGACCGAATATTCGTTGCCCACAAGAATGTTCTTGGCCACCTGCTGGGTAATGGTGGAGCCGCCCACGGCACGCTCGCCCGAGCCGATCTTCGACACGTAGTCAATAACCGCGCCCAGGAAGCCGCCGGCATCAATGCCGCCATGGCTCCAGAACGTCTCGTCCTCGGCGGAGATGTAGGCGTTCATCAATTGCGACGGAAGGTCGCGGAATTGCAGCTCCACGCGCCGTTCGCGTTCATAGCGGTGGACGATTTCTCCATCGATCCCGCGCACGACTGATGGCAGGTTAGGCTCGTAATCCAGCAGGGTTTCGGCTGTCTCTTATACACATCTCCGAGCCCACGAGACTAGGCATGATCTCGTA
>OJBY01000079.1_pt1 | contig 62546 bp, 59 predicted proteins | sample 1591731 | NCBI WGS metagenome assembly OJBY01 (sample SAMN05416837, study PRJEB24817) | seawater metagenome | isolation source: Sea water | place: Canada:Atlantic | collected 2013-07
ACCGCTTCTGCCATCGTGGCGGCGGCGCTTGCCACGAACGACTTCGAGAACGTTCATCACGACATGGCGGCGGCGAAGGCAACCGGCGTCCCTAACATTTTCATGAACATCCTTACGACCAATGGTCTGGTGCAACGCTACGTCACTGACTGGTGCGGTCCAGCTGGACGGATCACCGCAGTCGATATTAAGTTGGGCGCCCCCAATTTCGCAGGCGATACCATGACTCTGACCGGCGAAATCGTGGAGGTAAGCCAAGGTGTGGTGAAGATCGACGTCAAAGGAACCAACGTGATAGGCGAGCATGTCACGGCGACGGTCTCACTTAAGCTCGGAGAAACGTCATGATCTCCTCGTTGAGTAATGTGGCGGCGATTGCCGGGATTGGCGCGACTGAATTTTCCAAGAACAGCGGCAGGTCCGAAATGCGATTAGCCGTGGAAGCGATCACGGCCGCGCTCGACGATGCCGGGATCGACCGCGGCGAGGTCGATGGCCTTTCCACCTTCACGATGGACAACAATCCGGAGATCGAGGTTTTCCGGAATATCGGCGGGCGAGAGCTGAAGTTCTTCAGCCGGATACATTACGGCGGCGGCGGAGCCTGCGCACCCGTCATGCAGGCGGCCATGGCCATCGCCACCGGCGTTGCGAAGGTGGTGGTCTGCTACCGTGCCATGAACGAGCGATCGCAATACCGTTTCGGCACCGGTTACACCCCGCCCCCTGTCCCCACGGCCGAATCCTCGCACTATGGGTATTACGTGCCCTTCGGCCTGGTTTCCCCGGCGTCATGGGTGGCCATGGGCGCCCAGCGATACATGTATGAAAGCGGAGCGACCTCGGAAGATTTCGGCCGCGTTTCCGTCGCCAGCCGCAAGCACGCTGCGAACAATCCAGCCGCCTGGTTCTACGAACAACCGATAACTTTGGACGATCATCAGCAATCGAAGTGGATCGTGGAACCGCTACACCTGCTCGACTGCTGCCAGGAATCCGATGGCGCGGTGGCCATCGTCGTAACAAGCGCGGATTACGCCCGGAAGCTGCGCCAGCCGCCAGCCATAATCCGCGCGGCAGCGCAAGGAGCGGCCGACGACCAGCAGATGATGACCAGCTACTACCGGCAGGAAATCGCCCGGCTTCCCGAAATGGAACTGGTGGCGCGGCAATTGTTCGAGCAGGCCGGGCTCAAGCCCGACGATATCCGCACTGCCACCCTCTACGACCATTTCACGCCGTACGTGCTGACTCAGCTTGAATCTTTCGGTTTTGCACCGAGGAACCAGGCGAAGGATTTCGTGCGCGAAGGCAATCTGGAGATTGGCGGTCGGTTGCCCGTCAATACCAACGGCGGACAACTGGGCGAGGCGTACATCCACGGCATGAACGGGATCTCGGAAGCTGTTCGCCAGGTGCGCGGAACTTCTGTCAACCAGGTGCCAGGCGACGGTCCTGTGCTTGTCACCGCCGGCACGGGCGTGCCGACAAGCGGATTGATACTTGACGGCGTATGACCGGTCGCGAACGGCTGCTGCTCGCCGTCCTGCTGTGCGGTTCGGCAATGACCGCGCTCGTCCTGGTGGTGCTGATTCCGGTGCTGCCGCTGCTAGCGCAATCATTCGGTGGAGGGACCAGCGGCGCGCAACTTTCGCAGGCCGTCATGACTGCCCCGGCGCTCGGTCTTATTGCTGGCGGCTTGCTCAGCGCAGCGGCTGTGCGCATGGTAGGGACGTATCGCCTGCTGATTGCGGGGCTCGTTCTGTACGGCATTTCGGGCTCTGCGGGATATTTCCTGTCCGCCGCACCCTCATTGCTGGGTGTGCGGTTCGTTCTCGGCATTGCCGCCTCGTTCGTTGGTATTGCCTCAACTGCTCTTATCGCAGGCCGTTTCGATTCCGTAGCGCGCGCCAAGTTTCTCGGCATCAAGGGCGCTCTCGGCTCGGTCGGGGGTATCGGTGGTATCCTGATAGGCGGCTATCTGGGATCGCTTGGTGGTTGGCGTCTGCCGTTCCTGCTTTATGCAATCGCTTTCGTGATGCTTGGCCTTGCATGGCTGACGCGTGGCGAGGGATTTGTGAGGACCGATGCTGCTCGAGAAGTTACCCCGGTTCCGGCCAAGCCAGCACCCGGTCTGCTTGCGCTTTGGCCGTTCTACGCGGCTATTGTCGCGTTCGGCGTGGTATTGATGATGACCACGACGCAATTATCCTTCCTGCTGGGCGAAATAGGGATTTCCGACCCTACAGCCGTAAGCAGGATCGCCGTCATGGCGTCAGTCGGCGCTATGATCGGGGGATTTGGCTATGGCCGCCTGGCAGCCCTGATCGGCTTGCAGCAGATTTTACCTTTGGTATTCGCCATCTGGACGATTGGACTGATGATGCTGGGGTTCTCATATTCCGGACTGGTAGCGGCTATCGGGTGCAGCGTTACCGGCGTTGCTGCCGGGTTATTTCTCCCCCACATGATCACGACCCTTGCCGAAACCGCCAGCGACGAACAACGCGATCGAGCAATTGCCATGCTGTATTCGGCCATCTTCCTCGGCGATTTCCTGAATCCGCTCCTGATTGAACCGATGACTGTCGTGCTCACGCGGCACGGTGCATTCCTGGCCGTCGGCGGTTTTACGCTGCTGGCCTTCTTCGTCAGCCTCTACCGCATGACCAGGGAGCGGCGTAGGCTCGCCACCGGTTGAGCGAAATATCCGCCGTTCTTCGCGCGATATAATACGCAAATTGCCTCTATTTTATTTATCTGTTGATGATATTTGTCGCCTTGCAGACTACAAGGTGCGCATTGGGCATTTTCCGTCCTGCCTTGCGGCATCGTAAATGCGCGGGGCGTATTTCAAATGGTGGAGGGTTTGGCTTTATGACAGAGACGGTCGATGTCGTTATTATCGGCGCAGGCTTCTCGGGGCTTTATGCGACATACCGGTTGTCGAAACAGTACAAGGTAATCTGTTTCGAAAAGGGAGCCGGTGTCGGTGGCACCTGGTACTGGAACCGCTATCCCGGTGCACGCGTGGATATCCAGAGCGTAGAATATTCGTACAGTTTTGACGACGACCTGCAGCAGGACTGGAAATGGCCCGAGTATTTCTCTGCCCAGCCCGATCTCGAACGCTATGCAAACCACGTGGCAGACCGCTTCAATCTGCGCGAACATATCAGGTTATCGAATGCCGTCGAATCGTTGCGGTTCGACGCGGAAAACGACCTGTGGGAAGTGCGCACGGCAGCCGGCGACTACGTTAGATGTCGCTATATCATCGCGGCCACCGGTGCGCTCTCCATACCCAACGAGCCTCCATGGCCGGGGCGCGAGGATTACCAAGGTGTAATCTATCACACCACGGACTGGCCCCGCGAGCCGATGGACCTGTCGGACAAGCGCGTCGGCCTGATCGGCACCGGATCGACCGGCGTGCAAGCCGCTCCTATTCTGGCAGAGCAAGCGAAGAGTCTCACCGTATTTCAGCGGACGCCAGCGTACAGCATGCCTTCGGGAAACCGTGCGATGGACGAGGAGCACGAGCGGGACTGGAAAGAAAACTATCCCGAGCGGCGTAAGGAAATCCTCAATACCTGGGGCACTTCCATGGTGACATATGGCGAGAAGTCAGCTCACGAATGCTCCGAGGAAGAACGGACACAGGTACTGGAAAAAGCCTGGAATTCGAAAAGCGCGTTCCAGATGCAAGTGGCTTTCACCGATGTCATGACCGACATGGACGCCAACGAAGTCGTCGCCGAATTCATACGTAACAAGATACGCGGCATTGTCGATGATCCGGAAACCGCAGAGCGGCTGTGTCCCAAGACCTATCCGGTCGGCGGTAAACGGATGTGCATCGACAACGGCTATTACCAGACGTTCAACAGGGACAACGTCTCGCTTGTCGATGTAAGATCGGCACCTATCGTCGAACTCACGAAAACCGGTCTGCGGACGGCGGAGGGCGAGTACGACCTCGACATTATCGTGATGGCCACGGGCTTTGACGCTGTAACGGGATCGCTCATGAACATGGACGTCGAAGGCATCGACGGAATCAAGCTGGCCGAAAAGTGGAAAGAAGGTCCGACGACGTACCTCGGCTACATGATCGCCGGCTTTCCCAACCTTCTGATGGTTCACGGCCCAATGACGCCGGGTGCGCAGGCCCAGATGATCACCAGCGGCGAGTGGCAGGTCGATTATCTCGCCGAGCTGATCGACAGCATGGAGGCCGATGGAAAGACGCGGGTCGATACGACCGAAGAGGCCGAGCAGTGGTGGTATGAAGAGACCCAGAACGTGGCCATGCACATGGTCCACCGGCATGCCGATTCCTGGTACAATGCCAAGAATATCGAGGGCAAGAAGGGCGACTTCATGATCTATGTCGGCGGATTTCCCCGCTTTACCGAGCTAAGCCGGAAGGCGGCCGAAAACGATTGGGAAGGTTTCGACTTGAGGTGATCGTTTCGACCGCAAATGCTTCTTTCAAACTGATGCAATAAGAAAGGGGACGCGCAGGAAAAACCAGCGCGTCCCCTTTTCAGTTCGTGGTGCAAGATCAGTAGCGGAAACGCAGATCGATCCCGTAGGTTGCGCCTTCGGCATAGGAAATACCGGCAAAGCCAAGACCGCCGAAGTCGATTGCGGAATTCTGATATTCCTCGTCCAGAACGTTACGTCCCCACAGGGCGACAAGCGCCTCCCCGTTACCGATCTGTATATCTCCCAGCGTAGCGCGCAAATCCACCGTGTGGTACGCCGTCCTGGATCAGCTGAGCGCGCGGATTGCGGAAGTCGAGCGGGTCGTATCCACGCGCACCCACGTAGCTGTAATCTGCACGCAGCGAGAATGTGCCGAAATCGAACGGCTCGAATTCGTAGGCGATCGCAGCCTGACCGGTGAGGGGTGGCGAATACCGGAAGCTCGCATCCTCGGCGATATCGATGACCTGGTTGGTCGCCGGATCGCGGAAAAGGAAGGTCTGATAGTCGCGGTCAACATAACCGATCGATCCGCTGAGGGCGAGACCCGTAACCGGAATTGCAATCAGTTCTGCCTCTATCCCTTGATAGGTCGCCGAACCGGCGTTGACCGTGATGGACGTGGCACCACCGCTTCCCGCAAGGAACTGCTGGATCTGGACATCGGTGTAGTCTGAATAGAACAGTGCCAGATTGAGCCTGAGCGTATTGTTCAGAAACTCGCCCTTCATCCCGGCCTCGTAAGATGCGATGGTCTCGGGGTCGAACCCGTCGTTTACGGAACGCGCATTGAAGCCGCCCGCCTTGTAACCGGTGGCATAGCGCGCGTAGACGAGAACGTCCGGCGAAATGTCATAGTCGATCGTGGCCGCATAGGTCAGTTCTTCGAATGAGCGATCCAACTCGCGCACGATCGGCGATTCCTGGACGAGGCTCTTGTCGTCCATGGTGTAACGCGCGCCGACTGTAAGCCGCAGGGCATCTGTGAAATTGTAGGTACCCTGGCCAAAGAATGCAAGGGACTCGTTCTCGTGCTGATATATGAGACGAGTCGACGTTGGAACCGCCAGCGTACTCGTGCTCAGTCCCGGCCCAAGAGGTATGGGCACCGGAGAAGGAATGAAGATGGTGAAGAACTGCGGATTGTCTTCGTCGGCCTCTTCGGTGAAGAAATAGCCACCCAAAACGAAATTGAAGCGATCATATTCACCAAGAACGTTGAACTCTTGGGAAAACTGCTTCTGGCTTCGTTCGTTATCCGTGGTGAAAAGCGAGACTTCCTGGACACCCGTGGGAATAAACGGGTTGGGCGGAGCGAGGATCGCAGGGCTGACCGTAAACACGCGTAAATTGTCGTTACCGTCAAGATCACCGTTCGACGCGGTGTTGTCCCAGGTCCGGTAGCCCGAGAGTGACCGCAGAACGAGATTCTCATTGAGCTCGAGTTCCATGGCCAGCGTATGGCCCGTAACCTCGTCGGTAATCAGGCCATCGTTGAGCCTGATCGCGTCAACACGGTCGAGAGAGATAATTGGCTCAGACCCGCCAAGTGCGGGCGATAGCGCCAAAGTAGCCGCGATATCCGGACGGACTGAGGCGAGCTGGAACGGAATAGCGTAGCTTTCCGTGTCATTGTAGCTGAAGGTATAATCAGCTTTGAAACCTTCATTACGATTGAAAGCCAGCGTCGCGCGCACAGCATCGGTGTTGTATGCGCCGGGATCTTCGGACGATGGTGAGTTGAGATCGTCGAAATATCCGTCGCGTTGCTTGTGAAGGTAGGAAACCTTAGCGCGCAGTCCGGTCTCACCCAGAGTCCCGGTGTCGATGCTAACGCGACCCTGGAAGAAGTTGAAATTGCCGTAGCTGCCGAACGCCTCGACACCGAATTCATTGCTTGGTTGCTTCGTAATGAGGTTTACCGCGCCACCCGTGGTGTTGCGCCCGTAAAGCGTACCCTGAGGCCCGCGAAGCACCTCGATCCGTTCCAGATCGACAATGTCGAAGGCCGAGCCTGCCGACCGGCCTACGATAATCCCGTCCACATATAGGGCCACCGGCGAATCCAGCGTCAAGCCAGGGTCGGCCTCGCCGATGCCGCGAATGAAGATCGCGACGTTGGTCGTAGCCGCTGTCGTCTTGGCGGAACTGAGGTTGGGAGCGATTGCGCTGAGATCGGCCACATCGGCAATGCCCTGTGCGACGATCTCGTCAGTCGTTATCGCACTGATCGCGAGCGGCGTGGACTGAAGAGAGTCCTCGCGCTTCTGCGCGGTTACCACGATAGTCGTGAGGCCGCCTTCCTCCCGCCTTTCCGGTACTTGCTCGGGCTGCTCTTCCAGATCGCGCGCGGAGCTGGCCTGAAGTAGAGCCAGCGGCGCTGCACCAGCTGTCCGATCCACTATTAATGCATCACTATCTTGCGCCAGGGCCGGTACACCCGGAATCATGGCCGCAGAAGCCAAAAGCGCCAGTTTTTGAAACTGCCTCGTCATATTTTCTCTCCGATCTCTCCAGGCTCCAGATGTCATTTTTACGACTCGCCGGAACCTGGATCACGCGGCGATCCGCCCCTCTTGGTCCATCAGGACATTCGAAACGTGGCGAAGCGTGATTTCACTCTCTACTAAGCCACAATGACTACGTAATCTTCTAATTACAAGCTAGTTTGATGCTCAAAATCGTAGCTGTGTGCTCTTCAGCAACGCAAATCGATGGTCGAACATTGACGTCGGGAATTTCCCGATGCCATAATCGCTGTGCCGCATCCCCCGTTTTTCCGGCTGCACCACATGTGGCGGGGAAGGCCTGCAACCAGAATGCGCGCTCAAGCAGAATGCACGCCAAAGGAGTTATTCGAGGTTATGGCTGACAAGGAAGCGCTTGCGGGAAAGACCGCCGTAATCACCGGCGCCGCCAGCGGAATAGGCGAAGGCATCGCCCTCGCTGCGACCGGGGTCGGCATGAATGTTGTTCTTGCCGACGTCGATGAAAAACGACTGCATCGTGTCACCGAAACTATCCGGTCAGCAGGTGGAAAAGCAATCGCAGTCGTAACTGATGTCAGCGATAACGCCGCAATCGAGCGACTGGCGGACGCGGCAGAAGACCGGTTCGGCGAAATTACCCTGGCCGTGAATAACGCAGGCATCGAGATGATCGGTTTTAGCTGGGAGATCGATTCCGCGACCTGGGACAGAGTGATCGACATTAACCTGCGCAGCGTAGTTCATGGCACTCGCACATTCGCAAGGAGGATGATCGACGCGGGTACCGAAGGATATATTGCGAACTTGTCGTCTGTCGGGGGGCTGGGCATCATGCCAACTCAGACGCCCTATATCATGACCAAATATGCAATCCTCTCGTTCAGTGAATGCGTTTACCTCGAAATGCAGGTCTCTCGACACTCGATACATGTCAGCGCGGTTCTCCCATCTACGGTTCACACACGCATATTCGACGAGGCCCCGACAGACAGAAGCTGTGCATTCGCCGAGACGCAACGCATGCGAATGGCGCAAGTCGTCGAGGGCGGGTTGGAAATCGAGGAAGCTGGCAGGCGGATCCTGGAAGGCATTGCCGCCAAGCAATTCTGGGTCTCGACCGACCCGGAAACCACAGCCGGGTTCGCAGCCGAGCGCGCACGATATCTGGAAAAGCTGGCGCCCCCTGCCCTCACGCAGGAAATGCGCTACCTTCTTGGTGCCTGAGACCTCAGGGACGCCTGCAAATCGACAAGCATGATCCGGAAAGTTTCGATTTGACTGCCGGTGAAGGCATTCCCGACCCGATAGTCCGCCGCAGGTGATCCCCGGTCCAACGCGGTGCAGTCCCTTATGATGCCGGAATATGCCGGTCGATCATCGGCCGAGTTCAGAACCGCGCCGATGCCGGTGCGATGCGGATTGCGCCCTGTCAGCAAAGAAGTCCGCGTCGGCGGACAGATCCCGGCAGTGTGGAAATTGGTATAGCTCAGACCGTCTGCCACCAAGGCATTACAACGATGTTGAGCGCATCCTCAGGTGGCAGAACCGTTTTCATCGTGTCGCCCGGAGCCTGCGCCCCAGTCACCGAGGAAAGGAGCGCTGCACTGGCAGCAACGAGGGCAATAGCGCTTTTCAGCCAATCGATACCAGACTTTCGCTGTTTCAGAAATTCTCAATCGGGCGGACAAACTGCGTGCTTACGCCTTCTTGTACGATTTGTATTATCGCAATCCATATCAATCGTGGTTACGCAATATGGCATTATTTAGAAGTTCTAGACTTTAAATGCGTTGCAATAGGATGAAGAATAAGAGAGAATAATCACGAATGGCAATCGGTGATCTATGAAATCCAACCGCTTTCCCCATCTTCTGTCGCCAGGCCAGATTGGTACGATGGAATTGCGCAATCGCATCGCTGTTACGGCGATGGGCGTCAACCTGTCCGAGGACGACGGGAGCGTCTCCGATCAATTGATTGCTTACCATGAGGAACAGGCGAAAGGCGGCGCGGGTCTGATTATTACCGGCGTAACCGGCGTTGCCTGGCCGATCGGAAGCGTCAGCGCCAGGCAGACTGCGATATCCGAAGACCGCTATGTCCCCGGTCTGAAGCGGCTGACCGAACGTGTTCACGCTCACGGCGCGAAGATTGCCGCACAACTCCATCATGGCGGGCTTGTTGCGGCATATTCCCACGCACGGTGGGGGCATAGTCTCTGGGCGCCGTCGGTCCCTCCCTCTGCCAACGGAAACTTTACAGACTACTTCCTGCCTGAAGAACTGGCAGCTCTGAAGGGGCTCACAGTGCCCGAGGTCAAGGTGCTCAAAGCCGCAGATATGGAAGAAGTCGTAGCACAATTCGGGGCGGCGGCGGCTCGCGCTGCCGAGGCGGATTTCGATGGTATCGAAATTCACGCCGGCCACGGTTACCTGATCTCATCGTTCCTGTCGTCAGCCACCAACACCAGAACAGATGGTTACGGCGGCACTCGCGAACATCGGATGCGATTGTTGCGCGAAATCATGGCAGCGGTGCGCGAGGCCGTGGGGCCGAGCTTCCCAGTCTGGGTGAAGCTCGATTCACGCGAAGTTGGCAAGGAGGGCATCACGGTGGACGATGCCATCGTTCACGCCCGCGCTGTTGAAGCTGCAGGCGCCGATGCAATCACCGTGACAACCTACCACGAGACCGGGAATGCGAAGTTGCACTCGCAATCGCACACGCCGCACATCGAAGGTTTCAATCTGCCGGCATCTGCTGCGATCAAGGCAGCCGTCTCCATACCCGTACTAGCCTCCGGGCGGGTAGAGCCCCTGTCGGGAGAGCGCGTTATCGCCGGAGGCAAAGCCGACTTCATCGGGATGGGTCGCAAGCTCCTTGCCGATCCCGATTTGCCGAACAAGCTGGCCGATGGAAACGAAGCTGCGGTGCGTCCCTGTATCTATTGCTACACCTGCATCAGTGCCATCTACATGGGGCAGCAGGTGCGCTGCGCGGTTAACGCCGAACTTGGCCACGAACGGAAGAAGCCGCAGCAAGAACAGCCTCTTCAGGCCAGGCATGTCGTCGTGATAGGCGGCGGGCCCGGCGGGATGGAAGCAGCCCGCAGGCTCATGGACCGGATCGACCGGGTCACCCTGATCGAAAGCTCGGATAGTCTTGGCGGCACATTGCGCTTTGCATCCCTGGCCTACGAACCAAATGGGCGCCTGCTCGCCTGGCTGCGTTCCCGGATCGAGACAGGTCGCGTTGATCTTCGGCTTTCTACTGTAGCCACCCCGTGCCTGCTTGCGGAACTGAACCCTGACCATGTGATCGTCGCGACGGGGGCAAGGCGCCCAGGCATCGACTTGCCCGGCAGCGATCTGCCGCACGTTCTCTCGAGCGACGATTTGCGTCAGATGATGTTTGGAGAGCTACCCGCAGAAACCAAGAAAACAATCGGTCCCAGCTCCCGTTTGATGTTGAAACTCGGTGCGATGACGGGCCTTTCAGCCAACCCTGATGTCGTTCGCCGGGCGAGCAGGGCCTGGATGCCGCTTGGCAAGAAGATAGCCATTATCGGCGGGGGGCTGGTGGGTCTGGAACTTGCGGAATTCCTGCAAGAGCGCGACCGCGCCGTGGCCGTGATCGATGAAGTTCCGCGCTTCGGCGAAGGCCTGCCGCTGGTTCGACGAATGCGATTGATGTCAGAACTCCAGGAACACGGAGTCGAATTGCACGCCAGTGCTACCGACATCGCGATCAGCGACCGGGCTGTTCAATTTCGTAATTCGCAAGGGGAAGTCATGGCGTTTTCCGCTGATCAGATCATCATTGCCAAAGGCGCAAGAGAAGACCTGGAGCTTGCCCAGGAGCTGAAGCAAAGCGGCTTCCGGGTTCAGGTATTGGGCGATGCGACGGGGGTATCGTTCATCGAAGGCGCCATACACGGTGCACGCGAAGCCACCGAAAACCTTTTCGCATCGTGGACCGTTGGCGATGGCACAAAGCCGCATCGAACCGATGCTTCATCGCCTGGATAGCAGCGTCGGATGCTGCGAAGGCATTGATCGGATCGGTGGGCAAGCGAGTATTGTGCACGTTGAGTGCAGGTTGACTGACATAAGCTGCAGTGGACAGATCGTTACACGACGCCAAAGGCCAGCATGGCATCGGCAACCTTCTTGAAACCCGCGATGTTCGCACCCTTGGCGTAGTCGATATATCCATCCTGCCCGCCATAGTTCACGCACTTGCCGTGAATATCGCGCATCAGGTCTGCCAGCATGTCCTCCAGCCGATCTCGTTCCCAGCTGACGCGCTCCGCATTCTGACTCATTTCCAGGCCGGATACGGCGACACCGCCCGCGTTCGCCGCCTTGCCCGGCGCGAAAAGGACGCGCGCCTCGCGCAGAATATCTACTGCGTCGGCCGTGGTCGGCATATTTGCACCTTCCACCAGTGCGCAGATGCCGTTGTCCACCAGCATCCTTGCCTCATCTTCTCCGATTTCGTTCTGGGTCGCACAGGGCATGGCGATATCGGCATCCACGTTCCATGGTTCGCCGCCTTCGCTGAACGAGGCTGACGAGAACCTGTCGGCATACTCGCTGATGCGCCCGCGTCGCTCCAGCTTTAATTCCTTCACCCAGTGCAGCTTGTCCGCGTCCAGTCCGTCAGAATCGTGGATGCAGCCATCGCTATCGGAGAGGGTGAGCACTTTCGCGCCGAGTTCGAGCAGCTTCTCCGCCGCGTGCAAAGCGACATTGCCGGAACCGGAGATGATGACCTTCTGCCCCTCGATTTCACGGTCAATGCCCTCCAGCATGTACTGAAGGAAGTGAACCGCCCCATAGCCGGTAGCCTCTACGCGCACGGCAGATCCGCCAAATTCGCTGGCCTTGCCCGTCAGCACGCCTTCCCAGCACCCGGTAATTCTCTTGTACTGGCCGAACAGATAGCCGATCTCGCGGCCGCCCACACCGATATCGCCAGCGGGCACATCGATATCGGTGCCGATATGGCGATACAGCTCGGTCATGAAGCTTTGGCAGAAGCGCATGACTTCCGCATCGCTCTTGCCCTTGGGGTTGAAGTTGGCTCCGCCCTTGCCGCCGCCCATGGGCAGTCCGGTAAGCGAGTTCTTGAATGTCTGTTCGAATGCAAGGAATTTCAGCACGCTCTCGGTGACGGAGGGATCGAAGCGCAGGCCGCCCTTGTAGGGTCCGATGGCGTTGTTGTTCTGCACCCGCCAGCCACGCTCCACGCGGACGTTGCGATCGTCATTCTCCCAGCACACCCGGAACGAGACGATGCGATCGGGTTCCGCTATGCGGCGCAGAATTTCCGCTTCGTGATATTCGCGTTTATCCTCGACCCAGCCGAATATGTCTTTCGACACCTCGTGCACGGCCTGGACGAATTCGTCCTGATGGGGATTGCGCTTCTTCACGCCTTCCATGAAGTTTTCGAAATCGGGACACTGGGCAGACATTCACGCTCCTCGGTTCAGGCAAGGGGCGCACAACTTTGGGCCGCCCCTACAGAATTAGAGACGTCGACGCAGAAATCGGTTCCTGAAGAGCTATTCGTATTCGCTGATAATGGCCGAGCAATCGCGGCTGCCGTTGTCACCGATACGCGAATTGATGGCTTCAGGTCTCGACCGGCGCTGCGCGCTCCAGCAAGTGCCGGGCCTGCTCCAGATGAGGGCGATCGATCATCTTGCCGTCCAATTGCAACGCACCGGCATCGGGCGCCGCTTCGAACGCTGCAATAACCGCGCGGGCGCGGGCAATTTCTTGCGAAGTGGGTTCGAAAGCCTCGTTGATGATGTCGACCTGGGCGGGATGGATTGCCATCATCCCCGAGAATCCATCGCGCCGCCCGCGCCCGGCATATGTGGCAAGGCCAGCGGTATCCCTGATATCGGGATAGACCGTTTCAATAGCTGGAATGCCCGCTGCATGCGCGGCAAACAGAAGCATGCTACGCGCTATTTCGTATGGCGGGGTAAAGGTGCCATCTCCTTCCCGCGAAGTGGCCGCGCCAATGGCTGCGGGCAAATCTTCTGCGCCCCAGGTCAGACCCAGCAGGGGTGCTTTAACCTCGCGATAGGTCCCCAGTTCGAAAATCGATGCCGGAGTTTCCGTGGCGATTGGCAGCAGCGGGATCTCCGCCCCGTCCATCATCCGCACCAGCGCAGCGATGCTTTGCGCACCTTCGGCTTTGGGCATCATCACACCCTGGGGTGCATTGGGCAGGATAGCCGCAAGATCGCTGGCGGTCTGACCGCTGTCGAGTGGATTTACTCTTACGATTACCGCCGTATCGCACGGCGATTGCAGAAACTCGGCAACCGCATCGCGACCCTTCGGCTTGTTAGCAGGCGACACCGAGTCTTCGAGGTCGATAATAATAGCATCGGCCCCGCTGGCAGCGGCTTTGGCAAAACGTTCCGGCCTGTCGGCGGGCACGAACAGCAGGCTGCGCAGCCTCACTTGTCACTACCCTTGATCAGCGCCATGCGAAGGCACTCGCAGGCAACCTCGTCACGCTGGTTCAGCAGACGATGCTTGAACGTCACGATGCCGGAACCGGGGCGCGACTTGCTCTCGCGCTTGTCCACAATCTCGCTTTCGGCGCGCAGCGTATCGCCAAGAAACGTGGGATTGGGATGCAGCAACTTGTCATATCCAAGGTTGGCGACCAGCGTGCCCAACGTCGTATCGGCTACGGTCAGACCCACCATAAGCGAGAAGGTGAACGTGCCGTTCACAAGGATCTGTCCGAACTCGCTTTCGCTCGCGGCTTGGGCATCGATGTGCAAGGGCTGCGGATTGTGCGTCATGGTGGAGAACAGCAGATTGTCCGTTTCCGTCACCGTTCGGCGAATGTCATGCACGATCGTTTCGCCGATTATCCATTCGTCGAAAAACTTGCCGGCCATAGGTCTATTTTCCTTCTCAACCAAAGCACGATGGGTTCGGGCATCCCTAGACCTTCAGCAGGTTGCGTCCAACAGTCATGCACATCATCGGCTGGTGCGGTTCAGCATCGAAGGCAAGCCTGGGCGTGAGGTGGAATTACCGTGTTTCAGCCGTGCACGGATTTGCTCGCTGGCCAGGCTTCATCGTCGATAATCGCGATATTAGCGAACTGTTCCGCGGTTCCTCGATACGATATCGAACCATCTGCAAACTCCAGGTCAGCCGCACCGACTGCGCGCAGCTTCTCCTCTATGCCAGCCACCCCGCCATCGGTGACGACGGCGTAGTTCACATCGTTGGACCCTGCCTCCAGCATGAGGTCGACGATCGTCCCGACCTCTTTATCGCCCTCGGCGACGACTTTTGCACCTAACGAACTGTTGGCCGAGAACAGACTGGCCATTCCGGCCCTCTCGCTCTGTTTGCTGGCGGCCTTGCCCCCATCCTCGAACCGTGCCTGCCGTCCTAGCCAACGATAGACGCCTATCAGATTGACGATCGTCAGAAACACGTTGGTGACAAGCAGTTCCGTCTGGCCCGTCAGGCTACCGATCGCGCACCATGAAATAGAACCTACCGTAAAGACGACAAAGCCCCAACCCGTGACGCGCGTGCCCAAATTAGCCGCCGTCATGGTGGCTGCAATCATGGTAGCGGCCGGCGCCACCCACTCGGCAATATCCTGGAGGTTCACGACCTTGCCAGTTTCCTTGCTACTCCGCTCACCCGGCCTCCGCCTCGACGATTGCATAATCGATCGGCTTGAACGCCCCTCCGTTCGATGCATAGGCGGAACACGCGGTCAGTCCGATAACAAGGTCCATCTGCGCCTCGAACTCGATGTGGTCTCCGGCCTTGCTGGTAGGCGGATCGACCGAAAACCGACCCGTTCCCCCATCGACCGGCACGTTCATAAAGATGTTGAACGCAACGGGGATCGCATCTGGGGCTATGCCATAGGGTTCCAACGCGGCCGCGAGATTGCCGAAGCAGCCGCGATGCACCGGTTTGTCAGGGTAGAAATGCCGGAAGGTGTCCTCGCTACACGGCGTCAGCAGAAAATCGTGTTTGCCAACGCTATCCGCCACGATCCTTAGCATCGGGTTGGACCGGTTGGACCACAACGTGTTGCCAGTGGTCAGCGCGATGGTTTCCTCGTAATCGAAGGTGCGCCCGTTGGAAATCACTTCGCCAACCTCATCGCTCGCAAATGCGAGCATGTCGGAAACCTGGCTGCCTTCCGGGTCAATGACCCGTAGACGCTCGCCTCGCCTCAATTCGAAGGCTACGCCGCTGCGTGGCGGGATTTGAGTAGTTTGGATCACGCGCGTTTGTCCCTGAACGGGCATCGCCACTCACCGTCGACCACGCGCCCGCTGTATTGCGAGGCTTCGCTTACCTCACCATGACGCGCCAGCATCGGATTGATGTCGCCCGCCAGAGCAACATCGCGCTTCAGGATAGTCTCGCGCATGCGTTCGTAGCGCTGGTCTGCACGAAGCTGTTCGAACTGATCGTGCAGGTTGAACACAAGCACAGGCCGTTCGAAACGGCGGGCAAGCCGCGAAGCACTGGCATGCAGGCCCACGACGAAATAGGCTTGGCCGCCAAAGCTCAAACCGAAGTGCGGATCGGAAGGATCGGGGCTTACGGAGTGGTCGTATGTCTGGCCTCGCCATTCATCCTTGTCGGCCAGCGACTGAATCCGCTCCCACATGTGGTGCTCGAACTCCGCTTCGCTCAACTCGCGCGAATGGGCAAAGATTACGGCCAGGGAGCGAAATAGTTCGGGCTCGCGTGCATATTCGTGGGACCAGTTCAGCAGCATCTCGTGGATACGCATGTCGTCCCAAGCACTGGCAATGTCGTTGCACACCAATGTCGCCAACTTGCCTCGCCCCATCGCGGCCTTTGCGCCGACACACGGGAACTCTCTTGCGCTGACATGTTCATTGAAAGCGGCGACCAGCCGCTCCTCTTCCACTTGTTCTACGTTTATCATTGCTCGTCTCATTGTTCAGGAACACAACCGGAAGAAGGGCAGATCGTTGCGAGGTTTTTTGCAAATCCAACATAGTTTAATCTTTGTTGGACACCACACCTTGGGCGGTTTCGCGTACTGAGCGCAGTGGTTGGCTGATTGCAGGGTCGAAAGCGTCGATTTGCAGCCTGGGAAAATACCCCAATTGTCGGGCGCGCTCCGCCTGTTCAGCTGTCATCGGCTGCGTGCCGATATAATCGGCGTTCCCGTCGCGCACGTTTAACCTCGCGGCGATTGGGGCCAGGCTGAGCCACGCGAACAGGCTTTCCAGATATAGCTCGGGCGCTTGCACCAGATCCTCGTACCGCAGCAGATAGGAAGAATGGAGATATTTCATATCGGCCAGTGCGATATCATAGGCATCGAGCGCATAATCGATCAGCTCGCTTGCCGGAGCATCGGTCCATTTCGCGAGCGCCGCGGCCATGGCTTCTGGATGGCGCAGAATCACGATGAACTGCGACAGGGGAAACAACTGCTGATAAAGACGCATCCGCGTCAGATTGACGGCCGATTTCTCAAGCCGCCATTGCCCGCCGGGCGTAAACCACGGCTGCCAGTCCTCCTCCAGTCTTTCGCGCGTGGCCTGTGTATCGAAACGGCAGTTCTCGATCAGGTGCTGCGCAGGATCGGTTGCATAGTGCCCCGGTATTCCACATTGCGCAGTGTGCGCAATCGCGCCTTGCAGGAAACACCCCTCGTTTTCAGGAACCGGCGCATCGGTTATCGCGGCGATTTGCGGATGGGCTTCCAGCAAACGGGCCAACAAGCTGGTGCCTGTGCGGTGCAGGCCTGCAACGAACACATAGCGTCCCGTGAAACGCGTGGTCACCCCGCCCGCCGGACTGGTAGAGTTTCCCCGGCCCCCTTATCCAGCGCGTGACCGACAGAAAGCCCTCCTTCGCCATAAAGGTAGCTCGGCTCGAAACGAGCAGTTTCCTTCAGCTTCTCGGCATCCAGCACAGTGATCCGGCCCCGCCGGAATTCAACGATGCCTGCTTCCCGCAGGTCGCGCAGACACCGGTTCACATGGACGGTGGACATGCCGCATATCTCACCAAGATGTATCTGGTTGAGCGGCGTCTGGAACCCGTTGCTACTGCCCAGCTCCACCATCCGAAGGCGGTACCATAACTCCGCAAACAAGTGCGCTAGGCGCCCCATTGAACGCAGCTGCTGGCTTTTCATGATCCATTCCCGGTGGATCGCGGCATCGAGCAGGGTGGAAAACCAGAAGATGCGCGCCAGATGCGACTCCGTTTTCATAATTTCGTTCAGGCGCTCGTGCGGGACGTAGCCTACGGTAACATTGCCGATCACCATCAGATCATGATCGAGCCGCTTGAGCGCGAAAGCATGAAGATCGACGAAATCTCCTGGAACCTGATAACCCACGATGCTGCGCCGGCCGTCTTCATGGATCGTGCGCAGCATCAACCCTTCGATCAACATGGTCGAATAGTCGCAGAAGTCGCCGCGCTTCAGCAGCAGTTGTTCACCGCGCAATTCTTCGGTTTTCAGGATCAGACCTTCTATCAGGTCTTTTTCGCGGTCTGCCATTGCATGGCGCAAACGCCCCTGAAGAAACCGCCCGGTCATCGGATGGTTGTCGATGCTCATAACGTCCTTTCCGTTCCACGGGTCAAGTGAAGGCACGTCCTAGAACAGATTCAGGCGCGGACAACTTAGCCTTTGTTATGTGGGGAACCTACGCTTCTACCGACACCTTGGTTCCTTGAGACGTGCGAGCGCAAGAAGCCGGAGCTGAATCTTTATGAAAATCGCCGTGCTAGCGCACATTCGGCATCCTATTGCCGAACCCTTCATGGGCGGAATGGAATCGCACTGCCATCAACTGGTCACCGCGCTGACGCGGCGGGGGCACGATGTCACCCCGTTCGCAGCCAGGGGGTGTTCTTTACCGCAAGCGCAGTCGATTTGCGACCAGCCGTACGAGCAGGTGTTACCCTGGAAACAATGGCACGGCACTCGCGAACTCGCCGACTATCAAGATGCTGCATTTGCGCAGGCATGGAATGCGGTGCGAGATGGTCAGTTCGATGTGGTGCACAACAATGCGCTGTTCCCTCCTCTTATAGAATGGTCGGCGGCAGAAGAAATCGCGATGGTAACATCGCAGCACGTGCCACCCTTCGGCGCGATGCGCGCTACCGTAAGGCAGCATTCGCATTGCGACTGGCAGCGTTTCACGGTCACGTCGTACCAGCAACTTGGCTTGTGGGACGGCTGCAATCTTTCCAACTTCGCCGTGGTCCATAATGGGATCGATACCGACAAATGGCCCGTCGCGAAGACGCGCAGCAACAGGCTTGTCTGGTTTGGGCGTATCACTGAAAACAAGGGTCTGCGCGAAGCGGTTCAGGCCGCGCGGCTGTCCGGAATTCCGATGGATATTATCGGCACGGTAGAGGACGAAACCTATTTCGCCGATGCCGTTGCACCATCGTTGAGCAAGAACATTCGATACCTCGGTCACATGATGGGGCATCAGTTGAGAGAATGCGTTGCCGGAGCGCTGGCGGCGGTTGTGACCCCGCTATGGGACGAACCGTTCGGCCTTGTCGCGGCCGAAGCCATGAGCTGCGGCGTACCGGTGATCGCGTTTGACCGCGGCGCGATGCGCGAAGTGCTAGGTGACTGCGGCATATTGGTGCCCGGCGGGGATATCGTGGCGCTGGCCGAAGCAATGGCAGATGCCACCCGGCTTGATGGCCAGAGCTGTCGTCAGCGTATCGAAAATCATTTTTCGGTCGACCGGATGCTGGATGGCTATGAAGACTGCTACCGCGCCGTCATCGAGAGGGTTCGTTCGGGAGCTTCCCGTTCACGCGACTCCAGCCAGTCCAGGACCGTTGCCGAACTCGCGTAGGGCTGGTCGGCCTGCTGGCGCGTCAGTGCGAGATCGTCTTCCGAGGGATCGCGAAGTTTCACCCATCCAACACCGCGCCGTTCGATCAGGCCCATCAGCACGAATGCGCGCATCCAGTGCTGCATGGTCGGCTCGCCCCACTTATCGATAAAACGCCGGTTGTTGGCGAGCACACTGTCGAGGTGATGCACCGGCGGCATGTGATGCGGATGGTACTGGTGGTAGGACTTGGCGCCGCGCACCCACCAAATCGGAATGCCCGATGTGGCGACGGTCCGCGCGAAGTCGGTATCTTCACCGCCATAACCCACGAAGCTTTCGTCGAACCCGCCGCTGGCTGCGAAAGCATCCTTCGACACGGCAAAGTTGAGCGACCAGAAACACCTGTAATCCTCGCACAAGCGAGCGGGCTCAACTGGTGGCCCCGCGCGTTCGCTGTGGCGCACGCCAACCCGTTCAAAGATGGCATAGTCGATGCCGTCCTCGGTTGCGCCCTGGGGAAGATAGGCGACCTCCCCCATGAGCACGCCGTCTAGCTGTTCAGCGTTTCTGGCATAGTCATCGACGAGGGCAGGATGCGGTATGCAATCCACATCCAGGAAAACCAGCAGGTCGCCCGTCGCTTCGCCGGCAGCCCTGTTACGCGCCTCTGCAAGAGGAATGCCATTGCTACCCAGCATAACCTGGCGAACCGGGAAATCGGTTTCCGGCAGGGTATAGGGTTCATCCTGCATGACGGCGATGACAAGCTCATCAGGCATGCACGTGCTCCGGCAAAGGCCGCGCACGAGGTTTGCGAGATGTGCCTGGCGCCCGAACGCCAATGTGCAGACCGAAACACTCACGATTCGGCCACCTCGACGACGACCGGGCGACCTTGCTTCTTTCGCCAGATCCTGTCGATCACGCCGTTGATCTCGCTCGCGGCAGTTTTCGCTGCATCGCGTTGCACCAATGCGCGCTGATTCTCGGGATCGATGGCGCTTGCGGCTGCCCATAGCCGTTGCCAGTCCGCCGCGCTGGCTGGCCACTGCCGTGCCATTGCTGCCGCTCCCGCAGCGTCAAGCGCCTCCGCCTTGCGCAATTGTTCAGCAAAGTAGCGCCATTCGGGCACGACCACCCACGACTTGCCGGCTGCCGCAATCATATGGACTGTAGTATTGCCGCAACTGGATACCAGTCTGTCAGCGGCCGAAATCCAGTCTTCCGGGTTTTCGACCCACCCCAGGTGCCGCAGGTTGGATGGCGCAGTTTCATGCCATTCGGTCTGGATTTTGCCCAGCGTCACCCATTCGCTCGCCGGTTCTGCCCGCGCGCCCAATGTCAGCGGAGCGGAAGGCAAGCCGGTACCGCCGCCGCCGCCGACCACCACCACCAGATCGAGTTCCGGATCGAGGCCCAGCCTTGCCCGCGCGGTTTCACGATCCTTGATCTGCGAACAATTGACACCCACCCCGGGTGCATAGATCGTTCGCTCACGCATCCAGGCCGGTCGATCGGGTTGCTCCAGTTCAGCCGCATAGGGCGCCAGCAGACCCACGGCGCCGCGGTAGGAAGCGATGTGCCCAGCATCGTTACGGTCCCCATGCTGCAAAACCGCGATGTGCGGTACAGAAGCTATGCGCGCCAATTGCCCCAATTCTGCCGAGACATCTGTAATGAAAAGCGCCGGATCGGCCTTGGCAAACCAGCCAGTGATGCTTGCCACGGCCATGCTGATGGATGACCATCCCAACGGCGCGCAATGCAATGTATCGGGCAGTTCTGCCTCAATCTGTTCGCCGCCTTCTGCTTCTGCCTCGAACAATGATGGAATTTGCTTTATCTCGACGTTGCTGGACAACTCGGGGAAAATGTCGGTTCGCGCGCAAAAAAGAACGACGCCGCGATCGCGCGCCAGTTCGTTGGCGATGGCTGCGGCTCGCTCTGCATGACCGCGACCCTGATGATGAACGAAATACCCTATCGGGCCACCGGCGCGGTTCACGCGGCCTGCTCCATCGGTGACGTGTCCATCTGGTCCAGATAGACCGCCAGCCCCTCTAGCACGCCAGCTGCGTGGTTGCGTCGTGCCAGATAGGCCTGACCGCGCGTGCTCAGCTTGCGAAGTTCGGGCTCGCAATTGGCGACCACGATAGCGTTCGGACATTCCTTCAACATATCGAGGTCATTACCGCTATCGCCTGCCGCTATGATGCGGTCCATGGGCAGACCGAGCGTCTCAGCCAGATGCGATAAAGCTGCGGCCTTGCCTGCCCTGGCCGGAAGAATGTCGAGCAAGCGATCATGGCTGAACACGACACGCACTTTGATATCGATCGCCGAAATGGTCTTGCGAACCACGGGCAGTTTGGTCGGATCGTCAAGGAAATAGCTTACCTTGAAACGACGCTGGTCAACCGTTCCCTGCGGGGTCAGGAACGCGATGGATTGCAAAGCATCGCTTACCGCATCGCCGTTCCAGCCATTCGCGATCCTGTTTGCATAGGCGTGGTCCGCTTCGAGTTGCTTACCATGCGACCAGTGGATCTCGGTGCCGACCGAGGTGATCCACGCCATTGGTTCAGGCAAATCCCAATCGCGCACCAGGCGGCGCGCTTCGACCAGGGATCGGCCCGTCGCCACCGCGAATGCGATATCTTCGTGTTCTGCAAGATAGCGCGACAGGCGAGCTGCCGACGAGCGACACCCCGTCAGTGTGTTGTCGATATCGCACACCAGCAACGTGCGCGGAGGACGCGCGCGCCGCAGGGCAACTGCAGGGCGCACGATGCTACCTGCAACCTTGCGCAAACTGCTGGCATAAGCGCCCCAGGTAAGGCCAACGATGTTCTTCTGCGCATTGCGCGAAGCGGCCTGCCATGCCTGCGGGTTAGACAACAAGCCCTGGATGGCGTCGCCAATTGCCGCATGGTCGGTCGGTTCGACGAGTATGCCGTGTTCGATTTCGCCAACGATGTCTTTCGGTCCGCCACGGCACGTGGCGACCACCGGCAGACCGTGGGCAGCAGCCTCCAGAATGGTCAGCCCGAAAGGCTCGATAAAGGCGGGATTTACGAAAACACCGCCCGTCTTGCGTGCCAGCGCATACAATCCGCGCACTTGGGATGGAACGTGCTGTCGCGGATAGGCGACCTTGCCATGCAGATCGTGCCGGTCGATATTATCGACCAGCTCGCGCAGGACCGCAACCTGTTCTGCTTCTCCACGATCGATCGAACGACGCAGGCCAGGAAGGATCACTAGGTTCGCTCGCTCCTGCAATCGCGCGCTCCGCGCATAGGCCTCTACCAGGGCGACGAGGTTCTTCTTTCGCACCGGCCTCGCGATGGCGAGAATAATTGCCTTGCGGGAATCGCGAAGGAACGGCGCGATCAACTTTTCGGCCTCGGCGATATCCTCAGGCGATGCCGACACCTGTTCGATTCCGGGTCGTATGCGGTGAATGCGCGTCTCGTCCGCCGCCGGATACTGCAGCAATTGCCGCTCGCATTCATCGCGCGAAGACCCGACAATTGCGTCGGCCGAGCCAATCGCACGGTTCTCCTGCGAGATTCGGTTCTCCAGCTCCAGGCAGGCGCCACCATCGGTCTCGCGTTTATCGATCGCAAGCGAATGGGCGGTATAGATGAAGGGAATGCCCAGTGCATCGCGTATGGCGCGGGCTACCTCCGCCGCGTCGGCGAAATGGGCGTGGATAATATCGGGCAAGCGATCCCTGCTGCGCAATTGCGCGATCAGGGCTCGCGTGAAATTGGCCAGGTCGGCGGCCAGCGCTTCCTTGGAAAGATAGCTGCGGTTGCCGCTATCGATGCGCGTAATTGACAGCTTTGCAGACAGTCGTTCGTCACTTTCACCATGCCCCCCCCCCAGCTCGGCATCGTCGAACAGGCGTGTGACGATCTCGGCACGGGAAACATCATCGCGTTGCGAAAGGGCACGCATCGCACCCAGCACATAGGTTATATGCCCGCCGGTATCCTCCGTAATTCCGTAACGCGGTTCTCCGCGGACACATCCCCCCAAAGCGATAGCCAAAATATGCATCTGTTTCCCTTCGCAATGCTTTGGAACACTGCATGAAGGAATGACCGGAGCTAGCCGTTCCAAACCCATCTTTTGTTATTCGACGACAAACGGGCGCGCGGTGCGGAGCAGGACGTCGGATGGCCGAGGCCGACTAAGGTGATCGTCACCAGGCAGGGTCGAACCTTTCGCCTTCGATCATCCCGCGCTTGACCCGCTGCCAGCCCTTCGGTTTGGAGACCAGATCCGCTCGGTCAGAGGCCGCCTATAGCAGGAAAAGATGTCGAACGTCAGTGTGTACGACCCGAAAGGAACAACAGGTCAAGCTACAGCGCTGGAGATTGCTTCTCATACTCATCGTTTCTGCTACAGATGTAACGATCTTCCATGGAAGTCACTTGTTTTCAGGTCTTTATCGATTTCTATGGGTGGCCGAAGAGGTAGCCAACGAGGCACTATGGGGGACATGCTGAAGCCTGTCGGTCCCACCTTTACGATCAACTCCGAGTGCGACATTCAGGCTTGGAACGCCAAGACTTACAAAGTTGGGCTACTCATTGCTCCATCGCCTGCGGACACGCTGTAAGCGAAAGATCGGCAAAAGCCCGTGCCGCTGCCCGAACAGGAATGGCCGCTACTTGGGCGGTGCGTCGATCAGGTCGTTCCTTGCCGAAACGGAACGCCGGCATCTGCACGGCTCGGAAATACTTTCATTACCGCGCAAGCCTTCGAGCGCGATCCGAATCTCAGCCTAGGCTGGCGACTAATGTCCTTTGCCACCACTTCGGCAGGCGCCTTAGCGCAACTCCAGATCTGTGCCATAGGTGCCGACAGGGGACACGCTAACACCGGAACAGGCACTCTGCTCTCCACCGCCCTCCTCCGGCAACGCCGCCGTGTAACGCCAAACCATCCTCCTGACAGATACGTTGGGCCTTCAGACAGTTGATCATGTCCCCAACGCATCGATGATACGGCACGCTGCCGTTCGATCACCCCATTCCATGCCTTGAGATGAGCCACAGCTTCCTGTTTCGCGGCGGGACCGTGGGAGTCCAGGAGAGTCAGGAGCTGGGTTTTTCGAGTAGCTTTCCAGACGAAATGTCGACCGAAACCACTCCGTCTCTGACCCGAATATCGAATACTTTAATAGGCTTTGTCGCCGGGAGCTTGTCCGGCCAACCGGTTCTTAAATCGAATGCCGAGCCATGTAGCACGCATTCAAGATGGCAATTCTCCAGAAATCCCTCCGACAAACTCCAGTTCCCGTGAGAACATTTATCGGCAACCGCAAAAAATTCACCATCGGAATTACACACCGCCATTGCTTCTTCCGCCCCGTCGGGCTGGAAGTGCACAACCTGGCCGTCCGCCAAATCGTCACTTTTGCATACCTCAACGTACACGGCTTAACCCTCCACCTGAACCGCCAGGCGCAACGCTCGTTGGCTCCGCCCCGTTTCCTACCAGAAAATAACTCAATAATTCCATACCGCTAGAAATTGCCCTTATGGTGGGGGGGGCTAGGGTGCCCCCCCGTCTTTGGCCCGACCTGTTCATCAGATCGTCGCTAAGCCTGATTTGCGACGGCCTAGTAATCGAATTGAAGGGTTAGCCCGTAAGTTCGCGGCGGCGCGAACGTACCGAAGGCAATTCGATTACCACGTTGCGTGAAGACATGCGTGCGATAGACCTCGTCCGTGATATTTTTGACCCAAGCCTGGACCATCCACCGGTCATCGTTGGAATGCCAGGCAAGCCAAGCGTCTGCCACGGTGTGCTCGGGGATCACGTCCAGGGGATTATTGTCGACATTCGTATATGAGATGCTCTGGTATCGTGCGTTTGCATTGGCAACGAGATACCCGCGCTCACCACCGAGATCGAATTCATACTGGATGTGCCCGCCTGCGCTATGCTCAGGAGCCTGGCGCAGGATGTTGCCAGAAAAATCACCCCCTCCGGAAATATCAGGGGTTCCAAAGAAGTCCTCGAACGTAGCATCGAGATAAGAATAGAACCCGCCAATCTGCAAGCTATCGGTCAGCAAGGCTGTGAATTCCGCCTCCAGACCAAGGATCTCAGCATTGGCAGCGTTCTCGGTGATAAATTCGCCCGCACCTGATGTCGGAGGCTGAAAGAAGCGCGTAACCTGCAGATCCTTGTAATCCACATAGAAGCCAGACAGATTAACACGCAGGTGCCTATCGAAGAAATCACCCTTAAGACCGATCTCGTAGTTTGTGGCCTTTTCAGGTTCGAATGGCGTGGTCGCCCCTACAGCAGTGGTTGCAGAGCCAGTGTAGCCGCCACTCTTGAAGCCGGTCGACACCGTTCCATACAGCATCACATCGTCTGCAATGTCGTAATCAACGGCAAGTTTCCAAGAGAAGTTGTCCCAACTGTCGCTACCACTCGCCCGATCGAATTGGGAAAGGACAAGTTGCAGGGAGGGGGATTGCGGCATGTCGTTAAACGCTACGATCTCCTTTTCTTCGTAGGAGAACCGCCCCCCGGCCGTTAAAGTCAAACGAGGCGTAACCTCGTAACTACCCTGCGCAAAGCCCGCGACTGCCCAACCATCGAAAAGCATATTTGCAATGGCATAATTCGGCTCGAGTGATGCATCCGCAATCGCTGTAAACAGAATTCCTTCTGCGCGGTTTATTTCTTCGGACGTAGCAAAGGCACCGACTACCCAATTGAGGGGCCCGCCGTTCGACGCAAGACGCAATTCACCGGTTAATTGTTGCGAATCTTCCCAAATGATATCCGAATTGTCGAAAGTGAAGCCGATCGAAGGATCGCCAAGCAGGAGATCGTTCGGGTTTCCATTGGAGCCGGTGAGGTCTACGACCGGAGAAGGAGGCAGACCAGTATCGTCGTGCTCGAAGAAATAGTCGGAATCCCGGTAGGCCACATTGAAGGTCAACGTACCGAAGGCAAGCTGCTTGTTGAGCTCAAGCATCGCACCGAAAGCCTCGCGGCTCCCGCCATTGTCATCCTCACCAAGATATGTGCGAACCGAGTCCGCTCCTCCCAGCGCAATATCCACGGCAACAGGATCTGACGCGCACCCGCAGTCATGGAGTGGCCCCGCCGAACCAACCGGTTGTCGGTTGATGTTGCCAAGCTCTTCGTCCACGCCGTCCAGCGATAGCAAGACGTCCAGCGTATCAGACGGCTCCCAGACGGTCTGCCAGCGCCAGGCAAACAGGTTGTTCCCACCTATACTCTCAACCGTTCCGGGTACCCTTGACTGCTCCACCACCTGTTCGGGAATGATCCAATCGTCATATCCATCGAACTTTCGGCGACTGAAGGAAAATTTGGTGAACAGATTTTCCGCCAGCGGAACATTGATAAGTCCGGCAGTATCAAACTGGCCATAATTGCCGATGGTCTGCCGCAAGCGCGCCCGGAAAGTACTGTCAGGCTTGCGCGTGACATAATTGATGACGCCGCCAATCGAATTCTTGCCGAAGAGAGTACCCTGCGGACCACGCAGAATCTCTACCCGCTCCAGATCGAAGATATCGACATTCGATGCGCTACGTGCAGCAATATAGACACCATCAACCATCACCAGAGTAGAATCCGATGCGCCTGCGCCATCTTCCTTCGTTCCGATTCCACGGATTGAAATCTCCGGCTGGCCTGGCTGGAAAGTGTTGAACGATAGCCCAGGTGTTACCTGAGCGAGATCGGTCGTGCTGGTAATGTTTCCATTTTCCAGCGCTTCGCCCGAAACAGCCGATATGGCTACCGGAATGCTCTGGGCCGACTCCTCCCGTTTCTGGGCAGTCACGACGATTACACCGAGCCCCGAAGACTCCCGAGCCTGAGGGGCGTCCGGTTCGGTCGCTCCATCATCTTGGGCAAAGACAGTAGCCGGATACAATGCGAATGGCGCGCACGCCGCCAGTAACCAACCACGTCCAGCGAGAATCGTATCAGAATGTCTAACCTTCATAGCTTCCCCTCCTGTCGCCTCTAGTGACTGATCAAACAAACGCCGTCACTTTGCTAAGCAAGCGATTAGTTAGTTCGATTCTGAGGTATGGTCAAGGCGTCATTTCACTGGATGTGCGCGATATTTGGACAGCCGATGCGCAGATGCCGTATGGATATGATCGCCGATGGTGTTCCGCGGCAGCTGCACGGGCTGATCCGGCGCGACGTTGACCGCACCTTTGAAAAAAGTGCGTCCTGCCGGTCTGCCAATGGTAAACTGGATCGAGATTTGTGGTGACACGCCCTACATCGGTGACCAGGACGGTTCCTAGGCGATGAATTCCAAAATTGTTTCTAAACAGCGCTGTAGCATCCCGGACATCAGCACCTTTATCGGGCTGTGAACGGCCACTCGTGCCTATTTAGCTGGCTTTAGTAATCCGCGCAGAGCGAAGTCTGGATCACCCAGTTGTTCTGCCGCCCCTTGGTACCGACGTTCGACCAGACGTCTACCAACGCTCATGTCTGCCGGACGGTTGACCGTGAGCGCTCCTTCGACCACCTCACCTGAGCGGAAGAATACGGTGAAAGCGTTATCTTCTATATTGCCGCGCACAATTTCTTCCGCGTCGACTGGAATGTGGCCGCAGAACTGGATGTTGAGATCGAACTGATCGCTCCAGAACCAGGCCGGGCGGCAATAATCACTCTTTTGGTCAAGCATCGCCAACGCAGCGGCATGCGCCTGCTCGGCGGCGTTCTGATAGGTTTCGTGGCGAATTCGGCCACCAAAGATATTCTCTTGTAGAGCCACATCTCCCGCCGCGAAGACGTTGGGGTTGCTGGTGCGGCACTGCCGATCCACAGCTATACCGTTGCCAGTTTCTATTCCCGCTCCTTTTGCCAAGCTGACTTCTGGAACGATGCCCACGCCGACAACGACAGCATCGCATGGCACCAGCGAACCGTCGTCCAACTCTACCTGAGACACGCGGCCATCGATCACCTTCATGCCACTTACACCTCGACCAAATCGAGTATCGATTCCGCGCTTGCGATGTTCCTCGCCCAGCCAATGGCCAAATCGTGGCCCAAGCGAGCGTATCATAGGTCCCGCCAAGGGTTCGATCACGGTTACTCTGCAACCAAGTTTTGACGCGCTTGCCGCCACCTCTGCCCCGATTACGCCCATTCCCACGATCACTATTCGCGCTCCGTCCAGCAAGTCAGCGGCCATACGAAAAGCATCATCACGCGTACGCAGATAGTGTACATTGGTGGCATCAGCGCCTTCCATGTTCAGCCTGCGCGCTGAACCGCCTGTCGCCAACAGGATGCGATCGGCCTTGATCGGTTTACCGCCGGACAATCGAACTTCGCCCGCGGTCAAATCGAGCGCCTCGGCACGCACGCCCAGATGCAGCTCGATCTGGTTTTCCGCGTACCATCCCTCATCGTGCAGGAAAAGATTGTCCGCCGTGTTCGAAGGATCCCAAAGCATCTCCTTTGACAGCGGTGGTCTTTCGTAGGGCCTCCAAGGCTCTTCACCAATCAAAGCGATCTGGCCATCGTACCCTGCCTGTCGCAAGACTTCGACGGCACGACCCCCTGCGAGATTTGCACCAACTACAGCGATCGAACGCACCATCTTTTACCCTCCCTAGGAGCAATCCCATTGCTCTTGCTTGTTCGCAATCTTTGCGCCGCGCTCTTTAGCTTGGTTCCGAACCACCTTCACTAGCAATGGAAGGGCGGAAAGAAACGGATGGGCAAATCGCCCATCACGTCGTTAACCGCATCTAGTCCATTTTCGACGCACCATCACTTAACCGGGCCAATAGCGATAGATTTTGCCCATCGGCAGCGTAGCACAATACTGCAGTATCAATTCATCCATCTGAGGACGTCGCCCTGAAGACAGAAAGCCAAAACAATGCACTATCAATTTTGATCTACTTCGATCTTCAGGTCATCCAATGGATAGAGCCTGCAAGCTAGTACATAACCTTTGGCCTGTTCAGCAATAGATACCTTCGCGACACTCATTTTACCGGTCCTGTATTCGCCTTCGACTACCCGAACCCGGCAGAAGCCACATCCTCCACCGCGGCAGCCGACGCCGATGTCGGATAGCCCTCTTCGTTCCATCGCTATCAGCACGCGCTCCTCTTCAGTGCAAGCGAACTGGCTTCCTCCGACGATTTCTATCTGATGGGGCCTGGCACTCACTGCTGCCCGCTTTTCGCAGTTTTCGCTGCTACAGTCTGCCCTCCAACGGCATAATGCGCTGCTGGCATATCTCGAAGAATGACACGCACGGATTCCCGCGGTGCTCCGATTGCCTCAATAGCCGCGTCGGTAAGCGCCTGTATCAAGCGTTCTTTCGCTTCGGACGAACGCCCTTCAAGCAGATTGACTTCAATTATCGGCATCTTATTCCTCCACCTGAAACATCACTGCGCCAAGATCCTGCACCGTGGTGCGCACGGTCTGACCTGGTGCAAGGTCGGGCGCAGCGGTAATTCCCCCGGCCATCACCACGTCGCCCGCCTCGATCCGTTCGCCTGCATCTGCGACAAGCCTTGCCGCCGCTACGAGCGAACGCACCGGGTGCCCCAGAATCGCGGCGCTTGACCCTACCTGAACCACTTCACCATCGATTTCGAGTATGACCCCGAGATTCGAGAAATCAATGCGAGGATCACTCCACGTGCCGACTACCAGACCAGAAGATGAGGTGTTGTCGGCGATCACGTCTTCCAACGTAAACTTGAATTTCTCGTACCGGCTGTCGATAATCTCCATGGCCGGTGCGACCGCTTCGACCGCTGCCAGTGCCGCTGCAGGTGTCACCTTGCCAGCCAGCGGTGCCTTCATCAGAAAAGCAATCTCAGGTTCGACACGGGGATGAACATATCGAGCGCGTGAAATGGCCGAGCCTTCCTCGACGAGCATGGCATCAGTCAAGCGCCCCCAGGCAACCTCTTCCACCCCGACCTGCTGCATCTTGGCTCGGCTGGTCAGCCCCATCTTGATGCCGATGCGCTGTTCGCCGCGCGACAAGCGGCGATCGACCGAAAGTTTTTGCACCTGATAGGCTTCGGCGACCGTGAAAGCGGCGTCTTGAGGTTTGATCTGTGGTGTCGCTTTCCCCTCTCGGGCTGCGGTGTCGAGCGTTGCGGCGTAGCGTGAGAGCCTGTCCATGTCAGCTACTCTTTGCCTTGATCAGATCAAGCGCCACATCGGTGATCATGTCTTCTTGGCCGCCGACCATGCGGCGGTTGCCGAGTTCAACAAGAATTTCCCGGGTATCGATGCCATATTGTGTCGACGCCCGCTCAGCATGGCGCAGAAAACTGGAATAAACGCCAGCATAGCCCAGGCTAAGCGTTTCACGATCAACTCTCACCGGTCGGTCCTGCAGGGGCCGGATCAGATCGTCTGCAGCATCCATCAGGGCCATCACATCGCAGCCGTGCTGCCAACCCTTGCGGTTTGCCGCAGCGATGAAGACCTCGAGCGGCGCATTACCGGCACCCGCCCCCACGCCTGCCAGGCTTGCGTCAATACGCACGGCCCCTTCCTGGGCTGCCACGATCGAATTCGCCACGCCAAGAGAGAGATTGTGGTGCGCGTGAATGCCGCGCTGCGTTTCGGGCTTCAGTACCCGGTCATAAGCCTGTAGCCGCGCCTTGACCCCATCCATATCAAGCGCGCCGCCACTGTCCGTGACATAAACACATTCCGCGCCATAGCTTTCCATCAGCACCGCCTGCTGAGCAAGTGCGTCAGGCTCGATCATGTGGCTCATCATCAGGAAGCCAGAGACATCCATGCCCATGTCGCGCGCTATCCCGATATGCTGCCTGGACACGTCAGCCTCGGTACAATGGGTCGCTACCCGCACAGAGCGCACTCCCATTGAATAAGCCCGCTTGAGTTCTTCGACCGTGCCGATACCGGGAACCAGAAGCGTCGTGAGGACAGCCTTCTCTATCACCTCGGCTGCGGCCTCGATCCACTCCCAGTCGGTGTGTGCGCCAAAGCCGTAATTGAAGGTCGATCCATTCAGGCCGTCGCCGTGCGATACCTCGATCGCATCGACACCTGCATCGTCTAACGCCTTGGCAATCGTCCGTACACTGTCCGTACCATACATGTGAAGGATGGCATGCATCCCGTCCCGCAGGGTTACGTCCTGAATGTAGAGGCGGTCGTTTTCCGGATTGAAAGTCATGTTGCGCCCTTCTCACTATGTGTCCTGGCAAGGCTCTCCCCCGCAGCTTTTGCAGCTGCGGTCATGATGTCGAGGTTGCCAGAATAGTTGGGCAGGTAGTCTCCCGCGCCCTCGACTTCGAGGAACACACTGGTTTTGAGTCCTTCAAATTCACCATAGCCGGGGATCTTGAGAGGACGGTTAGAGCCAAAACGTTCAAATTGCACTTCCTGCTTGAGCCGGTATCCGGGCACGTATGCCTGGACCTTGGCGATCATCGCGTGGACCGAATCGCGAACCTTTTCCTCATCGACCATTTCGGAGAGAGTGAAGATGGTGTCGCGCATTATCATCGGCGGTTCTGCCGGGTTAAGGATGATGACTGCCCGGCCCCTGGTTGCCCCTCCTACGGTCTCGATCGCCCTCGCTGTCGTACGGGTGAACTCATCTATGTTCGCCCGTGTACCAGGTCCGGCGGAGCGCGAGGCCACAGACGCCACGATTTCAGCATAATGGACCTTGGCGACCTGAGACACGGCAGCAACGATCGGAATCGTCGCCTGACCACCACAAGTCACCATGTTGATATTGCGCACTGAAGGATCGATTGCCGGATTGACCGGCGGGATAGTTGCCGGTCCGATGGCTGCCGGCGTCAGATCGACCATCAACTTCCCGTCGCGAGCGAAAGCTTCATCGTGGGCTTTATGCGCATAGGCCGAGGTAGCATCGAACGCGATACCGATATCGGCATACTCCGGCATATTCATCAGGCCCTCGATCCCCTCGTGGGTAGTGGCAACGCCGTGTTCGTGGGCCATGGCCAAGCCTTCAGATGCTGCATCGATGCCGACGACTGCCGACAATTCCAAGGTGTCTGAACCCTTAAGCAGCTTGATCATGAGATCGGTCCCGATGTTTCCGGATCCGATAATCGCGCATTTCATTTTGGTCATTTGACCAGTCTCCGTTCTCTTTTCAGTCTTGGTCTGCAGCAAATACCGCCCGGACCGCTCCAAGACCGTTGATCCGCGCTTCTACGATATCGCCTGGTGAAACCCCGGCCATTGGACCAAGCGCACCCGACAGAATCACGTCGCCTTCCAGCAACGGCCGCCCGGCCTTGGCCATCACGCGGGCAAGCCATAAAGAGGCCGTGATAGGGCTATGCAGGCACGCAATGCCGGCACCCACCGAAATGGGTTCGCCTTTTACTTCCATGACCATGCCGCAGCTGCGCAGATCGAGGCCTTCGAGCTTACGAGGGACTGCTCCCAGTACGAACAGCCCGCTTGAAGCGTTGTCAGCGATCGTATCCCAAATCTTGATATCCCAGTTCGCAATCCGGCTGTCGACGATCTCGATCGCGGGGACGACGTATTCAACCGCCCGGATTAGTTCTGCAGTCGTCAAGTCCGGATGAAGAAGATCCCGCCCGACGACTATCGCGATCTCGGCCTCGACCTTGGGCTGGATTACCCGATCAAGTGAAACAGGCGTGCCTTCGGCCACGTCCATGTCCGCAAACAGCATGCCGTAATCGGGCTGATCGACCCCAAGCTGGTTCTGGACGGCATGCGAAGTCAAACCGATCTTGCGTCCAACCAGGCGACGCCCTTGGGCAACGGAGTGCTTTGTGTTGACCTCTTGCACAGCGTAAGCAGCGTCCAGGCCGCCAGCGGAGATCATGTCCCTGACAGGGTCGATCTCCTTTCCGGTCTCGGCTGCTTCGCGCAAGGCCCGGGCCGCATTATCGATTATGTCTGGATCAATTATCGTGTTGGCAGTCATGACGTTACAGCTTCACGCAAATGTTGGAAAGTTCGGTATAGAATTCGAGGCTGTGCACCCCACCCTCCCGGCCGATACCCGAATGGCCCGACCCGCCGAAGGCTGTACGAAGATCCCGCAGGAACCAAGAGTTTACCCAGCACACGCCTACATCCATCGCCGCTGCCACACGGTGCCCGCGTGACATGGTCTCCGTCCAGACGGAAGCGCACAGTCCGTAAGGAGTGTCATTGGCGAGCGCGATCACCTCGTCCTCGCTATCGAACGGCACAATTCCACAGCACGGACCAAAGATTTCCTCGCGCATCACCGAAGCGGAATGGGCAAGGCCAGTCCAAATCGTCGGTTCCACATAGAAACCCCCGGCTTGGTTGCCAGAAACTTCAGGAACGCCGCCCCCTGTCACAACGGTCGCACCTTCTTCGACGGCGCGGCGATAAAAACGCTGAACCTTGTCGCGGTGCTCCGCGCTGATCAGCGGTCCAAGGTACGCGGGATCGCCGGATGCACCGGGCTTGAACCCTTCGGCAGCCTTTTTCATTTTGTCGACGAAGGCATCAAAAACTGTACGCTCGACATAAACACGCTCGGTACCAAGGCAGACCTGACCGGTATTGAGGAAGACAGCGCGTGACAGCCCTTCTACAGCCTTATCCATATCTGCATCGGCGAAGACGATAGCAGGGTTCTTGCCGCCGAGCTCGAACGAAATGTCCCGCACCCCGACTGCGGCGTTCTTCATAATGGCCTCGCCCGTTGCAGTCTCGCCAGTGAACGTAATGCCATCAACGTCGGGGTTAGAGGTGAGGAATTCACCGGCCGAGCCCGGGCCGAAGCCATGGACGACATTATAGACGCCATTTGGTATACCCACGGTGTTCATCACTTCACCAAGCAAAGCGGCCGTTCGCGGCGTTTCCTCCGACGGCTTGACCACAACAGTGTTGCCGCAAGCCAGTGCCGGGCCAACTTTCCAGGTCATCAACAGCAGGGGGAAATTCCACGGGCACACAACCGCGAGAACACCCTTGGGGCGACGCACAGTATAGTTGAGCGCTTGCCCTCCGTCGGGCGTAGGGGCCGTGAAGGTCTCGCCCGGCATGGTCATAATGACATCGGCGAACATACGGAAATTGGCAGCACCGCGCGGTATGTCAATATGCGAAGCAACCTGACGCGGCTTACCTGTATCGGCGACTTCCGCCGCCAGGAAATCATCGGAGCGGCGTTCGATTTCGTCCGCCACGGCAGCAATCAACTTGACCCGCTCTGCCGTGGTCATGCTACCCCACGGTCCATGAAGCGCAGCCTTCGCCGCAGCGACTGCGTCGGCGACGTCCGCTTCACTCGCTTCATGGACAATGCCGATCTGCAAACCGGTAGCAGGATCTACGTTAGGGAACGACATGCCCCCGCTCCCCTGGCGATAGGCACCGTCGATGAAGTTCTGAATATTATCTGTTACGGCAGGAGAAGCGTCGCGTGTCATTGGTGCGGAATTTCCTAGATTTGCTATTCGGTTGGGGTGTTAAACTGTCGGGCGTCAATCGCGGCGAGGCCGGCGTTGGCGCATTCGACATCCTGCTTTTCAGAACCGCCTGAAACACCGATCGCACCAACGCACTCTCCGTTGATCTCGATCGGCAGCCCACCGGCAAACATTGCGATCCCCGGCTGTTCGCCAATCCCGTCGCGCAACGCTGGACTGCTTGAAACCGCCGCGTAAAGGTCTGGCGTGGGAACCTGAAAGCTGGCGGCGCTGTAAGCCTTGTCCTGTGCGATCTTCGCCGAAGGTGGAGGAGAGCGGTTGGCACGCAAAAAGGCGACCAATTCTCCCCTAATGCCAACCACGGCAGCAGCCACCGGACAGCCCATGTCCGCACCCTTGGCAACAGCGGCTGCCGCTGCCGAAAGCGCCAGTTCGTGACCAACCGTTCGGATCGAAATGATGCCCTCCATGATTAGGTGTTGACCGTCATGAAGCGATCATTGAGTGCCTTTTCGTAGTAGAAGACCGCCTTTCCGGCATTTTCGGCCTTCCATGTGCGCCGGGGATTGTCGGGATAATAGAAGTATCCGCCGCTGAAGGTCTCGTTGCGGTTGCCCGACGGGTCGAAGAAGTAAATTGTCTGGCCGCGGGTGATGCCGTGGCGCGTTGGGCCAATATCGAGCGAAATATTGTAGCGGCTGATTATATCGGCGGCGTGGCCAACGTCGTTCCACGATTCGAGGTTAAACGACGTATGGTGTATTCTGCCTTCTTCCGCACCGCCAAGAAAAGCGACGTCGTGCGCCTTGTTGCTACAGCTAAGGAATATCGCCAAGCGATCCCCGCTCTCCTCATCGACCAACTCCTCCGTGATCGAGAAATCAAGTGCATCGACCAAGATCTTGGCGGACGCCGAAATGGCTACCCCATTGAGTGCGCAGTGATCGAACCGGGTCACGCGCATTCCCCGCGGCTCAACCACCCATACGTCCGGGTCGCGGATTGCCGGGCCAGTCTCCGACAACTCCATATCGCTATATAATTCGAGAACATGTTGCGTCGGGAGTTTGAATCGGATCTTACGACCAATGCCAGGATCTTCGCCAGCCGGGACCATTTCCGTGTCTACACCGGCATCGCTCAGGCGCTGCGCGAAGTGCTCGAGATCAGAGTCCGCAGCAACCTTGAAGCCCAGGACATCCATGCCCGGATGGTCGGTCTCGCGCAGTATGATGCTGTGTCGGTCGAATTCGTCAAATGCCTGGAAGAACGCGCGGTCCCCCTCCCGTGACACGAGATTCAAGCCGATACGATCCCGATAATGCTCGATCGCCTCATCGAGATCCAGAACCCTCAACTGTACGTATCCGGGCCGTATAACTCCGGTTAAAGCCATGACTGATCTACCCTCTATTAGGCCTTGAGGCCGTGCTTGAAGAATTCTGTGACCATCCGATTGAAGCTCGCCAGGCGTTCAATCTGAACCCAATGGCCACATTCCGAGAACAGATGGAGATCTGCTCGCTGCATCATACCGGCTAGGCGCACGGTAGAGTCCATCGGTATTACCTGATCGGCGATTCCCTGGAGAATAAGGGTCTCGTGCTCAATCTTCCTGATGTCCTCTTCGCGACTGGCAAGCATGGCGACATTACTCTGGCGATCTTCGCCGCCGAATGTCGCGCGATAGGGCTCCAGCATACCTGGGCGAATGCTGGCCTCGTAGCGCGACTGGATAAGGTCGTCGGTCAGGCGAGTATGGTCCCAAGCGAGATACTTGAGAGATTCTCTCATCGCTTCAACCGAAGGTTCGTAACCCCAGACCTTGTCGAGCGCCGGGGTAATTGGGAAGTTCAAACCTGCCGGACCCATCAGAACTGCGCGATCGACCCGATCGGGATGGGCGATCATGAACGCAAGCGTGATTCCCCCACCGAACGAATTTCCAACCAGGGAAAGCTTGTCGATACCCAACGCATCGAGAAGGGAGGCCAACTGATCGACCCAGACCTGCTTATCCTGGATGCGCCCTTTGCTGTCAGAATAGCCAAAACCAAACATGTCGGGCGCGATGACGCGAAAATTCTCGGAAAGGGCCGGAATATTCAGACGCCAGTTTGCCCAGGCGGTGACACCAGGCCCCGAACCGTGGACAAGAAGAACTGGCGGCCCCTCACCGACATCGTGATAATTCGTCGAGCAGCCTCCTACCTCCAACGATTTGCCCACTTCCGCGCGCGCAGCTTCTGAGTTCGCGTCTACCATGATTTAAAGCCGATCCTTTACTATTACTGACAGTGCAATCCGTTCAGGAAGCGGCAACGCCACCCTTCGGGTTGCCGATCTAATTCACCCAGCGAGGTCCCACGGTATATCCTGCGGCCTCGACATCAGGAGATTGCGAACATCATTTTTCCGCACCTTGAAATTTGTGGTCAGCGGAAAATCTTCCTGGGTGAAAACGAAGTGCTTCGGAACCGACGGACGGTTAAGCTTGTCCCGGCAAAACTCGATCAAATCATCCTCGCTCAGCTCTGGATGGGAATCGGCGCGATGGACCACTGCGACTACAGCCTCGCCCCATTCCGGGTGAGGCAATCCGACAACACAAATATCCGCGACGCCGGGATGTTTGACGATCACTTCCTCGACCGAAGCGGGAAAGACATTCACTCCTCCGGAAATTATGAGAAACTTCCGGCGATCCAGAAGGTATAAATAGCCTTCTTCATCGAGGAAACCGATATCATTCGTGCGGAGCCAACCATCTCTCTGCACTTCTCGCGTTTGCTCCGGGAGATTTAGATATTCGGTCATGACTGTCGGCCCGCGAAGCCAAACCTCCCCGGGCTCCCCAACAGCCACCGGCTGACCGTCCTCATCACGAATTGAAATCTCGAAATGGGATGCAATTCGCCCGACTGAAGAGAGCAACTCCGGTTTTTCGTCGAGACCACGCCTGTGGTCATCGGGAGAAAGGAAGGAGACCCCACCCCATGTTGTTTCCGTAAGGGCATAGACATTCATCATGTCTTTACCGAAGGTCTCGTGGACGTTGCGGATAAGGTGCGGCGAAGCAGGGGAAGAGCCATATACAATCAATCGCACAGAGGACAGATTGAAAGGTTTTGTCTTGTTGTCATCAAGCGCCCATTTCAGCATTGTCGGCGCAAGAAGGAATACGGTGGCCGCCTTCTCTTCCACAATATCGAAAAAGGTAGCACGATCATAATCGCCATCTGCGATGATATGAGTCATTCCGTTGCCAAGCCCAAGAAAAGCGAGAACCACGGCGACCCAGGCATTTCCAGTGGGGAGAAAGAAACGGTCATCGCGTACGAAGCCGAACTCCACCAGCGCGTGAAGTATTGTGACAGTCACCGCGCCGTGGGTCAACACGGCTCCTTTTGGAGCACCAGTTGTTCCCGATGTATAGCTATAGAACAATGGATCGTCGGAGGAGAGTGATGGCAATTCGGGCACAGCATCCGCATTGTCCATCAACGCTTCAAGGTCGTTCTTAAAATCGTGGGTGCCGCCAAACCCGACTACGCGGATACCGAGCTCGTCGAGAACTTCGCGAATACGCTCTATTTGATCTGCGCAAGAAGCATGGACAAAGAAATATTTTGTTTCGGAGTCCCGAATTACGTGGAGCATTTCAGCCGGAGTAAACCTACGGTTTATTCCTACCCGAATTGCGCCCATTTTCATACAGGCGAAGAAATGTTCATAAGCCTCGATGCATTCTGGAGCGATTATGGCACTCGCCTCTCCGACGCGGCACCCCATCGAAAGCATGGCTGCTGCCATGCTATCCGAACGGGCATGCATTTGTCCCCACGTTGCCTCTCGCTCTCCGCAGACATAGGCGGTTCGGTGAGGATTATTGCTTCCGGTTCGCCTTATCAGATCACGCGGTAATAACTGAACGCTCGGGCTTTGGACGGCGTCGCGCTCCGAACAGTCGTGTTTAATTACCGTCCGGATTTGATCCCCTGCCTTTAATAATTTTTCCATGACATCCTCGTGCTATGAACTGGAATGAGCGATTAATTCGCTTTTCAATTTTTGTTCAATTTCGTGACAGTCTAAACCAAACTTTCCCGTCTTGACTTCTGTCAAATTTCACCGGGTCTCCGATGGCAGGTGGACCCGAACCGTCATCTTCTAAGAGTGCTGAAAGCCGACAGCCCTCCTCAAGTTCTACGAAAATAGTTGTATAAGGCGGGTCCATTTCGGGGGCGTACTTTGTGTGAAATACGACGAAAGAGTATATCTCTCCGGCACCCTTAGATTCTATTATTTCAAGCGGACCAGCACATTCCGGGCATATCCGCGCCGCATAATCCACGATGCCGCAACTGTTCGAACATTGGAGGCAACAAAGCAGACCGGTCTCCGCGAGCTGGCGGATTTTGTCTGAAAACGGATCGTCGACGACAAATGGATCGGTGTTCTCGCTGCCCGGCATCTTCATAGCTCCCTATGGGGGCTAATGGTCATTGCGGAATGGTATTCCATCCTTCCGCCAAAACCAGTCACCAGCCCAATATCATTCTTGGGCACCTGGCGAGCCCCGCCCTCGCCACGAGCTTGAATTACGGCTTCATGAACCGGCGTCATGCCCTGAAGGTAATAGGAAGAAAGATGGCCGCCTCCCGTATTTACGGGGAGCGTTCCACCCGGCTTTGTCGCGCCACTGTTAACGAAGTCCGGTGCTCCGCCACGCGGGCAAAGTCCATAGCCTTCAAGTGCCAGGAACGACGTGATGGTAAAAGGGCTGTACAGCTCGCAATAGTCGAACATCGCGGGGGTGCCGCCAATCGCCTGAAGCAATTTTGCAGACGCGATTTCCGCTCCAGTCCGCGTCTCAGGATCGTATCCGGCAAGGTGACGCGCTCCGGAATGCCCCTGCCCGAATGCATGCAGATAGGCTGGTGGCTTCGGACAATTATCCACCTCATCCAAGGAACTGACGATAACGGCAATTGCGCCGTTTATCGGATAGGCACAATCGAAGAGCCTTAACGGTTCGACAATCCAGCGGGAATTGAAATAAGCATCCTCTCCCAGCGGGTCACGCATGAAGGCTTTTTCGTTGAGAGAAGCCCACGCCCTCTCTGCAGCAGCCACGGCATAAAGATCCCGACTATCAGCGCCATAGAGATGAAAATAGCGCTGTGCAGACATTGCGAATGCTCCGACCGAACCTAGCAGGCCGTTGCACGCATCCCAGCCTGGCAGACCAGTCAGATCCATCGATTCAGAATAGGTTTTGCCCGCCCCCCCTCTGCGGACCGGCGCATCCGCGAACACGCACAACACATTACTGGCTCCACCAGCCTCAATGACGAGCGCGGCGTACTGAATCATCTGTACAGCCGAACTGCCTTCCGCTTCGATACTGGCCAGTAACGATAGATCTCCAAGGCCTAGATCGCGCTTTAAGTGCAGCGGAAGTACTTCACTTGGTTCGATCGGACTTCTGTTCAATAGGAGTCCGTCAATCATGTCCACGGTGGCCGACCTGTCAGCCAACGCTGCGATGCACGCTTGTCGAGCAAGTGCTCTAGGCGACGAGCCCGGTTCGCGGGAAAAAGTACTTTGGCCCATCCCCGTGATCGCGGCCTTGGCCACGCGTTTTCTGACTGTTTTCACCTTCGCCAAGCCAAGCTCCATAAGACTACTTCGCGGACACCAGATTCAAATGATTATATGATAAATGAAAGTCCCCGCACCGGCCCTTCAGAATTGAGCAAGTGAATGTGTTTGCTATACATTTTCAATCCGCCATCACGCATCCGAACCTTGTGTTCGACACGTGCAGGCCAAACTTGCATTTCCTTGCTGGCCTGAATGCGATACTCGTAGAGAACCACGTTCGAACGAACATGATATTCTCCTTCAGCAGTCGCCTCGATTTCAATATTCGAAATGAGCCTGCACATACGAGAAGGCGGAACTTGGGCGTGTCGCACTCCGGTATTTAGCTGGCGGATACGCGTAGCCAGTCTGGTGCGATTGTCATTCAGGATCGAAATTCGCCCCTCATCTGGGTCTTGTCCAGCTTCTGCAGGAACCCAGTAATGCATGTCATCTTCCAGCAAGGCTTCCCATTCGGAGTAGCGCGATTCGTCAGCGAGCCGCGCTTCTTTGAACAAGAAATCTTTAATCAGCACCCGCTCATCTATTGTAATCATTTTTGCATCTTCTCACCTTGGAGGCCAAACTTGATCGGACTTTCTGCTAGATTATTCTGCTAGATTATCCGATGGATTCGATACTAGGCAGCAGCAGCAGCAGCACCTGAAGTACCTTGGACAGAGCTCTGCATTACCTTCTTGTAATGTCGCCAGAATCCACGATTTGAAGTCTCATCTGTCAAATGGCCCACGACGACGCCGCTTTCGTCAGTAACTTCTCTTTGGGAACCGCGACTGAGATCCAGCCAGCCACCCTTTCCGGCCATGGCCATCTGCGTCCGCTCGGCAATCACGCTGTCATCCGCAAGCAGAAACGCGCTCGGCCCAAGCGCCCCTTCGGATTGGCGCAAGATACGTTCATTCACATTGTCATCCACGCCTTCAAGATACATAGGCGTGTGGATATGGAGACATATGCCCGGTGCCACAGGCTCAAATCGAACGATGTTCATTTCTCCCAGAAACAGGTTGGGAAAGATGACCGCGTGCGGCGGCCCATCAAGCAAGATTTGATCGCCCTTCTCTGGACCGTACGCCTCTCTGATAACCTTGGAATAGGAAGGATACCTGTCCTCCGCACAGCCAAACCATTCAAGTGGCTTCGAATATGACGGCGAGAAGTTTAGCTCAGTATGGCCATTGCCCCAATCTTTTGCCTGGGATTTAAGGCTTTCCTCATCCTGCAGGACTGCTTCGTCATAGTTTGAGCGGATGGCTTGCGCGAAGGATGGATGGACAAAGTTTACATGGTAGCCATCCGTGTCATTTTCCGGAAGCATCTTCCAATTGCAATTCAATTGATGGCGGATCCAGCCGCCAGATAGATTGATCCGGCCGACCGGAGACATCTCGACTGCACGGTCTATCAATTCTGTCGCTCGGCCAAGATGGTCCAGCAGCGATGGCACATCTTGATTAAAGCTGGCAAACACAAACCCTTGATAGCTATCAACCATTGGGAGGCGCTCCAGACCGTGGCAAGAGAAATCGCCCTTAAATCCAGCAGGATATGGCACATCAACAAGCCCACCCTTAGTATCATAGGCCCAACCATGATACTGGCACACAAAAGCCTTGGCGTTCCCGCGATCCTCTTGGCAGATGATATTGCCCCGATGCGCGCAACGATTGACGATGACGGAAATCTCGCCATCGCGGGCGCGGACAGCGAAAACCGGATCATGTCCTACATTACGCCTGACAAAGTCGCCCGCTTTAGGAATTTCCGAATCATGACAGATGAATACCCATCCATCACGAAAGATTTTGGTCATTTCGGCCTCGAAGACCGCATTGTCAGTGTAAAGGGACGAATGCACGCGATCGTCAGTGATTAATTCTTCGAAACGGATTCTTTTGGATGGTTGGGAATTATCTATCACTTTGCGTCTCCTGCCCATTATTGCTCGCCCGCTGGCTGGCCCGACTCGTGATTCACTTGCTAATCGAGCGCTCAGTCAATAAGCTAGGTCTCCATGGACAGCCTGTCAAGGAGCAACTCCATCGTGAAAATTGCATTTCGTATCGTGGAGAAGCGTACGATGAAGTTGTAATGCCTCGCGGCAATCGGCGTCTTCGCTGGACCCCATTGCCTCGTCCGCTTGAGCGACGCACACTTCGCGGGGTCGCTAGGGCGCAGCCATCCTACTTTGCGCCTGGCGGGGTCGCCAAACGGCCGCTCCGCGTTCCTCGGAGCCGTGCAATCCCTTTCGGATCCCCCGGCAATTGAGTTCTCGGGAGAGGCTACTTGTAATAAGTAGACGAAATTATCAGACAATGTATTCCGCAACGCCACATTTTCTGTTGCGGGATTTTACGGGAGTTAGATGTCATGACGGGTAGCGAGAGTAGTAAACTTATTGACCAGCAGGCCAATTTTTCACCATTAACGCCCTTGAGCCTGTTGCAACGTACGGCACAGGTCTATGGCCATCGTGTCGCGGTAATTTTTGAAGATCGTAGTTGGACCTGGGCGCAATTTGCAGACCGCTGCCACAGTCTGGCCGCGGCGCTGGCTGGTGCAGGTCTGAAAAAGGGCGAGAAAGTTTCGATTTTGGCGGACAATATTCCCGCTTCGCTGGAGGCTAGTTTCGGAATTCCGGAGGCGGGCGGCGTCATCAACGCTATCAATACGCGTCTCGACGCGGTTTCAATTGCGTTCATCCTGGATCATGCAGAAACACGCGTTTTTCTGGTCGACAGGCGTTATGCAAAGGTTGCCGGTGAAGCGATTGCCAAATGCGCGCGCAAACCCCTGGTGATCGACATCGAGGACGCCACAAGCGGCGGCCAACCACCTTTTGCGGATTTGACCTACGAAGATTTCCTGGCCGAGGCCAGCGCCCACATTCCCCAACTTGATTTGAACGAACTTGATCCGATCGCACTCAACTACACCTCTGGTACAACAGGTGATCCAAAGGGTGTACTACTGCATCATCGGGGGGCCTATCTAAACGCGGTGGGCAATTCCCTCGCGTGGGAGATGCCGCGCTTCTGTGTTTACCTCTGGTCGCTTCCTCTGTTTCACTGCAACGGCTGGTGCTTTCCGTGGACAGTCGCGTTGCAAGCCGGGGTTAATGTCTGCGTTCGCGGCGTCGATCCGCACGTGCTTCACGATCTGATCGACAGGCACAAGGTCACCCATATGTGCGGTGCGCCGATTGTCGTCCGAATGCTGGTAGATGCTGCAAAAGCGACCTCCACAGACCGGGTGCCGCTCTCAATCATGACGGCCGGTGCTGCACCACCTTCATCTCTATTGTCAAAGGCCAGCGCGGCCGGCTTCGATATTACGCATACATACGGGCTAACCGAAGTTTATGGGCCGTGTGCGGTATGTGCATGGCACCCGGAATGGGACGCTTTACCGGACGAAGAGCAGGCCACGCTGATGGCGAGACAAGGCGTGGGCTACCCGGTGGTGGAAGAGATAGCCGTGCTGGATGCCGACACAATGGTGCCGGTTCCCCAGGACGGTGAAACAATCGGGGAAGTCATGTTCCGCGGTAATGTGGTCATGACGGGCTATTATAAGAACCAAGAAGCAACAGAAGCTGCGCTTTCTGGCGGTTACTTCCACAGCGGCGATCTGGCCGTCTGGCATCCGGGCGGCTACGTCGAGATCAAAGATCGCTCGAAAGATATAATTATCTCCGGAGGGGAGAATATATCAAGCATCGAGATAGAAGATGTTCTTTATAAACATCCCGTTGTATCCGCAGCGGCAGTAGTGGCCGCTCCCCACGAAAACTGGGGAGAAACGCCACATGCCTTCATCGAAACTGTGGCAGATGAAAGTGTTGAACCCGACGAAATTATAGCCTTCTGTCGAGAACATCTGGCTCATTTCAAATGCCCTACCCGTGTCACTATTCAGGAACTACCAAAGACCGCCACAGGGAAGATCCAAAAATACGAACTTCGCGAAAAGTCGAAGCTCATATCTTCCTGATAATCTGACTGTGCAAATGGAGGCCTCGAAAATTCCCGGCCTCCAATTTTTCGCGCAGAATCAGGGCAAACCTTCTCATCTGCGTTCCAAAAGCACGACCCATATGTCGAGATCCCGCTTGGGTACGGAAGGACAACCGTAAGCGGGCGCATTCATCCCCTGAATTCACAAGATTGGAGTCGTTTGCCGCTTAATCAAACAAACAACAACACTCAAACAACAACTCTGCATGGCTTCAATCCAGTCGAGGAAAATCTGTATTTCGCGCGAACCTTTCCAAAAGATGGGTAGATCTTCTTAATTTCGGCTATCATATGGATAATAGAAATTATATTATCATTTCGAAACAACGTCTTTGGGTTCGTTCATATTTTTCTCTGCTAAGCAGAGTTCGCGAAATTTCTGTTCTTCTAAATTGAGTGAAATCGAACAGAATAGGTTTGCGGCGCTCGAGAGTTCCGACGATTTAGTGAGGTTTTTCCGAGCCGGAGCCCAATTCAGTGCAGCAAGGGTGTAAAGCCGAAAACCTTCGGTATCGCTGAGCAGGTATCGATGTGATTTGAGATCGTCGAGAACCTGCATCCACAAGTCGCGGTACCGCTGGTTCAGTGTCCGCAATCGGTCCTTTGCTTCAGGAGGAAGAGACTTCCAATCTCTAAAAGAGACATCATGAGCTGAGCCCAGAGGACCGGTTATAGCAGAAAGATGAGCTAAGACGAGAGCATGGAAGCGAGTTAAGGAACCGGTTGCAGTCGAAAGATTTTCGTGAACTATCTCCAGTCCAGACTCCATAGCCTGCGCAATAACCTCTTCAAGCAAGTCTTCCTTACTTTTGAAATAGTAGAAAATACTGCCAGAGGTCAGACCGGTAGCATCTGCAATCTGCCTAACTGTAGCCCCCTGATAGCCATGTTTTCGAAACAGTATTCCTGCCGCTTCTAAAAGCTGTTGACGGCGTAAATTGCGCTCATTGCTACGGGCGGCATTTCGACCTGCCATTATCGGCCTTTCGTTTCGCTTTTCTGAGTAAGTTATGACTCCTTTAGTGGGAATTTCCAACCTTTCAACTTCTGATCTAAACTCCTAGGTGGCGTGGACAAATTGGCTGATGTTTCGCAACCTGCTTCAGGCAAAGCTGCCTTTTGGAGGCAGGTTTGAGCCGGGGCGATTTAACTGAAGCAGAATGGCGCGTTTTGAAGGGCTTGCTTCTGAGTGAAGCGGCGAACCGAAGACGTGGTCGTCGGCCTGAATAGACAGATCTACCATCAATGGCACAGTCTGGCGACCTGGCCGCGGCACGCCCTGGCGCGATATTTCTCCCAGATGCAGCAATTGTAACACGGTCTACCGGCGGTTCAGGCGATGGAGCGAAGCCGGGGTTTGAGGGCTGTATCCGTCGCAATGGCTTTCATGGCGTACAGCGCCTGACAGTCGGTAACGCAGCTGATGAAGGGCCTATGGCACCCTAATCGACCTGCCAGAGGATGCAATACAGTCGTTTCTGGCCGACAAGGAATGGGATGTCGATGCCGTCCTTGCCAACCTTGCAAGCCATTACAAACACGCCCTGATTCTTAAGGCTTAAATCGCCTCAGAGTAAGCCGCTTTGGGACGACGGGATGATATTTAGGCCCGCACACCGTTCATTGGCGACGTCCAAGGAGTTCAGCGGGGACGTTGACCCAAGCGATTGCTGCCCCCCCCCAATTCTGCGCGCTCGTAGTGCTGCCTCCCTCGGGAAAGGTGAAGCAGCCCAATTTTCAGCTTTATCGAGCGAGATGTGGCTCGATCCGCCCGAGCTTCACTATGGTGAAGGCCTCGACGCGTGCGGGGCGATAAATGGTAGAGCGCCTAACCTCATAGGCCATGAACGGTCCGATGACATGGCTAGGTCAGTCGGAGAACACCGATCAATTCGGACGCACTCTTGCGACTATCAACTAAGCGTTGTGGTGCGCAAATACGGCCTAATTGTCTTAAAACCCTGCGGAAAGCGCTTCTTGGCTTCTTCATCAGTCACCGAAGGCGGGATGATAACGTCATCGCCCGGCTCCCAGTTTGCAGGCGTTGCAATTTGCGCCCGGTCACCGAGCTGCAAACTGTCGATGACCCGCAGGATTTCAACGAAATTCCGGCCCACATTCATCGGGTAGGTCATTATCAAGCGTATCTTTTTCGCAGGATCGATAATGAAGACCGACCGTACTGCCGCAGTTTCGCTCTGATCTGGATGGATCATGTCGTAAAGCTTCGCGATTTCGAGGTCAGGGTCCGCGACGATGGGGAATTTCAAAGTCACGCCCTGAGTTTCATCGACATCCTTTATCCACTCGAGGTGTTCATCAACGCTGTCTGTCGACAGGCCGAGAGGAAGCGTATTGCGTTTGTCAAAGTCCGCCGCCAGCTTGGCTGTCATACCCATTTCTGTCGTGCAGACAGGCGTGAAATCGGCGGGATGACTGAAGAAGAAGACCCACTTGTCACCTGCCCATTCGTGCAGGTCAATGGGGCCAGTGGTAGTGTCGATCTGAAAGTTCGGGGCAGTATCGCCGATATGAAGAGACATGATGGTTTCCTTTATTCAGTTGTTAATCAAGAATTTATTGCCGTCCGCAGCCTTGCTCTCCACCCTGCGCGACGCAGCGCTCGAAGGCCGGAAGGTGGCGCTCGCGAGAGGCCCACTGCAGATCGGCGAGAGTGGCAGGCACGCTTGCATCTCCATCTGTTGGTAGCAGCTGATCGTAGAGCGCGACGCTTCAATCTCGGCAGCGACACCCTGCTCGCAAGCAGCGAGAACAGATTGCGGCGCGGTCATTTTGCCCAGATAGAAACTTTCTGTGTCGTAACTGATGCCCAATCGATCCTTTTCCACTTTCGCACGCTCCGCATCATGCCGCTCCGCTTCGATGATATTCGCGAATGATCGGATTTCACCGAACTTGTCGATCACTGCAACGTAAGTTGCTTCCGCCTTGTACTCATCATCAAGCGTCATCATAAGCGCATCTGCATCGCTTGTGCGGCCCGACGCCACTGACGCCGCGGCACAGCCTGTGAGCAACGCAAGCGCTACAGCGACGCCGGTAGGTGCCTGGTCAGACGATTCAAAACCATCTCCTGTGCCGAAAGAGACTTTAGGAGTGACCGCGATAATATGCAATTATATTAGTTCACTTACTGCAATCAAGTAATGCGACAATGCGCATGCTGAATGAATTTACGCGGGAATGGTCAGCCATATGTGACAGATCAGCATTGATTTAATTGGTATGTGTAATTGAGCTGCCGCCGCGATGCGTGCCGGAAGAGATATTCCTTTCTCAATTCGAGGCGTTCGGTATCCATCCGGTGTGAGCCGCCTTGTATGGCGCTGGTTTGAACGGTCTTAAGCTTGCTCTTGTGATGTGAGCTTAGGAGTGGTCGATGGGTCAGGTGACGGTATTTTCGGGACTGGAGCGTCGTCGGCGCTGGAGCGATGAGGAGCGGCTGCAGATCCTGGCCGAGGCGTTTTCGCCGGGAGCCTGTGTTGCCGAGGTATGCCGGCGCCATGATATCTCGTCGGGGCTGATCTATACCTGGCGGCGCAAGCTGCGTGAGGCTGGAGCGCAGACACTGCCGAGCGCGGTTTCGGAACCGGTATTTGCCGAAGCGGTGATGGACAAGGATATCGGCGCAGGCAGCCCGGTCCAGCATCCAGCGATCATCGTCGATCTGGCGCGCGGCAAGCGGGTGAGCATTTTCGCGACAGGATCACCGGCCCAGATCGCCGCTGCTTTAAAGGCACTGCGGTGATCCCGCCGGGTGCGCGCGTATGGATTGCGATGGGCCATACCGACATGAGGAAGGGCATGCAGGGTCTTGCGCTGCTGGTGCAGCAGGGCCTGAAGCGTAATCCCCACGGCGGCGATCTGTTCGTGTTTCGCGGCCGCGCAGGTTCGCTGATCAAGATCATCTGGCACGACGGCATCGGTATGTCGCTTTACGCCAAGCGGCTCGAGAAGGGCCGGTTCGTGTGGCCTTCGGCCAAGGACGGGACCGTATCATTGACCGCCGCGCAGCTGGCTTGCCTGCTGGAAGGGATCGACTGGCGCAACCCGCAATATTCCTGGCGTCCGCAGAGCGCGGGATAGGGCGCGAACTTTCTTCATCGGCCCTGCATTTTTCTCTTCATCTGCGCGGTTTTTTGTGATTCTATCGCACTCATGGAAGCCGCCGTTTCGCCCTTTCCGAATGACGCTGATGCGCTCAAGGCGTTACTCGCAAAGGCACTTCTGAGAGCTGACGAAGCGGAGCAACACGCTGCACTCGTCGAAGCCGAACTGGCCAACGCTCAGGCTCTGGCGAGCGCACCGAAGCCATCATCGCCCACCTCAAGCTGCAGATCGCCAAGCTCCGCCGCGAGCAATACGGACCCAGCGCCGAGCGCAGTCGCCGGCTGCTCGAGCAGATGGAACTGCAGCTCGAAGAGCTCGAGGCCGACGCCAGCGAGGACGATCTGGTCGCCGCGATTGCCGCGAAGACCGCGAACGTCGACGCATTCGAACGCAAGCGGCCGAGCCGCAAGCCGTTTCCCGAGCACCTGCCGCGGACACGCGTCGTCATTCCTGCGCCGTGCTCCTGCCCTTCCTGCGGCAGCGGCCGTCTCTCGAAGCTCGGCGAGGACATCACCGAGACGCTCGAGGTGATCCCGCGCTCGTGGAAAGTGATCCAGACGGTGCGCGAGAAGTTTTCCTGCCGGGACTGCGAGAAGATCGCGCAGGCCCCGGCGCCATTCCACGTGGTACCGCGCGGATGGGCAGGTCCCAGCTTTCTCGCCATGCTGCTCTTCGAGAAGTACGGCCAGCATCAGCCACTAAACCGCCAGGCCGACCGCTTCGCCCGCGAGGGTGTGCCGCTGAGCACTTCGACCCTCGCCGATCAGGTCGGCGCCGCCGCCTTCGCGCTGATGCCGCTTTACCGGTTGATCGAGGCCCATGTGCTGGCTGCCTCCCGCTTGCACGGCGACGACACCACGGTGCCGGTTCTGGCGAAGGGTAAGACCGATACCGCCCGATTATGGGTCTACGTGCGCGATGATCGCCCTTTTGCAGGGGCCGATCCGCCCGCCGCGCTGTTCCATTATTCGCGCGACCGGCGCGGGGAGCATCCAAGATCCCATCTCGTATCCTGGTCGGGTATCCTGCAGGCCGACGCTTACGGCGGATATAACGACCTTTATGCGGCGGGCCGCCAACCTGCTCCCGTGCTTGAAGTGGGCTGCTTCGCCCATGCGCGGCGCAAGTTCTTCGAACTGGCTGATGTCGCTGGCGCGGCACGCAGGAAGAGCCGCTCTCAGCGCAGCACCATGATCTACCCGATCGCGCTGGAAGCCGTGCAGCGGCTCGACGCGTTGTTCGAGATCGAGCGCTCCATCAATGGTAAAGACGCGGCCCAGCGGCTCGCCATCCGCCAGGAACTGAGCGCGCCGCTGATGGCATAGCTCCATGTCTGGCTCACCGCGCAGCTGGCAAAGCTGTCGCGCGGCCACGATCTCGCCAAAGCGTGTCACTACATGCTGCGCCGCTGGGATGCGTTCACCCGCTTCCTCAATGACGGGCGCATCTGCCTGACCAACAATGCCGCCGAGCGTGCGCTGCGCTGCATCCCGCTCGGCCGCAAGGCATGGCTGTTCTGCGGCTCGGATCGCGGCGGCCAGCGCGCTGCCATCCTCTACACGCTGATCCAGACCGCCAGGCTGAACGACGTCGACCCGCAGGCCTGGCTCGCCGATATCCTCGCGCGCATCGCCGACCACCCCGCCCCCCGGCTCGATGAGCTGCTGCCGTGGAACTGGCGCAAGGAGAAAGCCCTGCTATTGCAGGCGGCATGAAGAAGGCCACGCTCGCGGGCTGGAAGGCCTTTCTCGCATCACCTGCTGCGCCGCCTTCGGCAATGGGTGCAGTCGAGCTGGAAGGCTACCTCACCGGCCTCGCCGTCGTGCCGGAGATCGTCCTGCCCAGCATCTGGATCACAGGACTATGGGGCGATGAGGAACCCGTCTTCGACAGCAATGAACAGCTGCAAGAGGCTCTCGACAGCGTCATGGGCCATTACAACGCAGTCATCCGGCAGATCGACGGCAAGGGCAAGAGGTGGAAGCCAATGTTCTTCACGCCTGACGGGGCCGCCGACATCGAACTATGCAGGCAATGGGTTCGCGGCTTCTGGAAAGCCTCCATATTCGCCCCCGATACCTGGCTAGATCTTGCCGACGACGAAAGGACCCAGTTCCTCGTCCAACCCTTTACCGTGTTCATGGACCTCGATGACATCGACGAACAGCTCTCGCCTGAGGAAATCGATGAGATACGCCGCGAGAGCGCCGAATTCATCCCGCGTGTCCTGTCGGCATTGCGCAAGCTCGCGCAAATCCGCGCCGGCGAAGAAACCATTCCGGCCCGGCCATCCCGCAAGGTGGGCCGAAACGAGCCGTGCCCTTGCGGCTCAGGCAAGAAATACAAACGCTGCTGCGGCCTCAACTGAAAACCTACCCCTCCGCGGCGCTCACCGGATGGATACCTTAACCCCAACTGGAGGTAAGCAGGGGATCACGTCACAACGCACCGATCGACCAGTTTTATATTAAAGTATGAGACCCATGATCTTCCAATCATGGGTCTCAACTTGCCACAATAAATATGAATGGAGGAATTTGGTCGCTAAGAAGTTAGAATCTAACTTCTATACTCGCTCCTATTTCGCGAGGACGTTCGTAAATAGTATAGGCAGCTAGAGGACCAGGCGAGATTTGCTGGGCTACCGCTTCGTTGGTGATGTTCTTTCCATAAATGCGGAAGGTAAAATCATCATCGGGATTGGTCCATCCAAGCTCCGCGGTCAGCAGTTCATAGGAACCCTGTTCGAAGATGTTCAGATAGTCGTAATATACTGCACTCGAATGGAACAGGTTACCGCCAACGAATGCCTCTCCTTCAAAGGCATCGAACGTGTAGCGTCCGCCCAATGTCAAAGTGAATTCCGGGGTGCGGACCAATTGGTTGCTAGATGCATCAGCGGTTGAAACCATGTTGCCGCCGCCTGGCTGGGGGAGAAACACCTGCGCATTGGGGAAGTCCACATACTCGGCATGAGTATAGGCGAGTGCCGCACGCAAGTCCAAGCCAGCTACAGGGTCCGCAAACAGCTCCAGTTCGCCACCATAGATTTCTGCGTCGGCAGCATTCTGCAGGACGAAGGAATTGTCTGCTGCCCGCGCGGTTACCTGAAGGTTGTCATAGGCGTAATGGAAGGTCGCAAGGTTTGCCCGCAGCCATGGCAACGGATCAGCTTTTATGCCGAATTCGATAGCCTTGATGGTCTCCGGTTGCACAGCTTCATTGGAGGCGCTGAACGTGTTGAAAGTTCCGCTTTTGAAACCGGTTCCGTAGGTGGCATAAACGTTCAGACTCGGTGAAACTTCATATTGAACAGCAGCACGATAGGTGAATTTATTGAAGTCCTCCTCTGCATCCGTGAAGAGCTGTACGCCGTTTATACGCTGTGAAAACTTCCGCGTTTCTGTAGTGTAGCGTCCGCCCAAGGTAATCGACAGACTCGGCGTCAATTCGTAGGTTCCTTCGACAAAGCCCGCGACTGATGAATTCTCTACTTCCGGTTCAATCGTCACCGGAGTGATTGGTGTTGTTGTATCTCTCCGGCTGATCAGGATCAGAGGCTGTTCACCTTCGAGTGCATAGTAATAGACACCGGCAGTCCAGCTGAGGGAGCTGCTATTATCGGAAATTAGCCGCAGCTCCTGTGTGAACGTGTCGGGTTTAACCCGCATGTTCGTTTCGCCAAGGAGTATGTTTGTGCTGTCAGAATCGCCTATTTGGTGCGCACGGGTGCGCATGTAGGAACTGGTCGACTCCAGGATGACTCCATCCAGATCTAGCTGCCCTTTAAGGGCGATATCAAGGCGGGTGAAGTCAGAAAGGCCAGGCACGCCGAATGGCAAGTTGGAAGCTTCCCAAGGGTTCTCGGGGAGGATCACTCCTTCGACGTTCGCGGCCAGCGTATTACCCTCTTCGGGCTGAGCGGTGGCCGCAGTTTCGTCGTGCGAATCGACATAGCCAACGGTTAGGACGAACTTAACATCGTTGCTTGGCTCGAAAAGCAGTTTGGAACGGATTGAAGCGACTTCCGTTTCGCCAACAGCCCCGCCATCGGGCAAGAACGTAACATAGCCGCTCTGATTGCGGTAAAGCACGGCAAGATCTGCCGCGATGGTGTCGGTCAAGCCACCTGTGGCATACGCACGGATATCAAAATTGTTCGAATCCTCCCGCATTCGCCCCCAGCTACCCTTGAAACGAGCGCGCGGGGTGAACTGAGGGTCAGGGGTGACAACGTTAACCAGACCGCCGGTGGCGTTGCGGCCGAACACAGTGCCCTGCGGACCACGCAGAACCTCGACGCGAGATACCTCGACAAGGTCAATCTGCGTCGAATAGGGATCGCCTTGATAAACCCCATCAACGTAAACGGCCACGTTGGATTCATCGCCTACGGAAGTTCCGCTTGAACCCACCCCACGAATACTAGGCTGCATTACGAGCTGATTGCGCCCACCATTGTAGCCGGGAACAACTTGATTGAGCGACCGAATCTGCTCGATACCTGCGGTAGCAAGCGCCTGGCTTGTCACCGCGGTAACCGCGACAGGAACTTCCTGCAAATCCTGCTCACGGCGGGTGGCGGTGACGATAATGACATCGCTGGATTCCACAGCCTCTGGATTTGACACTGTCGTGTCGCCAGCCTCTACGTCACCTTCTTGGGCTTCCGCACGCTCCGCAGTGACAGCCACTGGGCAAATCAGCAACGATAGCATTGCAGATCTCGCGATTGACTTGGTCATACTTACCTCTCCCTATTATTTGAAAATCTGTTAAACATTCTGTCTATCTATTGATGTCATATACTTATGAAAAGCTGCTGGATGTATTGCCAATTTACGACTGATTTTCGCTGGCTGATCAACAGCCTCTGTCCTGATTTCGATGGCGTGTTTTAGCCAAAAGTAAAGACAAACCAATTCTTCTCAAAATGTCATAAAAGCAAAAGAAATGCTCGCTCTATTAATCTGCTTTTTGCTGAGCATGCTAAAAAGCATTCCGCATCTCAGGGGGTATCCCACTCCATCAACGCACCTCTCTCGCCCCCGCCTTATTAATTGCTGAAATACGTCGATGTGCGTGTTGTAGCCTTCTGTTATGATGTCAATACGCGAGAGAATGTTGCGTAGTCAGATCGACCACTATTTATCAGAGGGTGAGATTCGTATGGAGGCGAGGCTAAATAGCGATGCTGAAGATGCGGCGATGAAGCCATATGTTGGTGATCACAGCGATGCAAAGGCAGGGCATGAGGGTTTTTACGTGGCGGCCGTAACGCGTGTGGATGGGGCGCCAATCCCTGAGTTTTCCATAGATGCTCTCGACCTGTCGGGCGATAAAGTGTTTGGTCGTGCTGGACGGGGCCATTGCTTTCCCAGTTCGTCGGCGAACGCCGCCGGTGTTTCGTAACCGAGAGACGAGCGTGGCCTAAGTAGTCATGCCGCCAGGCGTCGAGCACGAACCGGGCGTGGTCCACCGAGGTGAACAGCGTCTCATTGAGGAATTCGTCCAGCGCAAGATCGCCATACTGGTTGGTTCAGTGTCGTACCACATTGGGAAGCGCCCCTCGATGGGCCGGAGGGCAAGGCGGTCATGACCGGCCAGCAGATCTCTTAAGTGAAGTTGTCGACTCAACACTTTGGAGACAGACCGCCATGGCCGAGCGTAGCTTTACTACTCCCCACTCGGTGCCGGTAACTATCGATATGTCCAAGCACCGCTAGGAGGTGCTGATCGAACGCCCGGAAGGCGGACGCCGTCAGAGTTTGACTGTAATGGCGACCACGGCGGATTACGATCGCCTCGTGACGGGCCTCGGTGAAATTGTGCGTCCGATCACCATCGGTTTCCGGGCCACTCGTAACTACCATCGCACCCATGGTCTTCCACGGAATTCGAGCTCAGCTTGATCTCGGCTCGCCGTCGGCATGAACGACCTGCAGGAAATATCGAAGACGCACGAGGCGAGCTCCAAGTCCAAGTCCAGGACCCAGACATGGCATTGCATCCTAACCCACCGGCGCCGCCGCAAGGCGACGACCGCACTCACCGCAAAGATGGCGCGTGTCTCGCACGCCATCATCAAGACGGGAACTGAGTACCCTCCGCTCGTCGAACGGGCGTACACCACATGGAAAGCCCCCTGCCTTGAGGACACACCAAGGACGCTTGGCACGACCCTATAGATAATATTCGGGCCTCCCATCCGGCAACCGCATCTCATTTTAGGGACGGAGAGGGCCACGACCGACACGGCCACTGGATCTTGTGTTTGCTATGGCCGAGAGTACTTTCCTCGACGATGGATGCCATCCAGATCAGAAAGACATCAGCGCCGATCACGATCAGCGGTAGCGGTTCCTCGCGATATAGCCGCCGGAACTTCATGTGGGTCATCGCTCCTCTCCTCTTTCCCGGCCCAGTAGCCATGGCAGCCGTCGGCAGCCGAACCAGCGTCGCTGACTTGCCAGCGCCCTGATGCGCTTGCGCGCCTTCGCAACGTCAGGCCGTCGACGGGCCGTAGCGCACCATAGTCAGGTCCACGCGCAGGCCCGGCGCTGGACGGGTATCCAAGGGTGGAGCTCGATACTTGCGGACGCTGCTGATCCATGGTGCCAGGGCTGTGGTTCGAACTTCACGAGCACGCGATGGTGCCCAAATAAGGGCTCTGGAGGCGCGACGCGGAGCTGCCAAGACAATCGTAGCGGTCACAAGCAGGAATGCCCGCGCCATTTTCGCAATGCTGAAGAAAGGTACGGAATTCCGGGTAGCCTTAGCGCGGTCCGGGGAGGCAGGTACGATCAGAGAAGTGTACCGGCCGAGGTGATCAGCGCATGAGGAACCTGGATCTATAATAGCTCAACGAAGCCGCCCAGTTGCTAAGGCGCACGCCGCGCGGATAACCCATTTGGGCGCGCCGGTATCTCTGGTGACGCCGGATAGATGTTGGCACACAGACACGTTAGAAACACGGATCAAATCGCTTGCACCGGATGAGCTGTCCATAGATGTATAACGAGGCTGAGCTAATCCCATGGCGAAAACGCACGTCTGTCGTCGCCATCCCCGCCTTCAGCTTCGTCAATCCAGCGATGGTCTGCTCCTCGCTGAACCTGCTCGGCTTCATTCCGTCCGACGCCTTGCAACGGCCGGACTCTACTCAAAGTCGGTCACATTTCAGGGAAGCACGCCACCGCCTGCCGAAGCCGAGGAGCGCTCTTACGCCGTGCTGAACGATACACACATTACCGCATTATTCGAGCCGAATAGTCCCCGCCATCCCGGGCCGGTTCAGATTTTAATTAGTCCTTCTCGCTAATCGAAATTCGCAATGAATGCTCGTAAATACCCCGTCCGATCTCCGTTTGGCTGTGAGCGGGACAGAACGTTCAATCCAATCATCTGTGCAAGGGCAAGGGTTGCGGCCCGACGCGCCTCAATTTCGCTATGGCCAAGCTCGATATAAGCATCTGCCAAGAAGTCGATCCTCTCCTGATCGACACGTTGTGTAACTTCGGAAGCAATCGTCGAAACTCGAGACCATTCTTGCAGGGCCCGCTCGACTGGGCCGCCCGGAACATCGTATCTTGGGTTCAATGCTAATTTATACAAATATTGTAGGCGATCCCGGGGATCTTTAAAACTTCGCTTGGCCGTAAGGCCGATAAGCTTGGTCGCAGATTCGTACCAATATGCCATGGTTTCGTTTAATAATTCTTCCTTATCTTTAAAATGCCAGTAGAAACTACCTTTAGTGACACCCAATTCACGTGCAAGTGATTCCACCTGTATTCTTGCGACACCAACTTCACCAATTTTTTCTAATGCCTTCTCCATCCAGGCGGTCTTGCTGAGCGGTTGTTTATTCTTTGATCGCTCATTAGTTCTCGACATAAGTCGCCGTACCTTATTTACTCTTTGATGTGATCCGAACTTGCCCCGATATCGTATAAGAGCTGGGTTGCAATGTACATTGCTTTTCAACTTTCGGTCACGCTGAGCTCGAGTTAAGCGCCTTTTCAAATTCCGATCGGCATTTGGACGCCGCTTCGGATCGACGTGACCCCGGCTGGGATTAGAGCCGGACCGCGTTGTTGCGCATGAGCACTGTCGTTGAAGGCCATTGTTTATTCTGCATCGGCTTGCCTAGCGCGATGTGATGCCATTCGACCCACCGCTTTTGCGACCAGCGAAGAATGGCCAACGAGGTCAGATCGGTGCCGTTGCCGGTGACCACTGTATGCAGCTTGCCGCGTATCCCGATTAACTCCGTCAGTTCCCGCATGACCCGCGCGCCCGGCAGCGACGTGTCCGCCACCAGTGCCAGGCATTCGCGCTTTTAGTCGTCGACCTCGCACAGGATGCGGAAGCGTCGGCTGCAAGCGAAAGCGTCCGAGACGAAGTCGAGGCTCCAGCGCGCCAGTTCGCGGAACCAGCCATGACCGTTGCCAGGCCCCCAACTAGACCAGCCGCATCCGCCATCCCCAACCCGAGCGGACCTCGTCGCCACGGCGCGGGCATCAGCGGTGATGCGCTTCCACTCCTCAACCGTCAGATCACTGGGGTAGCGCTTCGTCTTGCGCTCAATAGCTGCAATCCTGCCGCGGCTCGCTTCGGTCCACATCCATAGCCAGAATCAAACTTCACGCTAGAATGGAATCCCTGCGCCGATTTTCCAAACAGTCTCCAGAAGGGGGCAGTTTCAGAACGCATCGCCGTTGGTTCACCGATGCCAGAAGCCGCGCGAGTGATTAACGCATTTTGGCCAGAAAGTTCTTTCATCGATTCTCACGCTCCGATTTCTCACTTAAGTCACCCCCATCTCACATACCTAGGCGTATTGACATTATCGAAAGGTCCCGCGACACGCAAAAGACAAGAATTCGACGAAATGCTGGTTTGGAGAGAGGTATGGCCGCTAGTACCAGAGACTGCGCCGAAATAAACGAAGTGACTGCATTCCAAGACGGAACCGGAGACATCGATCCCACGTGGGCCGGCGATGGGGCGCATATCCCCGAATGGTTCGCCTGGGCGCTGAGCGTGCCCCGTGAGGAAGGCTTCGTAGAGGTTGGTGGCGCGCGGGTGCATTATCTTCGCTGGGGCAGGCGTGACCGGCCCAAATTGCTCATGACCCACGGGTTTCTCGCCCATGCCCGCTGCTTTGCCTTCATCGCACCGTACCTTGCCGAAGATTACGACGTTGTAGCGTTCGACCTCGCCGGTATGGGCGATAGCGACATGCGCGGCGTGACAGATGTAGAGCGGGGAAAGGAATTCACCGAAATTAGCGAAGCGCTCGATCTGTTTGCCGACGGAGCCAGCCCGACGATCATCGCCCACAGCTTCGGCTCGGTTGCAGCGCTGACCGCCGTTTCCCAATCGCCGGACGCTTTCGCAGGCGTTATTATCTGTGACCTCATGGTGATGCGGCCCGAAAAGCTGAAGGAATACTGGACCATGAGTAGAGCGATCCCTGGATCGCGTAATCCTGACAAACCAGTCCGGCGCTATCCCAGCTACGAAGCGGCGCGCGAGAGGTATATCCTGTCGCCGCCGCAGCCAGTCGGTGAGGCGTTCTTGATGGACTACATGGCCTATCATTCTCTCCGCCGCGATGGCGAAGAATGGACATGGAAGTTTTCTCCAGAGGTTTTACGGCGCAACGACACGCCCGACGATTGGCAGACCATGGGCCAGAGGCTGGTTGATGCGCCCGGGCGCAAGGCGATTGTATGCGGAGAGAAAAGTCAACTTTTCGATCGCGATTCCGCCCGCTATATCCGTGAACTGGGAGGGGTGGATGTTCCAATTGTCTCAGTGCCCGATGCGCGCCATCATCTCATGCTGGATCAGCCGCTTGCATTTGTTGCTGCGCTTCGGGCGGTGCTGGCATTCTGGAGTACCTGAGCCCTGCTGATGCCAAGAGATTGGTTTCTTGTCAGAGGCCAACGGGATAGAAGCGGCGAAGCGCAGTATGTATAATTCCTACCGTGCGAGAGCGCGCGCCACGCTGTTCCTCGACGCAGCGAAACTCCGCAGAGCGAAAATATCGCATCGGGCTTGCCCCAAAGCGGCTTCAAAAAAGGAATGCTTTGACGGGTCAAACCCGCCAGAACATTCGCGGAAGGTCTCCGCTTGAACCGTAAGTGCAGGCAACGAACTGAGACCAGCTCACGGCGTTGTGGGTTCGTGCCAAACTCCAACCCTGCGTGCAATCCAGATTACAGTCTACAAGTGCTCTGCCCCCTGGAAGCTGGACCGAACGGCTTTGCCTAGCCGGACGCCGTGCCAGCGATCTTGCCTACGGCCTGAATACTCATATCAAACTGATCAGACCGGAACCCCGATGGCTGCGACATCGGTAACTCCAAGCCAAGGATCGCAGAAGCCGTCTCCCGCGCTTGGACCTGCGCATTCAAGATAGTCTCGTCTCGGTCACTTGACCCACCGGCCATTCCTCTTCGTCTGGTAACGTCTCCAACAGCAAAGACTCCTGGCAAAGAGGTTCGACAACAAGCATCGATCAAAATTCCGTTATGAGTTTCTGCGCCAGAGTCCTGTGCCAGCTTGTCGTTGGGAACCATCCCGACGCCGACAACGAGGACATCGCAAGGCAGGGTCTCACCGCTCTCAAGTACCACGCCGCCAACTTGTGAAGATCCTACGACTGTGGCCACACCCTCACCCAACCGCAGCTTCACTCCTGCCTCCTCAACGATGATCGCTATAACTTGTCCTGCTTCCTTCCAGATCGAACGGAGCAACGGTAACGGCGCAATGTCCACAATTGTCGTGTCGCAACCACGCCGTACAGCACTTGAAGCGACTTCACAGCCAATCACGCCCCCGCCCATCACGACCACACGGGCTCCCGGCAGCAATGCTGCCCTCAACGCGACGGCATCGGCCGCCGTACGCCGCGTATGGATGCCTCGCAATTTTGGAACTCGTGCGGGCGATCGCGCCAACCCGCCCGTTGCTATAAGCACAAAGTTCGCATCGAGATGCCACCCCAGACAGCTCTAGCTGTCCTTAGGGTCCAATGCCCGAAACAGGATTGCCGAACTCAAGGTCTAAAGGAACATCGGTCCGCACTAAGGGCGTTTCCGAGGCATCGCTTATCGCTACGGAAAGCATTTCCTTCGACAGGGCGGGACGGTTATAAAGCGGCGCTACTTCATCATCGAAGAGCGCCACCCTACCCTCGAACGCCAAGCGCCGCAGCTCTGTGGCCGTCGTCAGACCTGCAGCGTTAGCGCCAATAATCGCAACGGTATTGGTCGTTAGAAACCACCAAATCGCTCTACAGTAGTCAGAGCGGGCTTGCGGCGCGTGGTCAAATTGAGGATCTCTTAATATTATACGTCTTCGTGAAGAGCGAAAGTATCGTTGCCCTCAAGCTTCTTCGAGCTGCAAGTAAGATTCTCGCCAAGTAACTGGTAGTTTATATTCGAATATCGGTTGGGGCTCGCGCAATTCAGCGACGGCATCTTTAGGAGTGCTTCTTACCCCTAACTTAAGTCTTTCGCCGAAAAATAACAGCAACCCGCCAAGTAAACCGCACGCCACACATGTCCGAGTGATTGAGAAATAGAGATCATGATTCTAGTAAACATACTCGTCTCGCATGGTCTCTGACGAGGACTTTTGATACTATGAAGCCCAATTCATTCCCTAGGGAATTCGACAGATTTAAGGGCAAGTTTCTGAAGAACCCAACGCGGTTATCGAATCTTACGATACGCCGCGCCAAGCCCTGAATGTTACCTTACCCCCCAAGATGAGTTTCTTACTGGATACATTGGCAAGGTTCGGAGAGCGCCGCCTTAAACCGATAGCAATCAGTTCAGATCACAAGCAAGCGCTCTTGCCAAAAGCAAAACGTCAGATCATTTAGCCTTACCCGAGAAACATCAGACGTGGTCAAATAAATGTATTGAAATTCTTAGACAGAAAAACTGTCTGCGCAAGAAAGACCTCCCGACGTACCAACTTGAGGCCTTCTGGTGTTTGACAAATAAGATCTTCACGCCGGCCTCCAAGCCAGTCCTCTTCATCTTCATTGCGATTGCGCAAACTTATTGCCACCGAGCGAACTAACCATTCGTTCTCACTCTCTCCCGGTTCCACCTCAATGTTTGAGATGTAGTGTATGTTACGTGTAGGTGGATCTTCGCTCCAAGCAGTTCGCTCCTTCCACCGGGAAGCCCGTAATTTCAGCTCCGCGAGACTATCGTCAAAGTGGGCCATTCGATCACGTTCATAGGTCGCTTTCTTGTCGCGACGATAACGAGACTGGGGTACGGGAACCCAGTAAGTAAAATCCTCGGTCATTAATTCAAACCAGTCATCGTATCGCTGCTCGTCTAAGAGCCTCGCTTCCCTATATAGAAACTGTTGAATTCGATGGGTCAATTCGAGAGAGGCCTGGCGAGGGGAATTCGTCTCGTTTTTGGGATCGGAAGGAGCGGTTGCCATGCTTGTATCCTTAACTGTTTGCGATGCTGGACCAGTCGGAGGCCGACATTAGTTCAGCCCAGCGTCGGTAAAAGGCGCGCTGGTTGGCATCGTTCAATTGTACGCGATGGATTGCACCTGGAAACTCTTCGTGATCTACTTCCGAGTCCAGCCCCAATCCATAATGAAGCTTTTGGCGGCGCGTGACCACGCCAGCGTTTGAATGAGTGCAATTCTCCCAGTTTTCCCCGTCATCAGATTCAAACATGCCCGTCGGGGAGAAAGTTCTCGATATTCCGCGACGATAGGCCTCCTTGAGACTCTTTGGAGCGTCACGGTTTACAAGCACCCAAGTATTCAGTTCAATCTCGTGCGGACCCTTTGGGAGCCATACTCGCCACGTATTTAGACCGGGGAGGTAAGCAAGATTTGGGAACACATTGGCCGAACTCATGGACCCCACCATTTTCGCCCGCAGCTTTCCGAGGCGTTCGGCGAAACGCGCTTCGTTCTCCTTCAAGTATTCGACGACCTCGGGTTCGCCAAGTGCCATGGCGTTGCCGATCAGATCCAAGCCGAATTCAGTGCCGTGTCCGTTGACATTAGCTTGATAGGATTGGGTAGGATTCACTTTCACGTCTCGCTGAAAAATCGCCGCAGCAGCGGATGCATGCGTCCAACCAGCGTGATATGCATCTCCGACGAAGTTCTCGGCCGCGAATTTCCAATTAGAGCGCAATCGAGACTTTACGTTGCCCTCCAAAAATTCGGTACCACCAGGATCATTATCGAGCAGGACGTCCAAATAATACCGGTAATCACCTAGATATTCATCCAGCGTCGGCGCCTGCGGATCAAAGGTAGCGAATATCAAACCCTTGTAGCTACTAGTCCTCGCCCGGTGTAGGCCTAACTTAGACTTATCAAAATTCGCGCATTCGGAGTAATAATCCTCCTCATGAACGCCGAGAAGTCCGCCATCTAAGCCAAAAGCCCAGCCGTGAAAATTACAAGTGAATTGGCGAGTAGTCCCGACCTCAGCATAGCAAACTCTATTCCCCCTGTGGCTACAGGAATTTAAGAAGACATTGACTTCGCCTTTTCGATCCTTTGCAACTATTACTGCATCTTGACCGATGTATGTAGTTACAAAATCGCCGGGCTCGGTGAACTGCGACTCATGCCCTACGAAAGACCAACAGCGAGCGAAAATTCGTTCTAACTCAAGCTGATAGATCTCTTCATTCCAGAAAATCCGCCTGTCAATCCACCCAGATTCGAGATCCACGAGTTGGTGAAAGTCGAATTCAGAAGCCGCTGGGGCTTTGTCGTGTTGGGAAGTCTCAACCATTGTGGTTTTCCTTATTAGATTGCGGAGATGAATCGCGAGAAGCTTCAATCTTGTTCGGCGTCGTGTTCACGACCAATTTACCATCCTCCACCCATACTTTATAAGTACGGATAGGTTGTGTGGCCGGAAAGCAGAGAGCCTCCCCCGATCGAATGTCGAATTCACCAGAATGAGCCGGGCAAATTACGGTGCACTCCTCGAGCCAACCTTCTGTGAGAGATGCGACAGCATGGGAGCAAACATCGTCCGTCGCGAACCAACCCTCTTCGACATGGTAAACGGCGATCTTGCCGGCCCCATCGATCGAAAATGCCTTCATCTCACCCTTCGCGATCTGCGAAGCTTCACCAAGATCGATTAAATTAGCGATCATATCCTCCTTTTCCACTATTGACCCCTCTCAAGCAGCCACATAAAGTTCAGCGAAGCCGAGGCCGGTCACCCCCCCAGCCCAAGGCTCATAAGCGATAACTTGGCCCGCCCCCCCGACAGCACCCATTGCGCAGAGACTGTCTCTTATACACATCTCCGAGCCCACGAGACTAGGCATGATCTCGT
>OJBY01000080.1_pt1 | contig 61985 bp, 57 predicted proteins | sample 1591731 | NCBI WGS metagenome assembly OJBY01 (sample SAMN05416837, study PRJEB24817) | seawater metagenome | isolation source: Sea water | place: Canada:Atlantic | collected 2013-07
CGAGATCATGCCTAGTCTCGTGGGCTCGGAGATGTGTATAAGAGACAGACTTTGACGACTAACTCGCCTGCTTCATCAAGTGACGAGGCTGGGGTCAGATCCAGTCCGGATTCTTTGAGCTTTTGCGCGCCCAGCTCAGCGTTGTTCCCTTCCAAGCGAACCACCACCGGCACTTTCACACCAACCTGTTTAACAGCCGCGATGATGCCCTCTGCGATCATGTCACAGCGGACGATCCCGCCAAAGATATTGACCAGCACCGCTTTAACCGATGTGTCAGACAAGATCAATTTAAAAGCTTCAGTGACGCGCTCAGTCGTTGCGCCGCCGCCCACGTCCAAAAAGTTAGCTGGATCACCGCCTTTTAACTTGATGATGTCCATTGTCGCCATCGCAAGGCCAGCCCCGTTCACCATACAACCGATGTTACCGCCAAGCGCAACATAATTGAGTTCGTGCTTAGCTGCCTCACGCTCACGTGAGTCTTCCTGGCTTGGATCTTCCATCGCTTTTAAGTCAGGGTGACGGTATAGAGCGTTTGAATCGAGCACGGCTTTGGCATCAAGGCAAAACAAATCACCGTCGGCCTTGATCACCAAGGGGTTAATTTCAAGCAGCGCCAGATCATTTTCGATAAACAGTTTAGCCAGCTTCACATAGATATCGCTGAACTGCTGAGCTTGCTTAGAAGTAAGCCCCATCTTAAAGGCAATCTCACGTCCATCTGAATACTGCGCGCCGACCAAAGGATTGATCTGAATCTTGTGGATCAGCTCAGGCGTCTCTTCAGCCACCTTCTCAATCTCAACGCCGCCTTCGGTAGACGCCATGAAAGTGATGCTACGTGTCGCACGGTCAATCACTGCGCCAAGGTAGAGTTCGTTAGCGATATCGACCGGCTCATCGATCATGAGTTTATTGACCGGCTGGCCATCGGGGGCATTTTGATAAGTGACTAAGGTTGAGCCCAGCAGCTTCATGGCAACTTCACGCACCTCATCGATGCTGTCGACCAACTTAACCCCGCCCGCTTTGCCCCGGCCGCCTGCATGAACTTGAGCTTTGACGACGTATTTGTTGCCCGCCATCCCTTCAGCTGCCGCAACTGCCTGCTCGACGCTTTCCACGACGATCCCGGTATTAACCGGCAGGCCGTATTTTTTAAATAATTCTTTGCCTTGATACTCATGTAAATTCATGGGGTTACCTTATTTAGTCAAATGTCACTTGTTATCGTTTACGTTGGATAGCGTGGATCGCACGTCCATCAACGCTAAGTGCTGCTTCGTGTACGGCTTCAGACAAAGTGGGGTGAGCAAATGTCATGAGCTGGAAGTCCTCGGTTAACGCACCAAACTCCATACCGATCATGCCCTGATGCACCATATCACCAGCTCCTGGAGCCAGTGCGTGCATACCTAGGATTCGATCGGTTTTCGCACAACTGATGATTTTGACAAACCCGTCAGAATCAGCGGTTGCTAGTGCCCGGCCGTTTGCTGCGAGCGGAAACTGACCAGACTTCACCTCGATGCCCCTTTCTTTGGCCTCTTCTTCGTTGATTCCAACCCAAGCAATCTCTGGATGGGTGTAAACCACGTTGATGATGGTGTCGTAGTTAACCTGAGCTTTTTCACCGTGGATACGCTCGGCAACCATCATGCCCTCTTCCATCGCTTTATGAGCAAGCATCGGCCCGCGAACCAAATCACCGATGGCATATAAGCCTTTGATCGAGGTTGCACAGGTATCGTCTACTTCGACCAAGCCGCGATCCGTCATCGGGATTTGCACGCCATCGCCAAATAAACCTTCTGAGTAGGCTTTACGGCCAACGCAGACGATCAGCTTGTCAAAGGTTTCAGTTGAGCCGTCTTCTAAAGTCACTTCCACCTGATTGTCTTTAACTTCAGTTGAGCTAACCTTGGTTGAGAGACGAACCTCTAAGCCTTGTTTTTTAAACAGCTGTTTGGCTGAGCGTGCAACCGCTTTATCACACATCGGCAGCAGCTCGCTTAAGGCCTCAAAGACCACTACTTCACTGCCCAGACGTCGCCATACACTGCCAAGCTCAAGCCCAATCACCCCCGCACCAATCACGCCCAAGCGCTTAGGTGTCTCGGTGAATTCAAGTGCGCCCGTGCTATCAACAATCAATTCCTGATCAACCGGAGCACTCGGGATACCGATTGGCACCGAGCCGCTGGCCAGAATCAGGTTTTTAGCCGTTAACGATTGCGAATCCCCCTCATGGGGTGTGAACTCAACAACAAAGTTAGAATCTGCAGCTTTAGTGAGCTTACCTGCACCTTTAAACCACTCGATGCCGTTGCCTTTTAAGAGCTGAGCGACACCGCCGGTGAGCTGTTTCACAACCTTGTCTTTACGCGTCATCATGGTTTCGATGTCGATAGACACCTCACCGGTTTCGATCCCGTGATCGATCAGCTCATGCTGAGCGGACTCAAAACGGTGCGATGAATCCAGCAGTGCTTTGGAGGGGATGCAACCCACGTTCAGGCAAGTTCCGCCAAGCGAGGGTTCACCGGCCAATAGTCGCTTATCGATGCAGGCGGTTTTCATGCCCAGCTGAGCGCAGCGGATGGCCGACTCATAGCCGCCAGGTCCGCCGCCAATCACAATTACGTCAAAATCTGTTTCTGTAGACATTTTGCCTCTCGGTTATGACTTATAGATCAAGCAAAAGAAGGGCGGGATCTTCAACCAACTCTTTGATGGTAACTAAAAACTGCACCGCCTCTTTGCCGTCGATCATGCGGTGATCGTAGGACAGCGCAAGGTACATCATCGGGCGGATCACGACCTCTCCGTCTAGCGCAATCGGGCGCTTCTGGATGGTGTGCATGCCCAAGATCGCGGTTTGCGGTGGGTTCAAGATCGGGGTTGAGAGCAATGAACCGAAGACGCCGCCGTTTGAGATGGTAAAAGTACCACCGGTGATGTCGTCTAGACCCAACTTGCCGTCTTTGGCTTTGTTGCCAAACTTGATGATCTGCTTTTCCACTTCAGCCAAGTTCATGCGATCGGTGTCACGGAGCACCGGCACCATGAGTCCGCGCTCGGTAGAGACCGCAACACCGATGTCGTAGTAACCGTGGTAGACAACATCTTCTTTATCCAGTGAGGCGTTGACCGCTGGGAAGCGCTTGAGCGCCTCGGTACAGGCTTTCACAAAGAAAGACATAAAGCCCAAGCGCACGTTATGACGATCTTCAAAGCGAGCTTGGTAGTCTTTGCGCATGTCCATGATTGGCTGCATGTTGACTTCGTTGAAGGTCGTCAGCATCGCGGTTTCTTGAGTGGCAGACAGCAGTCGCTCAGCAACCCGCTTTCTAAGCCGCGTCATCGGTACCCTTTTCTCGACGCGCTCCCCCACCGCCTGAGACAGCACAGTGCCGTCTTCAGTCTTCATGGAGGTGTCTTCAGTCAGATCGCTATCAGGATTGTCCGACTCGCCTTTATCTGCTGCTTTTTTACCATCAGCAGCATGATCACTCACGTCTTGTTTGGTGACGCGGCCTTTTACTCCAGAGCCGGTTACTTCATCTAAATCTTTGCCTTGATCGCGCCCAGCTTTTCGAGCTGCGGGACCAGCCGATAAGCCAGCTCCGGCGTTTGATCCTGAGGCTTTAGTTACCTCGGAGTCGCTAGAAGCTGAGCTTTCGTCATCAGCCGGCTCATCGTCGGCATTTTGCTCGGTAGGCTCCTTGCTAGACTCTTGAGATTCTTTAGGCTGCTCATCAGTCTTATCGTCGCTTTTGCTGCCCGCTTCGATCGTCGCTAGCAGCTCCTCTGACTCAACCACCTCACCTTCAGCTTTTAGGATCTTACCCATGACGCCAGCGGAGGGAGCAACCACCTCTAGCACCACTTTATCGGTTTCGATCTCAGCGATCACTTCATCCAGTTCAACTGCGTCGCCCTCAGCCTTGTTCCAGACTGCAACGGTGCCGTCAGCAACTGACTCAGGAAAGGTTGGCGCTTTAACATCACTCATCTTCTTCTCCATGGGAGGCGTCTTGGATACCCAGCGCCAGATAGATTAATTCTTGTTGCTGTGATTGGTGCAGCTTGGCTGAGCCGTATGCCGGAGCAGCTGCCGCTTGGCGCGCTGCATGGGTGAACTTAACCCCAGATCCAGCTGCCTTGATCACAATTGGGTAGAGGCGCGGTGCAACAAATGTCCACGCGCCTTGGTTAAGCGGCTCTTCTTGACACCAAACGATCTGCTTGACCCCTGGGTACTTGCCAAGTTCCTCCACAATCCGTGCAGACGGGAAAGGATAAAGTTCTTCAACCCGCAAGATCACCGAGTTGTTCAGTTCTTTCTCGCGGCGCGTTTCAAGCAAGTCGTAGTAAACCTTACCCGAACACAACACCACACGATCGATCGCGTCGCTCTGCACCTCGTCGATCTCAGAGATCACCGCTTGGTATGAACCCGAGCACAGATCATCAAGTTCACTGGTCGCAAGCTTGTGGCGCAGCAGGCTCTTAGGCGACATCACTATCAAAGGAACTCTGGTTGGCCTGACTGCCTGACGTCTGAGCGCATGAAAGATCTGCGCTGGCGTGGTCGGGTTGATCACCTGCATGTTGTCTTCAGCACACAACTGCAAAAAGCGCTCTAGCCTCGCACTGGAGTGCTCAGGTCCCTGACCTTCAAAACCATGAGGAAGCAACATGGTTAAACCGCATAGGCGCTCCCACTTGGTTTGACCGCTCGAGATAAACTGGTCAATCACAACCTGCGCGCCGTTCACAAAGTCACCAAATTGCGCTTCCCAGATGATCAGGGAAGTTGGGTAAGTGGTGGCATAACCGTATTCAAACGCCAGAACCGCCTCTTCAGAAAGCAGGGAGTCATACACCACAAAGCGCTCTTGATCTTCAGCGATATGCTCTAGCGGCACATGGGTTGATCCGTCTGTTTGGGAGTGCAATACCGCATGGCGATGGGCAAATGTCCCCCGGCCTGAGTCCTGACCCGTCAGACGCACCAAGAAACCTTCGTCTACCAGACTGGCATAGGCCAGCACTTCAGCAGCGCCCCAGTTGAGCGGCAATTCGCCCATTTGCATCTGAGTACGCTCTTCGATCACCCGTTTTACTTGGCGCTGCAACTCAAACCCTTCAGGAAATTGAGCCATTGATTGGGCGTACTTTTTAAGAGTGTCTTTATCGACCCCAGTCTCCCACTCGCTCTCAATACTGTGACCTAAGTAGGGTGACCAGTCGACATACAAATCTTTGTTGGGCTCAACCACGAGGGCATTGGCTACTTTGACACCGCTATCGAGTTGCTCGCGGTACTTGGTTTCGGTCTCATCAGCTTTAGCGCGGCTAATCACGCCGTTTTTAACTAGCTCATCAGCATAGAGCTTGGTGGTGCTGGCATGTGAGCGGATGTTTTGGTACATCATCGGCTGAGTCACCGAGGGCTCATCAGCCTCGTTGTGACCGCGTCGGCGGTAACAAAACAGATCGATCACGACGTCCTTTTTATAAGTCATGCGGAAATCGAGCGCTAAGCGGGTGATGAACATGACCGCTTCTGGATCATCGCCGTTGACGTGAAAGATCGGTGCCTGCACCATCTTGGCAACATCAGTGCAATACTCGGTTGATCTGGCGTCATCTGGGTTAGAAGTAGTAAAACCCACTTGGTTGTTGATGATCACATGCACGGTGCCGCCCGTTCCAAAACCGCGCGTTTGCGACATTTGGAAGGTTTCCATCACCACGCCTTGACCGGCAAACGCGGCATCCCCATGCACGATAATCGGCAACACTTGTTTGCCGTCATCGTTACGGCGAATTTGGCGAGCGCGCACACTGCCTTCAACCACAGGGCTGACAATCTCAAGGTGAGAGGGATTAAAAGCCATTGCCAAGTGGATCTCACCGCCTGGGGTCATGATATTTGATGAGAAACCTTGGTGATATTTCACATCGCCAGAACCACTGGCATTAAATGTCTTGCCTTTAAACTCTTCGAACAAATTGTTGGGATCTTTACCGAGTATGTTGACCAAGGTGTTTAGGCGACCACGGTGCGCCATACCGATCACAACTTCCTGGATTCCCTGATTGCCTGAGCGTTGAATCAGCTCATCAACCAATGGGATAAAACTCTCACCGCCTTCTAGGCCAAATCGCTTAGCACCTGAAAACTTACGCGCTAAGTAATTTTCCAGCTCTTCAGCTTTAGTAAGATTGGTAAACAGATTGATCTTTTCTTCACTGCTCAAACCATAGTCACCGCGCGCGCCCTCAAGTCGAGCTTGAATCCAACGCTTCTGGTCAGTATCCACGATATGCATGTACTCTGAACCAATCGACTCGCAGTAGATAGCCTCAAGCGCGCCTACGATTTCTTGCAGGCTGGCCTCAGGCTTCCCAATCGCCAGATTACCGGTTTGAAATACCGTATCCATATCCGATTTGCTAAGCCCGTTATTTTCTAATTTTAGATCCGCAACATCGGTGCGAGGGGACATGCCGAGTGGATCGAGTTTTGCTTTTTGGTGACCTCGGTTGCGATAACCAGCAATCAGCTGCAGCACACCCACTTGGCGACGCTCGTACTTAGTCGAAACCGAGCTCTGCTTCATCGGCTTAGCGCGGGTAGAGTTTCGTGCCAAGAGCACGAACTGCTCTTTTACGTTACTGTGAGGCTGATCAACCTCCTGATCCTTAGCATAGGCTGCAAAGTAATCCTGCCACTCTTCAGACAAGCTGCTCTGATCAAACAAGTACTGCTCATATAAGGATTCTAAAAATGCCGCACCATCCGCGCTGAGCTCAGCGTGTTTGATTTGCTGTTCAAATTTGGTTTTCAGATGCGACATAGTTCACTTCGCTTAGTTGCTTTAGTAAGTTTCAACAGATTGATCGTCTTGTTCAGCCAATTCATAGCACCGTTTAAGCAATTAACCTGCCAATTGACGAGAGTCAGACCAATTAATCCGCTTCCCAAATCAGCTCTGTGAGTAACTGAGGCGACGCGCCTCATGACTCCTAGACCGCCAAATATTAGCACCAGCACTGAAAAAAAAGGGGCGTTGTTACTAAACGACGCATATCTCAGCCACAAAACAAAAAATCCCGCTAACAAGCGGGATTTTTTAACTCACACGATCAATTAACCCGCTTCTTCCATCAACATACTGCGCAAGTGACCAATCGCTTTAGTGGGGTTTAAGCCTTTGGGGCAAACCGACACACAGTTCATGATCCCGCGGCAACGGAACAAACTAAACGGGTCTTGCAGGCGCGCCAAGCGATCTTGGGCTGCGCTGTCACGGCTGTCAGCCACAAAGCGGTAAGCTTGAAGCAGTGCGCTTGGTCCCAAAAATTTCTCAGGATTCCACCAGAAACTAGGGCAGGAAGTTGAGCAGCAAGCACACAAGATGCACTCATACAAACCGTTTAGCTTTTCACGATCTTCAGGTGATTGCAGACGCTCAGTCGGCGGTGCGGGTTGATCATTGATCAAAAATGGCACCACTTTTTCATATTGCTCGTAGAACTGGTTCATGTCGACAACCAGATCGCGAACAACCGGTAAACCCGGCAGCGGGCGCAAGATGATCTTCTCTGGCAGATCATTCATGTTTTGCAAACATGCCAGACCATTTTTACCGTTGATGTTCATACCGTCTGATCCGCAAATGCCTTCACGGCAGCTGCGGCGAAACGAAATCGTCTCATCAACAGTTTTTAAGCGAATCAGCACATCTAGCAACATGCGATCTTCATCCTGAAGCTCGACTTTATAGGTCTGCATACGCGGCTTTTGATCCACGTCAGGATTGTAGCGGTAGATTTCTATCGTACGAGTTCCACGACTCATCAGCTTATCTCCAATTCATGCGACCACTCTTGGCCGCATCGATCCAAATTAGTTAAATGTCACCGAGTTAAACTCAGAAGGTACGAACCTTAGGCTCAACATAATCAACCGTCAGCGGGCTCTTACGAACCGGCTTATAGGTGATCTTGTTGCCCTCAGAGTACCAAAGGGTGTGCTTCATCCACTCAACATCGTTGCGGCCGGCTGGTGCGATTGGATCATCTTCATCGCGCTCATAGTCAACCACTGAGTGAGCACCGCGACATTCGTGGCGAGAAGCCGCAGATATCATGGTCGCTTTCGCCACTTCGTATAAGTTTTCAACTTCTAAAGCTTCAATACGGGCGGTGTTAAACACTTGGGATTTGTCAGTTAAGTGGATATTTTTAACCTTCTCCTCCATCGCCAGTAGCTTCTCAACCCCTTCATCCATAACGCTTTGCTTGCGGAATACGCCAGCATGGAATTGCATGAGGTTGCGGATCTCATCAGCCACGTCTTGAGCGTTGTAGCCTTGAGTCGAGTTCTGCAGTTTATCAACTCGTTTCATAGTCGCATCAAGGATGGTTGGCGGCAAAGCGCGGTAGCCAGCAGTCTCATGCGAGTAGTGGTTGTCAACGATATGATTGCCCGCTGCACGGCCAAATACCACTAAGTCAAGAAGCGAGTTAGTGCCTAGGCGGTTGGCGCCGTGCACACTCACGCAAGAGCACTCACCAATCGCGTACAGGCCTTGAATGATTTTGTTTGGCTCATCGCCTTCAGGGACCACCACTTGACCATGGATGTTGGTCGGGATGCCGCCCATCTGGTAGTGAATCGTCGGGATAACCGGGATTGGCTCTTTGGTGATGTCCACGTTGGCAAACTTGCGCCCAATCTCATAAACCGACGGGATGCGTTTCATGATCGTCTCGGTGCCTAAGTGAGTCAGATCCATATGGATATAATCACCTTTGGGTCCACAGCCGCGCCCTTCTTTAATCTCTTGGTCCATAGAGCGCGAAACAAAGTCACGCGGCGCCAGATCTTTTAAGTTTGGAGCATAGCGCTCCATAAAGGCTTCACCATCTTTGTTACGAAGTACTGCGCCTTCGCCGCGGCAACCCTCAGTTAAGAGGACGCCCGCTCCGGCAACACCGGTTGGGTGAAACTGCCAAAACTCCATGTCCTGCAGCGGGATACCGGCGCGAACCGCCATACCCATACCGTCACCGGTGTTGATGTAAGCGTTCGTTGAAGCAGCATAGATACGCCCCGCACCGCCAGTTGCCAGCACCGTGGTCTTAGCTTGGAAAACCGCAATGGTACCGGTTTCTTGCTCAAGCGCTGTCACACCCCAAATCACGCCATTTTCATCACGGATGAGATCGAGCGCGATCCACTCAACAAAGAACTCAGTGCCCGCTTCTAGGTTTTTCTGGTACAGCGTGTGGAGCAGCGCGTGACCAGTACGGTCAGCCGCAGCACAGGCGCGCTGAACTGCTTTTTCACCGTAGTTAGAGGTGTGACCACCAAAGGGGCGCTGATAAATCGTGCCGTCTTCGTTACGGTCAAAAGGCATGCCCATGTGCTCAAGCTCATAGACCACTTTAGGTGCCTCACGGCACATGTATTCAATCGCGTCCTGATCACCCAACCAGTCCGACCCCTTGATGGTGTCGTAAAAGTGATAGTGCCAGTTATCCTCTGACATATTGCCAAGTGAGGCACCAATACCGCCCTGAGCAGCTACGGTGTGCGAGCGTGTTGGGAACACTTTAGAGATGACCGCAACTTTCATACCGGCTTGAGCCAGCTGAAGTGAAGCGCGCATACCTGATCCGCCGCCGCCTACAATCACAGCGTCGAAATTCAGGCGTTTGATGTTATGAATCTTATCGTTTGATTCCACAATACTTATCCTTTAATCAGTTATGCCCAAAAAATCAAGATGCCCCAGAGCAAGTAGGCGATCAGACCAACGATGGTCAGCGTTTGCAGCACCATACGCACGGGGTTAGCAACCGCACCCATACTTCCTTTGGTGATGTAATCGGTAAACACAGTCCACATACCAACCCAAGCGTGTGCAACCAGTGCCAAGAGGGCGAGCAAGTTGAGTACCTTCATCGGGGCTGAGAGCATAAAGCCTTGCCACGATGTGAACTCAAGCGGCGCGTTCATGAGAACCCAGCCCAAGATCACCACCAAGTAGACTGCCAAGATCACTGCGCTCACGCGTTGTACGATCCAATCGCGCAGACCTGATCCGGTCAGACCCGTTCCACTTTTCACTGCTGCTGTTCCAGTTTTCATACTCATCTTTTAATCCTCAGACCACAATCCAGAAAAATGACCACACGATCAGCACGCCCGCGATCGCAAGAGTTACCCAGGCTGCCAGACGACCACTGTCGGTTTCTTCAAACCAACCCAGATCAGCCAGCATGTGCTTAACACCCATCACAAAGTGATAAAGCAAAGCAGCCACCACCACCCAGACCGCCAAAGCAAGCAACACTGAATCAGCAAAGCAAGCGGCCAGCTTATCGAAGCTTTCTTGGCTTGTCAGTGACGCTTGGCTCATCCAGAGCAACAGTGGTATCAACAAAAATATGATGATCCCTGAAATCCGGTGCAGGATGGATGCGATCGCGATCGGTGATTTGGAGTTGACCTTGATAACTTGAGACAAAGGCAGATCGATGGGACGTTTGCTTTTCACGGCGGTATCCTAATTGGTTATAGTCAAATGGAAAGAGTGGTGACCGAGACCGTACTAAGCGGTAAATCGGTTTAAAAATTCCAGCAAATAATACCAGAAATATCAGGCATGAGGTTTGAGCATAGTGACGCATGCGTTCGATTTTTGCACTTGAGCCCTTTATTAACCCGCTTTGGGTGCCAAGTGAATCGCTTACCAACGCTTGCCCAGTGCTAAATTTGCCGCCCTCAGTTTTCATGGCCAGTTTGGCAAGCAAGACTCAAACCAACTCTGCTCGTTAGGTCAGAAAAACAGGGAGTTGCCTTTGATCCGATCTGTCGTTGCTGGCATTTTGCTGACGCGACTTTGTCATGAGTCTTTTTGGTGCAGCACTATCTCCATACCCGTGCAATTTAACCGATGCGGTGCACCAAATTTGGCTACAGGGCTTGATAGGTATAGGCTCAGTCCAGTAAATAATCTGTTGCTTGAGATCGATGTTTGTTATGCTAGGCACGTTTATCGTCCGGCTCAGTTCGCTGGACGTTTCGTTTTATGGTCACTTTTACGGCCCCTCACTCGGAGATAACCATGTCAGATAAGACAGCAAAACTAGAGTTAAATGGCACCACCATTGAACTACCGATCTATGAAGGCACTTTGGGCTACCCAGTCATCAACGTAGAAGGAGTCCAAGCTCAAGGGTACTTCACTTACGATCCAGGTTTTAAAGTCACGGCACCGGTTGAGTCAAAGATTACTTACATCGACGGCGACAAAGGGCAGCTGCTGCACCGCGGTTATCCGATTGATCAGCTGGCTGAAAAAGCTGACTACTTAGAAGTTTGTTACGCACTGATTCACGGCGAGTTGCCTACTAAAGAGCAAAAACAAGACTTTGACTCTAAAGTGCGCAATCACACCATGATCCACGAACAACTGCGCCGCTTTTACGACGGATTCCGCCGTGACGCTCACCCGATGGCGGTGATGTGCGGTGTGGTTGGGGCGCTCTCTGCGTTCTATCACGATGGCATGGACGTCTCAAACGCCGATCATCAAGAGATCACCGCGATCCGCTTGGTTGCCAAAATGCCAACGATCGCCGCCATGTGCTACAAGTACTCAATTGGTCACCCGTTTATCCAGCCTAACAACGATCTGGATTACGCGGAAAACTTCCTCTACATGATGTTCTCAACGCCAGCTGATCAAAACTATAAGGTCAATCCGATCCTAGCCAAAGCTATGGACAAGATCTTTACCTTGCATGCGGATCACGAACAAAACGCATCAACTTCTACTGTGCGCTTGGCAGGTTCTACCGGCGCAAACCCTTACGCTTGTATCGCAGCGGGTATTGCAGCGCTTTGGGGACCCGCACACGGCGGCGCTAACGAAGCAGTTTTGGTGATGCTCGATGAGATCGGTCACAAAGACAACGTTGCTGAGTTCATGGAGCGGGTTAAGAAAAAAGAAGTCAAACTCATGGGCTTTGGTCACCGCGTCTATAAAAACTTTGATCCACGCGCCAAAGTGATGAAAGAAACCTGCGATGAAGTACTGGCTGCTCTGGGCATCAACGATCCTCAACTTGAGCTGGCGATGGAGCTTGAAAAGATCGCCCTGAACGATGAGTACTTTGTGAAGCGCAACCTTTACCCGAACGTCGACTTTTACTCAGGCATCATCTTAAAAGCAATCGGTATCCCGACCAGCATGTTCACCGTGATCTTTGCCTTGGCTCGCACCGTTGGCTGGATCAGCCACTGGCTCGAGATGCACTCAGAGCCGTACAAAATTGGTCGTCCTCGCCAGCTATATAAAGGCTACGACGAGCGTAACTTTATTGAGATCGCTGATCGTTAATCGATCACCTCAAAAAAAACCCGCCAATTGGCGGGTTTTTTTATGCCTTGAATTCAATCTCAAGACTCATAAACATCGGCGTCAGCGCTGCAAAAAGCTTTATGGATCTGCATGTCGATGTGAAGGTTATACAGTGATTTTGAACGAAGTTTGAGTTGATTTTCAAAAGGCTTGGCGCGAAACAACCCAGGGGCATAGCCCACCAAAGAAAGCACGTCAGCCAAACCCTCCTCGTTACTCATGCTACCTGAGTACAGCGTGCGCACGGCGCGCTCATAATCTAGCCCTAAACTCTGGCTCAGCTCATCCATGTCCTGATCTTCAAGTACCTGCTGCTCTTCTAGGCGACGCTCGATAAACTCAGCCTTAAACTCATCTGCGATCTGGCGTAGCTCATAACCGATTTGATTGCCGTAAGCATCCGGTGCCTGAACCCAATAAGAAACTGGCGCAGAACAAGCGCTAAGCCCAAGGCTGAGCGCAGCTGTGATCAATAGGGTTTTGAGGGTCCGGTCAGTCGGCATGACAATCAATTTGGATAATTTTGGCGGTGATTATAATTTATCTGGGGCGCATAACCTGTATTAATCTGTAGTTAGGGGTCATTTTGCTCAATTATAATGCCAACTTTCGCAGTTAAGCCGGCAAGCAGTTATCACTCAAACCGGCCAGCTTTTATCATCGCTGCTGCCCAAATCAAACGGGATACAGCGCGCAAGCAGCGTGCACTCAAGACCACGAGCGCGGCGCAAAAACAAATCCTCAACCATGCGCGCCTGCTGCTCAACACCAAACAAAGAAAAGGGCTTAGCGGTTTTAAGCTCATAGTCATAGCGCCGGTCAAACAGCGCCCGAACAAATACTCTGGAGCCCTGCTGCACCTGCCAAACATGGGTCAACTCGTGAATCAACCACGCCTGACGACCCAAGGACTCATCTCCAAAATCAGTGGGCAACTCACCAGGATGAAAATACACCGATCCGTTGGGGCTGACCGCGTAGCCTTTGAGTACCAGTGGGTGCTCACATAACTTGGTTGTCTCAAGCTTGAGCGCATCGCCAAAAATCGAGCGCGCAAGGGCCTGCTCAGCAGCAGTCAGCTTACGGCAACTTCGGGGTGCTATGAATCGCTGCATAAATTTTTATAAAACCTTAAAGGCATAAAAAGTTAACACGAGTATTTAATAATCAAGAGTGACAAGTACAGTCAGCTCCTTCTAAAACACTAAAGAATTTGATTAAAATCAAAACTATCATCGACTAAGGTTGGTACAATTGTAACGGACATCTTACAAAAATACTGCAGAAATTATGCCCTTTAATGCCGCCAAATCACCAAGAACCAAGCAGTACAGACCCGAAATAGACGGACTAAGAGCTCTAGCAGTACTGCCTGTTATCTTCGCTCATGCCGGTTTTTCTTTTTTCTCTGGTGGCTTTTTAGGTGTCGATGTATTTTTTGTTATCAGTGGTTTTTTAATTACTGGAATATTGCTTCGCGAGATTGATCAGGGTACTTTTTCAATCACCAGATTTTACGAACGACGTGCCCGAAGGATTCTCCCAGCTCTTTTTTTGATACTTGCAATCAGTACTCTAGCTGCCTTATTGATAATGCTTCCTGAAGATCTTAAAAAATTTGGTCAAAGTGTTTTCGCATCAAATATCTTTTTATCAAACTTTTATTTTTCAGGTGAGGCAAATTACTTTGATACAGGAAGTAAATTTAAACCTTTACTTCACACTTGGTCATTAAGTGTTGAAGAGCAATTTTATATTTTATTCCCTTGGTTATTGTTTCTTCTAGCGCGCACGACAAGACAAAGGATTGTTACTGTCATCGGCGCGTTGTTTGTATCAAGTTTGCTCCTAGCTCAATATGGCGCAGTTAATTACCCTGTCTTTAATTTTTTTTCGCCACTCAGTAGAGCCTGGGAGCTCTTAGCTGGATCGCTTGCTGCTTGTTGGAAAGTACAAAGGGGTTCACTATCCTCAACCTATATTGTCAGATCACAAGTCATATCTATCCTCAGTTTTTTTTCAATCTTACTTTCCTACATACTTTTTAGTGAAACAACACCTAATCCAAGTTTTTTAACCCTATTCGCTGTTTTGGGTTCAGTTGGTATTATCTTATTTGCTGTTCCAGGAACTTGGGTTTACAAGTTGTTATCTAATCAGATTTTAGTTCTTATTGGACTGATCAGTTATAGCGCCTATCTCTGGCACCAACCAGTTTTTGTATTTGCTCGATTATATTTTATTGAAATTTCAATATTCGGCTGGTTTGTTTTAATTCTTTTAACCCTATTACTCGCTTGGATAACATGGAAATACGTAGAGGCGCCCTTCAGAGACCATAAAAAACTAGATCAAGCGCAAATCTTTAAACTTGCTGCGGCAGGTAGTGCGATATTTATCGTTGTCGGTCTACTACTACATGTAACCAAGGGCTTGCCATCTCGCTTCAGTTCCGCGAACCAATCTCTGGCCTTGGCGCAGCAAGATATAAGTCCACTAAGAGATACATGTGGAAATAGAATGCCCGCTAGCTTTGATGATTACTGCTTGTACGGGCCTGAAGATCAGTCGCTACCGATAGCAGCTTACCTTGGAGATAGTCACGGAAAAGAGATGTTTTGGCGTCTTACGGAGTTCTTAAAGCAGAGCCCCTTGGTAGAGCAAAATTACAGAGTACAACCTTTTTTATGGAATGTTTGCCTTCCATTTGCTGAGTCTACAATCCAAAAGACTAAGGATTGTCAAGAATTTCGCATAAAAATGAAAAAACATATCTTAAACAATCCCAACATAAAAACAGTAATTATCGGTGCAAATTGGAAATTATATTTTTTATGTCCAGATAAGAATAATCCAGATAAATTTTGTGACTTAAGTGATAGTAACTATCAATCAATTAAAGATGAAATCATTGCTTACGAAGACGCAGGTAAACGGGTCATTTTAGTTCGACAGGTTCCAGTTATGCCTTGGGATGTTCCTCATAAGCTTCAATCTTTGAATTTAAAAAATAAAAATTGGAAGAATTTTTCATATAAGACAGATAATAGCGCTAAAAACATCAATCGGCTATTTGATGATAAATTTGAATTTAGGTCCTTTTTAAGATTAGACCCCTCAGATTATTTATGCTCCCAAACTAATTCGATAGAGTGTCTAGTATCCAAAGATGAAAAACCTTTGTATTTTGATTATGGGCACTTATCAGGACAGGGTGCAGACCTGCTGATACCGACCTTGGATCAGAAAATCAAGACAGCACTTCAGGACAGTGGCGACTATTCAAATTAGAGCGATGCTTGAAAACGACTTTTACCCTAAGCGTCTTGTGCCAACCCTTAAGCTTTGGCACTCTTGGCTCATGCAAAAACCCACCCTAAAAACCCTGCCTCAAACCAACATCCCGCTGGCTGAGCGCGTGCGCCCTACCTCGATTGATCAGGTGATCGGGCAGACGCACTTACTAGGGCCAAATGCCCCCCTTAGCCAGCTGATCGCAAGCGGTAAGTTGCCCTCCTTGATCCTGCACGGTGAAGCAGGGATCGGCAAAACCACTTTGGCTCGACTGCTCGCTGAAGCGTCAAAGCGGACATTTCATGCGCTCTCGGCGATCAACACCGGGGTCAAACAGCTGCGCGAAGTGCTGGATGCTGGCGTCGATGGGCTCTTAGGGGCGCCTGTGGTGTTTATCGATGAGATCCACCGCTTCAACAAGGCCCAGCAAGACGCACTGCTTCACGCGGTTGAAACCGGACAAATCACCCTGATCGGGGCGACCACGGAAAACCCCTCGTTTAGTGTTAACAACGCCCTACTGTCTCGCTGTCAGATTTACCGCTTAAAGCCGCTGAGCGATGAGGAGATCGAGGCGGTGATCCTTCGGGCGATCGAGGTCGATACGACTTTAAGCAGCTTAACTATCGAGGTAGTTTCACTTAAGCTACTCACTCAACTGGCGAGCTCAGACGCCCGTAAAGCGCTCAACTTGCTTGAGATGGTGGTGGCTGCTCAAGCGGGACAAGACAGCAATATCTTGATAGATGATGAGCAGATCGCAAGCATCGCGCAAGAGGCACTGGTGCGCTATGACAAAACCGGTGAGGGTCACTACGATACGATCTCAGCCATGATCAAATCGGTGCGGGGCTCAGATCCTGACGCGGCGCTGTACTGGATGGCGCTCATGCTGGTCGCAGGAGAAGACGCCGCTTTTATCGCACGCAGATTGGTGATCCTGGCAAGCGAGGATATAGGTAACGCCAACCCCAACGCGCTGCTTTTGGCTGACGCCGCGCTCAGATCCGTCCAGCAGATCGGCATGCCGGAAGCGCGGATCATCTTGGGGCAGGTGTGCGTGTACCTCGCTACCTCTCCCAAAAGTAACTCGACCTATAAAGCGATCAATGCCGCGATGGCGCTAGCTGCCAAGCATCAATATGCCGTGCCGCTTCACCTGCGTAACGGGGTCACCAGCCTCATGAAGTCTGAGGGTTACGGCAAGGGCTATCAATACGCGCACGACTACCCTAACCACTACGCGCCCCAAGAACACCTGCCGGACGAGTTGATCGGCCAGCAGTTTTATGAAGCAGCCGACAACCCCAAAGAGCAGGCCAGCCAAGCCTGGCTAGACAAGATCAAGTCCGGCTTTTGATTGCCTTGCCTCTTTCTGTGCCAATAAGTTTTTCCAGATAAAATCCCCAAATACCCAGCACGGTGACAGGCGCTCAACCAAACTTACGCGGCTAGTTCAGGCAGCGGGTTCATTTTGTGGGTAAAATGCACCCAAATAGATAAGGGTGAGCGGCGCATGGCTTTTAACACGACGCATGAAATCGTTGAGGATATCCGTCAAGGCAAGATGGTGATCTTGATGGACGATGAAGATCGCGAAAACGAAGGCGATCTGGTCATGGCCGCGACTCACGTGCGCGCCGAAGACATCAACTTCATGATCACTCACGCGCGCGGCTTAGTGTGTTTGACCCTCAGCCGCGCTCGCTGTGAGCAGTTGGAGTTGCCGCTCATGGTGACGAGCAACGGCGCGCAGTTCTCAACCAACTTTACCTTATCGATTGAGGCGGCGCGCGGAGTCACTACCGGGATCTCGGCAGCTGATCGCGCACTCACGGTGCAAGCGGCCGTTTCTTCACATGCAAAACCGACCGATATCGTGCAACCAGGGCATATCTTTCCGCTCATGGCGCAAGACGGCGGCGTGCTGCACCGCGCCGGACACACCGAAGCTGGCTGTGATTTGGCGCGTCTGGCAGGACTTGAGCCAGCTGCGGTGATCGTAGAGATCATAAAGAGCGACGGCACCATGGCGCGCCGTGACGATCTGATTGAGTTTGCTCAGGATCACAACCTGAAAATCGGCTCGATCGCCGATCTGATCCACTACCGGATCGAGAACGAACAGACGGTTGAGCGCACCGCTACCCAAACCCTGCAAACCGAATTTGGCGAGTTTGAACTACACACCTACCGCGAGCTGGGCTCACAAGACACCCACTTAGCGCTGGTCAAGGGCGATCCGAGTCTCGGGGAAACCACGGTGCGCGTGCACGGTTTTAACCCCATGCGCGATCTGTTTGCAGCCACCAGCGGCCACGGCATGGGCGGCTGGTCGGTGACTCAAGCGCTAAAAACCATCGCGGAAACGGATCGCGGGGTGCTTTTGTGGATCGGGGAGCCTGAAAAGGTCGACTTGGGCGAGGCCCTGGAAGACATGAATCAGAAGCGCACCGCCACCGCACTTAAGAAAAAACCTTATCGCTCCATCGGTGTGGGCGCGCAGATCCTGCGCGATCTGGGCGTGCGCGACATGCGCCTGCTCTCCTCCCCGATCAAGTTCAACGCCCTCTCTGGCTTTGATCTGAACGTGACTGAGTACGTGAGCGCCAACTAAGCCATGTAAATGCCCACACTTGACGCCTCACGTGAGGTATCCAGCGTGGGCATTTGTATGGGTTTCGTTTGGATAAAAACCATAAGCCCCGTATAATGCACCTCGCTGCAGGTTTATGCCCTGAGCCAACCAACTGTTTAACTTTGAGGATGCCCCATGAAACAAATCGCCGGAATGCTTAATCAGGCTAAAGGTCGCTACGCGATCGTGGTGGGTCGCTTCAACAGCTTTGTGGTGGATCCCCTGTGCGCAGGCGCGGTTGACGTGCTTAAGCGTCACGGCATCTCTGATGACAATATCACTGTGGTGCATGTACCAGGTGCTTGGGAGCTTCCACTGGTTGCAAAAAAACTGGCCGAAAAAGACTTTGACGCAGTGATCGTGCTGGGCGCCGTGATTCGCGGATCAACCCCTCACTTTGATTATGTGGCTGGCGAGTGCGCTAAGTCTTTGGGCAACCTGCAAATGTCATCTGGCAAGCCAGTGATCTTTGGCGTACTGACCACCGATACGATTGAGCAGGCGATTGAGCGCGCTGGCACCAAAGCGGGCAACAAGGGGTGTGACGCGGCCATGACCGCGCTTGAGATGGTCTCTTTGCTCGAGCAAATCTAATGACCGATGCCGATAAGGGTGCGCTGAATCCAAGTTCAGACCGAGAGGGCATCGAGTCCTCTGAAACCCACTACAAAACCAGTTTCACCGCGATCCGTAAGGCGCGGCGCTTTGCTTTGCAAGGCCTGTACAGCTGGAGTTTGACTGATCTGCCGATCAACGAGATTGAGGCCAAGACCCGTAGCGATAACGCCATGCACACGGTTCACTTGGGCTACTATCACGAACTGCTCACCCAGATAACCACTCAAGTAGAGCAGATTGACGCGCTGATTGAATCAGCGATTGATAGGCCCATCGCCATGATCACCAAGATCGAGCTGGCGGTGTTGCGTATTGGGGTGTTTGAGCTCAAATACCGCCTCGAGATCCCCTTTAAAGTAGTGATCGATGAAGCGATTCAGCTAAACGAACACTTTGGATCCGACCAAGGTTACCGCTTCATCAACGCAGTGATGGACAAGCTAGCGAGTCAATTACGCACCTTAGAAGTCACAGAGCTTGAAAACCAAGGTATCCGCAAACCCAAAAAACCCTACACACCCAAAGCTCCTAGAGTGAAAAAGTCGCTTGAGCGCACCGGCATATCTAGCGGCAAAACCGATGAGTCTACCGCTTCTAAACCCGCTTCATCTCAAGTAAGACTTGGCCGCAAGCGTGTGGATGAGGCAACTGCTGAGCCGACATCTCAAGTTTCAAACGAAACGGCGGATCAGCTAGCCGCATCAACACCTGAGCCAGCAAAGACGCCAATTCAAGAAACTGAGTCTACTGAGGCGCATAGTACCAATGCTCCGAGCTCAGCAGATAAAGTAGATACTGTAGATCAAAGCACTGCCATTGATCAGCCAGAAGCCGAATCAGTCAGTACTGAGCTTGCAGCCAATCCTGGTGCGGATACTCAAGCTGAAATTGAAACTCAAGTTGAGGTTGAACCAAGTCATAACCCAAGCGAGATCGAGTCGGAGGCCCAGCCTGCAACCAAAGCAAAAGCCAAGCCTGCCAAGAAAACTGAAAAGAAAGTTGCTGCCAAGCCTAAAGCCACCGATAAACCTAAAGCAGCTGCCAAGCCCAGAGCAAAAACACCAGCCAAAACCACCACTAAGCCTGCCGCCAAATCTAAACCCAAACCCGAAGCAGACTGAGTTTGGGTGAGTTTGAGTTGATCCGCCGCTGTTTCGATTGGAACAGCGGCGCTGTTGACTCTGATACCACTGGCTCAGCTGTCCATCTGACAGACAGTGATACGACGCCGCTGGGTGACGACACCCCGACGGACAGCACCCATAGGCAGCCTAAGAATCAGTCCAATCAACAAGACCCCAGCACCACCCAACTATTATTGGGCATCGGTGATGACGCGGCACTAATCAAAAGCAGCGCGGTCCAGGCGATCTGCACCGACAGCCTGATTGAGGACACCCACTTTGTGCTCGATACCTCAAGCGAGCTAATCGGTTATAAATCGCTAGCGGTGAACCTATCAGACCTTGCTGCCATGGGCGCATCTCCGACCCTGTTTTTGCTCGCGATCGGTCTGCCCGGCAACTCAAAACACTTTGATCAGGACGCTTGGCTGAGTGGTTTTGCTCGCGGTCTTAAGCGCTGCGCAAACGAGTTTGGTGTCCGGCTGATCGGCGGCGACACTACGCGCTCCCCTCAGATCAGCATCACCATCACCGCGCTAGGTGAGTGTGCGTCGCCGCTGAAGCGCTCAAGTCTCAAGCCCGGCATGCGTCTAGCGGTGAGCGGCTCGCTTGGCGGCCCAGCACTGGCACTTAAAAACCAAGAGCTTACCCAGCCAAATGCCCTCAATCAGCCAACCCCTCGCGTGAGTTTAGGGCTCGCGCTTGGCAGGCAGCAGCAAGCCGGCTCCTCTATCTCCTGTATCGATATCTCAGATGGGTTGCTTCAAGACTTGAGCCACCTGCTTGAACAAAGCTGCGATCAGTTGGGGCTGAGTAACCAAACGCTGTGCGCTGGTCTTGAGCTTGATTGCTTACCCGCCCATGAGTCAATACGCGGGCTTGAGGCGCAGACCCAGATAGCGCTGATGCTCACCGGCGGTGAAGACTATGAGCTGCTGATTGGTTATGATCCCAATCTTGTGGACCTCTCAATACTCAGCCAGCAGACCGGGGTTGCCCTCACCGATATCGGTGAGATAACGCTTAAGGCCCAATCAGGCACGCAAGCTCAACCACCGATCAATTCTGTCGATGGTGGGAGTATGGCTCAAGCGCAGCCTGATCCGCTGCATGCCAAGCTAACCGCTAAACCTTGGCAAATCACTGCTACGCTACACGCTTGTGAGTACTCGCTGCCAAATCCAGCAGACTGGGGTTTTGATCACTTCAAACCGGAGCAACAATCTTGAGCACCCAATTGTCCACCAAAATCACTGTCGCACTGGGGCTGGGCCTTGGCAGCGGGCTGGCCCCCAAGGCGCCTGGAACTGCAGGCTCACTAGTCGCCCTGCTTTTTTTCCCGCTCATGATTTGGTTGGGGCTCGGCGGCTCGCTGCTGCTCTGCTTGCTACTTTGCGTGGTTGGCGTGCCAATCTGCGGGCGCACCGCCAAACACATGGGCGTACACGATGACGGCCGGATCGTCTTCGATGAGTGGGCGGGTCAAGCGATCAGTTTGCTGCCGATTGTGGCGGTTCATGGTGAGGGGTTTGATGCGGCGACATTTTTGTGGGTCTTACTATCTTTTGGCTTGTTCCGGTTTTTCGATGTGATCAAACCTTGGCCCATCAGCTGGCTAGACGCCCGAGTGGAGGGCGGTTTGGGGATCATGATTGATGACATAGTGGCAGGGGTGTTCGCCGCACTGGTATTATGCGCGATAATGATAGGCTTAGGAGCAATCGCATGAGTATCACTGTTGTCGTGCTCGCCGCCGGACGCGGAACCCGGATGCGCTCAAAATACTCAAAGGTGCTGCAAAAGCTCAGCGGCCAAACATTGCTTCGTCATGTGATCTCCACAGCTCGGGCGATTGAGGCGCAAAAGATCATCGTGGTGCATGGTTTTCAGGGCGAGGAGGTCATCAGCTCAATCCGCGATCACGATATTACCTGGGTTGAGCAGCAAAGTCAGCAAGGCACCGGTGACGCGGTGAAGTGCGCCCTAAAACAGATCCCTCAGTCAGGTCAGTCGATCATCCTGTACGGGGACGTGCCGCTGATCCAAGCCAAAACCTTGAAAAAACTGCACTCATCTAGCCTCAACAACGAGCGCCGCAACTTGTCCATGATCACCATCCATGCGGATGACCCCAAGGGCCTTGGGCGAATCATCCGTGATGAAAATGGCAAGATTAGCGCCATCGTCGAGGAAAAAGACGCTAACGAGTACCAGCGCCACATCAAGGAAGTCAACACGGGGATCTACTGCGTCGACAACGCCCTGCTTCACTTGCTACTGCCCAAACTCAACAACGACAACGCGCAAGGTGAATACTACCTAACCGATATCGTCGCACTGGCTTCAAAAGAAGGCGCCGAGATCAAAGCGGTTGACCCGATCTTGCGATTTGAAACCGATGGGGTAAACGACCGGGTTCAGCTGGCAAGACTTGAAAACAAATGGCAACGGTATATGGCTCAGGAGCTCCTCAGGCAAGGGGTGCAGTTAGCCGACCCTGATCGCCTGCAGATCCGCGGTCACCTAGCTTGCGGCCAAGACGTGTTTATCGATACTTGCGTCACCTTTGAGGGCGACTGCACCTTAGAGGACGACGTGATCGTGGAGACTGGCGCTGTGCTACGCAACGTCTACTTGCATGCCGGAGCACACATTAAGGCCTATAGCGTGATTGAGGACTCTGTGGTGGGACCAAACGCTCAAGTGGGGCCATTTGCCCACCTGCGAGCCGGGACGCGCTTAGAGGCGAACACCAAGGTCGGAAACTTTGTGGAAACCAAAAAAACCACCCTGGGCGCAGGCTCCAAAGCCAGCCACTTAAGCTACCTAGGTGACGCGGTGATCGGTGAAAACGTGAACATCGGCGCCGGAACCATCACCTGCAACTATGACGGGGTCAACAAGTTTGACACCCGGATCGAAGATGGCGCGTTTATTGGGTCGAACTCATCTTTGGTGGCGCCCGTCACCATCGGTGTAGATGCCACAGTAGGCGCAGGCTCAGTCATCACCAAATCGGTTGAGCCCGGGGTACTGGCTGTCGGACGCGCGAAACAAGTGATTGTGACAAACTTTAAGCGCCCAGCCAAAACCGAGCAGCTCTCTGCTTTTGACTTACTACAAAGTGATATTGCGCCGGATGCGCCAACCGAAGCTGACCCTATAGAAGCCAAGCCCACCGAAACTAAACCAAGCGAAGGCGAGCGCGTCGATACGCCAGAGCACCCGACCGAAAACAAGCCCGAGGAGAGATAAGCCATGTGCGGTATTGTTGGCGGCGTGACCGAACGTAGCATCACCCCGATCCTGCTGGAGGGGCTACGTCGTCTAGAATACCGAGGTTATGACTCAGCCGGGCTAGCGGTGCTTGAGGGCACGCAGCTCAGTCGCCGCCGCGCAGTGGGTAAGGTCAGTGCACTGGTCGATGAGGTGCAAACCAACCCGGTCAGTGGTCACGCGGGGATCGCGCACACGCGCTGGGCCACTCACGGTGAGCCTGCGGTCAAAAATGCCCACCCGCATACCTCAGGCTCCGTAGCTGTAGTGCATAACGGGATCATAGAAAATTTTGAGCCACTTAAAGCTGAACTGACCGACCTAGGTTATGTGTTTAGCTCAGATACCGACACTGAGGTGGTTGCTCATCTAATTGAACACGCGCTCAAAGATTCAGCCAATCTGCTGGATGCGGTGCGCTCGATCCTGCCTCGCCTAAAAGGCGCTTTTGCGCTAGCCGTCATGAGCGAGCAAGAGCCTGGTACCTTGATCGCTGCGCGCTTGGGCTCGCCGCTGGTGATTGGTCTGGGGATTGGTGAGAACTTTGTGGCTTCCGATCAGCTGGCACTGATCCGCGTCACCAACCGCTTTATGTTTTTAGAAGAAGGTGATGTTGCCAAGGTTACCTTAGGCGCCGTTGAAGTGTTTGCTGGACAAGAGCCCGTTCAGCGCAGCGTCAGTGAGCTGGATGTCAGTGCCAACCATGCCGACAAAGGCGACTACAAGCACTTCATGCACAAAGAGATTCATGAGCAGCCGCTCAGTACTTTGCGCACGCTGGCTCAAGCACTAGATGGCACCAAGCTCAATCCTCAGTTTTTGATCGCTGGAAGCAAACTCTTCTCCAGTATCGAACATGTGCAGATCTTGGCTTGCGGCACCAGTTTTTTTGCTGGCCTCACCGCACGTTACTGGATCGAGGATTTGCTGGGACTACCCTGCTCGGTTGAGATCGCCAGCGAGTTCAGGTACCGCAAAACAGTGACCCCGAAAAACACCCTGCTCGTTTGCGTGTCTCAGTCGGGTGAAACTGCTGATACGCTGGCAGCGCTTCGCGCCCTGCAGGCTGAAAAACCCCAGGGGTTAACCACCATGACGGTGTGCAATGTCGCCACGTCCTCCATGGTGCGCGAAACCGACCTTACCCTCTTAACTGACGCCGGACCCGAGATCGGGGTTGCCTCCACCAAGGCATTTACCGCGCAGCTCACAGCACTGCTGCTACTGACGCTCAAGATAGGCGAAGTTCAGCGTACGATGAGTGAAGCGGCCATCGGTGACAAGCTGCAGCTGCTGATCGCTCTGCCCGATCAGATGCGCGCGGTGCTGGCGCTGGAAGAATCTATCGCGGTGATGAGTGAGCAGTTTGAACACTACAATCACAGTCTGTTTTTGGGGCGTGGATCGCTCTACCCAATTGCCCTAGAGGGCGCGCTCAAGCTCAAAGAAATCTCCTATATCCATGCCGAGGGTTATGCGGCAGGCGAGCTCAAGCACGGGCCGCTGGCGCTGGTGGACCACCGTATGCCGGTGATTGTTTTGGCTCCGTTTGATGAGATGATAGGTAAACTTAAGGCCAACATCCAAGAGGTTCGAGCACGCGGCGGACAAGTGTTTGTGTTCAGTGATAAGCGCTGTCAGATCACACTCGATGACGGCACGCAAAAAGTTGCACTTGAAGCGGTTGATCCGCTGACCGCGCCGATCCTATTTGCCCTCCCGGTGCAGCTACTGTCATATCACGTGGCACTAATCAAAGGCACCGATGTGGATCAGCCACGAAATTTGGCAAAAAGTGTGACGGTTGAATAATTGGCGGGATAAGACAATCGAAGAAAAAGGTAAAAATAACTTAGTTCAGCCGAAGTGATCATTTATCACCTCAAGTATTTAGGATCTCAATGGCCTGCACGATTAAGTCGCCATATGATCAAACGATGATCAAACATAGATACGATCATTTAGTGACTCTTTCAAGGTTGGCACAAAGTTAAGCAGTTTCGAGGTTGGAAGTTTAAAAGTGCGCCAAAGAAAGTTGCAGTTATCAGCGTCAACCCCAGCTGGGAGCTTCAACTTTTGCGTAGATAAGTCAGCCGGATCGAATCTTCAATCACAAATTCCATCATAAACCCGACCTCCTGTCTGATCTGCAGCTTTAAGCCCTTTTAGGCTTGTGTTGCAGTGCGATACGCTCGAGATCACAGAATTATCCCCCTTCAAATCACCAAAACGATAAATGTCATCCTGATCTACATCGCGGTGGTACCAGCAGCTGCTCAAGTGGATGCAGAGCAACCAACAAAGCAAAAGTGCATCGTTCAAGTCATTGACTCGCTTTTAGTGAGAGCGCTGACTCAGCCACTCTGCTGTTTTTTTCCAAACCGATTCGGGTGCCTTGCTGCCCGAAACAATCCCCATGTGCCCACCGGGTACGAGTGCAAAGTTTTTGTCAGTACTTCCAACGAGATCAAGTAAGGGCTGGACTGCACTCTGCGTGACAATATTGTCTTTTGATCCACCGAAAGCGATGAGTGCGCTGTTGATATCTGAAAGATAAGCAACGCGGTCACCCAGTTGCATTCTCCCCGTTGATAGCTCGTTATCAATCCAGAATTTGAGGATGACATCACGCATCACCCCGCCCGGATAAGCGAGCATATGGTCAATAAAGGCGCTGGATGTAGCGTGATTAATGACGTATTCCCTATCATGAAGCTTGGTGAGGAGCTCCCAATATCCAGAGAGATTGCCGATCGGATCGGTCAGTTTAAAGCCCAGCGTATTGATGATCCCATTGACATGAAAAAAACGACTGGGAAAACGATGCAGCCTGATATTGGTATGACGTCTTACCCACAACGATCTGCGGTGCAGCAGTTGATAAAATTTACCGGTGTAGCCAGATTGATGGGTATCAATAGGTGCGCCCAAAATAACCAAATTACGGATATGTTGATCCTGAAACAGTGCGGTGTAGATCAGCGCAAAGGCACCGCCCAAACTCCAACCATGCAGTGACAGCTCTTGCTCCCCGCTATGACGGCGGACTTGCTGTATAAATTCAGGCAGTAGCAGTTCTACATAAGTACTAACGCCATAGTCAGTCTGCTTAAGACTGGGCTCTCCCCAATCGATCAGATAGACGTTGAATCCCTGCGCAGTTAGGTAACTAACCAGGCTTCGCTCTGGAAACAAGTCATAAATCAGCATGTTGACGGCCAGCGGCGGCACGATCACCAGTGGAACGCGATACCGATCAGGTTGTCTGAGTGCATCCGCAGCAGGTGCTTTGGACAAATAATGGCGCAAACTCACTATTCCATTGGTATGCACAATGTCATAGGGTGTTTTGCCCGCTTTAGCCAGTTGCTGGCTGTTAAATATGCGATCAATTGCGTTGATGCGTATATGGCGCACACGCTGTAGATGGGTCACCCACTTGGTTTTCTTTGGTCGGTTTTGACTCATGCAAGATGCCCGCTTAGTGCACATTTATAGGGCGCAGGAAACCAAAACATAGGGTGATCCATGCTCAGTTTCCTGCGGTGTGATTTTGAGTGTGCTAAGGAGTCACGTCATAATCAGATGGTTTGAAGTGACTCATCTTGTGTTTGATAACGAAACCATACTCAGGCCAAATGATGTGATTTCGACCTGAAGCGTCAAGATAATAACTTTTACAGAAGTCAGCACGAACCGGCATCCGATTTAGGCGCTTGTCGATGTCAGTATTGAACTTGTCCTGAACTTCTTTTTTGACATCCACCACCTTGGTGGCATTGTTTTGAATCGCTTTAATGGCTTTAGAGATATAGATCGATTGCTGCTCTGCCGTCCACATCACTGAGCCTACGGTGTTCTGTGAGTTTGGCCCAAGCATCATGAACATATTGGGGAAGCCATGAACAGACACGCCCATGTATGCGCGTGGATTACCCTGCCAAGTATCACTGAGCGAGCGCCCATCTTCACCCTTAATAATGCGATAGATCGCAGGCTCGGCCACCGCATAGCCAGTCCCAAAGATGATCGCATCGACCGGATATTCTGTACCGTCTTCAGCGACTACCCCAGTTTCGGTAATACGCTCCAGCCCCTGAAATAGCACGTTGACATTGGGTTTAGCCAAAGCCCCATACCAACTGTTGGAAAACATGGGGCGTTTACAGCCAAGTGTATGATCTGGCGTCAATTTTTCACGCATGATCGGATCAGCAATATTAAGGCGGATATTGAGCAGCCCCAGCGGATGCGTCGCTGCTCGCAGCACGTTGATATTCATAAAGATCGGCAGTGAGGGCTCAAGGCTAAGTAGCGCAGACTCTCTAACGGCCTTTTGCAAAGTGGGTGCGAATTTAAACAGTTTGTTGATCACCTTGGGCATCGCAAAGTCTGGCTTAGGCAGCACCCAAGACGGCGTGCGCTGAAAGCTGATCAGCTCTTTGACCAGCGGTTGAATCATCGGCAAGAACTGGATTGCCGAGGCACCTGAGCCAATTACCGCGACCCGTTTACCCGTCAGATCGTACTCGTGATTCCACATGCCAGAGTGAAACATGGTGCCACCAAAAGTGTCCTGCCCCGGAAATTCTGGCATTTTGGCCTCGCCGATAAAGCCAGTGGCCGGTACAAAGAATTTTGCGCTATAGAGCTGATCTGCCGTGCTGATTAACCAACGCTGCGCGGTTGAATCCCAGCGCGCATCCGTCACTTTGGTGTTTAATTTGACTTGATCGACAATATTGAACTGGTGCGCCACATCTTCTAAATACTGCTGAATTTCAGCTTGAGGCGCATAAGTCCGGCTCCAATTTGGATTGGGTGCGAAACCCAACGAGTACATCTCACTCGGCACATCGCAGAACAGTCCAGGGTAGTCATTTAGCGCCCAAGTGCCACCAATACGATTGGCAAGGTCCAAAATCACTGTATCGTGAATGCCTTGTTCTTTGAGTTTGATGCAGGTACTAAGCCCTGAAGGTCCAGCTCCGATGATGAGGACATCAACAGCAAGAGGTTTTTGGGTGGATTTTGCAGTGTTGGTTTTCATAATGACCTCGTTGGCATATTTTGCTTGCGATTGGGATTAAAGGATTGCGTCAGCAGTTCGCTTAGAAGCCTGTGACTGCTCAAAATGAATTAACAACGCACGGGAAACCGCCTTAGGCTGTTCTGCTTGTAGAAAATGTCCACAACGGGGTAAGTACACCGATCGAACCTGAGTATTGAAGCCTTTTGGCTGCCCCAGTTGTTTGTGCAACTGGATGTTCATGCAGCCATCATCTAGCCCTGCCAGCGCCAGTGTCGGGAGTGTGACTGGGCTCATCAAGTATCTGGCAGCTTGGCGATTTGCTGAGTGATGAAGGCTCAACAGGGCGCGGTAATAACGCGCTGCCGCCCATGCAATATCAGGATTACTAAATGCTGTGCGAGCTGGCTCAAATTCAGCGTCACTAAACGACCAACTTGGAGACCATGTTTTCCAGATCCGCTTCACATAATTGGCGTTTTGCTTGGACAGCAGATGCTCAGCTTTATTCGACTGCATGACGAGCATATAAGAGGACATGCGCAGCTGCTTAGGCAAGTTCCAAACCGCGTAAGGCAGTCGAGTTTTTATGGGAATCGGAGGCACGGCGAGTAAGCTCAAGGAAAGCCACGCAGCTGGTTTTAGATTGGCCAACACCATGGCAATCGCGGCGCCCCAGTCATGACCAACCAAGTGTGCTGATTTAACGTTCAGCGCATCTTTCCACGCCAGCATATCCTCTGCCGCGGGCATAAGACCGTATTGAGCATGGCGTTTGGCAGAGTCTGCTGTGTATCCGCGCAGCCACGGCACGAGGACTCGATAACCCGTCTGTACCAGACTTGTAATCACAGCATCCCAACTGCCGAGCCATGTCCCTGATTGGCGTCCTATATAAGCTCCTAAGACACTTAAAATAGCGGTCGTCAGTGCAATGATTAAACAGGCAACATAAGCATTAACAGCCAACAGATTTAACGTAAAGCCTGCTGCCATCGCATCGAGACTGGTAGCTATGGCTAACGACAACAGTGTCTTATGACTTACATTGATCCGAGTATCATCATCGTTAACCGAACGCGACTCATAGAGCATCTTAATTCCAAGCGCGACCAGTATGACAAAAGCTATCCAAGAAGCCCCTTCAGCAAACCAACCCAGCATGGTAGAGCCAAGCGCATAACCAATCAGCGGCATCACTCCCTGAGCAACCCCGAAATAGACGCCAATGAGTAACGCCATTTTCATAAACTGCGACTTAACATCGCTTCTATGCGTTGAACCAAGACCGATTGCAGCCGCAAACGCATCCGCAGCCAGTGCTAACGCCAACAATAGTATTTCTAACATAAAAAATAGTACCCTTTAAGATGTTTTATTCTTCTACTTCATATAAGTTTTTAGTATCAACAATACATCTTCTATCTCTTGTTGGCGTTGTTGCTGGGTAATGTCCTCTGCCCCTAGATGTTCTCTTATATGCTCTTCTAAAACCTCTTTCATAAGACCGTTTACCGCCCCCTTTAATGCCGCTATTTGCTGCAAAAGAGCCATGCATTCAGGATCGCCTTCTAATAAAGCTTCTATTGCTACTGACTGACCTTTGATACGTCTGATACGTCTGATACGTCTGATACGTCTGATACGTCCTAGTAGCTTGCTCTTACTTTTTTGAGTGTGTGAAATTATTTTTATTGCCTCATTTTATACTGGGGGGTAGTATATTTATTAATGATGTTTATAATACATAAGATTGCCATCTTTTCATATATAGCTAGGGATTTAAAACTTGAAAGAATCAACTATTCAGTGGGAACACTCTCATGATTTCGGTGTCGATAGCGCCCAAAACAAATCTAAAGTAAAGATTGTATTTTGGTTGACGACGATAATCATGGTTTTAGAGATCGCTGCTGGTACATGGTCTGGCTCTATGGCATTATTTGCTGATGGGTGGCACATGGGCACGCATTCAGCTGCATTTCTTATCGCTATCTTTGCTTATTCATACGCTAAAAAGAATGCTAATAATAAATCATTTAGTTTTGGTACGGGCAAGGTAAATTATCTCGGTGGTTTTGCGAGTGCTATTGCATTAGCCATTGTCGCATTATTAATGGTTGTAGAATCAGTCCAACGAATAATAGAGCCAAACAATATATATTTTAACGAAGCCATTATCGTGGCTGTTGTCGGTCTAATCGTAAACATAGTGTCGGCATTTATACTTAAAGATGACCATCACCATCATGATCATCATGGCGATTCCGACCATCATCATGACCATGACCACAATATGAAAGCGGCTTATTTACATGTTTTAGCGGATGCACTCACTTCTGTGCTTGCTATCGTGGCGTTATTAACTGGTAAATATATGGGCATCATCTGGATTGATCCTGTCATGGGCATTGTCGGTGCAATAGTGATTCTTCACTGGTCTTATGGATTGATCAAAGAATCGAGTACCGTGCTTTTAGATAAATCTGTTGATGTTTCAACTTTTGAGAAGATATCGCAGACTCTCGATAAGAGAAATACGATTATTAACGATATTCATGTGTGGAAAATAGCGTCAACCCACCAAGCCGCCATTCTTTCAGTGTCCTCACCATCCCCTTTAAGTACGGAAGAATACAAAAAAATATTATCAGAATCTCTACCTCAAATTTCTCATGTCTCTGTTGAAATTAATAAAATCTGAATGGGGTGATCTGAATCTAGGAGCGTGCTTTGATAAACCAGTAGCATAGTAAGCTTCAGATTATCTGAAGCCGTGTATCGTTCATTGGTTTTTGGAAAGAAAGTCCTTAGTGGCACCCTTTTTAAACACCAATGCTTTCGCAATGAAAACCCCTTGTTATATATAGATTCGACATCAAGAACCTGAACTTGGCCAACGAGGGTGATAGTCATCGACTACGAAAGGATGGGTATGGCGTATGCCGTTAGGTGTAGGAGATCCAGTAGCATGGACATGACCTTCTGGCAAATTCGAATGCTCGTGTTCAATCTCTTTTAAGTCAATAGATGGCCAGACTCTAAAAGCCGCCCATACCGCTAGTGCAGCCGCACAGCCTAATACCGCAAAAGCTACGGTCATACTGTAGCGAGCACCCAACCAACCCGCTAACGGATAAAATACCAACCAACTGACATGAGACAAAGCAAACTGAGCGGCAAACAGTGCTGGGCGATCTTCTTGATGTGAGGAACGCCATAACAAGCGTCCAGAAGGGGTTTGAGCAGCAGAATAACCCAAACCTAGCACGAACCATAAGACCATGAGCGAGTTTTGTCCCATCATCACTGTTCCAGCGAACATCCCCACCACCAACAACCCCACGCCACTCAACATGACACTACGGTCTGTCAGCTTAACCAGTAAGCTTGGCAAAGCCAATGCAGCAATCATAGAACCAGCACCGAAGCTTGCCAATGCTAATGCCACTGCGCTCTGAGTGAGTCCCATGCCACCCTGAATAATCACCACTGTATTCACAAAGACCATAGACGCTGCGGCAGACACAGCAACATTGACCGCGAGTAATCCGCGCAGTCGAGGGGTGGCTAAATAGATTCGAATGCCGCGTGTGGTTCTATCATAAATGCTACGGCGCGCGGGCATAGCATGCGCGGGTAGCGTGACCGACACGACCAATATGGCAGACGCTAAAAATCCCAGTACCGTCCCCGTAAACAGATTGTGGAAGCTCATTACTGTCAGCAATGCTGCTGCTAACATGGGACTGACCAGACTTTCCATATCGTACGCGAGGCGTGAAAGCGATAAGGCTTTGGTGTAATCCTGCTCATCAGGTAGAACGTCAGGAATAGTGGCTTGAAAAGTCGGCGTGAATGCTGCTGAGGCGGCTTGCAATACAAAGATCAGCACGTAAATTTCCCAGATTTGGGAGACAAAGGGCAGTAGCAGAGCGACACCTGCTCGTATCACATCCAGCGTTACCAGCATGGTACGTTTAGGCAGCCGCTCGGCAAAGGCCGCTGCAATGGGTGCTACGCCAACATAGGCAATCATTTTGATGGCCAATGCGGTTCCCATAACGACCCCAGCGTTATTACCTGCCAAATCAAAAGCTAGTAGCCCAAGCGCCACAGTAGCTAAACCTGTGCCAATCAGGGCAATCACTTGCGCGGCAAATAAATGACGATAAGTTCGATTTGCAAAGATACTAAGCACGGAGTGTCTCTTCAGGTCAGTCAACTAACCTTATAGGTAACGAGTTATTTCCTTGAACTCCTCGATAGAATTCTGCTGATCTTTATCAACAGACCCTAGCAAGTCTTCAAGGCAATGATCCAAATGGTCTTGAATTAAAATTTTCTTGGCTTGATGAATGGCATTCTCGACCGCTTGCAGTTGCTGTGCTATATCAAGACAAGTTCGACCCGCAACCAACATCTCTATTGTACTACTTAGATGTCCATTCGCTTTTTTGAGGCGTGTGATAACGGCTGGGTGAGACTCATGAATGTGTGGTTTTTTCATAATGGAAATATCTTTTCTCTAGGGAGCATTATTATACCTCATAGAAAACTTAAACTTTTCATTGACCTTATCCCCACCTAGGGGATATCATCCTACTCCTTAGTTATTCGTTTTGCATTTAAAATTTTCATGATTTTAAGTATTACTCTATAAAGAAGCACTTAGTTATGAAAACCATAATGCCTTCTTTGACTGATATCAGAAGTTTTAATGGTATTACCTACACCGCGTATCCACTATTCTCACATCATAGGAATCCTAATGCACAGCTATGTCTACAATAGGCTTCCAAGATCGCCATGGGCGACTTGGCAGACCCGTCTGCTATTGTTCTCAGCACTTCTTATTTATCTTCTTACTGGTAGTAGTGAAGCTTTGGCTCACGCGGTAACCGCGGGAGACAAAGGCTATATTCAGGAAATTTCAGGGGTTAATATCTTACCCTTTATGTACTTGGGTGCTAAACATATGATCACGGGATATGACCACATCCTGTTTCTCTTTGGGGTTATCTTTTTTCTCTACCGTATGAAGCACATCGGCATCTATGTGAGCTTATTTGCGTTAGGTCATTCCACAACGATGATCTTAGGCGTGTACTTTAACATCGGTATGAACAGCTATCTGATTGATGCCATTATTGGCCTCTCTGTTGTTTACAAAGCTTTAGACAATATTGGTGCGTATCAAAGGTGGTTCGGGTATCAACCAAATACCAAAATAGCGGTGCTAATCTTTGGTCTTTTCCACGGCTTTGGGTTATCAACTAAGCTCCTTGAATATGAGATGTCGCCTGACGGCCTGCTACCTAATTTGCTTGCATTTAACGTGGGTGTGGAGATTGGGCAGTTACTGGCTCTAGCAATCATATTAATTGGCATGAGCTATTGGCGTCGTACGCTAAGTTTCATCCGTAACGCCTATACCGCCAACGTCGCCATGATGAGCGCAGGATTTATTTTAGTGGGCATGCAGCTCACTGGCTATTTAATGTCTTCTTAATTCAAGGATTCCCAATATGTATAACAGTGACACCCCACTACAAGCTGAACTTCCCACTTCAAAGCAGCTTATAAAATCTACTGTTCTGGCCGCAATCGCAGCAGTGGTTCTTTTATTTACGGTGGTTCTCCCCGCTGAATATGGTATCGACCCTACTGGGGTTGGTAGTATTCTTCAATTGACAGAAATGGGACAGGTTAAGCAGCAATTGGCAGATGAAGCTGCCGCCGATGCGGCTGGTTTACTAGTAGCTGAAACACCAAGTATAGATAATGTGGCCGAACAAGCAGTGAGTACCACACTTTCTGACACTGCTGTCGCTAGTGGTGAATGGCGTGATGAAATTCCCTTCACCTTGACGCCAGGTGAAGGATTAGAGATTAAAATGAAAATGGATTCAGGTGGCAAGGCTGAATACTCTTGGGTCGTGGCAGGTGGTGATTTGAACTTTGATACCCATGGCGATGCATTAGGCAAGGCCATCAGTTATGAGAAAGGTCGCGGAGTTGCCGCTGATGAAGGCGTTCTAGAAGCTGCATTCACAGGCAATCACGGCTGGTTTTGGCGCAATCGTGGTGATTCAGATGTTGAAGTTATTCTGCGTACCCGTGGCGATTACAGCACTATTAAAACGATGTAAAGAAAGTAGTGGTTAGTTCTTGCCGTACTATCTAATTGAAAACAGAGCTGTCTCACTAAGATTATAGCAACCAGCTAAATAAACTTAATCCTCGCATTAGAACATAAGTGGTCTAATGCGAGGACTTATTTAGGATTGGATAGCGATGTATACATGCTACTTCTAGGAGTTATTGAAGAGGTGATCTATAAGAGAAGCACAAAGGGACGTAGTCACAGCCGTATCAAAACTTAGTGGCTCTGGCAAGCCACGCTACCAAATCACGGGCAGGAGCCTCAACCAAACACTGCGGACAATTAAGATAGGTCATCACGCAATCATTTAAATCAGTTAGCGTATGTAGTAATAATCCCAAACCAATTATTTTATAGGGCTTAGGTAGAAACAACATAACTGCATATACTACCATTGCATAATAAGTATGGAGTGGATGAAAATTGATACTACAGCGATCGGGCGAGAAAATAGGCGTAGCTATCAAATGATCTAGATCCACCAGCATAGTGGCTAACAAGATCAAATATACGCGTTTATAGTCATTACGAAAAAATGTATAGGCGATGATCAACGGCATGCCAAAGTGTAGAAAATAATGGATAACAACTTGAATCATCGTTTTTTCCGATTTAAGATAGTTTGTAATGGCTCATCAATCTCAGATAAAACATAAGATATTTTTTTCTTTAGAGTGCATGTGAAACATATGCATCATACACTCACTCTCTCATTATTGTACCTGTACAAAAAATCACTAGTTAATATAGGGTATACCCTAAGAGAACCATCAAAAAGGCTTCAAAAACCTATTAATAGACCACTTAAAATAGACTGGTATAATGGAACCACTTATAACAGATTATAAAAGTACCTATGTTTGTCAAAACATATTTGAAAAATACGACTAAACAGCTATCTACCTAACCCAAACTTATAATTAAATCAACTTCCGAGAGTATATAGTTCCACGAGATTTAGTCAGAACCTTAGACTAAGTCTTGTATCTCAATCTCCAGCGCATCACATATCTCATAAGCTTTCTTGAGCGTAATGTTCTTCTCTCCTCGTTCTATATTCCCCATATAGCTTCGATCAATACCAGCCATCTCTGCCAATCTTTCTTGGGATATTCCTTTACTTTTACGCATCTCACGGACACGCTTCCCAAAGGCAATCATGCGATCATCTGTTGTCATCTCATTAACCACTGCTAAAGATAGCAATACTCACAGTGGTAAGCTACAATATACACGGGATATAGTCGGTATCAAGAGGTGAGCGTGAAAACTAAACTAGAGTATCAGTCAGATATAACAGAAATTAATAAGCTTATCTGTGAGATGTACTGGTTAAGAGAAGGTGATAAACGAAGTGGTTTCATATATACCTGTAAAGAGATAGGTCAAGAGTTTGATGTTAAGCATCAGGATATACCGAGTATCGTTAAAATAAATGCTCATCTTGTCGTGCTAGACTGCCAATGCATAGACTGCGGTACAACTAAGATTTGCTATACTCGTTCACAGCTAACTCGATTGGATCTTATTAGATGGCGGTGTGATGATTGTTGGGAGGCGCTTCAAAAAAGAATGGATCAAGAGTACTTAGAGCATCGTTTTAAACAGCACCGTTTAGCAGAAGAGAGAAGACAGACTGCTCTAAAGTACATCAATCAGTGCAGAAGCATTCAATTGAGCAGTATTCCTTCAGTCACTGAGCTTAACGATGTGGATAAGCTTCTACTCGCAGCGACTGTAGAGAGTATAGGAGCAGATGATTTAAGGAATACAGTCTCTCTGCGTGACAACTTATTATTACCTTTATCACCGTTCTCTAAATTAGATGAAGAGATACTACAGCATCTCTTTAAGCGAAATCTGCTCATACTAGCTCCTGAAAATAACTACGAATACGTAACCATCAACGAAGAACAAGAGTTAGAAATAGATTTCTATCAAGCGATTTTTGAATTTACCTATAGTATTGAGCATCTTACTAGGATTATGATAAACGCTAAATCTAACAAGAATACCAGTGCTCTAGTAGCGGATGATCAATTTAAGAGCTGGTGCGAACAGGTGCAGCTAGGAGAGTGTCTAAGCTACCTGATTACTAGGCCAAGACTGAATGATCTAGCTCCACCTATTGGCGACAAACTAGTTAGTATTTTCAGAGCATGTTTAGCTGAATGCTCTGTATCGACCATGCATTATATAATTTGGAAGTCTGTTGAAAATGCGGCTGCATACGTGCAAAAACCAAGTATTACTCGAAGACATGCTTCAAATTCTGTTTCTGGTAATATAGAAAGGGTTTTCGGTAAAATACATAGTGGTAGTTGGAATCGCAATAAATCTTTTCGCGATGCTAGCCACCCTCAGTCTGCAATGGCTAAAATATTTTTTGATTATGTATTTGGAGTAGATGATGGTGGTTTTCACTACACTATTGATGAGCTATTCAGACCATATAGGTCTCAGAGAGCTTTAGAGCAAGTCAGTTATGCAGCTCTAGGAAATGCTAGAAGCACTAATTATTCAGTCACAATAGCTCTTGATATCAAACAATCATGATTTACCGATGTCTAAATCATTAATACAATTAAATGAGCCAAATAAGGTATATCAGTAAAAGAAAGATTATTTAGATAGAACACTATATAACTTGCTGAGCAAATTTATTATTACTGATAGGAGCTAGTATGGAAGATTCTAAATTTGAAGCATCAATTACTGATGATCGTCCTATCCTCGTTAGCCAACAAGAAATAGAAGAACGACGCCGTATTATGGCTATTACTTCGGGTAGTTTCGCAGTAGACAACCTTCCTATTAACCCAGATACTCAGCATATTTTTAAGGATTTTGAAGAAGGTAAAATTGCAACTATTACAGAAGTAGAAGCGCTGCTGCACGCTCACTATACTAAGGTAGCGCTTGAAGATAATTAATCAACATCTCTTCTTTTACTAAAGCCTCAGTATAATACTTATTACTCGCTAACGGTTTTCTCATGCAGGTGGGTATAATTTCTAATCCTCCATGCGCTTGTGTCTGAGATAAGTCATATAGCCTTCATCCAATCTTTCTGCCACTTTACTAGCAAAAATGCTTTCATCCTCACCAATTTGTCTTTCAACATAGAAATTTTCACTATTAGAGAAAACCCGTGAATTATCATCTAGTCGATTACAGCTAAAATCGCTATCCGGTTTAAAGTCGGTTGCTATTAAGCGACTTTGATCTTCAATTGATCCATTGCCACTTACAACGTTACGGCTTAGGTCTAAAGCAGCATTCTCACTCATTATTAACTCAAGATAATGACAGCCTTCTACCTTGATTTTAGCCACAGTATCCTCAGTCAAACAAATTAAGTCACTTTCATTAATACTCTTTGAAGCAGACTTCATGTGCAGTTCAACGAAACATGAGCCTCTTGTTACAATGCTTGATAGTTTTTTAAGACTTATGAATATCGGGATATTTTCTGCTAATGACTCTTTCTTCGTAATATGGAGGCCAGTAATACCTCTTCCTTTACCCATACCACCCCAAAACATTTTTATATAATAGCTACTACATATCTCATAGAGCTCTTCTAGTGTACCTATAAATCTTGCATATTTCTCTTTTGGCTTAGATTCTACATGTACCTGTCCGTTAAACAGACTAATTGAATTGACGCCTGATAGGTCAATTAGGCTTAGTCGTTCCGTATTAAACCCACCGTTGATATCTGTTAGCCAGTAACAAGCGTAGTAAACCATACCGTTGACCACCTCTCGTATATACTCCTCTTTTAGCTGACCTTCATTTATATATACCTCAGAATCTTCAGGCGACATGTTCTCACTAACCAGTACTATTCGTTTGGCTGGCTCATCAAATTGTGTTTTTAATGCCCGCAATATATCGTCAGAGTAAGTATCAAAATAAGCTTTTAGAGCAGTCATATTTTTGTTGCTAAGCTCTCTTATACTGCTGAAAATCTGGGTTGCGGCTAGTAAATCACCGCCATCTTCATCAAGTTCAATCTGATTAACGAGGTTGTTCGTAAACATCATAGGCCAAACAAAATTTGCGTGTTTAGCCAAATTATCGAACCCGCCTACTAGCACGAAAGTGGCATCAACCAGCGGCTGACTCCAGCCTTTATTTACTAATAATATGGTGAGCTTTTCCTTATCATGGTGCATATCTCATTCCCTTTATAAGATATTTTGAGTGAGGTAGTTCTTATTACAAGCTTTGATATATTTGAGAAGTTAGAATATCTTGTGATTCCTTATACTGTTAATCGATATGGTGACATAGCTTTGTTGTAGTTTTAAAAGAATTTTCAGTATGATACTTTATTACTCGTAAGAACCCTAAGCTATTGTACTATCACTTTTCAGTATGATACTTTATTACTTGCTGACAGCAATGCACTTGGTAAATACACCATGCTTGCGGATAAGCACGACATGGTCATGAAGGCAAACCCTTACCAAGTTGACTCAGGAGTGGGACATGGAGGTATGAATCATGGCGGCATGAGTGGTCACATGAGCCACAGTCGTGGCGTGAGCGGCCTCGGCGATACTTTGGTAGGCGCCACTTATCGCTTGTACGATGAAGGCGCACACCAGGTACTAACTACTCTTGCCATCTCCGCTCCAACTGGTGACTTCAGTGAAACCGGTGCAGACGGCAAGCCGGTTCACTATGGCATGCAACTGGGCGCCGGGGTCTGGCAGGTGCTGCCAAGCATCACTTACAAGTACCAGCTTGAACCCATCACCGCAGGTGTTCAGCTCTCAACTCGTCAGCCGCTCGAGGACACCAATAACCTGGGCTACCATCAGGGGGATCAGCTTGCATCGACTGCGTGGCTCAGCTACCTGTGGAACCCGTCCATTAGCTTATCTGTGCGTCTGCAGTACAGCAAAACTGACACCATACAAGGTCACTATGAGGCGGCGCACAACCACAGCGCACCCGCAGACTTTCAGGGAAACTATGGCGGTGAACAAATCCTGGCAGGCGTAGGCTTTAACACCGTGATCCCAGCGACCGGCGGTGTGCGCCTCGGTTTTGAGTACCTAACGCCGATCAACGAGAGCCTAAACGGAGTGCAGCAACAAACCCGCGACGTGCTAAACGCCTCAATCAGTCGTGCTTTTTAAAACACCCTAAAAATGTCACCGATACAGACATTTTAGAGGCGATCTAAATCAACCACTTGACCAGCTCTCAGTTGCTCTTAAGCCGAAGTAGTCGAACCTTATGGCCGCGCTTCGCAGCCAAAGCAGTGATCCGATTGGTTAGACTGTCTGCTTGCCCAAGCTGGACGTCACGCCTTTAACACTTTCGCAATATTCGATTGGTGGCATTTTATTAAAACTGACCTTGCTCCCAGATAAAACTACCCTCAAGCTAGGGTTAAGATAACTGACGGCGTTGACCGCATGTCATACACCCCCAGCACCGATCAACCCATCGCCACCCTCAGCGAGCTTCGCACCGGCCTGGCACTTCCCTTCGCACGTGAGCAAGCCAGCGCCATCAACAAGATCAAGCAGGCCCAACCGCTTTGGGTGGGTGACTGCGGGATCGAGGGCGACGAGCAAGCCGACATGCGTCACCACGGCGGCCCCTTCAAGGCCGTCCACCAGCTGCCGCCTGCCAACTATGCGCTAATCGAAGCTCACTTTGGCATCCACGCTCCGATCGGCTCGCTGGGAGAGAACCTATCGACCACGCCTACGGTAGGCAACCTTCAGATGCTGGAGTCAACGGTGTGCATCGGTGATATCTATCAGATCGGTGATACTTGCCAGCTTGAAGTAGTGCAGCCGCGGCGACCCTGCTTTAAGATCAACGATCAACTGCGCACGCCGAAGATCGCAAGCTGGCTAAGCAAACAAGGCCGAACCGGTTGGTACTATCGTGTAGCCAAACAAGGTACGATCTGTGCGGGCGATCCGGTGTATCTGGTTTCCCGCCCCTACCCGTTTGCCGTGATCGAGCGCCTCTGGCAACTCACCAATCGCGACCACGCGGCTGAATCCGGCGAATTAGCAAAATGGCAACAAGTCACACCTCTTCACGAGAGCTGGCATACCGCGCTTGGCAAACTTAAGTAACTCGGCGCCCTGCCCGACGCGTTTAGGCTTGCTCAAGTGGGCTGGCTCAAATCATCAGCACCCTTAAGCCACCTCCAACCCGCCGCGCGAAGCTAACCCAGCACCATAAAAAAGCACCGCTCGCGCGGTGCTTTTAACTATCACTATCAAGCCTGCGTAAACTCAAATCACTGTGAGATCCACGCCGGTGGACATTTGACTAGCGCTTCATCTCAGCAAACCCCTGACGCACGATCGGCGCTAGCGGGACCGCGTGGGTATAGATGCCCCAGTGCTCCGCATCGAACTCACTCACGCGGTTGTTGCTAGCCAGCTGATCGAGATTGCGGTAGGTATAGGGTTTCACATAAGCGTCGCGGGTCAGCAAGATCGCATGCACCGGACAAACCGCTTTGAGTTTACGCGGCAGCGCCAGACGCTGGATCATATTGGCGCGGTAAAGCTTGATACCGTGTTGAGCGTCGCTTGCAAAACTGGGCTGATTGGGTTTTTTGGAGATCTTGGGAAAGTGCTTCTCCAGTCGCTGGATCAACAGCTCAGGGAGGACAGGCAAGTGAAAAACTGCGATGTACCAAGAGCTGAGCAGTTGGGTGATCGTCTGCTTGGGCGGGGTGTTGCTGTCGCGCCCGATCCTACCCACATGATCAAGGCAAGGCCCGGAGATACTGGTGAAGCCCAGCAGTTTTTGTGAAAAGCGCGCCTCACAAACCGGCTCCCATGACTGGATGCTGCCCCAGTCATGACCAATTAAGTAAAATGACTCGTTTGGGCAGATCACCTCAGAGGCCGCCCATAAGTCGTTTGCTAACTGCCCCAGCTGGTAACTTGAGATCGCAGCAGGCTTACCGGAGGCGCCTGCGCCGCGCGTGTCATACAAACCAATTGAGTAGTGCTCTTTGAGCTGCGCCACCAGCGGCAGCCACACACTGTGATCGTCTGGATAACCATGAACCATGATCAACCAAGGCTTGCCTGGGTTAATCAGCCGGTAGGTGGCGATCTGCGTGCCGTCGCTCGACACCGCGCTGCCGCGCTCAAACTCAGGCGCTGTCTGTTTGGCAACTTTTCTGGAATCTGCTGTTTCTACAGCCTGAGCGCTTGGTAAGTCGGTCATGTTTTCTCCCGCAGTTTATTCATAAACTGACGTCTAGATGGTCAGCGCTGGTACCGGCTCAGCAGAGCCAACCAGCGGTCAGCTCAGCCAACCAGTGGCATTGATATTAGTATACACCTGTTTACTAAAGCCGCAAAAGTCAGGTTCATAAAATCACCGTCAAAAAAAGGGTTTAATTCAGCCCTTATCCAATTTAGGTTTTGGCAATCTTCTTGAAGCGAGTCTTTTTACCGCCCGTATCACCCACGGTTTTTTGACGATAAGCCTCGTACTCTGACCAGTTGCCATCAAACCACTGCGGACCCTCGGCTTCAAAGGCCAAGATGTGCGTACAGATCCGGTCCAGGAACCAGCGATCATGCGAGACCACCATCACGGTTCCTGGGAACACTTGGATCGCGTCTTCTAGTGCACGCAAGGTTTCCACATCCAGATCGTTTGAGGGTTCATCGAGCAGAATCACATTTCCGCCTTGCTTCAGGGTTTTGGCTAGCTGCAAGCGGTTACGCTCACCGCCGGACAGCGATCCTACGCGCTTTTGCTGATCCTGACCCTTGAAGTTAAAGCGGCCGATATAAGAGCGGCTAGGGGTCTCGTACTCACCAACCTTGATCACGTCTAGGCCGTCAGAAACCTCTTCCCAGACGGTCTTATTGTCGTCCAGATCGTCGCGCAACTGGCCGACATAAGAGGTGGTCACTGACTCACCGATATCGACCGTGCCGGTGTCAGGTTTGTCCTCACCAGTGATCATCTTGAACAAGGTGGTTTTACCCGCACCGTTTGGACCAACGATGCCGACGATTGCCGCTGGCGGCACGGTAAAGGTGAGGCCCTCATACAGCAGACGGCCATCAAAGGATTTGGAGATTCCCTCAACTTCGATCACCTTGTTGCCCAGACGTGGCCCTGGCGGTATGTAGATCTCGGCGGTTTCGTTGCGCTGCTGGAACTCACGAGAGTTCAGCTCTTCAAAGCGCTCCATACGGGCTTTTGATTTGACCTGCTGACCCTTGGCGTTTTTGCGCACCCACTCAAGCTCTTTTTTCAGGGCCTTAGCAAAGGACTCTTCTTGCTTGTTCTGCTCATCGAGACGACGGTCTTTTTGCACCAACCAATCGGTGTAGTTGCCCTGATAGGGGTAACCGTGACCGCGATCCAGCTCCAAGATCCACTCAGCGACGTTATCTAGGAAGTACCGGTCGTGGGTAATCGCCACAATCGTACCGCTAAATTCTTTTAAGAAGCGCTCAAGCCAAGCGACAGACTCAGCGTCCAAGTGGTTGGTCGGTTCATCGAGCAGCAGCATATCGGGGCGTGAGAGCAGCAGGCGACACAGCGCAACGCGGCGCTTCTCACCACCTGAGAGCTTAGAGACGTCAGCGTCCCAAGCAGGCAAGTTCAGCGCATCAGCAGCTTGATCGAGTTGGTTATCGAGCGTGTGGGCGTCCCACGTCTGGATTATCGCCTCAAGTTTTTCTTGCTCTTTGGCGAGCGCATCGAAGTCGGCGTCTTCAGCCGCGTACTCTTCAAACACTTGATCCAGACGCGCCATGGCATCTAAAGCTTCGCGCACACCGTCCTCGACGTTTGAGCGCACGTCTTTGGTCAGATCCAGCTCAGGTTCCTGCTCTAGGTAACCAATCTTGATCCCTGGTTGCGCCCGAGCTTCGCCGGTGATCTCTGTGTCCTTGCCCGCCATGATCTTAAGCAGGGTCGACTTACCGGCGCCATTTAACCCCAGAACCCCAATCTTGGCCCCCGGGAAAAACGATAAATTGATGTTTTTTAGGATCTCACGTTTGGGCGGCACCATCTTTGAGACGTTGTTCATGGTGTAGATATACTGTGCCATAGGGCTCCTCGGCTGCAAAGCAACTTGCAAAAAGACAAAAGATCGTAGGGGCGTATTATGTCATAAAAGGGTCAGTGAACCCCAAAGCAACTAACGCGATGAGTCAACTATGAGCAAAATGTCACCAGATCAAATCCAGCAAGCACTCCAAAACCTCACCAATTGGCGCTATGAGCCCGCAAAAGGTGAATCAGCCGATCAGATCGTGTTTGAGCACTCTTTTAAAGACTTCAACGAAGCCTTTGGCGTGATGAGCCGAGTGGCGCTGTATGCCGAGCGCGCCGATCACCACCCCACCTTTACCAACACTTACGCTGATCTCAAGATCGCCCTGTCGACTCACGATGCAGGCGGAGTCACGAAGAAAGATGTGGATATGGCAAGTTTCATCGATGAGATCTGCACTTAAAACTCTCAAGCATCAAAAAACCGGCCACAGGGGCCGGTTTTTTTCGCTTCAAAAGCTTAGCGTACGATTTGCTCTGCGTTATCGACGCCGCGTGCTTCAAGCTCTTGCTGCTCATCTAACATCTCATCAATCAGCTGGGCCTTCACTGACTTATCACGGCCACGAACCACGCCAGACTTACCGGCTTTGGCGAAGCTATGCTCTAGCAGCTTGTGCATCTTATCAATCGCATGTTCTAAAGATTGATCCAGATTGCCCGCATAAGCATTGACCGCCAGCGGTTTCATACCTGCCACCCGAATCTCAAGCACGCAGTGGATGTCGTCATCCCCGCCCTTGTGGGCATTTTCATCTTTAAAGTGAACTTCAGCGTGCGTGATCTTGTCGCTTGAGCGTGAAAACTCATCCGTGATCCTTCCTTCGACGTGACTGATCAGACGCGCGCTACCTTCAATATGGTGACCATGACGAACTTGTATATCCATAGTTTTATTCCTTTTAACTGGAAACCCCAATCTAGCGCGGCTAGAGGATCAAAGTCTGTGTGGAATTGTTAGGATTTATCTACGTTTGAAATGTCGCCGCTTGACACGGCGAGCAGAGGCTTAAGCTCTGCGCACCAGCCGCACCCCAGACTCGATGTGCGGGGTGCCGGGAAACTGATCAAAAAGCGCCGCACTGACCACCTCATGTGTTGCACTTAACGTCTTTAGGTCACGAGCCAGCGTCTCAGGATTGCAGCTGACATAGATCAGGTGATCAAACTGAGCCAAAAGCTCAAGCGTATCGCCATCGATCCCGGCACGCGGCGGATCAACAAACACGAGGCCAAAGTCGTAATCACCAAAACTCACTTCAGCCTGCTTAAGCCGTCGAAACTCGCGGCTCCCCGCCAGCGCCTCGCCCACTTCCTCAGCGCTCAGACGAATCAGCTTCAGGTTATCAACATGGTTGTCTGCCGCGTTATGAGTCGCGGCAGCGGTTGAGGTTTTGCTGATCTCGGTGGCAAGAGCCGCTCGGCACTTAAGCGCCAGCGGCAAGGTAAAGTTACCGTTGCCGCAGTAAAGCTCCAGCAGGTCGCGGTTGTTAAGCTCCTCAATCTGATCCGCCTGATCCGCCGCCCAGCCCAGCATCTGCTCACACATCGCCGCGTTTGGTTGGCTAAATGCCCCCTCTGGCTGGCGGTAACTATACTTACGGCCCTGAACCTTAAAGACTTCAGTCACATAATCGCGCGACAGCACAACTTTTTGCTTGCGCGAGCGACCGATCACTGCACAGCCAAGCAAAGCTTCAAGCGGAAGCGCCGCTTCTATCCACGCATCATCTAGCGGCTTATGGTAGATCAGCGTGACCAGTAACTCACCCGACAAGGTGGATAAAAACTCAACTTGAAACAGCTTACGCTTGAGCGTATCGCCCTCGATTAGCTCAGCCAAGCGACTCATGGCTTGGTTGATCTGACGATGAGCGACGTCAAACTGGGTTAAGTAGCTGCGCTGTTTCACGCCCTGATCATCGGGCAGCATCATGGTGTAGTGCCACTGATCACCCTCGTGCCAAACACCAAACTCAGCGCGGTTGCGGTAGTGGGTGGGGCTTGATCGGTAGAGCTCAATTGAGGCGGTATAGAACTCAGACAGCTGCGCACTTAAGCGCTGATGCTTGGCCTCAAGCTGAGTTTCGTAAGATGATCCACTCTCATGGTTTGAGCTTAAGGCAGGTTCGGTGCTCATCTGGCAGTTATTTGCGGCTGCAGGCCGTGACGGTCTGGCTCTCAGGTTCTTCAAGTACAAATGACTTTTTATCCAAGGTCACGATACTAGAAGTGGCTGGTTGGCCAATTCTGGCCTCTAACTGCTCGCCGAGCTTAGCTGTCTTTTCAAAATCCGGATTGAGTATATTTTTGATATCTAGACGCTCAACCACGCTCGTAAGTTTGTCGCTTTCGATCTTATAGTTGCTTGCGCCCTGAAACTCATAACCGGCATAAGGGCGACCCTTTACCTTGATCACCATGCGACCCACGGTCAAACTTTTGCCGCCTGGCAAGTAGTTTTCACTTGAGGCGATCTCAAGTGCCGCCCCGCCCAGATCCTGAATCGTGCTGCATTTCCATACGCCCAATATCTGACTGGGCGCTGCTGCCCAGACTGGCGTTGAAAAACCCACCAACATCACTGTCGATATGGCTAAGTTGATCCCAAGAGCTCTCATGCACACCTCAAAATAAAAGCGTCAAAAAAGCGCAGCAAACGCTGCGCCATATCAAATCACTATAGACTCAGTAGAGCACACGCACCTTAAGTGTTTGCTCGACCGCGCGTAATTTTCCGACAGCCGCGTCTGAATCATCGTCATCGACGTCCATGACTAGGTAACCTAAGTCCCCGTCGGTCATGAGGCTTTGCGAAGTGATGTTGATCCCTGCATCGGCAAAAGACGAGTTGATCTGAGCGAGCACGCCGGGTACGTTTTTGTGGACATGCAAGATACGGTGAGCACCGTCTCTGAGCGGGATGCTGACTTCAGGAAAGTTAACCGAGGTCACGGTGTCGCCTGCGTCTGAGTAGCGCACCAGTTTCTCAGCCACTTCCAGCCCGATGTTGGCCTGAGCTTCCTGAGTCGATCCACCGATGTGCGGGGTCAAGATAACATTTTTCAAACCCACCAAAGGTGACTCAAGCGGTTCACCGTTTGATTTGGGCTCAACCGGGAACACATCGACCGCAGCGCCGCGCAGTTTACCGTTGGTGAGTACTTCGGCCAGCGCGTCGATCTCAACGCAGGTGCCGCGAGCGGCGTTGATGAACACTGAGCCGTCTTTCATGTGGGCAAACTGCTCTGCGCGCATCATGTTGCGGGTGCTAGGCACGTCAGGCACGTGCAAGCTCACCACGTCAGCGGTTTCAAGCAAGCCGGCTAAAGTAGAGACTTGGGTTGCGTTACCCAGCGGTAATTTGGTGATCACGTCATAGTAGATCACGCTCATACCCAGCGCTTCAGCGAGCACGGACAGCTGACTGCCGATTGATCCGTAACCCACGATACCGATGGTTTTACCGCGAACTTCGTTTGAGCGTGTGGCGGATTTGTTCCAATTAGCGTTTTTGATGCCGGTGTCCATCTCGGGGATGCGGCGCATCAGCATGATCGCTTGAGCCAGAACCAATTCAGCCACCGAGCGGGTGTTTGAATAGGGGGCATTGAAAACTGGGATACCCAGCTCTTTAGCCTTCTGCAGATCCACCTGATTGGTGCCGATACAAAAACAGCCAACCCCGATCAACTTCTCAGCATGCTCAAGCACTTCAGCAGTGAGCTGGGTGCGCGAGCGCAGACCCACAAAGTGAGCGTCTTTGATCTGCTCAATTAGCTCATCTTTATCAAGCGCGGTCTTGACATAGTCAATGTTGCTATAGCCTGCATCATTTAAGATCTTGACCGCGTTGGGGTGGACGCCCTCAAGCAGCAAAAACTTGATTTTGTCTTTGTTTAAAGAAAGTGTCTCGCTCATGGACCTGCCTCGCTTAAGTAGCTTATATAAAATGTCGACCTTGGCCAAAGTCCCCGGCGCGGCTTGTCATCTGCCACTTTGCCGGTTAGCCGCTCAATTGCCCAGAACTCAATTGGCAATACTCAATTGCCAAAAAAAACCGCAGACGCAAGAGACTGATCAGGACCTTTGATCGAATTTAAAGGCGATATGCTATCATATTCTACCCTTTGCAAATTTTTTTGCAGGCACAAAACCCGCAGCTTAACCTGCAGGTTTTGTGCCCCTTTTATTGATTGGTTTGAGTCCCTATGCCCGCACCCCTTCCCCAAGCGTTTTTAGATGCACTGTCTTTTTTAGATGACACTCAGCTCAAATCCGATAAGGATTCGCTTGAGCACTGGGGGCGCGACTGGACCAAACACTTTGAGCCAGACGCAAGCCTGATCGTGTTCCCGCGCTCAACCGAAGAAGTGGCTCGTCTGGTTAAAGCCGCTTTTGATTTTGGTGTGGCGCTCACCCCAAGCGGCGGCCGCACCGGTCTGTCTGCGGGAGCGGTGGCGGCTAACGGCGAGGTAGTGGTGAGCCTGGACAAGATGACTCGGGTGATCGAGTTTTTTGAGGCCGACCGCTTGGTGCACGTTGAGGCCGGTATGGTGACCGAGGCGCTGCAGAACTTTGCTCTAGATCAGGGGCTCTACTACCCAGTTGATTTTGCCTCGGCTGGCAGCTCGCAGATCGGTGGCAACATCGGTACCAACGCCGGCGGGATCAAAGTGATCCGCTACGGCATGACCCGTCAGTGGGTACTGGGCTTAACCGTCGTCACTGGCACCGGCGAGGTGCTGCACCTAAACCAAGGCATGATGAAAAATGCCACCGGTTATGACTTTCGCCACCTCATGTGCGGCGCTGAGGGAACTTTAGGCATCGTGACCGAGGCCATGATCAAGCTTGAGCGCGCGCCTAAAAACTTGACCGTGATGGTGCTGGGGTCTGAGGACTTTGGTTCGATCATGAAGATCTTATCCAGTTTTCAAAAGCGCGTTGATCTGACCGCTTTTGAGTACTTTGGCGATTTGGCGATGCAAAAAGTGATCGATGCCGGTCACACCCGTGCGCCATTTGAGTCACGTACGCCTTTTTATGCGCTGCTTGAGTTTGAAGCACCCTACAACGAGATCATGGATGAAGCCATGAACGTGTTTGAGGAGTGTTTGGAAGCCGGCTATGCGGTCGATGGGGTCATGAGTCAGTCCGAGTCTCAGGCGCAAAGTTTGTGGGCGCTGCGCGAGGGCATCAGCGAATCCATCGCGCCATTTACCCCCTACAAAAACGACATATCGGTGTTGATCGGACGGGTGCCGGACTTCATGAGCGAGATCGAGGCGATCGTCAGCCGCGAGTACCCTGAGTTTGAGATCTGCTGGTTTGGGCACATCGGCGATGGCAACTTGCACCTCAACATCTTAAAACCCGAGAACTTAACTAAAGATGAGTTTTTTGAACGCTGCAAACAGGTCAATGTCTGGGTGTTTGAGATCGTGAAAAAGTACGGCGGTTCAGTGTCGGCGGAGCACGGGGTCGGCATGACCAAAAAACCCTATCTGAACTACAGCCGATCTGAGGGCGAGATCGAGATCATGCGCGCGGTCAAACGCGCTTTTGACCCCAAGGGCATCATGAATCCGGGTAAGATCTTTGATCTGAAGGCTTAATTCAAAGCAGGCAAAATGTCAGCTATGGTTGGCATTTTGCAGACTGAAAAACCAGCTGATTAAGCCGTACAAACCCGGTTTTTGCCTTTAGATTTAGCGGCATAGAGCGCGGCATCTGCACGCGCAAGCCAGCAATCCAAACCCTCTTTCGGATTCAATTGCGCCACTCCAGCGCTGAGAGTCACTGAAGACTTAGGTAACAAATTGGCGCTACTGATGATGATCAACAGCTCTTCAGCTAACTGACTGGCTCTGTGCTCGCCCACCGAGGGCAGCAGGATCAAAAACTCCTCACCGCCGACCCTAAACTTCAAATCAGAACTGCGAAACTGACCTTTTAAGATCTCAGCGACTTTATTGAGCACCTGATCGCCCACGGGGTGGCCATAAAGATCGTTGATTTGCTTGAAGTCGTCTATATCGAGCACGATTAAACTCACTGAGGTACTCGAGTGAATCGAGTCTCTGATTGCGCCTTTGAGCTGCTGTCTTAAGGAGGCGCGGTTAAGCAGTCCCGTCATGGGATCGCAGATCGCCATGTGGTAAAGGTCGGTTTGTTTTTTCTGCGCCCCATAGCAGCAAGCCGTAAAGCAGATAATCAAGGTGGCGAGCGTCACGATTAACCTGAGTGCCACCGAAAAATCAAGCTCAAGCAGCATGGCGGGCGTGAGCACCAAAAAGATAATCAACGCAGCAGATAAGGCGCGCTTGAGATCAAAGAGTACAAAAAATGTCGCCACCGCTGGATAAGCCCACAGTGCTCCGATCACCTGCTGTTCAGCCATCGCAGACACGATGGTGATCAAAAAACCAGGTAGTAACCCATAATAAAGAAGCGTGACAGAGTGGCGACCCATCAGTAGCATCCGCAGAAAAACTGCACATAGGCTGATCAAGATGATGAGACCACCGGCAAAGGTCATATACTGACCACCGATGAAATCAAAAAAAACAAAAGGTATCGCGATAAAGATCGCCAAGATCGTCATACCCATGTACAGACGATACCCAGATATACTGGCGCCCTTATCTGGAGCGCGCTGCTTATAAGCTTCGCTTTGTTTCATGACGCCTTATCCCTGCGCGTTGTTATTTTTTTACAAACTCAATCCTTTGAGTTTTGCAGACTCTGTTGCCGTACGCAACCCAATTAAAAAACACACAAAAAAACTAAGATTTTACCCACTCACCCGATTTTTTCTCAAAGACATTTTTCACCGCTGACCAAGCCACAGCAAAGCTGACCTCTTCTCGAGTATCACTGCCCTCTCGATCTTCAGGGTTTTTATACTGCTCCCAAGCACTGTTGTAGGCGGCTCGAAAGATCTCTTGTCCGTGCTCAGGCAGAGCCTCGCGGACTTCCAAGGGCAAATCAGACAACGTCGAGTATGGCATAACTACTCCCGGTAAAAAGTTTAAGACGCAGGATCAAACTCGATCAGGAACTCAGCCTCCCCCAGCGTCACGCGATCACCGCCGCGGATTTTTTTGCGGCGCTGCAACTCAACTGCGCCGTTTACTTTCACCTCGCCTTGGTCAATCAGCATCTTGGCTTCGCCGCCACTGCTGGCAAGGCCCTCAAACTTTAAAATCCTATAGAGCTCGACCGGCTCGCGGTTGATCTGGATCGTATTCATACTGCCCCTTAAAAGTTGATTGTGCTACCTGCTCAAACCAGTGGTTACTGGCGAGTCAGGCGTATGGGCCCTGGCAACAAATCGTCACTCGTGGCTCTTGCTGGATTGATATCGATGCCGCCCCGACGAGTAAAGAGCGCGCGCACCATGAGCGCGTCGGGTTTTAGGCGGCTAAGCAGATCGGTGAAGATCTGCTCCACGCAACTCTCATGAAACCCCGAGTGGCTGCGATAAGAAACCAAGTAGCTTAGTAACGCTGCGTGATCGATGGCGCGCCCTCGGTACACCAGCTGTACGGTTGCCCAGTCCGGCTGCGCGGTGACTGGGCAATGCGAGCGAAACAAGTGGGTGTGAAGCTGCTCGAACACCCGAGACTCACCCGCAAACTTAAGCAGAGCTGGATCAACATCTTGATCAGATAACGTAACCGGCAGATGATCCAGACAGTGCGCTGGATCAAGCAGTGAAGGCATGAGGGAGTCAACACTGAGCAGCTCAAACTTAACCCGCGCCTTGATGACGCGGTAAAGATCGTCTTGTACTTGCTTGATCAGCGCGTCTTCAGACTCAAACACACTAAAGTTTAAGCTGCCCATATACAACTTAAGCGACTTGGACTCACAGATGTTTGGGGAGCTTGAAGGGACACTCAATCGGGCGGTGCAGGACACTGGTTTACCCGTAGGCTCAAGGTAGGACACCTCAAACAGGTGCCAGACATCGACCCCGCGAGTCAGGTTAATCCCAGCAGCTAAGCTCGCTCGACCAGCTGCCCTTGGGATCGCCTCCAGCACCTTCCAGTCATAGGTTTTGGCGTAGTCTGTGGTTTGACCTAAAGCGTCCAGCGTCACCATTTTCCCCAATCAAAACTCAAGTTTAACGTAAAATTAGGATCAGCCGCCGAAACCGACGCCGCGCTTGAGCAGTTGATAACAAAACCCGTAAAGCACCACGCAGAACACTGCGATGGCGATCAGGGCGCCGGTGACACTCACGTCACTCTGCCCAAGGATACCGTAGCGGAACGAGTTGACCATGTAGACGATTGGGTTCAACAGCGACACTTTTTGCCAAAACTCGGGCAACAGACTCAGCGAGTAAAACACCCCGCCAAGGTAGGTCAGTGGCGTGAGCACAAAGGTCGGTATGATCGATATATCATCGAAGGAGCGCGCAAACACCGCGTTGACGAACCCGCCAAGGCTAAACAAGATCGAGGTTAACACCACTGTCACGATGGTGATCCCGTAGTGCTGGATGGACAGCTCGGTAAAAAACAGCGCAACGATAGTCACGATCAAACCGATGGTTAATCCACGAAACACCCCGCCGCCGATATAACCCAAAAGTATGGTGTGCTTGGGCACCGGGGATGTCATGAGCTCCTCGATCGAGCGCTGGAACTTCACACTAAAAAAACTAGAAACCACGTTTGAGTAGGAGTTGGTGATCACCGACATCATGATCAAGCCGGGCACGATGAACTGCATGTAGCTAAACCCGTCCATCTCGCCGATGCGCGATCCGATCATCTTGCCGAAGATCACAAAGTACAGCGTCATGGTGATCGCTGGCGGCAACAAGGTTTGTGGCCAGATCCTGAGGATGCGGCGCACCTCTTTGATGAGCAAAGTGTAAAATGCCACCCATATTTCAGCATAGCTCATGAGCGCACCTCTGCTGTTGCGTTAGATGATTGTTTAGCCTGAGATTCAGGCTCATCGGAGCCTTCACCGTGCGGCTCAACCAAGCGCATAAACAACTCCTCTAACCGGTTTGACTTGTTTCGAAGGCTCAAAACCTCTATCCCCTGATCGGTCAGCTCGGTAAAGATCGAGTTGATGCTGGTAGATTTATCGCAGGTCACCTCAAGCGTCCGTGAGTCGGTCAGCTTGGTTTCAGCGACGCCAAGTTTAGGAGCTTGCGTGAGCGGCTGCGTCAAATCCATGATAAAAGACTCAACCGACAAGGTGTTGAGTAGCTCCTTCATGGTGGTGTTTTGAATCAGCTTTCCCTTCTCAAGGATCGCAATATCTCGGCAGAGGGTTTCCGCCTCCTCCAAGTAGTGCGTGGTCAGGATGATGGTTGTTCCCTCCTCCTTATTGATCTTCTCAACAAACTCCCACATGCTGCGGCGAATCTCGATATCCACCCCCGCTGTCGGCTCATCAAGTATCAACAAAGGCGGCTCATGCATCATGGCGCGAGCGATCATCAGGCGGCGCTTCATGCCGCCAGACAAAGAGCGGCTCACCGTGTCGCGCTTCTCCCAGAGTCCCAGCTGCTTTAAAAACCGCTCAGCGAGTACCTCTGCGCGCTTTGCTGGGATACCGTAGTAACCCGCTTGAGTCACCAAGATATCAAAAACCTTTTCAAACTGATTGAAGTTGAACTCTTGGGGCACGATACCGATCTGGCGCTTGGCTTTTGAAGGCTCCGCTTCAAGATCGATCCCCATGATCTTGACCGAGCCTTCGGTTGGCTTGAGCAGGGAGCTGACGATATTGATGAGGGTAGATTTACCGGCGCCATTTGGCCCCAAAAGTGCAAAAAAACCGCCACGTGCGACGGTAAAGCTAACGTCGTCTAGGGCTTTTAAGCCGGTGGGATAAACCTTGCTTAAGTGGGTGATGGTTAGCGCTGGAGCATCTGGATGCTCATTGGTTGAATTTGCTGAAGTCTGATTCATACTAAATTCTTATAAAAACTTGAAGCGGTACTATATAGCGCCGTCAGTGCATAAGCGTTGTGACTTTGGTAAATGCACGCCATGCAGGCGAAGTGCCACGAGCCAGGTTAAGTCAACTGCTTGGATATAAAAAACCCGGCTGTCGCCGGGTTTTAATCAAATACGTCAAATAAGCGTCAAGCTCAACGAACCGCGGCAACCATGTAGTCGACGGCATTTTTGACTTCTTGATCAGGGATCTCCGCACCGCCTTTAGCTGGCATCGCGTTAAAGCCGTTGATAGCGTGCGTGTAAAGCGTCGCCGTCCCCTTGCCCAGACGTGCAGACCACTGCGCTTTGTCGCCGTATTTGGGTGCGCCGATCAGGCCAGCTGCGTGACAGTTGGCGCAGACGCCCTCATAGATCACGTTGCCCGCACGGATCTCACCTTCAACCGCTGGTGCCAGACCTTTAGAGACCTTAACAGCACACTCGTAGCCCTCGATGCACACGGTGCCAAAGGGGTTAATCCGGCCAACCAAGTTGGCGTTGCGATCAATCATCGCTTGGATATGCGCCGGATAAATACCGACTTGCTCAGCCTTTCCTGGCGCTGTGCTGGGTGCAGCGACCACAATCACGCTCAGCAGAGCCCCTGTCAGCAGCGCTAACGCTTTTTTCATAAAAACGCTCATCAAATCAAAGTTTGCACATATTATATGCAAATCCACCCGCTACTGCATCGGTTTTGGGTAACAACTGACTCATGAGTTAGTTTCAACAACCCGCCAGATCTTTAAACAAAATGTCGCCGCTAGATCGGTTTTCGCCGCACATGGACTGGCAATTAACTCAAAAACTGCCTAATATGCTGCGCACGCGCCTGTAGCTCAGATGGATAGAGTGTTGGCCTCCGAAGCCAAAGGTCGTGGGTTCGACTCCCGCCAGGCGCACCAACTTCGATTTAAAAAAAACCGCCCTTGAGGCGGTTTTTTGTTGAGTCAGAATCTGATCCAGATTTAGGCGGTCAAGTTGTTGCAGCGCAGATCCGCCTCACGTATGGACCTTGATAGTGGACATTTAACAACTGCTTTCAGCTATGGTCTGAGCACTCGCCTCGGTTTAACCCCGCCCACACTATCGCTGATTTGCTGCTGCAAATAGGCTCGAAATTACAGCGAATCCATCAAAAAGGTATGTTGACTCCACTTAGGCTCATCAACCGCACGCGTCAAAACTGCAGCGACATCGCCGCGCGCAGCCGTCCCGCTCGGATCAACCTCATCGCCTAGGCGTATGTTGCCATCGCCCTCTTCATCGGTCAGGCTGACGGGACGCACGATCACATAATTCAAACCTGAGGCTTTAAGGTGCTCATCTGCTTCATGCTTAGCTTGAAGATAGTGAGCCAGCTCGCTGTCTGGATCAGGGTCGCCTGCACCCACACTACTCAGCATCACGAAGCGCGATACATCGGCTTTAGCCGCCAGATCGATCAATCGTTTAGCGCCATCGCGATCAACCTTATCCGTCATATCAGAACCGGTCGATCCACCAGAGCCTGCGGCAAAGATCACCACATCTGCGCCCTCGCAAACTCCGCTTTGAAGATCAGTGAGATCACCGTGACGAATTTCAACCTCACTACCCAACTCAGAGGTATCTGAGGATTCACGCACCAAGGCGATCGGGTTATGACCTGCGGCTGTTAATTTCTTAACCAGACGCAGTCCGGTGTTTCCGGTAGCGCCAGCAACTAGAACTTTCATGGATGACTCCTTATGTTGTTTATTTGGCTAATTAGCCCGCAAGAGGCGGGCGGCAAGGTTCAAGATCACAGCCTTAAGCATGCGGCCAAAAAGACCGCAATCAGACAAAAATACCTGCCAAGACTTGTCGATACTCTCTTAAAGCAGTTCGAGCAGTTTGCTCGCGGCAGCTTCAGACGACGCGGGATTTTGACCGGTCACCAATTTTCCATCGACTACCACAAAAGAGGCCCAATCATCACCTTTGGCGTAGTCGCCGCCGTTCGCGATCAGCATATCCTCAACTAAAAAGGGCACAACGTCGGTCAGGCCTACGCCTTCTTCCTCAGTGTTGGTGAATCCAGTGACGCGCTTGTCGGTAACAAGCTTGTTACCCTCTTTGTCTTTGGGGTGCTTAAACACGGCGGGCGCATGGCACACTGCACCGATTGGGCGATCAGTCGCTGCAAAAGTCTCGAGCAGCGCTATGCTGTCAGCATCTTCCGCCAAATCCCAAAGTGGTCCGTGTCCACCAGGATAGAAGATCGCGTCAAAATCATCAGCTTTTATGGTCGACAAAACAGAGGTGTTGGCCAGCAGTTTTTGAGTCTCCTCATCTGCTTTAAAGCGCTTCGTGGACTCAGTCTGAGCATCTTCAGCATCACTTGAAGGATCGAGCGGGGGCTGGCCGCCTTTTGGCGAGGCCAGTGTGATCTTTGCACCTGCGTCAGCAAACACATAGTAGGGCGCGGCGAATTCTTCAAGCCAAAAACCCGTCTTTTTGCCCGTGTCACCGAGCTTGTCGTGTGAGGTTAACACCATCAATATTTTCATCTGTTTTCTCCTAAATTAAATTAATTAGTTGTCCAAACGCACCACACGCTTGCCAAACGCTTCTCCATTGAGCAGGCCGATAAATGCCTCTGGGGCTTGCTCTAAACCCTCGATCACTTCTTCACGATATTTGACTTTATCCTCGGTAACCCACTGACTCATCTGGTCTCTGAATTCTGGATAGTGGTGACCAAAGTCATCGAACACGATGAACCCGCGCATGGTCATGCGCTTGCGCAGGATTTGCCCCATCAGATAATTCATGCGGTCGGGACCCTCAGGCAGCGAGGTTGCGTTGTACTGTGAGATCAACCCGCAAACAGGGATGCGCGCACCCGTGTTGAGTAACGGCAGTACCGCGTCAAACACTGCGCCGCCGACATTTTCATAGTAAACATCGACCCCCTTTGAGGCTGCCGCCTTGAGCGCTTCAGCGAAACCGTCTGCTTTGTAGTCGATACAATCATCGAACCCCAAGTGCTGGGTCACATGCTCGCACTTCTTATCCCCTCCTGCGATACCGATCACTCGGCACCCCAAGATCTTGCCAATCTGCCCAACCGTTGCCCCAACTGGCCCACTCGCTCCGGCAACCACTAGGGTTTCTCCAGCCTTTGGCTGACCGATCTTTGTCAGCCCCGCCCAAGCGGTCAGCCCTGGCATACCAAGCACCCCCAGCGCCCATGAGGGGTTCTCGGGTGACTTACCCAAATTAATCACCCCCGCTCCATCCGAGAGCGCATAGTCCTGCCAACCGCCTGAAGCGACAACCCAGTCGCCCTCCTCAAACTCGCTCAGGTTCGAGGCAATCACCTCGGCAACCGTACCCCCAACCATCACCTCACCAATCGCAACCGGTTCAGCATAGGAGGGCGCATCACTCATGCGGCCGCGCATATAGGGATCGAGGGATAAGTACTTGTTTTTAAGTAGCATCTCACCCTCGCCGGCTTTGGGCACATCGGTGGTTTCAAGACGCAAAGTATCCGAATCTGGTTCACCAACAGGGCGCTGTGCAAGAACAAATTGGCGATTGGTTTTTGAGTGGTGTGTCATGCAGTTCTCTTGTTAAACGCTAAGCGATAGTCAAATGTCACTATGGCCCTGCATCACGTTTAAATACAGACCGACTCTGTATGGGGAACATAACTGTGTGGCCGCTTAAGGTTGCAGCCGAAGATAACCCCAATACTTAAGCTTCAATCGACTGATTGAGATTGGGATACAGAGATTCAAATCCTCAAAGTTTTGAGTTTGATGAGCAACCGGTTTAAAAGCCAGTTAACTACAAATCCGGTAGTTGCCCAGATCTAAGTGAAAGTGGTCGCGGTGCAAGGCGTTGTATTCGGGTCCCAGCACTCCGCCAAACAGGTTGCATGAGCCTTGCTGGACGGCATTTAAAAATTTAGCTTCGCTCGTGTCCTCGCCCCAATCACCCAACAAAGAAACCGAGCCTTGATCAAATTCAAAACTGCTGATATCGATGGCGTTGGCACTGGCGTGCTCACTGATCCGCTGTGACCCGCGAACGCTTCGGCAAGCAAAGATCCCGCTGTGATTGATCCGGGTGGGCTCCTCTCCTAGGTACTCAAGCGCCGCTGGCGCCACCACGTGTTTCTCCCAAAGCGCAACCGAAAGCATGAGGGCGCACTGTCCTTTGACAGGCGCCGAATACGGGTAACGTGATTGGTTAAGTTGAACTTGAGAGTCAAGCGCGCAAGTTCCCGCTGTGCGGTCTGGTAAGGACTCATAACTGACGCCAAGCTCATAAAGCTTGCGCTCACACGCAAGCAAATCATCGCTTAAGCGCCGGATCTTGGTCACCGTAAAACGATCCGGCTCAGCGCTGACGTCCAGCGGCTGCCATGGCATACGCTGGTAAAACTCAGCGGTGAAGAGCTCCTGATAAACCCAGATCAAGCCCACCAGGACTAGCAGCGCCACGCCCTTCACAAGCTTGACTCAAGGGTTTGCGCGCTCAAGCACTGCTGTCCTACTCCCAACACAAACCGCCTATCAATACACCAATTAAGCTATCAGCCTAACTAGACGGGCTCCGAGCTTATAGAGCCTTACCGTGACAGTTCTTATACTTTTTGCCCGACCCGCAGGGACAAGGAGCGTTACGCGACACTTTTTGGTTGGCATAAGGATTAGAGGCAGTTTTAGCGCCCAGTCTTAAGCCCTCAGCAGCGTGCGCCTGTGCGTTACGGGCAGCAAGCTCTGGATCGTTGCGAGTTTGGCCACCCAAGCCGTCTGACTCTTCATGGATGTAGTCCAGATCGCTCGGCGCGAGTGTTTGCGCTTGGCGCTGAGCCTCAAGTGCTGCCAACTCCTCTTGAGTTGGTATATGAACTTGGGAGAGATCCTGAGCTACCTCAGATTGAGTGGCGGCGATCATCAGCTTGAACAGATCAAACGACTCGCGTTTGTACTCTTGCTCTGGCTGCTTCTGCGCATAACCACGTAAGTGGATGCCGCGACGCAAGTGATCCATCTGCGCTAAGTGTTCTTTCCAGTGCTTATCCAAGGATCTGAGCATGAAGTGGCGCTCTAAAACATGAGCGGTCTGATCCCCCATCTTGGCTCGGCGCTCGTTAAAGCGCTCAGTAGCAGCCGCATAAATCTTAGCGCGCAAGCCCTGCTCATCTAAGCGGCGATCCTCTTTAAGCCAGCGCCTGAGCGGCAGTTTGAGGTGGAACTCGTTGTCCAGCTCATCCTCCAGTCCTTTGACATCCCACTGATCTTCGACTGACTCGTAGGGGACGTACTGGGAGATCAAACCAGCGATCACCTGCTCATACATCTGCTCTATCCCAGAGGACAGATCATCGGATTTGAGCACCTGATCACGCTGACGGTAGATCACTTTGCGCTGCTCGTTAGCGACGTCATCGTATTTGAGTAGGTTTTTACGCGCATCAAAGTCACGCGCTTCCACTTTACGCTGGGCATTTTCGATCGAGCGGCTGACCATACGCGCCTCGATTGCCTCATCTTCTTTGAGACCCATGCTGCGCATGGCACCGGCGACGCGGTCACCAGCAAAGATCCGCATCAGATCATCCTCTAAAGATAAGAAAAACCGCGACATACCCGGATCGCCCTGACGACCGGCACGTCCGCGCAACTGGTTATCGATGCGGCGCGACTCGTGACGCTCAGAACCGATGATGTGCAAACCACCCGCCGCTTTAACCGCTTCGTTGTCCAGTTTCCACTGCGCTTTTAACTGCTCAATCGTACGTGCATCAGGAGGATTGCCTGCCTCAGTGAGCACATCGGCTTTTTCCTGCCAGTTCCCGCCCAGTATGATGTCGGTTCCGCGCCCCGCCATGTTGGTGGCGATGGTGACCCGGCCTGGCGAGCCTGCCTGCGCGATGATCTCCGCTTCGCGCTCATGCTGTTTGGCGTTGAGCACGTTGTGAGGGATCTTCTCCGCTGTCAGCATCGCTGACAAATCCTCTGACGCCTCAATCGTCGCCGTACCAACCAAAACCGGCGCGCCTTTTTCCTGGATCTCTTTGATCACCTTGATGATGCCCAGATACTTTCCAGCCTTGGTCAAAAAGATCTGATCATCTAGGTCTTGACGCACCATCGGCTTATGAGTTGGGATCACCACCACGTCGAGTCCGTAAGTCTGTTTGAACTCACTGGCTTCGGTGTCGGCGGTACCAGTCATGCCCGAGAGTTTGTCGTAGAGTCTGAAGTAGTTCTGAAATGTCGTCGTTGCCAGCGTCTGGTTTTCGTTTTTGATGTCCAGACCTTCTTTAGCTTCGACCGCTTGATGCAAACCCTCGCTCCAACGCCTGCCTGGCATGGTGCGACCGGTGTTTTCATCGACGATCACCACTTCACCGTCGTTGACGATGTACTGGACATTTTTCACGAACAAGTGATGCCCGCGGATCGCCGCCTGCACGTGGTGCAAGAGGTTCAAGCGGCTTGGCGAGTACAGTGACTCACTCTCGCCCAATTCACCCAACTTCTGCAGCTCCGCTTCAATCAGCTCATAACCCGCTTCGTTGATCTCGATCTGGCGGTTTTTTTCATCAACCCAAAAGTGACCGTCGGTGTTTTCTTTAGCGCCCTCTTCGGTTTTGGCACGCTCAAGTTTAGGGATGATCTGATTGATCACCGCATAAAGACGCGAGGAGTCCTCAGAAGCACCCGAGATGATCAGCGGCGTGCGCGCCTCATCGATCAAGATCGAATCAATCTCATCGACGATCGCGAAAGACAGGCCGCGTTGCTTTTTCTCTTCAAAAGCAAACACCATGTTGTCGCGCAGATAGTCAAAACCAAACTCGTTGTTGGTTCCGTAGGTGATATCACAGCGATAGGCGTGCGCTTTTTCATCGCCCGGCTGCATGGAGTAGATCACCCCGACCGACAAACCCAAAAACTCAAACAGCGGACGGTTCAGCTCAGCATCGCGGCCGGCTAAGTAATCGTTGACCGTGACCACGTGAACCGACTTGCCGCCGAGGGCATTTAGGTAACACGCTAAAGTGGACATAAGGGTTTTACCCTCACCGGTGCGCATCTCGGCGATCTTGCCTTCATGCAGGGTGACCCCGCCGATCAGCTGCACATCGAAGTGGCGCATGCCCAGTGTTCGAACCGAGGCTTCGCGGCAGACCGCAAACGCCTCGGTTAGCACATCGTCCAGAGACTTGCCGGAGGAGACAGCTGCCCTAAGCTCGGCTGTCTTAGCCTTGATGTCCTCGTCGGAGAGTTTTTGTAGTTCAGGCTCAAGCGCGTTGATCTTATCAACCATGCGGCGCATGCGTTTGAGCTCGCGCTCGTTTTTGGTTCCAAACATCTGGCCAACAAAGCTACCAATCATAAATATCCGTCGGTTTTAAAGGGCTAAGCCGGTAAGACTGCCCGAAAATAAAAGGAGTTATCTTAGCGGATTTGGGGGTTAAAAAGTAAAATTCAACCCCATCCTTGCTTGATCTCACCACCGTTGACATTTTGCTAAAGCGGATTGGCCTCAAGCTTGCCCAAAAACACAATTGCGCTTACTATACGCCCACTTGTTTTATCTGCTGATAGCTGCCCATAAGGAGCCGCCATGACCTTTGTTGTCACCGAAAATTGCATCAAATGCAAACACACCGACTGCGTTGAAGTGTGCCCGGTCGACTGCTTTTACGAAGGCCCAAACTTCCTAGTGATCGATCCCGATGAGTGCATCGACTGCGCGCTTTGTGAGCCTGAGTGTCCGGTCAACGCGATCTTTAGCGAGGACGAAGTGCCAAAAGGTCAGGAAGTGTTCCTTGAGATCAACGCGGAGCTTGCGGCTAAGTGGCCCAACATCACCCTCATGAAGCCTGCTCCAAGCGACGCTGAAGAGTGGGACGGTAAGCCGAACAAGCTTGAGCTACTTGACCGCAGCATGCCCGAATAAGGTCTTTCAGCAATAAAAAGCCCCGAGATCGGGGCTTTTTTGTTGGTTTCAATTTAGGTTTATGGGGCGCTCAAAACTAAATTAGGCAAAATGCCCACCAATCCGGCCAATCAACCGTAACGCACACCGTCTTTTTCAATCCAGCCGTGCTGATGACGAGCAGCAGGGTCGTGGTGGGTCCAGTGCATGACTCCGCCTTTAGGGGTCCAAACATACTCCCCATAAAAACTCACCTGATCGCCTTTTTTCAAGTTGGCAACTCGGGGCGCCAGATCAATGTTGTGCGCTACGAGCAAAGTTTGACCACTGCCGAGTCTCACCAAAAACTTCTGATGCTGTCTCTTATACACATCTGACGCTGCCGACGAAGAGGATAG
>OJBY01000081.1_pt1 | contig 60946 bp, 55 predicted proteins | sample 1591731 | NCBI WGS metagenome assembly OJBY01 (sample SAMN05416837, study PRJEB24817) | seawater metagenome | isolation source: Sea water | place: Canada:Atlantic | collected 2013-07
GAGATCATGCCTAGTCTCGTGGGCTCGGAGATGTGTATAAGAGACAGGATTAATATGGGGACTAAGCACTTAAGATTCAAGGAACTTTATTGGATAGCAAGGGTAAGCTTATGTGCTAATTTTGGAGGGCTGATTGGCTCAAATCTGCCGCTTAAGTCAAATGTCTACGCTTGCAAGATCGCCACTAGGTTATGGCCTAGCGAGCGAGGTGAGTCAAAAAGAATTAAAAAACCAACAAAGATAAGATAGCTGCCGTTAAGGCCAACATAATCAAGACAACCCAAAGGTTGGGACGTAGCAGTGCCAACTTCATACGCGCAGATGCCATCTGTTCGGGATAATCCTGAGGGTCAACAATCTGTATTTGTGGGTTGGTGGCAATCGACTCAGCACTGCTTTCAACAAAGACTTGAACCAGTTCAGCTGCCTGTGATTCAGACAGGTTGTATAAGTCATCGTGCATGGGGTCTACCCCCAAAAACTGCTTAATTTTAGAATCCAAACTCACGTACTTTAAGCCCCAATCAGGGGCACGCTGCTCCTCGATCGGCTGATCAAACATGAGCTTGAATCCAACGTGGCGCGGATCAACCTGAATCGTGTTGACCAATCGATCAATATTTTGTCTCGGGCCTTCCAAATACTGGAAAAATGATCCCTTATAATAGTAAAGAACACCGCCGATTCCTTGGCTCATGTTGCGCTGAGTGGCCTCTGCGCGGATCTGCTCAATCGACTCAGCCAGCTCTTGATACTGCTGGCGATAGTCAAAAGCAGCATGACTAACATAAGCGATGGCACGGATGTCTTTATTCATCAAACACTCTCTATCTTAAGAAAATTACACACAGTGTTAAATTAAATCAATAAGTAAAATTCGATTGATTTAATCAAACAGTCTAACAGCATAACCCCTGCTCAAGTAAAATTTTGTTGATTCAGTGCCCAGCTCAGCGCCGATTAAGTTAGGCTAAACATGAAGAGATCTACCTGATATCAATTACCTCAAGCGACACCGATCTATGACGCAAGCACGCACTGAAAACACCGAGACATTGAACCCCACGAAGCCAGTCAAATCAGCTAGGCCTGCACCTGTTATTGCCGGTGAGAAGTTGCGCGGTTTAGAAAAAGTGTCTCGCATACCGGTCAAAGTGATCCCAACCACTGAGCGCGTGCAGAAGCCAGACTGGATACGGGTGAAGATCGCTAAACCCGCTGAAGTGGCTCGCATCAAGGGGTTGCTACGCGATCAAAAACTCTCGACCGTTTGCGAAGAGGCGGCCTGCCCCAACTTGCCAGAGTGTTTCGGCGGCGGAACCGCAACCTTTATGATCATGGGCGAGATCTGCACGCGACGTTGTCCGTTTTGTGATGTCGCCCATGGCAGACCACTCGCCTTAGATGCTGAGGAACCGCTTCATCTGGCCGAGACGGTACAAAAATTGGGACTAAAATATGCGGTCATCACCTCTGTCGACCGCGATGATTTGCTCGACGGCGGAGCCGATCACTTTGCCCAGTGCATCAATCAAATACGCACACATTCTCCTGAAACCCTGATTGAAGTGTTGGTTCCCGACTTTAGGGGGCGGCTGAAACCGGCGCTTGAGATCTTTGAGCAGACACCAGCCGATGTGTTTAACCACAACATAGAAACCGTGCCCAGACTGTATAAAGCCATGAGACCAGGTTCGGACTACCAGCACTCACTGGATCTGCTTCAAAAGTACAAAGCACTTCGGCCCGACATCACCACCAAGTGTGGATTCATGGTTGGCTTAGGGGAAACCGAAGAGGAAGTTTATGAGCTGCTCAGCGATCTTCGTAAGCATGATGTAGAGCTGATCACCATCGGTCAGTACCTGCAGCCAAGCTTAAACCACGCTGCGGTTGAGCGGTTTGTGCACCCAGACGAGTTCGCCCGTTACACCGAATTTGGTCAGAAAATCGGCTTTAAAAACATCTGGGCTGCACCCATGGTCAGATCCAGCTACTTTGCTGATCGTCAATACCGAGGCGAGCCTTGTCCAGCTGTCAGACGCCGTGAAACCGCAGCGAGCTCATGAGCCAACCCTACGCTCTACACCCCTTGGTTAATCGGCCATGGCGCCGTTGCGCGGCCAATTTTGTTAGCAGTGACCCTGTGTTTAGCTCCTTAGGGTCAATTTAGAGTGAGCACAAATCGGACACAGAACCGTCCATGCTAATCAAGCCGTGGTCGCTTAAAGTAAAATTGAGCTATGCTGGAAGTCATTTGATACAGGTTACGTCTTTTGATTAAACTCTTAACGTCACTTACGTGCACCAGCTTACTGCTGTCAGGTTGCCTAACTCACCGGGCCAGCGCCTATCCCAGTAGCGACTTTTATGAGCAAAGTTTTGCAGACATAGGAGATGCCTCCTACTACTCAGACCGCTTGCACGGCCGGAGCACCGCTAGCGGTGAACCTTATGACAAAGGCCAGTTGACCGGCGCCCACAAAACTCTAAAGTTTGGCACATGGGTTGAAGTCACCAATTTGCAAAATGACCAATCTGTCAGAATCAAGATCAATGATCGTGGCCCGTTCACTCCGGGCCGCATCGTTGATTTATCAAGAGCTGCCGCAGAGAGGATTGATCTGATTCGCCCTGGGCACGCACCGGTTAAAGTCACCATCATCGATCCGCAAAATTAAATGAAGCTCATCCGCAAAAGAAAACTCAGCGATCACCAGAACCGACGGATCAAAACCCAACAACAAAGTAACATCGAACTCAGCAGCCAATCTTTGGCCAGAGGGTTGGTGGTTACGCACTATGGTCGCCAGTTTGAAGTCAAACTGACTGAGCTACCAGAAGTCGCGATGATCCAACCCGACCCCATCGCTGGGGAGCCCGAATCCTTTTGGCTTGAACCTGCAATCGGTGAAATCTGGCGCTGTCATGCACGCACCAATCTTGAGCCAGTCGCCACTGGAGATGAGATACGCTTAAGTCTTGATCCCAACACCGGACAAGGCACGATTGAGGCGATACTGCCCAGACGCAGTGCGGTCATGCGCCCCGATCGCTACCACAACCTAAAGCCAGTGGCTGTGAATCTGGATCTGATGCTGATCGTCTACGCCCCACTTCCGGTGCCCTCAAGTGAGCTGATTGACCGCTACCTAGTGATTGCAAAGGTGAGTGAGTTGACGCCGGTACTGGTGCTGAACAAGTCGGATCTGATCGAAGAAGACCAGCAAGCCCGCGGTTGGCTAGACGACTACGAATCCCTAGGTTTTCAGACCCTGATTACCTCCGCCAGCGGCGATTTAAGCGAGCTTGAAGCCCTGATCAAGGGTCAGACCGTGGTTTTCTTGGGCCAGTCTGGCGTGGGTAAAAGCTCGCTCATCAACACCTTGGAGCCTTTAGCTGCCCAGCGCATCAACCAGATCTCCGATAACTCTGATCTGGGCCAGCACACCACCACCACCTCTCGCCTGATTGATTTTAATCAGGGTGCACTCATCGACTCTCCTGGGGTCAGAGAATACGGCGTTTGGCACTTAAAACCCGAACAGATCGATCTAGGGTTCCCTGAGATCAGTGAGATTGCGCAGCATTGCCGGTTTAGAAACTGCTCTCACGCCAAAGAACCTGGATGTGCCGTCAAAGCTGCTGTGACAGCTGGCGAGATTTTGGAGCGCAGGCTGCTCAGCTACGAGAAACTCCGAGCCGAGGCAGTAGCTTTTTGAGCACTTTGCCCGCAGCCTTAAGTTTTGCAAACTCTTTGTCCCAGTGCTTATGCATCGCCGCCCACTTACGCTATAATTCCCGCCTTTAGCTGGGTGAGTACCGATGTCACGTTTTTTTGAATTTGCCAACAACCACCCCATACTGCTGGGTCTGCTGATCGCGCTCATCGTCGCTTTCTTTCTGCTTGAGTCACGTCGTCAAGGTGCCAAAGTCTCGCCGTCTGAACTTGGGATATTGACCAACAACCAAGGCGCCAAGGTTATCGATCTCAGAGAACCCAAAGAATTCAACGCAGGCCACATCGCCGGCTCACAAAACATCCCCTTTTCGCGCTTAAGTGAAAACATTGACTCACTTAAAGCTACCGGCGCACCTTTGATCTTTGTCTGCAAAATGGGTACGGTAGCTGGCAGTGCGATTGTGAAGCTGGATCATCAAGATACTTATCGCTTAGCAGGCGGGATCATGAATTGGCAATCCAGCGGCTTACCCTTAGTTACCCCCAAGTCATCTAAGACTAAGGTTAAGTCATAAGCTAAGCAGCGCTCATACCAGTCAACGCTGACATTTTTAAGCCGATGAGGATCAACTGATGAGTGATAATCAGACGAAACAAACGATCTCGCCTGTGGTGATCTACACAACCTCAACCTGTGGATTTTGCCACGCCGCCAAGCGTCTGCTTGAGCGCAAGCCTGTTGAGTTTAGGGAAATTAACCTAAGCCATGAAGATCCTAGTGTGCGAGAGGAGCTGATGTCACAGACGCAGCACCGCACCGTGCCGCAGATTTTTATCAACGAAAACTTTATCGGTGGTTACGATCAGTTATATCAGCTCAACCAATCGGGTGAGCTTGATCGCATGCTGATCGATGAAACCGCCCACAATCAACATAAAGCCCAATCAAAGGAGTGACCCATGGCTGAAGAAAATCAAAACCCAAACCCGCGTCTGGTACTTGAGCGTATCTTTGTTAAAGACATGTCGATGGAAGTACCGAACACCTCGGTCTTTACTCAAGAGTGGCAGCCTGAGCTTGACATCAACCTGAGCAGCAACAGCACCAAAGTAGATGACGTGCACTATGAGGTGATTTTAACAGTCACTGTCAACGCTAAAAACAAAGGAACTCAGGCATTTATCGCTGAAGTTCATCAGGCAGGTATATTCCTGATTGAAGGAATAGAGGGCGATCAACTGGGTCAGCTTTTAGGTGCGTACTGCCCTAATGTATTGTTCCCATTTGCACGTGAAGCGATCAGTGATGTCGTGACCAAAGGCAGCTTCCCGCAGTTGTTGCTGGCGCCCGTCAACTTTGATGCCGCCTACCAAGAAAGCCTGCAAAACAAGCCAGATGCTTGATTGTTGAGCCATAAAAAAAGCCGCATTTGCGGCTTTTTTTATACATGCCAAACAGTACTTATCCCAAGATATCTTGAACCTGAGCTTTTACCTGATCAATAGGCTGAGTGCCGTCTACACGGTTGAACTCAACGGCCTGCTGATCACTGTAGAAGTTCACCAGTTGCTCGGTCTGAGCATGATAGGTGTTCAAGCGGTCCTTAACCACTTCAGGCTTATCATCTTCGCGCTGCACGATTGGCTCGCCGGTGACATCATCCACTCCAGGCTCTTTAGGCGGATTGTACTTGGTGTGATAGGTACGACCTGAGTCCATGTGGAAGCGACGTCCCGACATCCGCTCGATGATACTTTCGTCCGGTACGGCAATCTCAAGCACGTGATCGATCTTCACACCCGCCTGATCTAAGGCTTCAGCCTGCGGGATCGTGCGCGGAAAACCATCAAAGATGCAGCCTTGCTCGCAGTCTGGCTGAGAGATGCGCTCTTTAACAAGATCAATGATCAGATCGTCAGATACCAGTTCACCAGCCTTGATCACTGCATCAACTTTCTGACCCAGCTCACTGCCCTGCTTGATCGCAGCGCGAAGCATATCGCCAGTTGAGATCTGAGGAATACCAAAAGTCTCGGTAATAAATTTGGCCTGTGTTCCCTTACCTGCACCTGGGGGACCCAGCAATATGATGCGCATGCGATTCCTCTTATTTACTGTTTGAAGGACTCGTTAGAGTCCATGATCAATTCGATTGAGTCGACCTCGCCATCTAGCATGGCAGAGGTAATTGGTTTTTCAGCCATCAAGTCACTGGCCAAAGGCTCGACGCTATCCGACAAACTCAGTCTCGCCCTAAAAACGAGCGGTATCATATCATTTTTAGCTGAGCTGAGGGTTTGACTCGGTAGCATCGCATCACCATCACTTAAACTCAACCGCAGTGTTCCCTGCATGAGCGGCGAGCGGACATCTGCCAGACTCATCCGCTTAACTGCATATGGAGGCCCTCCCGATGGACTCACCGCATAGACAAACAAACTGGCGGTATCCGGCCAGCTTCTCACCATAGCTGCAGCAGAGTCGGTGAGCTTGATCTCAGCACTTAAGGCTACTGCACCGCTACCCTGATCAATACTGAGCGTTTGCGTGAGCCTCTCCAAACTTTGCAGCGCCAAGGTACGATCACCTGGTTTTTGTGCGATCAGCGCTTTGATCTGACTCAGATAAACCTGCGCTTGCTCCATCTGCTTAAGCTTCACTGACTCTGCCAGCAGCAACATGATAACACCCTCGTGATTTGGGGTTTCCCGCAAGATACCCTGAAGCTCAGACTTCACATCAGGATCAAGCTCGCCCTGACCAAAAAATTGGGTTTGAGCCATCAGAAGTGTTGTGTTTTGATTGTCAGGCTCAAGCCTTGAGGCGCGCTGAAGTGCTATCAAAGCCGCTTCGATATCCCCTGTAGCAACATAAGCCTCAGACAGGCTAATCCAGTAATCGGCGTTCTCTGGTTGCTCATGAACCTCACGCTGCATCGCCGCGATCAAAACTCTGAGCTGCTGCCCACTGTCATCGCTCAAGGTTTGAGCGCTGGGTTCGCTGATTTGCCCACTTAAAAACTGCTGTGCTTCAGATTGCTTTGCTTCGATCGCGCTGATATCACTTAACCTTGTGATTCCATCGAAAACCAAAGCATAGAGGATCGCCGCCACCACTAGACATGCAAGCAACCAAGCTATTTTGACCCTGAGCGATAAACCCGCCCGGTGTGAGGGCTGAGAGCTCTGCGACTCAATGTCTGCAGATAAGTCTGAGCCCTGCTGTATCTGATTTCGGTTTTGTCCGAGCAACTCAAGCCCTAACTCATCAATCAACTGCTCGGTCTGATCCTGACTTTGCTCACCTTGAGTAGATCTCCTCAGCGCATCGACACGCTGTTGATAGAGCTCCAAGTTTTGCTGATCAAAATTCAGCACCTTGCCGCGCGTGCGACTCCTGACTAGTGTCAGCCCCACAATCACAACGAAGCTCAGCAGCACCAAAAGTATAAACACACTCACGAAGTTCATGGTTGATCTCCGGTTTTTCGCTCAGACTCAGTATCGATTAAGCGCTCTATCTGATCACGCTGATCTTGGGTGAGTGAAACCGAGTGGCTGACGCGCTTGTACCTCACCAGCCAGATCAGCAAAAACACCCCGAGCAGCAATGGAGGGAAAAACCACAGTACAAATGTCTGCCGGTTATAGGGCGGCTTGTAACTGATGAACTCACCATATCTTGAGATTAACCCCTGCTTGATCTGCTCAGGACTTTGTCCCGCTTCAAGCTGCTGCTTGATCAAGCTTTTCATGCTTTTAGAAATTTGCGAGTCAGAACCCGCCAAATTCTGGTTCTGACATTTAGGACAGCGCAGCTCTTGAGTCAGCGCCTCATAATCCTGCTGCATACTCGGGGTGCTGAGTAAATTGGGCTCGGCAGCCATCAATCCCGCCGGACCTGCGATCAGGCAAATCAACAACCATAGCTTATACATCATAAGCAGATCTCCTCTGCCTGTGCTGCTGGATCGGTGTCTCGCTGGGCTTGGCCGCCATCAAGCCAATTCAAACAAGGCTCGATACGCTGCTCCCACATAACCGGATCAATCGCACCCACGATGTGCTGATACACGCGCCGATCCGAACCAATCACATAAGTCTCAGGTGTCCCCGTTAAACCCAGCTCCACCGCATAAAGCCCCTGAGGGTCACTTAGGTGTTCAGACAAGTAAGGGTCACCCGCGTCGCTTAGATATGCGCGTGCCGTGTCAGCATCATCTTGAAAATCCACACCCACGATCCTGACACCCTTGGCCGATAGATCCATGAGCAAGTCGTGCTCAATCCGGCAGGTAGGACACCAACTTGCCCAGACATTGAGTAAAAATGGCCCCTTTGGCAGATCCTCAGCGCTCAAGAGCTCACCTGGCTTGTTGAGATTTTCAAGACTAAAATCTGGCAGAAGCTCACGATCCAACTGAGAGGGAATGATCTGAGTTTCAGCGCCCAGTCGGTTATAGAGCAGAATACCCAGCACCACAAACAGCACAAGTGGCGTTAGCCACAGGGCTTTTTTCAAGCTATCTGAATTCATGGCGTGACCTCTTTGGCTTTTTGAAAGCTGCGCTTGTCCCAAGCACCCAAGATACCGCCAAAACCCATCAATAAAGACCCAAGCCAGAGCCAGTGAACGCCAGACTTGATACTGACCCTAACCGACCAACCCAAAAACTCTCCATCCTGAGTCAACGGCTCACCTAAAGAAACATACAGATCACTGGCTAGCGTTGCATAGGTTGCCGCCTCAGTCATGCTCTGGTTGTCGACGACATAGCGGCGCTTCTCAGGCATCAAATCAGCCAACAAGTCGCCTTGCTTATAAACGCTAATCTGGGCGACATAAGCATCAAAGTTTTGAGCCTGACGCTCACCCAGCTTCTCCATCCTAAGCTCATAGGGACCAATCTCAAGGGTGTCGCCCACTCTGAGCGCCGCATCCCGATCCACGGACATTTGACTGGCTTGCATGACGCCAAGCGCGAGCACCAAAACCCCCAGATGACCCAAGCTCATGCTATAAAACTTGATCGGCAAGCGGCGGATACCAGCCCACTTAGAGGGCGCAAAGCGCAGGCGCAGATGCAGATCAAGCACCGAGAAACACAGTGCCCAGTAAACCAGCACCCAAGTGATCAGCACGTGCCAATTGAACTCAGGATAAAGCAGGCTGGTCGAAACCCCTAAGATCAACGAAATGCCAATCATGGCAGCCAGCGGTTTGTTGATCTGGCGAGTTTCTTTTTTCCAGCGCACGACGGGCGCGGCGGTCATGCCCACGATCAACAGCCAGCTCAGCGGCACAAACAGTGCGTTGAAGTATGGCGCGCCAACTGAGACCACACCCAGATCAAAGCCATCTGCGATGATCGGGTAGAGCGTGCCAAGCAGCACCACCAAAAGCGCGCCGGTAATCAACAGATTGTTGTATGCCAGCATTGACTCTTTTGAGAGCAGCTCAAATCGTGTTTGCGTCTTAAGCTTAGGAGCCCTAAAGGTATACAGCAGCAGTGAAAAGCCCACCACCAACCCCAAGATCACGAGGATAAAGAACCCAAGCTTAGGATCTGAGGCAAAAGCATGGACTGAGGTCAGCACGCCTGAGCGCACCAAAAAAGTACCCAGCAAGCTCAAACTAAACGCCGCGATCGCAAGCAACAAAGTCCACGCCTTAAAGACACCCCGGGATTCGGTTGCGTAAAGCGAGTGCATGAGCGCCGTCACCGCAAGCCACGGCATGAGTGAAGCGTTTTCAACTGGGTCCCAGAACCACCAACCGCCCCAGCCAAGCTCGGTGTAAGCCCACCAAGCCCCAAGCGCGATACCAAAGGTCAGACAGCTCCAAGCAACCAACGTCCAAGGACGCATCCAGCGCGCCCAAGCAGAGTCCACTCGCCCAAGCCAGAGCGCCGCGATCGCAAAAGCAAACGGCACACTGGTGCCGACGTAACCCATATAAAGTATGGGTGGATGAAAGATCAGGCCAGGATCTTGCAAAAGCGGATTAAGGTCACGTCCGTCCACCGGAATCATCGGCAGTGTGCGCTCAAACGGGTTTGAAGTGATGATCAGCAGCAGCAGGATCATGATAGCGACGACATTTAGCGTCCAGATGATTCTGGATTTGAGTGCCTGAGGCAAATGTCCGCCCCATACAATCAGCGCCGCTATCCAGCCATACAGGATAGCCGACCACATAAGCAGAGAGCCGGCATGCCCGCCCCAGCTGGCAGAGACTTTGTAGAACCAAGGAGTCAAACTGCTGGACTGCGCCGCCACGTAGGCTAGCGAGAAGTCGTTGTGCAGGAAAGCGGCAATCAGCAGAAAGAAGGAGATTAAGATTGCTAAAGCAGCAGCCAGACTCAGGCGCTCGCTCAGCTCCATCAAGTCAGCGCGATCACGCGCGATGCCAATTGAGCCTAGGAACAGATGCCCCAGACACAAACTCAGCGCCAAAACGATTAAAAAGTGACCCAGCTCAGCGTAAACCAAGATGATCTCCTGTGTGACTTACCTTTTGGGTGTCGATCAGATGTTAGACAAAGGCGAGTATGAGGTGGATAAAACCAGCCATCGCTCCAGTAACTGCCCCAAGTATGATCAGTGTCAGCTCATCCTCTTTAAATGCCGGTCTGAGTAGGTTTTCAAACTCTTTGGGGGTCAATGCCAGTATTCGCTCTTTGAACAGATGATATATCTTTTGTCCGCGCGATTTGTTGAGCATCGGTGAGCTGATCGGCACCATAGAAACTTCGATAGAGCGGTCAATCAGATCAGATTTGAACTGTTTGTAGTCTCTTGGTCCCAGACTCAGGTTTAGTCCCGCGCTGACAACCGGTTGCTCCAACACCTTAAGCAAGTGTGATTTGAGCACCGCTCGGGTCTTGTCTTTGTGCTTGCCGTACATCATCTCGTGCATGATGTTCTTCACGGTGACCAGATCTTCCACCACCACTGCTGAGAAAACCTCGGATACTTCTGCCTGACGCTTCATAAAAGCCCCTTGCAGCGTAATCACGCCGATACAAGGTTTAACTGGCCTGACAAAAACCGGGTGTTTTTTGAACTCGAAAAACTTTGGGAATTTGACATAAATCGGCTCAAGCGGATTGAAAACCATCAATATCGCTATCCAGTTGGTCAAAAATCCCCAGATTGCCGCAAACAGCGGTACCGTCTGGTGCTTCCACTCATCTGGCACAAATATATAGACGAACATCTGAACGATGCCAAAGAAAAACCCGATCGCAGCACTGATGTGCCAAATAAAGTTGATCTCTTTTTGACCCACCCTGAGGAACATATTGACCATGAGCGCGCGGTCATTTTCCATGCGAGAGACAACCATCTCACGCATATCAACCAAGTGCTCAACGTTATAGGTGAGGTCAACCACTAGGTCTTTGAGTGTTTCAGGGAGCTGCTCACGGGCGGTTTGATACAGCCTGCGTTTGATCGCATAAGGAACTTTTTTCCAAACAGCTGGACGGCGCTCCAGCATCAGCTCATCAATGATTGTCTCGATGTTTTCATTGATGTCAGCACTCATCAACTCAGCCATCTCTTCAGGGTCCATCGCCTTGAAGAACTCTTCCAGAGACCCTAGCTTTGATAGTGTCTGATCTACGATGATTCCGGAGATCTTGCCCGCTTTACGCGGCACAATTCCTTGCCAACCCAGGATAGGCAAACCAAACGGCTTGAAACCCATATAGTGAATAGGGTGAAACAGCATGTAGAGCGCCATCCATACGTGGGCCCACGTCACGAAAGCCGTTACTGGAGGAAGTGTCAGAATCGCCCAAAAATCAGGGCGTTCGATCAGGGCTGTCCAGAATTCAGTAAACATGAAGGATGATCAATGGTTTTCTCAAAAATCGCGCCAGATAAGGGAGTTGAGCACATCATATCTGCCTGGACGCAGGGGCGGAAAATTCAACTGCTGCCATAGTAAAGGGCGCAGGGCTTATTTTCAAAGCTTTTGCGCCCCCATATCTCTAAACGACCCAAACCGACTTTTTAGAAAAAGCCGCCGCTCAAGTTCAAACTGAACATTGCTTGAACTTTTTCTGTTCTGTCGACGCCCAAATCGTCTTTGAACGTTTCACCCATGTAGACACCGACCGAAAGGGATGAAATCCGAGAAGCATCAAACCAAAGATAGGAGACATCCAGCCCCCCGCCCAATCGGTTTTTAAGCTTACCCTCGTCTTTTTCAGCTTCAACGTGACCCGCAAAACCGCCCAAGTAAACTCCGTTGTTGTCCTTACCGCTCAGTGCGACTGGGTATCGGTAACCCGCCTGGGCTGCCACGCCATCACCGTCATAGAACTGACCGACTTTGGCGTAAAAGTTGCCATACTCTGTCGGCTTTACAGCCGTACCGTGCATCAACTCCTTGGTCAAGCCTCCGCCCAAGTAGATGGGGTGAGTGTTCTGAGGCAACTCAATCTTCATGCTTTTAGCATAAGGATCATCTTCAGCGGCATGCGCTGCACTGACGCCCATGATTAGAGTGGCTGAACCGAGCAAAATCCGGCTAAATACGTTGATCATATAACTTCCCTGTAGTGATCGATTGCGCTGACTAATTTTAGCAAAACTGAGCCCCCTTTACACGAATCTATTTACAATCTGACCAGCGATAAATTGCTAAGATATGTGCAGCTTAAAACAGCGGGAATCTGGTAGTGCATGGCAGCAAATAACTCTCGGCTCGAAGATGAAAAAACCACCTTTAAACGCCGTATTGTGGTGGCCATGGTTTTCATTTTACTGGGTTTTATGCTCCTTGGGGCAAGGTATGCTCACCTGCAGATCAACCAGCATGAGCTGTATCAAACCGCCTCTGAAAACAACCGGATCAGATTGCAGCCCGTTGCCCCAACTCGGGGTTATATTTTTGATCGCAGCGGCATCATCTTGGCAGATAACCGGCCAGTGTTCATGGCGATGCTGCAGCCAGAGATCATTGAAAATGACGACAAATTAGATGAGCTGCTCAGCTATCTGGTGCCGATTTTTGATCTGACCGATGAGGACATCACCCAGGTCAAATCAGAAATCAGCAAGCAAAAAAATCCTCAACCGGTCACCCTCAAGATCGATCTGAGCGATGAACAAATGGCGCGATATGCGGCGCGCAAGCCCTTCCTTAAAGGGGTTTATATCGACAACAAGATGACCCGCGCCTACCCTCATGGCGGCCTGTTTGCTCATGTGATCGGCTACGTTGGGCGTATCAACGACAAAGATCAGCAGTCGATCAAAGACGATGAGCTAGAGAAGCGCTACTTAGGTACTGAGCTGATAGGCAAATTGGGGATTGAAAACTACTACGAAGATCTGCTGTTGGGCGATCCTGGTTACGAATCGATCGAAACCGACGCCTACGGCAAGATGATCCGCCCCCTGAGCCGCGAGGAACCCATCGCAGGCAACGATTTAACCCTCACTTTGGACTATGGCCTACAAAAAGTGGCCGATGAGGCGCTTGCCGGACGTCGCGGGGCGATCGTCGCAATCGATCCCAAAGACGGCGGGGTGTTGGCCTTTGTATCCAACCCCTCCTACGACCCCAACCCTTTTATCACCGGTATCAGCTTTAAAGATTACGGCGCGCTGCGCGACGATATCGATCAGCCACTATATAACCGGGCACTCCAGGGCATGTACCCACCCGCCTCTACCATCAAACCGATCGAGGGCTTGGGCGGTATCCACTACGGCATCATCGACTGGGATACCAAAATCCAGGATCGCGGTTACTTCACCTTACCAGGTGATTCACACCGGTTTCGCGATTGGCGCAAATCCGGTCATGGCGTGGTTGATCTGGATAAATCAATCTGGATCTCGTGCGATACATTTTTTTACCAGCTAGCCAACAAAATGGGTATCGACCAATTCGCCGAGTGGATGGCGCAATTTGGTTTTGGTCAAAAAACTGGCATTGATCTGCCTCATGAAAAGGCAGGAATCCTACCCTCTCGTGAATGGAAGATGGAGTCTCGCGGAGGCCAGTGGCGCCCTGGTGACACCATATCAGCCAGTATCGGCCAAGGTTACTTCTTAGCCACTCCGCTGCAGCTGGCGACCGCGACCGCGATCATGGCCAACAAAGGCCAACACATCACCCCGCACTTGTTGCGCTCAACCACTGGGGTTCGCGAGCATAAAGTCATCACCAAACCTGACGGCTTGATTAAGTTCAACGGGACCGAAACCGACTGGAACAAGATGCATAAAGCCATGCAAAATGTCGTCGATATCGGCACCGGCGGAATACTCAGACAAGGTCTTGAGGGATATAAGATCGCGGGTAAAACCGGCACAGCGCAGGTCAAAAGTATCGCTCAGGGCAAATCATACAACGCCGCCACCCTATCCGAGCGCCAGCTGGATCATGCCTGGTTCATGGGATTTGCTCCGGCAGATGATCCACAAATCGCCGTCGCCGTGATAGTTGAAAACGGCAAACACGGCAGCTCAACCGCAGGACCCGTCGCTAAAGCACTGATGGATTATGTGGTTCACCGCATGGACAAAGATCCAATTGAGCCGCCGCCGCCGGGTCAGATGCAGCAAAACGTCGCCGAAACTGCCACCTCACAAAGCTGACTCTCGTGGCAAAACCTACGCGCAAAAGTGCACATCCTGCCTCTAAACCTCGCTCAAGCTCGTTGCGAATCATCGGGGGATCGCTTAAGCGCAGGCTGATACACTTTGAAGATGCCGAAGGTCTGAGGCCAACTCCTGATCGACTCAGAGAAACGCTGTTTAACTGGCTACAGTTTGATTTTAATCAAGCCCAGGTGCTGGATCTGTGTGCCGGTAGCGGCGCTTTGGGTTTTGAGAGCCTCTCGCGCGGGGCCGTTAGTTGCACTTTTGTTGAGCCCAACCCGCTTACCCTCAGCCAGATACGCGCCAACGCCGAGACGCTTGGGATAAGTGATCGTTGTCATTTTTCAGCGGTTACTGCTCAGCAGCAGATTTTGGAAACTGCTGAAGCTTTCGACGTGGTTTTTATTGATCCGCCTTTTGGACTTGATCTGTGGCAAGAGCTTTTAAATCTACTGATTCAGTCTCAGCTCTTGCACCCAGCTAGCCTGATCTATGTTGAATCAGATCAGGCGCATGATTGGGTACCCAAAGAGCTTACGCAGTTAAACCATAAAAAGCTTGGCTCAATCTATGCGGCGATCTACACCCCTTGCTGAGCGGAGGTTTTAAGCAGTTTTTCTCGGTAGGCTCTGGGGGTGCTCTTAGTCCAGCGCTTGAATGCGCGAGTAAAGGCACTTTGGTCTGAATAGCCCAGTAGTTGAGCAACATCAATCAGTTGCAGCCGCTCGTCCTTTAAGAACTGCTCAGCCAAGGTGAGCTGAGAACGCTCGATCAAATCTTTAAAGCCATATCCGTGATCAGTCAGACGACGCTGCAAAGTGCGACCGGAGATGTTGAGCTGTGAGGCCACATCCTCAAGCGTCGGTAAGCCATGTTGGCTCATGGAGATGATCACCGAGTGCACTTTGAGCAAAAACTGATCGTCGCTCGGGATTTCTTTGAGCGCCAACTGAGCTTGCTGCTCAAGGATGCTGAGCAGGTTTTCGTCTGGCTGGCGAAGAGGAAGATTTAAGTTGCTGGCCTTGATATCCAGCCCCACTTTAGCGTGACCAAAGTGAGGCATAACGCCGTAAAACTCCCGGTACTGCTGCGGATCTCCGATCGCTTCATGCACGAAGTAAACCGCTTCAACACTCTGATTAACCCCAGTCAAATTGCGAGCAAATTCAACAAAAACCCCCACACCCACTTCGGCATATAAAGACTTATAAGTTTCATCGGGTGGCAGAGGCCAGCTGATGTTAAGCACATCTCCGCTCATGCCGATTTGCATAAAAAAACCGCGATCAACCAGTTTGGCGTAGCGCTCCAGCCGCATGAGCGCCGCACCCAAGTTCGGGCAAGCGAGCAGCACATAACCCAAAACACCCAAATGTGCCGCCGTGATGTGCCGCGCAATCTCATGCCCCTGAAGGGGCTTGACGGTCAGCTGATCAATTCGATTCAGTAGCTCAGCGAACTCATCGCGCGAGATAGTGACATTGGTTTGCCCTTGCAGCGCTCCCTCAATCTTTTTTAGCTGACTAAATTCAGACCGATTGAGCACAGCAGGCGTATAAAGTCCGTTTGCCTTCATATAATCAATCAGGATAGAGGCATATCGGGTGATAATCTGTGAAGGCATCTGGCTTCCTTTCATGCTTGCAGCACTAAATTTACCCGATTTGTCGCCTTTTGACCATTTTTAATCAGAGACAGCATCTGAAAATGCAACTCATCCAATGTTAGGACTGTCACTTATAGTATAAAAAATGTCTGCTATTGCCCAAACTACAGTAGCGGCAGTTGCTATATTGAGATACGAATAAGCAATTATTAGCAGGAGTTCAGATGAACACCATCACTAAAGCATTTGATTCAGCACAAGTTGAAAACGCCGAAAAACAGATTACTGTCCGTAAAAACATGGACTTTTCACAAAACGACATCCCCAAATATTGGTTCGCCGGTAGTCCATTTAAGACCAGAGTCGCCGATTCCTTGCAGATGACCTTCCCTGTGGGAGAGCGCTACTTTATTGAGAGCGTACGAGCTTACCGTGACGACATCACCGATGACAAACTCAAGTCCGAAGTCAAAGATTTTATCATGCAAGAAGCTCAGCACGGGATCTCGCATGAGCAGATCAACGATCTGCTTCGCGCTCAGGGCATGCCGATCGACAAGATGGAAAAAAGGCTCAAAAGTATCTTGAACAACCACACCAAAAAACTTTCACGTGAGTTCAATATCGCACATACCGCAGCAACCGAGCACTTAACCGCCCTCATGGCAAAAGCTTTTTTCCACTATCGCTCTACCATGCAAGGCGTCGACCCCAACATGCGCGGACTACTTGCTTGGCATGCGGTCGAGGAGATGGAACACCGCGCTGTTGCTTTTGATGTGATGCGTCATGCCTCTAAGGCAAGTGAAGCTCAGCGTTACACCGCTATGGCACTGGTCAGCACCCTCATGCCGCTGTTTACGCTCGCACGCGCGGTGATCATGTTGCGCGTCGATGGCTACACATCTTTCCAGATCGCTCGCATGATGGTCTCAAAAGACGGTCTGCCCTGGCTTTTTGCTAAAGAGGGAATCTTGCGCGGGATTACCAGCGAATACGCTGACTGGTATCGCCGTGATTTCCATCCCAACATGCACCCGATGGTTCACAACTATCAAGATTGGGTTGACGTTTACGAGAAAACTGGCGATCCGATTGAGGCAGGTAACGCGATGTGGGCTGCTGGTTACTAACGCCTCTTTTTCGCACAAAACTCAAAGACCTTTGAAGTCATGCAAAATGACATTTTGCATGGTTTTTTACGTGCCAAACTAAGCCCTAAGGGATGCTTAGCGACTGCTGGGCTTTCCGCTTCTGATCCGGCGATTAGAAGTAAGAAGCGCCTCCTCCTCTTCACTTTGAATTAACTGCCTGGCCACGTGCATGATCAACTGGCGAAGCCAGCGATGCGCCGGATTATGCTGCAAGAGCGGCGACCACGCCATGGTGAGCTCAAACTCAGGGATATAAAAAGGAGGCTCGCTCATCACGATATCGTCGTTACCCGACTGCATCTGCGCGACCCGAGTGGGCAAGGTGGCGATCAGATCGGCGTTCGCCGCCAAAAGAGCCGGCATCTGATAGTGGCGAGTAAACACCGAGATATTGCGCTTAAAACCTAAGCGCTTAAGTGACTGATCGATCCAGCCCAAACCGCCTGCCTGATCTGGGTTCATACCAAACCCCGCCCCCAAACCGGTTTTACTCACCCAAATATGCTGAGCCCCAATATAGTTTTTAAAGTTCAGCTCCCCTGCGATCGGCGACTTAGCACTGATTAAGCAACTATAAGAGTCGTGCCAAACCACCACTTGGTGAAAACTCTGCGGGATCTCGTTGAACCGGTTGATCGCGAGGTCAATCCTTCCCTGTTCCATGTCAACATAAGAGACGTCGGACGGCGTCAAGAAATCCAACACCACGTTGGGCGCCTCAGATCTCACCGCTTTCACCATGCGCGGCACTAAAGTAGCCTCAGCATAGTCAGAGGTCATGATCCGAAACACGCGCTTGGAAGTGAGCGGTTTGAACTCACTCATCGGCTCTAGTAAAGAGTCGATGCTGGCGAGCGCCTGACGCACCAGCGGCTCGAGCTCACGCGCGCGCTCGGTTGGCGTCATGCCTTCGCTTGAGCGGATAAGCAGCGGATCGTTAAAGGTTTTACGAAGCCGCCTTAGGATATTGCTCATCGCAGGCTGAGTGATGTTTAGGCTCTCAGCCGCCCGAGTGACATTTTTCTCACGCATCAGCACGTCAAAGTGCACCAGCAGGTTTAAATCAACCGACGCTAAATTCATGGTTTTGAGTCCCTATAAGCGAAAAAGGCAGGTAAAATGTCTCTCGATTTACCGGCTTGCCCCTGATTTATCTTACTACTATCACATAGATAAATACCGAAAATCAGGGTGATAAATTAGCTAAATTATGGTCTTTTTTTTACAATGCCACGACAGTCGGTGCCCGATCAGCCGTCCTGACCCCGGACTCTGAGCTTAAATTTGGCGAATCTGCCAGTTAGCACCTACGACACTTCAATCGGTTTTAAAGCAACCGGCCAGAGTGTACTTAACCCTCTATCCACTTTAAGGAGTCAATATGACAACTTATTTATCAGCTGTAGAACACGTTCGCCAGATTAAAGAGAAATTCGGTTCTACTTGGGCTGACATCAGTGCTGAAGATGCAGGCCGCATGATCGTTCAAAACCGCTTCAAAACCGGTCTGGACATCGCTAAGTACACCGCCGCTATCATGCGTAAAGACATGGCAGAGTATGACGCTGACACGTCACAGTACACTCAGTCACTCGGTTGCTGGCATGGTTTTGTTGCCCAGCAAAAGATGATCGCCAACAAAAAATATTTCGGCACCACCAGCAAAAAGTACCTGTACTTGTCAGGCTGGATGGTTGCAGCATTGCGTTCTGAGTTTGGCCCACTGCCTGACCAGTCTATGCACGAAAAAACTTCTGTGCCTAAGTTGATCGAAGAGCTATACACCTTCCTTCGTCAAGCGGACGCTAAAGAGTTAAACGACTTGTTCCGTCAATTGAACAACGCTAGTGGCAGCGACGCTAAAGCAATCCAAGACAAAATCGACAACTTCGAAACTCATGTGGTTCCAGTGATCGCCGATATCGATGCCGGTTTCGGTAACGAAGAAGCGACTTACCTGTTGACCAAAAAGATGATCGAAGCTGGTGCTTGTGCGATCCAGGTTGAAAACCAAGTGTCTGACGCGAAACAGTGTGGTCACCAAGCGGGTAAAGTTACTGTGCCGCATGAAGACTTCCTGTCAAAAATCAACGCTATCCGTTATGCGTTTCTTGAGCTGGGTGTTGACGAAGGCGTGATCGTTGCACGTACTGACTCTGAAGGCGCTTCACTGACTCAAAAGATCCCCGTATCTAACGAGCCAGGTGATTTGGCTTCTCAGTACATCAGCTTCTTGGACACTGAAGAAGTGAACATTGCTGATGCTAAAGAAGACGAAGTTCTGATCAAACGTGACGGCAAGCTGCATCGTCCTAAGCGTCTGGCTTCTGGCTTGTTCCAGTTCCGCGAAGACACCAACATCGACCGCGTTGTGCTTGACTGCGTAACTTCACTGCAAAACGGTGCTGATCTGCTTTGGATCGAGACTCCAACTCCAGACGTAGGCGTGATCGCTCACATGGTTAACCGTGTTAAAGAGCAAGTTCCAGACGCTAAACTGGTTTACAACAACTCTCCAAGCTTCAACTGGACGCTGAACTTCCGTCAGCAAGCTTTTGATCGCTGGAGCGAAGCAGGTAAAGATCTGTCTGATTACGACCGCGCTGATTTGATGAACGCTAAGTATGACGGAACTGAATTGGCTGCAGACGCAGACGACAAGATCCGCACTTTCCAAGCTGACTCAGCTCGTGAAGCTGGTGTATTCCATCACTTGATCACACTGCCGACTTACCACACGACTGCTCTGCACATGCATGAGCTGTCTGAAGGTTACTTCGGTGATCAAGGCATGTTGGCTTATGTTGCTGGCGTACAGCGTAAAGAAATCCGTAAGGGCGTCTCTTGCGTGAAGCACCAAGCGATGGCTGGTTCTGACATCGGCGATGATCACAAAGAGATCTTCTCTGGTGACCAAGCTCTGAAAGCTGGTGACGACGCTAAAAACACCATGAACCAGTTCTAAGACTGAATCATGTGTGAAAAACCCGCCGTAAGGCGGGTTTTTTTGTGCCTGTTTTTAGCAAAATGCACCCAATAGTCAGATCTCCCGCAACCACCACGATCAACTCGACAGTTAAGGCCATAATTATTTAAGGAGCCGACAATTAATTAATTAAAACTAAGCACCACGGAATTTTAAAGCTGCTAATCCACTCTGACCGTTCCATCAGAACTGCATATAAAGCCTGCTTCATTATCAGGACTAATTTGAGCCTCCTGATGAGTGCAACCTTAAAGTCGAACTCGTGCATTGTCGACATTTGAATAAACCTACAAAAAACTTTGCTGCCCCAGTATCTACCCTCCTCACCGCCTTACAGTAAAGCTGCGTCCAGTCAGCTCAAGCTAGCGGGCCACATAACGGGAGCTACAATTAACCTAATAGCACTAATTCAAACCACTTAAGCTCGATGAGCTACACAGCCTCAACACAGCCTCACTTGTGATCTTGGCGACGGATTATCACTATTAACACATAGAAGAAAAAACTGGGTTTAGATGACCACTCATCAACACATAGACTTTGATACGCCCACCAACCTATCGCATCGCTTCGATAGTTGCCGCGCGCATAGTCTTAGGATTTGTCGCAACCTGACGCCTGAGGACTCAGTCCCGCAAGTGGCAGAGTTTGTGTCCCCCATGAAGTGGCACTTGGCTCACACTACTTGGTTTTTTGAAACTTTCATCTTAAAGCCACACCTGAGTGGATATAGCGAGTTTGATCCTGAGTTTGCTTTTCTGTTTAACAGCTACTACGTCAGTGCTGGTAAACGGCACACCCGTAACCTACGCGGACTGATCACCAGACCCGATTTGGCGCAAGTTTATGCTTATCGCACTTACGTAGATGAGCACATGGGCCGCCTGCTTGAGCAAAACTGCTCAGATGCAGAGCAACTGACCGAACTTGGGATCAATCACGAGCAACAACACCAAGAGTTGATGCTCACCGATCTAAAGTACTTGTTTTGGCATAACCCCCTGCTGCCGGCTTATGACCAACAACTTCGGTTACAGCGTCAGGTAGGCTCCGATGCGCCCATGGTCGACATAAGCGAGGGGATTTATGAAATCGGTCACGCAGGCGCAGGTTTCGCCTACGACAACGAATCACCCAAGCACCGGGTTTTTCTATCAGAAGCTAAGCTCTGCTCGGAAGTTGCTTCAAATCAGCTGATGTTGGATTTTATCGAAAACGGGGGTTACCAGAACCCACTGCTCTGGCATGACGCAGGCTATGCTTGGGTCCAGCAAAGCCAGCAAACCTGCCCGCTTTATTGGTACGAGCAAGATGACGGCGCGCGCCTCAGCTATCACTTAAGCGGCGCTGAGCCAATTGACCCAACTGGCGTACTGACCCACATCAACGCGTTTGAAGCCCATGCGCTCGCTGAGTTTTCCGGCATGCGCCTGCCAACAGAGTTTGAACACGAGGTAGCCGCCTCAAAGCTGGCAGTTGGTAAATGTTGGGAGTGGACCAGCTCAAGCTACCTTCCTTATCCAGGATTCAAGGCGGCCGAGGGAGCACTTGGCGAATACAACGGAAAATTCATGATCAACCAAAGCGTACTTCGCGGTTTTTCAGCAGCAACCAGTCCTGGTCATAACCGATCTACTTACCGAAACTTTTTCCCCACCGATGCCAGCTGGCAATTTACCGGCCTGCGCTTAGCTGCCCGATAAGGATACGCATGAACCAAGCACTCAAGAGCGATCCCAGTTTTGATCCACACTTTTTGCAAAGTGTCACTGAGGGTCTTGGTTGGGCTGAAAAATGTCTGAGCTCTCGATATTTCTACGATGATCGTGGCTCTGAGCTGTTTGCTCAGATCATGAAGTTACCTGAGTATTATCTGACACGATCAGAGATGCAGATCTTCACCGAACAATCAAACTTGATCTGCCAATCGCTTGATATTAAGGCAGATAAGCTTGAGGTAGTGGAGCTGGGCGCAGGAGATGGCAGTAAAACTCAGCACCTTCTCAAGCAGCTGCTTAAATCCGATGCGCAGATCACCTATCGACCGATCGATATCTCATCTGGCGCCTTGAGCTCCTTAAAGCAACAGATGCACACCGCACTACCTGATCTGACCATCCAGATCCTCTGCGGAGACTACTTTGAGAAGCTTGAGCAGCTACAAGAGACAGTTCAGCAAAAACTCGTGTTATTTATCGGCTCAAACCTTGGTAACCTCGACGACACTCAAGCCAAAAGCTTTATCCAGCGCTTAAGTAACACCCTAAATCCCGGGGATTACTTAATGTTGGGTCTAGATATGATCAAACCTGAGCAGATCGTACTACCCGCTTACTCCGACGCAGCAGGAATCACCGCTGAGTTTAATTTAAACCTACTTAGGCGCATCAACCGTGAGCTCGACGCCAACTTTGATCTTGGCAGCTTTAAGCACGTCGCTGAGTATCAAGAATCCGAAGGGTTTGCTAGAAGCTACCTGCAAAGCCTGAAACATCAAACCGTGACCTTAGGCGCTAGCGGTGATCAGTTTACCTTCCAACAGGGTGAGAAGATCCACACCGAGATCTCACGTAAGTACAGCGATGAGCTCTTAGCTGAGCTGATTCAAGGGTGTCAGCTGACATTGGAGCGTAAATTCACCGACACCAAGGGTTACTTTGCCGATTACCTACTTCAAAAAAGCTAAATCAAGCGGCTGCTTAGTCTGTATCTGGCCGCCCTGTCGCTCTGAGTTCGCATGAGCCAGTTTTTCTTGCAGTTAGATCCAGCTTCAAATCAGCTCTATCAGCACTTGATCACTGAGCTACAGACATGCCCAATCAATCAACCATCGCCTAAAGAAAGTGCCAACGCCGTCAAAAAATCATTTGCATCATCCGCACTGAGCCAGCAAAACATACCCGCGCGCGCATGCACGAATTGGCCGGTAAACTTTGATCAGATCAACGCTTATCTACCCGATCAAGACAAACCCCTGCGCGCCTTGCTTGAACCTTTATCCACTGAGCTGATTGAGGCGGGCGCAACTTGTGTGCTGATCCCCAACATCACCTTGAGTTTGGTTTTTAGGCGCTTGAGGTTACTTCAAGCACAGCTCGTTGATCCTGTGAGCTTGTTGCAAAAGCACCTAAGTGATTTGAGCAGCTCATCCCATCAAACCAATCATAAAAACAACCACCAGTTCAGGGTTTTTGGCGGGAAACACACGGCGCGCTCTAAAGTCTGGTCACAGGCAACTGAACAGAGCACATGGACATTTTGCCCAAGTGAAAAAGAGGAAAGTGAGCGAGTTGATGAAATCAGGCGCGTAACTTTTACTAAAGCCTCAGATGATGAAGGCTGGCTCAAATCAGCAGCGGTTGAGCTGGCCAGTCTCATGGAACAAGACCACTCCAAGATGAGCCTACTGGCATGCAGCGAGCTCTCTCGGATCTTTCAACAAAACCGCAACTGCTTTAGTGGCTTGAGAGTTATTGATGTGGCAGAGCTTCAGGCAGCAGCTTTTATTCGGTAAACTTAAGAATATCTCCTGATGGACTGACCCCATGAATGCCAAGCGAAGGATCGCAGCCTTTTTCAGATTAATCACCCTAACGTGTCTAACCATCATAGCCAGCCAGACCACGCTGGCGTTTGAGTTCAATCCGCCGCCGCTAAAGCCCATGAGCGCCGATCTGGTGAAAAAAACCGTGGCGATGGTCAACAACCCGAAAACTTGGGAGCGGATACCCAGCTCAACTACGATCTGCATGTACGTCCCCGGAGGGGCCAGAGGGGATCTTTTTAAACTATCGAAAGCCTATCTTGATCAAATCCCCACGCTCACTCAAGGACTCAAAAAACAAGGGGTTCACCTCGATATCACCTCGACCAGCCCAACTGAGTATCAGTTCAAACTCAGATCCGACAAGCTAAATCGCGAGAAAGTGACCCAAGTGAAGCTGCGCCTGTACACAAGCGAAGCAGTGGTGGCAAATGACTTCCGCTCTAAGCGCTGCGACGGCGCCATGATGAGTAACATGCGCGCCAGGGTGTTTAACCCCTTTGTGGGCAGTCTGGATGCAATCGGAGCCCTACCCAGCAACAAAGCCATGGACATGGCAGTTCAAGTATTGGCTAAACCTCAGCTGCAGTCCATGATGAAGAATCTGGGCACCGAAGTCGTCGGTATCGTGCCCCTCGGTGCGGCCTATATCTTTGTTAACGATCGCAAGATCAACTCAGTCGATAAAGCTGCCGGCAAAAAAGTCGCCGTGCTCAGTTTTGATCCCTCCCAACAAAAGATGATCTCAACACTCGGCGCCCAACCCGTTGCTGCTGAAGTCACCAGTTTCGGTCCCATGTTCACCAGCGGCGCAGTTGATATCATCGCGGCGCCTGCCATCTTGTTTGAGCCTTTTGAACTTCATAAAGGCATGACCAAAGGCAACAAAGTCACCGGCGGTATCGCCCGCTTTCCGATCATGCAGCTCAGCGTCGTTAGCCTGATCCAAGAAAACCGCTACCCCGAAGGTCTGGGGCAGTTGATGCGAGAGATTGGTGCACAAAATGCCAGCATAGCCAGCTCCTTCTCACTGGCAAGTGAAAAGGCCATTCCAGATAAATACTGGTTCGATGTTTCCCCAAGTGACAAAGCCAGCTATCAGAAGCTCATGCGCGAGATACGCATCAGCATGACCAAAGAAGGGTTTTACGATCCCAAGATGATGCGCCTGCTCAAAAAGATCCGCTGCGAGCTTAACCCCACTAACTATGAATGTTCGATGAGCATCGAATAAATCACTATAAAAAAACCCAGATTAATCTGGGTTTTTTTATGCGCTTTAACTATTTTAATCACGATCAAAAGATGAGTTAATCACGTTACCCGTCATCTGTTTACCCAAGAAGGCTGAGTTCTTTCCTTGCGAGTGCATGCTCTCTCGGGTCAACTCACTTGATTTAAAGGGATCGACCAAAACCCACTCTGACGTGCCCACCTCAAGCCCGGCGATCTGCGCTGGCGCTGTACTGATCTTATCAACCAACTCACTGGCGCTGAGCACGCCCTCACTGACCAACTGACAGGCCAGCGGCATAAAGGTATCAAAGGTGCTCATGCCAGGCAGGGTGTCGGCAAAGGGGGCATTTTTACTTGAAGCTGTGAGCGGCTCATGGTGGGAGCAGATTGCATCGATCGTGCCGTCTTTGAGCCCCTCTCTGAGCGCCTTTTGATCCGAGTGACCTCGTAGCGGGGGCAGCACGTGCGCCATGGTGTTAAAGCCCGTCAGCAGATCGTCAGTCAAAAACAACTGATGCATGGCGACATCGCAAGTCACCGGCAGCCCTTTGAACTTAGCCAAGCGAATCAAATCCACACTGCCCTTGCAGCTAAGCTGAGAGAAGTGAGCGCTCACGCCGACCTCTTGAATCATCAGTAGCTGCTTGGCAAGCGCGGTGGTTTCTGCGATCCACGGGATGCCTCTTAGGCCATGACGTGAGGCCACATACCCATCGTGAGCACAGCCGCCGCTCGACAAACTCGGTTCATCTGGGTAGAAAAAAACCTTCATATCTAAGGTTTTGGCGTACTCAAGCACTCCAAGCAAAGCCTGATCACTGACAAAGCCGCGCCTAGCGTTGGTGACACCCACCGCTCCGCCTTGTTTGAGACCAGCTATGTTGGCAGGGGTTGCGCCTTTTAAGTCCTCGGTCATAGCTCCTAAGATATGCAGGTGGATGCCCGCGTCTTGCCAAGCCTTTTGTCTCAGGCCATCTAGCAGAGGACCGCTTTGCAATATCGGATGGGTATCGGGCGGGGTTAAGACATGCAAGAAGCCATTTTTAAGGGCAGCACGGCCCTCGGTTGCCAGCGTCCCATGCTGCTGAAAACCCGGCTCACGCAGACGCGCGCACAAATCAACTAAGGGCGGCATGACCCATAACGTGCGGCTTGCGGAGTGCTGGCTTATCGCCGGACTGAGTCCGGTTAGGTTTTTAAGTGCGTCGTCACTTAGGCCAGGTATCAGATTGATGGTTTGAGTACTCATAGAGGTACCTCGCTAGCCGACTGCTCTATGGCTGACTCACTCTGACCGGCATGGGTCATCGCCATCACCGCCATGCGCACCGCGATACCGTAGTTCACCTGTTTCAAGATCACCGATTGCGCAGAATCAGCAACGCTAGAGGCGATCTCAACCCCGCGGTTCATTGGACCTGGGTGCATGACGATGGCGTCCGGCTTAGCCAGCGCTAGGCGTTGCTCGCTCAGACCGTAAAGCTTATAAAACTCTTCTTTGGTAGATAGCAGCGCCGATCCCAAGCGCTCGTTTTGAATTCTAAGCGCGATCACCACATCGACGTCTTTGATCCCCTGCTCCATTTGGTGGAAAACCTGCACACCAAAGCGCTCGATCCCCTTTGGCATCAGGGTTCTGGGGCCTATGACCCGTATGTCCTTGACCCCGAGTAGTTTCAAAGCAGCTATGTCGGAGCGCGCTACCCTTGAGTGCTTGATATCACCAATCAGTGCGACGCTGAGCTCACTAAAGGGACGCGGCGCCTCACGCTGGATGGTCAGCATATCGAGCATCGCTTGGGTTGGGTGAGCGTGCCAGCCGTCCCCTCCGTTGATGATTGGGATCGTCGGACAAACCTTTTCCGCCATAAAGCGCGCCGCGCCCGATGAGCCATGACGCACCACAAACATATCAGCGCTCATGGCCTCAAGGTTCTGCAGCATATCTAAGAGCGACTCACCCTTGGTGGTTGAGGATCTGGCAATATCAATATTGATCACGTCGGCAGAGAGCCTTTTGGCGGCGACTTCAAAGGTGGTGCGTGTACGGGTAGAAGGCTCAAAAAAAAGGTTCATCACCGTGGTGCCAGCAAGATCGGGGCGGTTGATGATTTCCCCCTGCGGGCCAAGGTAGCCATTTGCCTGAGTCAAGATAGCCTCAAGGTGCGCTGTGGTTAATCCATCGAAATCTATAAAATGCCTAAGTTGGCCACTTGGGGTAAGCTGAATCTCGGGTTGCCGCACGACTTACTCCTAACCATTTATAAAGCGCTGGGCATAGTTTAAAGTATGCACAACTTCAAATGCCACTATTGCAGGATTTGCTCATGACTTCACTCAACCAGTGGCTAAACCAACAACCTAATCAAGATTTAGGTGCGCTGATCGACTCCTTAGCTCAAGTTTGCACTGAGATTTGCACCTTGGTTCGCCGCGGGCCACTAGCAGAATTTCAAGGCGCTGCAGGCAACACCAACGTGCAAGGTGAAGACCAACAAAAACTAGATGTCATCACCAATGACATGCTGATTGCTGCTTTGAAACAGACACCCAGCTGCCGCGCAATCGCAAGCGAAGAGATGGATCATGCGATTGAAGCAAATCCCAATGGCCAGTTTTTGGTGGTTTTCGATCCCTTAGATGGCTCAAGCAACATCGACATCAATATGCCGACCGGCACCATCTTTTCTGTATTGGCTGATTTACCCGATGCTTCGCTAGATGATAAATTTCTGCAGGCCGGCACCAAACAGTTGGCTGCAGGCTATGTGCTTTATGGCACAGCCACGATTCTGGCGCTCACCCTTGGTAGCGGTACCCACTTTTTTTGCCTAGATCCTGCCACTGGCGTGTTTGAGCTCACTGAGTCAAATGTCAGCATCGCCGCGCAAACTCAGGAGTTTGCAATCAACGCCTCAAATCAACGCTTTTGGGAAGCGCCAATGCAACAGTACATCGCCCAGTGTTTGGCTGGAGCAGAGGGTGCGCGCGGCAAAAACTTCAACATGCGCTGGGTCGCGGCTATGGTCGGTGACGTCCACCGTATCTTGTGTAGAGGCGGCGTCTTTAACTACCCCTTTGACCACAAAGATCCAAGTAAAGCTGGCAAACTCAGATTGCTGTATGAAGCTAACCCCATGGGCCTTCTGATCGAACAAGCGGGAGGCAAATGCACCACGGCAAGACAGCGGATACTTGAGATCGAGCCCAGCAGTTTGCACCAGAGAGTCCCAGTGGTTTTAGGCAGTCTTGAGGAAGTTAATCTGATCGGCGAGCTGCACCGCCAGTTCGACGCTAAGAAAGCTTGAGTTAACGCTTTTGAAAACCATCGCCTCACCTGAAAACCCTCAGTACCGTCAGTTAATTCAGCTTCAACAAAGCAGCCGCGCGAGAAAAAAACTGCAGCTTTATGTCTGTGAGGGCAACTCTTTGGTGCAAGCGCTTGCTGACAGCAGCTGTCAAATCGATCAAATTTGGATCGGTATCGATCTGAGCGCTTCACCTGAGACGGTGTCAACTCAGGTCAATCAAGCACTTTCTTCGTTGAACCTAGATAACTCGGTTAGCGTTTATGGTGTTAGCCCGCAGATGCTCCATAAGGCCAGTACGCTTGATCAGACGACGGGCCCCATAGCGGTTTTCAAAGTGCCATCCGTCTTGAGACAGGCAGGCGATCTACTGGTACTTGATCAAATACAAGATCCAGGTAATTTGGGCACCATCTTGCGCTCAGCCGCTGCTGCTGGTGTTCACAACCTCCACCTAAGCAAAGGCTGCGTTAGTGCTTGGTCACCCAAAAGCTTGCGCGCCGGCATGGGGGCGCAATTTTCACTCAACATTTGCGAGCAAGTCAGTATCGACCAGCTAATCCCTAAAACTGGTTTTCAGGTCTTTTCAGCAAGCTCACACGCGCAAAACAGTATCTACGACACTGACTTAAGAGATCCAATTTGCTGGGTGTTTGGTAACGAGGGAAATGGCGTCTCTGAGCAGATCCTCATGGAGACCGTACCTCTTAAGATCCCCCAACCCGGGGGTCAGGAGAGTCTAAACGTCGCCGTTGCAGCTTCAATTTGTATGTTTGAGATGTGTCGTCAGCGGCAAACCTAAAATTAGGGCTGAACTACGCTGCGAATATACTGCTTCTCTGTCTCGTTGGTCTGACTCCAGATCAGCTCAAAACTCTTAAGCAAATCCTCTCGAGCTGCTGTGCTTTGCCCTCCAGAGTCACCCAATGATATTTCTGAGGTGACTTGATTCACTAGGTTGCCTAGTGCTGCCACGATACTGGTGTTGTTACTGTCAGCAGTTGTGGTCTGAATCACAGTGCCATTTTTAATCACACTGATACTGGCATTTTCAGCAAATTCCTTAGCAGCATCAAGCTTCATCGGATTTTGGGTTGGTTTGAGCTCAAATCGATCGGTAGGCTCATCAACAGTGATCAGCGCCACCATCGACTTTGAACGAACAAACTCATGTTCATCAGCACTAGGCTCAAACAGCCGGTCGTACCGGTAAGCGATCGAGTGCACGCCAGGCTCAAGGGTAAATTGCCGCGTCTCACTTAAGACAGAGGTTTGAGCTGAGCGCGTATCGATGTCCGTGATCAACACCGAAGGAGCGGCCACTAAAGTGGCCGCCTGTATTGAGCTTGCTGCAAATACAGCAACGAACGATAAGTACTTTATCAAGGCTTAGCCCTTTTTGATCTGATGTCTGGAGCGCCTAGTAAATACCAAAAGTGACAGAAATCCAAGTACCCAAGGAGCCATATAACCACCGCCAGAGAACACTGAGGTTGCATCCACTAGATTGCTGTTGCCTTTACCAGCAGTGATGGTCACTTCGGCAGGTTCAGAAGCTACTGAGCCGACAACTTGCCCGTTAGTCAGTGCGCCGCCGTCATAAACGACATACTGGAAGCTGTCGGTAAAGTTAGAAAGCAAGTTATCGCGAACATACCGAACATAGGGCGGATAACAGATTGCATCTCCTAACTGGTTAGCGTTTGCAACGGGGCAATCGATACCGGCACTGATGGTGTTAAATGACGGGTCGCTTGAGAACTCTAATCGTCCAAGTTCAGGCTCCTGTGTTACCTGCACAAATGCTTCTACACCGGTTGGTGAGCGGTAAAACTCAGGTATCTGAAGCTCTTGGTCAACCAAAATTGGGTTGTCTTGATCATCGAGCTGAGGATTACCGTTAGCGTCCAGTAGAGGAGTTTTTAATCTGGGTCTGACTGGACCATCACCATCGTCGTTGATTGAACCAAGCAGGCTGAAGTTTACCGCAACCTCATCTCCTTTAGTCTTGATGGTCAAATCCTCTGCGTTAGGTGCGATATTGATAAACTCAAAAGCGATATAACTTGTGGTGCTGATACTATCGTCACTTTTCAAGGTAATGGTGTATTCACAGAAATCAAACTCGCCAGAGGGAGTCGTTGATCCGTCGTTGCGATACGCAATCACATCAGCAAGATTTTCATCATATTTACAAGTCAAATTATCATTCACGTCCAGTTCAGACGTATCCAGTTCGCCAGCCTCAGTGAAAGTCAATTCAGGGCCACTTCCGACGACTCTGACTTCGATGTCATAATTCTCAGCGCCACTGACCACATAGTTCCCATTTTCATAGGCAATCAAACGTGGCAGCAGCTGGATATCTGGTAGATCGCCCTCTGCTCCTTCATATGGAACATCGTTGTCAAACGCCAGAGCAAAAGTCGCTCGGTAATTCTCATTTAGAAGTTCCGTGTAAGCTCGCAAGAAAGCTTGATCGAAATTTTGTGCATTGGTTACAATTTCTGGACCTTGGGGCTCATCATCAAAGTCGTTTGGATCTCTATCCAAGCTATCCTCTAAACGTTGAACAATTGTCGTGAAGTTATCGTTACTGATTGGACCATCCGGCACGGCGATCAGATTGGCTCGGTTAATTGCCCCTTTATAACAATAGCCACCTGGAGGAGTGATAAATCTTGCTACTGGCAGATTTCTAAATAGGCCCCTTTGATCAACACCAGTACAGCTGGCGTTTGATTCATTTTCATTCAGGATGGGGGATTGAGGCTCGAGTCTTTTAGGGAGGTACCCTAAAGAGGCCAGACCATAATCCTTAAGTTCCTTTTCAAAAAAGTCTGTAAATACTGAATTAACGACATAGGAATTTGAGGTGTTAGCTGTGGGGGTGGTAACACCCTTATCATCAGTGCTGCTCAGTTGAAAAACCTGACATGGATTAGCATTGCCTGTGTCCGATTCGCCAAGCAAAAAGCTGTTAGCTACCGCTAGGGTTCGCTGTGCGTTTATGTTATTTCCAACGTAATCACAATCAAGAACTGAGTTATAAGCCAACACACTGTTCTCAACATCTATGATGCCGATGTCGCCATATGAAATACCTACGGTATTTTGACTGAGCGTAACGTAGTCCACTGAAAGTCTCGGCGGTACAAGCCTATCACCATCTGAAAATTCACCGACTTCTTCAAAATCTATTGCTGGTCCGCCTGTGTTTTCAGCAATGGTAGTGTTTTCGATAGTTGCATTGGGCGTACCGCAAAGTTTAATTGCACTTGGGCCGTTATTTTGGACAATGCTAGACTGATCAATCAAGATGACACGATTGTCTGTGGTTAGGTTATCAAAACAGCTCTCACCTATCGCTGAACCCGATTCTGTAGCTTCGTTACCAGACAATTCAGTTCGGGTTAATTCAATCGAACTCTCACTACCCTCTAAGAAAAAAGCACCGCCTACTCGAGCACTACCACCGGTGACTTTAGAGTCATTTAACGTCAGCTCGCCGCCAACATTGATGGCGCCGCCTTGATCAACAAAGCCCGACCCACGAAGCTCTATGCCGGTGAACTCAAGCCCGACACGATCCTGACTAGAATCAAAGATGCTTTGGTTGTTAGCCGCACGTATGATCGGACGGTTGATGATAATCTTGCCTGGTAAGCCGGTAACGGAGTTGCGCTGTGAATAATCCAACTGTTGATCTGAATCTAAACGAACTGATGAAACTCGGCTGTTGAGTTGTTTATTTAAAACGATGGTCGAGTTCAGCTGGTAGGTCTCACCCGATTTAAGATTGATGGTATCAATCACACCGACACGCGTATCGCCAATTCGAGCACAGCCACCGATATTGGTTTGCCGTAATGCTGTCTTGACTGCCTCTCGAATCGAACAGGCAGATGAGTTGACCACATCCTCATCTGTTGTGGTCGTTACCTCAATCGTAGCAGCATGCGCACTGACCGAAAAGATCAAAGCAGCACCGAGAAAACTCAGAGTAGAAAAACTTGTTAACAATTTCATCGACACGTCCTTGTGTATGATTCTCAACGCAGCTTGACAGCTAGGCGACGACCCAACCCGATCAGAGTTAAGGCAAATAACCAAACCGGTGCATTTGAGCCACCGCCATCCCCAAAGATGCCAATAGTATCTGAATCAATTCCAGACTTGGGGTCTTGCAAGATTTGCGTGGTTATCGTCAAAAACTTTTCGTTATTTGCTCCTGAGAAGCGTGAAGTGGTGGTTACCACTCGGTATTGAAAGGTATCAGTTCCTTGATAGTTGCTACCCGGAGTGTATTGAATCAAACCGTTAGCCAACACTTCAACACTGCCTTTTTGCGGAGCGTTTCCACGAACAAATCTCAGGCAGCCGTCGGTAAAACCGCTGGACATATTATCGCCTGTTGGCAGCGTCTCTTGATCGGTTTGCGCTAAAGGCAACATGAGATCAGCACAAAACTCTGCAGGTACCAGCTGCCCATCGCCAATTGCAGTAGCCAGATTTAACGTAGCGAGCTCACCAAAGAAGATATCCTCATTTACCGAGTTGTTAAGCGCTCCTTCGCCAAACACGACCAACTCAAAAGATCCGATATCGCATATTGGACGGGCTTGCCCTCTTATGTCATCAGGTTGGCATGACAAAGCTAGAGGGCTTTGGGTGCCGGCACTCAGTCCGCTATTGACTATCGATGATTCATCGAGTGATTCATATGTTAAAAACAATCGTGGTTTTATTGTCGGTAAATACTCGCCTTCAATACGGATTAGAGGACAAAACAGACCGATCTCACTTCCGATTTGCGGAATACGGCAGATCTCGACCATCTCGCCGTTGATCTCAACGGTTTGAGCGGCTATCAGCCCATCCAGCTGATCATCAGTTAAACCTATGTCATTTAGATTTTCGGATCGAGCTGTGTTTGACGCATCAAAACCACCCGATAGATTGTCGAAAACCAAATGATTTAAGTAAATCTTATCTTGGGTAGTCGCGCTCAGATCATATTCTGCATTGCCAAGTAGAACCGAGTTGGCCAGGCGGCTGATGATAGAGATCCTATTGCCTTCGTTGGCGATGGCTTGAGCTGCATCAAATTTAACGCCGCGGTCATTGCTGATAACGGTCAAATTGTTAGCTGAAATAGATGGATTGAGTAAGACGGCGCCGGTGCGATTGTCAAAAAATAATACATTTCTCAGAAGGCTAGCATCTAATCCCGGTGAAATCGTCACTGGCTCTGCGTTAGCATCAGGCTCTGCGGGGTAACTTGGAATTGAGGGAGTCTCAAGATAGATGCTGAAGCCATCAGCTGCTGGATCAATTTGACCATTATTGACGATACTGACCTGGCTGATATTTAAACCAAATGACTCAGAATAAACCGCCGCACCTTGATCAGCATAATTGCGCTCAAAAAGCACTTGAGACACTTCAAGTACTGCATCTAAAGATGAGTTATAAACAGCCCCTCCTTCTTTGGCAACTCCACCACTCAGGGTCACGCGATCCAGCGATAGCAACTCTCGGTTAAAGATCAATCCGCCTTGCTCTTGAGCCGTAAATCCATCTGCAACATCTGACTCTGCGGCCACACCCAAGATGCGAAGCCCGCTTAAAATAACAACAGAAGGCTCTGGAAAGGCTGAGCCGTCGTCAATTAAAAATGCGCGTCCCATTGCCTTGATGATGGGCTGTTCATCGGCTGGTTGATCACGGACACCAAAAACATTGTCTGCCTGAATCGTCATGCCAGCTTTGATTAGCAGCGCACTGTTCAGTGTGTAAGTTTCGGTGTTGTCCAAAGTGATAACGGCGTTAGCCTCATCGTCTTCAGGCTTACAGTCACCCTCAGCATCCCTCTGATCAGCATTGATATAGTTGACTGCTTCTCGCAAAGAACACTCGCCGTCAGAGGCGATTCGATCGATTGGCGTGGTGACAATGATGTCAGCGGCAGCGAAGGCAAACGTACTGCACAAACACAATGCCATCGCTGAAGCTATACGGTAAACCATGACGACTCCTTGTCGCTTATCTTAAGATATGTCCTTTTGCGCTTAACTGAGCTGATAAACGCAACATCTTTGAGGCCAGATTATAGCACTCCAAGATTGTCGCATTATAGTGATTAAATCAAGTCTTTAGAGCCGGGATATCCACCCAGTCATCAGTGGGATTGGGCAATCACCAGTTCGATCTGCTTGATCTGATCAGCTGAGAGCTTCTTAAACGGTTTACCCGCCAGTATTAGTTCGACCTCTAAAATCATACGGGTCATGCCTCCACTGGTTATAGGACCTTCTTGGGCGATCAGGCGACAAAGCCTATTTGAGAATTTCAAATGTCTGAGCTTTGCCGTCTGCTCTATAAAATCCATCCTTTCTTCCCATGTGCTCATCACCGGAAGCTCAAACCTTGCTCCCTGCATCAATCTTGATCGAAGATCCTGTATGTGACAGTTAAACTCAGCATCTTGTGAGCTTAGCAGCAGTTTTTGCTCTAAGGATTTAGCACGGTTAATGAAGTCAAATAACAAACTTTCAGCAGGCGTTTGGAGTATTTGGTCAATGTCATCTAAAGCGATGAAATCAAACATACTGATGTCGGCTAGCAAGTTGGAGGGATCATCGGCTTGTAATTGAAGTACGCAGGCACTCAATCCGCTGTGTTTAGCCGCCCTTACCGCTGCGTAGCACAAATGAGACTTTCCTGTCTGATCTGCTCCAAAACAAACCAACTGATCCAACTGCCCGTTGATCAGCTGCTCCACAAAACTGATCACGCCACTTTGAGCGGTGTGGTTGAAGTCAGCCAAACTTGCGCTGGCAGGCATACGCACGTTGAGCTGATATTGCTCCGCATCAAGAGGCCGAGCCAGTCTAGGCTCACTACTCAGATGTTCGCCAAGTTTTTTATCAACAGGACTCATCAATCAGGCTTGATCACCGCTTTTGTCCAGTTTTTTAAGCCAAGGCGGATCTTGATCTATGTCTGGCTGTGTCTGGAGCAGATTGACTCCAGCGTCACCTTCGGGCGATACACAGGATTCTTGCTTGGTATCAATACGTTCCAGATACCAGTGGGAAGACAGGTAAAGCTCATACAACCGGCCAAGCAAGACCTTGAGTACCGCGGCGACAGGAAGTGCTATCAACATACCTCCTAAGCCCATCAATTTAGCACCAGCCAGGACCGAGAAGATGACGACCACTGGATTTAAGCCAATACGATCACCCAGCAACTTCGGCTGCAGTACGTAACCTTCCATCATTTGACCAAAAACGAAGACACCCAAAATCAGTGCCAAAGAGAGCGGATCAAACCCCATCTGAAACAGGCCAGCCACGATGGCCGCTGTTAGACCAACCGCAAAACCAACATAAGGGATGATGCTGCTGAGACCCGCGACCATGCCGATGATCAACCCCAAATCAAGACCAACTAACTCAAGACCGACCGCATAAATAAGTCCCAAACAGACCATAACCGTCAGCTGCCCTTTGATAAACGCACTGAGTACGCCGTGGCAATCTTTCATGAGGAGCGCAAAAGACGCTTCATGTCTTCTAGGGATCAGGCCAGAGAGGCTATCTAGCATCTGCTCCCAATCAACCAAAAAGTAACAGGCCACGATGGGAATCAACACCGTCAAGCCAGCGATATTTGCCAAACTCAGACCGGACTGGGTCAACCAATTGATGAGGTTACCCGTGCCATCGGAGTTGTAGTTGCTTTGCAAATACTCAATCACAGAGTCGCCTAGCGAGTTTAGATCAACCAAGGGGATATCCAAACCCAGCTTCTGGTTTAACCAAGGCAACAGACTCATATTGATCCAATTCAAAAAGTCTGGCCAATTTTGCTGCGCATAGCGGATTTGCTCAAAGATCAGTGGTATTAGCCAGCTTAGTGCCAATACCAAGGCAAAGATGAGTGCAACCAACACCAGTATGATTGACGTGCCCCGAGCAAAACCACGATTTTTGAGCATAACAATCATGGGGTTGAGCAGATAGGCAAGCACCAAGGCCAGCAAAAAAGGCACGATCACCGGCATCAACTCATAGATCAGCCATACGAACAAAGCGATACCCACAATTAGGTAAATGCGCCTTAAAACTGGGTCTTGGATAAGATTCATGGTGTCCTTGGTGTTGGTCTGGGTGTCAGCGACATTTAATTAGGTTTATATGATTATATGAGAGCGCCCTTGGCGGGCTAGAGTCACTAAAGAGTGACATTTGTGAGTGTATTTTAATGCCAAATGCAACAAATCACACCCCATAAGATCACCTGCTGAAACACAGTGAGTCTAATCAAGCATGCGCCTTTAGGCAGCAGTTTGAGTTTAAAAAAGCTATACTGCCCCGAAAATGATGACACCTTAAGTGAGCCGCTCATGTCGCAGACGCCCAATACCCCAACCACGCCGCTAACTTATAAAGACGCCGGTGTTGATATCGCTGCTGGCGATGAATTGGTCAACCGGATCAAGTCCGCCGCCAAAAGCACTGCCCGAGCAGAAGTGATGGGAGGTCTGGGTGGTTTTGGCGCCTTATTTAAACTGCCGAGCGGTTATCAAGAACCGGTTTTGGTGTCTGGGACTGATGGCGTGGGCACCAAACTTAAATTGGCAATTGAGTATGCTCGCCACGAACACATCGGTCAGGACTTGGTTGCGATGTGCGTCAACGACTTAGTGGTCTGCGGCGCCGAGCCTTTGTTTTTCTTAGACTACTACGCAACTGCCAAACTTGAGCAGGATGTCGCTGCCAGCGTGATCGAAGGAATCGCTGACGGCTGCAAACTGGCCGGCTGTGCGCTGGTAGGTGGAGAGACCGCTGAGATGCCCGGCATGTATCAAGCCGGTGATTATGATCTGGCGGGTTTTTGTACCGGAATCGTTGAACAATCTAAAATCATCGATGGCAGCCAAGTACAAGACTCTGACGTGCTGATCGCACTGGCTTCAAGCGGCGCTCACTCAAACGGCTACTCACTGATCCGCAAGGTAATCGAAGTCAGCAGCACTGATCCAACTACCGAACAACTTAAATCAGGCAGCCTGCTGGATGCGCTCATGCAGCCCACCCGCATTTATGTCAAAAACATGCTCAAGCTGATCTCTGAGGTAAATGTCCACGCGATCGCGCACATCACCGGCGGCGGACTAACCGAAAACCTCCCGCGCGTCCTACCCGACTCGCTCAGCGCAGAGATAGACTTATCCAGCTGGCAGATGCCCGAGCTGTTTGGCTGGTTAGCCACTAAAGGTGGGATAGAGCAAAGCGAGATGCTCAAAACCTTTAACTGCGGTGTTGGCATGGTGATCGTGGTCAGCGCTCAGGATCAGCAGCAAGCACTAAGCGAGCTTCACGCCAGCGGCGAGCAAGCGTTTGTGATCGGCAAGATCACTCATCGGGACAGCGCTGCGGTCACTTACCGCTGAAGTTTGTCAGCCTTGTTAACTTTGCTGCGCCAGATGCCTATGACCTTGAGCCCTAATTCATGAGCAACCCCAAGAAGATCGCGGTGATGGTCTCTGGCAGTGGCAGCAATTTGCAAGCCATCATGGATCACCCGCTGCTGCAGCAAAAACTCGAGCTCTGCGGCGTGATCAGCAATCAGCCAGAGGCGCTGGCACTAGGTCGCGCGCGCGATCGGGGTATTGAAGGCATTTTTTTTAGTTCAAAGAAACTAGAGTATGAGCCGCTGATCCTCAAGCAGTTAGGCGAGTGGCAAGTTGATCTGGTGGTGTTGGCTGGTTTCATGCGGGTGTTGAGTCAGGATTTTATCGAGCGCTGCCCCGCGCCCCTGATTAACCTGCACCCCTCACTGCTGCCCGCCTACAAAGGCCTAAACACACATGGGCGTGTGATTGAATCCGGTGATCGACTGCACGGCTGTAGTGTTCATGCGGTCACCCCTGAACTTGATGATGGGCAGCTGCTCTCGCAGAGTCTGCTAGCAGTCAGCAGTAGCGATACGGCGCAGACGCTCCAAACTAGGGTGCAAAGCCTTGAGCACCGACTGCTTTGTGATGTACTGATTCAATTTGCTCATGATCGGCTTAGTTTCACTCAAGATCACTGGCAACTCGATGGCGGCCACACCAGCTTACCTATACGGTTTTATGATCCTGCTTAAACCCTGTTTTGCACTGTTACTGGTGATGATAGGGATCAGTGCAGCCGCTCAATCGACCGATAGGTCTGAACCTGAAAAAGCTTACGCTGAGAAAAAACCGGTTTCTAGCGTGCATTATCAAGCTGGGGGCGTATGTGTCAGCGCCAACCCCTATGCATCAAAAACCTGTCTTGGGATCCTGCGCGCTGGGGGGAGTGCTGCTGACGCTGCCATCGCAGCCGCTTTTGTACTGGGCTTGGTTGAGCCTCAATCCTCGGGGCTTGGAGGCGGCGGATACGCACTTTATCGCAACGCAAACACGGTGCTCAGTTATGACGGGCGCGAAATCGCCCCCATAAGCGCCAAAGATTCACGGTTTTTAGACTCCTCTGGCGCACCGCTTAGCTTCACTCAAGCAGTGCATTCCCCGCTATCGATTGGGGTTCCCGGCATGAGCGCGCTCATGAAGTCACTGCATGAGCGCGAAGGTAAACTTGACTGGAGCGCCTTGCTTGCGCCTGCCATCTTACTTGCCACTCAAGGCTTTACCGTCTCTGAGCGCATGAGCCAGTCAATTGCAAGCAGTCCAGAGCTTAAGCTTACCGAAGCCAAAAATGTCTTCTATGTAGACGATCAGCCCCTGCCAATAGGCTTTCTATTCAAAAACCCATCGTATGCCCGAACCTTAAGCGCACTCACCCAAGACCCGAAAAGCTTATACACCGGCGCACTATCTCAAAGCCTTCTAGCATTTTTAAATCAAATCAGCAGTGACATCAGTGCAGCCGATCTGGGCAGCTACGCAGTTAAGATAAAGCCTGCTCTGTGCCGGAAGCTACCCAAAACTGACCCAGCTGATCCGATCAAGCTCTGCGCTGCCCCGCCCTCAACCTCAGGCGGCATCGCCTTGCTGCAGATCATGCAAAGTCTGCCTGCTGATCTTGATCTCAATTCAGTGCAGGGGCTGACCACGCTCACCAACGCACAAGCCCTAAGTTTTGCTGATCGCGGACTGTGGGTTGGCGACGATGAGTTTTTTGAGGTACCGGTTGATTTACTGCTCAGTCACGCTTACTTAGACACCCGGGGTAAGTTGAGTCAGCAGGCATTTTCAATCCCTCAAGATCAAGTGCTGAGCGGGATTGAGCCACTTGAGAGCGCCCCAGCAAAAGACACCCCTAACACGACGCACATCAGTGTCGTCGATGCCTGGGGGGAGGCGATCAGCATGACCCTGTCAGTCGAATCCGCGTTTGGCAGTAAATACTACGCGAGCGACTTAGGTTTTATCCTCAACAACGAATTAACCGATTTTGACTTCACTCCTAACTCAGCGATCGGGCCCGCAGCCAACCGAGTAGAGGGCGGCAAGCGACCGCGCTCCAGCATGACGCCGATCATCACCCTTGACTCATCAGGCAAGGTGCTGGGAGTTGTGGGCTCACCAGGCGGGAGTCGCATCATCGGTTTCGTCACCTCCGCACTGCTTCGTCTGACTCAGGGCTCAAGTGTTGAGCATTCAGTCAGCGCTCCACTGGTACTCAGACGGTTTGTCCAGACGGAGGTTGAGCCAGAATTAGGCAGCGAGATGATCCTCAAGCTCAAAGACACAGGTCACACACTTAAGATTGAGCCCATGGCAAGCGGGCTTGCTGTAATATGGCGCTCGACTAAATCAACCACTACCCACCCCACTTTTGACGGTGCTGCAGACCCCAGACGTGAGGGCCTTGCACTAGGAATCCCGGAGGCTCCATGAGTTTGATATCCAGTTTACTGTTGGCCGTTGTCGCGCTTGTTATCTTGGCCTTTAGTGCCGATAAATTTGTTGAGCTGGCCGGTAGAATCGCCAAATCAGTGGGCATACCCAGCTTTGTGATCGGAGCACTGATACTGGGTTTTGGCACCTCCGCCCCCGAGATGATTGTCAGTGTGCTATCGGCGCTTGAGGAAGCTCCTGAGCTTGCCTTTGGAAATGCCATCGGATCCAACATCACCAACTTGGCTTTGGTTTTAGGGGTGACCCTGCTCTTTGGAAGCATCAGTATCCAGCCGCAAGTGCTTAAGCGCGATATGTCCCTGCTGCTGCTCATCAGTGTTTTCATGATTTATCTGCTTTGGGATCTGAGGCTTTCAGCCATCGAGGGATATGTGCTGATGTTGCTACTGGTGGGCTATGTTGCTCTGAGTCTGTATCGCTCCGAGCAAGACCCTGCAATCAAAGAGCTTGATGAGCAGCTTGAGGCTGAGCAGCCAGCGGCTGAGCGGTCTCGGCTAGCCGGGTCATTTATCATGATCTTTTGGTTAGCACTGATGTTGATCAGCTCGCAGATGCTGGTCACCGGCGCGGTCAGTATCGCCACCACGCTCAACGTATCTGAGCTGATCATAGGGCTCACAGTGGTTGCGGTCGGCACATCAATGCCAGAGCTGGTGGCCAGTGTCGCAGCAGCAAGGCGAGGCGATCAGCAGATGGCATTGGGCAACATCGTGGGATCCAATATATTTAACACCCTCGGCGTGGTTGGTCTAGCAGTGGCCGTCCAGCCTTTCGGCGTTCCGCAATTAGCGCTGGATCGAGACATGGTGTTGTGCACGCTGCTCACACTGGCGGTGCTGGCCATCTCTGCTGTGGCTTATAAGCGCGGCAAATCGCTGGGCAAGCTGACGGGTGTGGCACTGTTAAGTGCCTTCGTTGGCTACACTACCCTGCTCGTTGTCACTGCGGCTTAACACTGTGTGTCCTATGAGGCAAAATGCCTTCTAATTAAAACCCAATAAAAAACCCGCCTAGGCGGGTTTTTTATTTAGTCCAAACTTAAAGTTTAGACGTCATCTCAGGAACCGCTTGGAACAGATCGGCTTCAAGGTAGTAATCAGCGATGCTCGCGATTGGCGCTTCAGGATCTGTGTTGATCGCAGCGATCACTTTAGAATCCTTCATGCCTGCCAAGTGCTGGATCGCACCCGAGATCCCGCACGCCAAGTACAGATCAGGAGCAACGATCTTACCGGTTTGACCAACCTGCATGTCGTTTGGTACATAACCCGCATCTACCGCAGCGCGTGACGCACCAACAGCAGCGCCCATCTTGTCAGCTAAGCTATACAGCAGCTCGAAGTTTTCTGAGTTAGCCAATGCACGGCCACCAGATACCACGATTGAAGCAGAAGTCAACTCAGGACGGTCAGACTTCGCCAGCTCTTCGCCAACAAAGCTAGACACGCCAGCATCATGCGCAGCGTCAACCGATTCAACTGAAGCAGAACCACCCTCTTCGGCTACTGCATCAAACGCAGTGGCTCGAACGCTGATCACTTTTTTGCTTTCGCTGGTCTTTACCGTGGCGATCGCGTTGCCGGCGTAGATCGGACGCTCAAAAGTATCTGCAGAGATCACCGCGGTGATTTCAGAGAGCATGTTGACGTCGAGCAGCGCAGCCGTGCGCGGGAGGAAGTTTTTACCGGTCGTGGTTGCTGGAGATAGCACGTACTCGTAATCAGCAGCCAACTCAGCGACAAGTGGAGCGATGTTTTCACCCAATTGGTGCTCGTAAGCGGCGTTGTCAGCCAGCAGCACTTTAGAGACGCCACTGATTTTGGCGGCCGCGTCAGCAGCTGCAGAGCAATTTAAACCGGCAACCAGTACCGTGATATCTCCGCCAATTTCTTGCGCAGCAGCGATGGTGCAAAGGGTCGCTTTTTTGATTGAAGCGTTATCGTGTTCAGCAAATACTAATATAGACATCATTTATCCTTAATCGAATTGATCGTCAAATTGATCGAAGTCAGTAACAATTAACCCAGCACTTTGGCTTCGTTTTTGAGCTTGTCAATCAACTCATCAACTGAACCAACCGTCACGCCTTCTGAACGCTCAGGTGGCGGGCTTACTTTAGTCACTTGAATTTTGCTCGCCGCATCAACACCAAAGTCACTAGGCGCCTTCATCTCGAGTGGTTTTTTACGAGCTTTCATGATGTTAGGCAAAGCAGCATAGCGCGGCTCGTTCAGACGCAAATCAGTGGTAACAATCGCGGGTAACTTCAGCTCAACCGTTTGCAAGCCGCCATCAACTTCACGGGTGACATTCATCTTGCCGCCATCGACAACTACTTCTGAGGCAAATGTCCCTTGACCAACACCCATCAGGGCAGCCAGCATCTGGCCGGTTTGGTTGTTGTCGTCATCAATCGCTTGTTTACCTAACAGGATTACCTGAGCATCTTCAGCTTCAGCGATGCTTTTAAGGATTTTGGCAATCTCAAGTGGACGTACAGCATCGCTGCTCTCAACCAAGATAGCTCGATCTGCACCCAGTGCCATTGCGCTACGCAGTTGCTCTTGAGCTTCTTTAGGGCCGACTGTGACAACGATGATCTCAGAAACAACGCCTTTTTCTTTTAAGCGAACCGCTTCTTCAACAGCAATCTCACAAAAAGGGTTGATAGACATCTTAACGTTTGCGAGCTCTACACCTGACTCATCAGCTTTTACGCGAACTTTAACGTTGTAATCAACAACGCGTTTTACGGCAACCAGTGCTTTCATACGGATTCCTTAATTAAGTAAATCAAATTCAGACAGTATCTAAAATAACTGCCGGGCAGCTCTAAAACAGTGGCCTTATGATGCCGATCAGGGACATTTTGGTCAAGGCAAATGCTCAAGTTCCAGCTCACTTAGGATCAGTTGGGCAATTTGATCCGGGTATTCATGGATAAACATATGTCCGCCAGCAGCCACCTTGTAGGGGATGCCGCAGGACTTCTCAAACGCCTGCGGATAACCACGTTTAAAGAAAATACTCTCAGAACCGGTGACTTGAAGCACAGGAACGCTGGGTTTCCTGCAATCGCGCCAAAAAAAATCAGGATTGGTTCTAAAGATCGCCGTCTCTGCTTCACGGCTGATCAAGAGCTCAACTCCGCGCTCAGAGTCCACCAAAGCATGGTCGATGTAAGCCTGAAAGCAGCGCTCATCAAAAGGCCTAAAAAGAGACTTTTGGCGCAGCGACTCATAAGCGGTTGCCCGATCCGGCCAATGATCACGGCGCTTTTTGGAGAGCCCTGAAGGAGCCAACTTATCGACAAAGCGGTTGCCCAGTCGTTTTAGGATCCACATCGCTAAAGAAGCCGAGCCGACAAACATGGGCGGATCTAACATGATCACACGTGAAAACAAATCGGGGCGCTCATAAGCTGCAAGATAAGTGCAAAGCGCCCCTAAGGAGTGCCCCACTCCAATCACCGGTTGTCCGCCGCCAAAAGACTGGACAGAGTCAATCACTTGCGAGGTTAAACTCTTCCAGTTCTGGTCAACAGGATAGCCAGCTGTCGCCCCCAAAGGAGTAATTGCGGCGACCTCTAATTGGTCGCGTAGCACCGACAAAAAGGGTTCATAAACTGGCGATGGAACCCCGTTTGCATGAGCGAAGTGGAGTTTTGGCTTCATCAGTTCAGTTGGGGCTGATCAGTATCACCCAGTTTACTACTGAGCTCGTGCGCCATCGCACCGGCAAGCTGCTGCTGAAAACTCAAACCCAGCCCTGAGAACAACTCCTGAAGAGGATCGGCAGGCATATAGTTGATCGCTGTATCGATATCCAAATCTTTTTTGATCTCAGTGAGACCGCCTGGCTTATCAGCCAACCCAAGCAAGATCGCCTGATCGCCGCTCCAGAACAACCCACTGAACAGCTCGTTACCGACCGGATCAACCAGTTTATCGCCGCGTCCGGTTTGAACTGCATTGATGAAGTGAGCGTGGACATTGTCAAGTACCGACATCACATGTGCTTTGTCTTGATCACTGATTGGCGCGGTGAAACTCAGCAGGTTCTTGTTATCACCTGCAGTCAATGTCCTGTCCTTGACGCCCAGTTTGTCTGCCAGACCCCTCAAGTCATAATTTGGCATGATCACACCGATCGATCCAACCAAACTGGATGGGTTGACGTAGATCTCATCTGCCGCTGAAGCGACATAGTAAGCGCCCGATGCCCCTATATCCTCGATCACCGCATAGACTTTTTTAGCGCCCGCTTGTTCTTGGTAATTGCGGATTTGCTTCCAGATTTCATCTGACTGCACGGGTGATCCGCCAGGAGAGTTAATCTTGATCACCACCGCTTTAGCACTGGAGGAATCAAAGGCCTCTTTAAGCGCTTTTCCTACTCGCTCAGCGCTGGCATCTGAATCAGCAGCGATTGCTCCGTAAACTTCTACGACTGCGATATGATCATCGCTAATCCCGCCCATCACAGAGCTCTCAGAACCAGTGGATGTGCAAGACTTGACCAGTAAGATCAGCACCACGCCTAAGTACAAAAATGTCAGCCCTTTAAACACCAAGCTCCAGCGACGTGACCGACGCTGCTCTTCGACGTTAGCAAGCAGGGTGTTCTGGATGACTTCCCACTCCTTACCGGCAGGTGGGCGAGACTGAGTTTCGTTTGGGGAGGAGCTGCTCGCGTTGGGTTTAGGCGGCCAATCAGACATGTCTAGTAGAACCTGTGACTAAAACCGGATTATACCAAAGCAGCTCAATTAATCCTTCACAGTTTAGGGCGTTTTTAAGGCAGCTGAGTAACGGTAAGCCAAGGCTTACCCGCCCGATAAGCATGCAGCTTAACTTCTTCATCGCCAAATACGGCGGTGATCTGCCCGGCCTCTCGCAGGTTAATCAGGTGGGCATTTACCGCCTCAGTTTGAGCAAAATGTCTAGGTTGACTGCCTTGCGAGAGGTTTTGACTCAGCCGCTCTTTAGGGTTTTTAGATAAACCAGTGAGCTGCTCGGATTGCCAGCTCCAGCTCGGCGCTCGGCCTGTGAAGCTTAGCGCATGAACCAACCAATCCTTTTCAGTGGAGACACTGTCCAGCTCCTCAAGCACCTCTTTAGAAGTCGATGCTGGGAAAACCGTCATTTTGGCGTCTGGCAGTAGGCACATCTGCGCCAGTATCTGCACCGAGGTAGTTGCTTTGTCCGGCAGGAGCAGCGCCAATTGTTGGTTATCCTTTCTCCAGCTGACCACGCAGCCAGCCCCATCACCTGTATCTAGATCACCCCAAGGCGCCAAAAACTCAAGAGTGCCTGCACCAAAGCCGAGCCGCGTGCCCGATTCGCATGTCGATGATAGGACGTCGTCGCTAAAAGACCCATCCGTCTGATTACTGATCACCCGATTAACTTGCAGCTCAGGCATGAGAGCGGTCAGCTGCTGCCAAGACGCGGTTTGCTGCGCTTCAGAGACGATCAGTCGCCAATGCTCGGAGCGCTGCAGGAGCTGCTGACTCAGCGAGGACAACTCATACGTCAAGTTTTTATCAGATTGACCGCCCAGCTTTGGTAGGTCACTGATCACCAGCCACGGCGTTTGGTTGGCGCTGATCAGCGCGGTGGCAGTAAAGCTTAAGCCGTCAAACACAATTAATTGATCAGGTTTGGGTTGTTTGGGGACCAGCACCAGTAAGATGAGCAGCAAGCCCATCAGCTTTGCTCTGCCGGTAAAAACCAACAGGATAATCAATGCCAGTAGCGTCATCAGCAGCTCCATGCCAGTCCAGTCAGATTGTATCAAGGCGCTTGGCGTCAGCTTTTGCACCCAAAAAAGCAGCTGATCAAACTGGTCAATCAGCCAGATATTGGTCGTAAAGATCAAGTTGGCTGCGGCAGGCGACACGGCAAGCAGCAGATAGCCAAGCAGATTTAGGGGCACAACCACCAAACCAATCACCGCGACGGCGATCAAGTTGGCGGGTATAGCAAGGGCAGAGAACTCCCCAAAAAAGCCCAGCGTAATCGGCAGCAGCAGAGCAAAAATCATGGCCTGCACGATCACCGCGCGCGTAATCAGTGAGCGAAGCTTTGCCAGCATGGGCATTTGTCTATCTGACACATCGGCGTGGCCAGACAACATGCGGCTGATCATCATCAACGCGCTCACGCCGGCCAGTGACAACCAAAAACCCACCTCAAAAATACTGAGCGGACGTAAAAGTAAGATGATCGCGGCACAAAGCGCGAGGATCTGAGAAACACTCAGTGACCCCACGCGCAAACCTGCACCCGCTAGCGCAAACATGATCAATGTCCTAAGCGCAGGCACATCTAGGCCGCTCAGCCACGCATAAGCGCCAGCCGCCAAGATAGCGCCCGGTGCAATCCAGCTGCCCCGATCCATCAGGCGATAAGTGAGCGGCATCAGGTTCAGTAGTAGCTTGATCAACACTGAAAAAACCAGCGCAGCAAACAGCACGTGTGGCCCCGATATCGCCAGCAGGTGACTGATCCCAAAGTGCTGGTACAGCTCGGTGAGCTTGGGCTCAAGTACCCCTCGATCCCCTGTCAGTAACGATAAGCTCAGTCCGGACGCCTCCGGCTTGTTGGCCCAGACACCCAGCATCAGCTCGCGCAAATTCATGCGATGCTGATTGACCTTGAGATTCAAGCGTTCAAACCAACCAAGCGTTGGATCGGACGCACTCAAGAAAACTTGGCCACCTGCCCGATAAGTGCTCAGCTCAGTCTCAGTGGAGTCAGCGCTCAAACCCAGTAAGGATGCAGTAACTTCAGCTCGCTCAATCTGCGCGCCCGCGTCTGCTATCTGCTGTGCCTCAAGCAGGTAACCTGTGGCTACGACTTCCTCTGGCAAGAGCCACTTCTCTTGGGAAAATGCCGGGCTAGCAGAGGATCGTATGGGGTTTAATTTGAGCTGCAATCGATACCACTGACCCAAAGCCTCGTGCGCCAGCGTCTCGCTTGAGCTGCCCAGATAAACCAACACCTTGGGCTGTCCGTTTAACCCTTGGATCCTTTGGGACCCCAGGTCATAGCCCATCAGGGTAAATTCTTGGCGATAACCGCTTGGTGTTTGCGCAGGTAATCCCGTACTGATCGCGATCACATCAGCGGTCTGAGGCAGCCAAAGCCGGCTCTCTAGGTTACTGTCGATTGCGCGCTCTATCTGGTTTGCGCCGAGCAAAAAACCAGCAAAGAGCAATACCGCGATCACGCTTTTGCGGCTCTTAAAAACCCACCCGACCATCACAGTGATCAGCAGCAAAACCACGCTTTCAAGCAGGCTAAGCTCAGGCAACTTACCCAGCGTCAGTACGCCTAGGCAAAACCCAGCCGCAACTAGGCTTACCGCTGTGCTGGCGGCAAAAGCAGGTGCTGTCGAGCGTTTAAGCAGATGAAAATCCAGAGGTTTTCTGGGGTCTTTGGTGCGCGGAGTTTTAGATTTGAGTACCGGTTGGTTTCTAGCAGTGTCACTAGAGCTGGGCAATTGGGACTGTGACATCTATGCATCACTCATGTGCATCACTCAATTTTTATTGTTAGGGAGCCACTGATGAGGCTTCTCGTGCATGGTTCTGTTTTTTATCTACCTTGGCTAAGATAAGTCTACATCAGCAAAAAGCCTCAAAGCAGCTAAAGATCAACCGATTTGAGGCTTTTTAAATATCAATCAAACTGAGTTAAGCCCAGCCACCGTCCTGCAGCATCTTGACCGAACCCATGTGCTTGGCGAGTGAATCATCGTGAGTAACCAGCACCAGCGCCAAATCATGCTCTTGTTGCAGCGCTGAGAGCATCTCAAACACACTCATGGCGTTGGTGTGATCCAAGTTGCCGGTCGGCTCATCCGCCAGAAGCAACTTAGGCTGATTCACCAGCGCTCGCGCGATCGCAACGCGCTGGCGCTCACCGCCTGACAACATGCCGGGTTTGTGATTTTCACGGTGAGAAAGTCCCACTTCTTTAAGTTTTTGAGCGGCGATCGCTCTGACCTCGTCCAGCGCTATGTCTCCGGCAATTAACAGCGGCATGGCGACATTTTCAAGGGCGCAAAACTCTGGCAACAGATGGTGGAACTGATACACAAAACCGATATCTGAGTTCCTGGTCTGACACAGATCCGCCTCGCTCAAACCGCTTACCTGTTTGCCTGAGATCAACACCTCGCCGCTGCTGGGCTCATCAAGGCCGCCAAGCAAGTGCAAAAGCGTACTCTTGCCTGATCCACTCGCCCCCATGATTGCAAGCGACTCACCTTTTAAAACCTTAAGGTTCAGCTGGTCGATCACGCGGATTTGACTGGCGCCATCTGCAAAGGTTTTGCACAAGTTGCGCGCTTCTAAAACCGGATCTACCGAACTCACCGGATTGCTCATAACAGCCTCACTCATAGCGCAGTGCCTCAGCAGGTTTGACCTTGGCCGCACGGGCAGCCGGATAAATCGTGGCCAGAAAACTCAAGGTGATGGTAGCTGAGCACACCAGTGCCACGTCAAACCAATCCAGTTTTGAGGGCAGATAATTAATAAAGTAAGCATCGAGTAGATTCAGCCCCAGCCCAGTATTCACCCAAGCAAAAAAGTCACTGATCGTCAGCGCAAAGATTACCCCAAACACTCCACCAATCAAGGTGCCAGTCAGTCCCACGATCACCCCTTGAATCATAAACACACGGCGGATCAACCTTGGTGTCGCCCCCATGGTTCGAAGGATCGCGATATCGGATTGCTTTTCGCTCACCGCCATAACTAAGCTTGACACGATATTAAACGCCGCCACCAAGATGATGAAAAACAGCAGCAATCCAACCATGGCTTTTTCCATCTTAATCGCGCCAAACAGATTGCCGTGAGTCTGCGTCCAGTCAGCCGGATACAGCGGCATGCCCGACACATCAACTAGGTTGAGCGCAGCCTGAGGAGCCTGAAAAATGTCCTCAAGCTTCATCCTCACCCCTTGAGCGCCGTCAGGGAGTCTGAGCAGTGTCGATGCGTCGTTTAAGCTGATATAGACGATGGATGAGTCCACTTCAGGGCTGATATTAAAAACCCCAGTGATGGTGAAGCGCTTAAAGCGCGGCACCACGCCAGCCGCTGAGGCTGAGGCTTCTGGCAACACCATGGTGATCTTATCGCCGATGGATAAGCCCAAACCGCGTGCTAGCTGCTCACCCACCACCATAGAGAAGGGCGCCAGATCCAGTGATTCGAGTGAGCCATCGATCATGTGATCGCCCAAGATCGAGACTCGGTTCTCAAAAACCGGCTCGATCCCGTTGATCAGGGCGCCGGTTACTTGGCCGTTGGCGGTGAGCATGCCCTGCATCTGGGTAAATGGCGCCGCGCCAAGGACATTTGGCTGATCTTCTGCAATCTCAACCAGTGGCTGCCAATCACTGATCAGATCAGGGCTGTACACACTGGCCTGAGAAACCGTGCCCAAAATTCGGGTGCGCAGTTCATAGTCAAAACCGTTCATGACCGATAGTACGGTGATCAGCACGGCAACGCCGAGCATCAGCCCCAAAGTCGAGATGAGCGAGATAAACGATAAAAACCGGTTGTTTTTTTCAGCGCGGGTGTATCGCATGCCCAAATACAAGCTGAGCGGGCGAAACATCGAAGGTTTTTTCATGAAGCCAGTCTCAGGCCATGGATCAGGGGCGCTATACTAGCATGAGCGAGGCACGCAGCTGCGCAGTTTGCCGTAGCGCTTTGGTTGCTTAATTTTAAAGATCGCTCAATCCTCAATATTCCTCCTTTTAAGAGCACTCCAAGTCTTAATAGTTCAATTCTTAGCGTTATGCTAGCTATGAGAATTTGAAGGTTTAGCTTTAGGGTTGCTAAGAGATCTAACACTCAAGCTGAGATCTTCGGCTCACAACTCCAATTAAAAGCTTGGTAAGTTTGCAAGTCTCTGAAACAGCTCCCTTTAAAAACTTGCTTGAGGCCTCATATAAGCTTTATGCACGACTTAAGCCAAGCGAGAACCCATGACTGATACTGAGCACGCAACCGCCAACACTCATCACCAAAAGCCCGCTCAAACCAAAAACAAAAGCATCACGTTGTCTCAAGGCTTTCCGGGTCATGAAGCGCACTGGCGAGCCTTAATTGGCGATCAAGCCCCCACAGAGTGGATACACCAAGCACTTGAGGAAGTCAGCGCCCAAAGTCCCACTGATTCAGCTAAGTTCTGCTTGCTATCCAACCATCAAGCAATTTCAACCCAGTTAGTCTTTGAGCTGAGCGATCAAGCTGAACCCAGCCGCTTAGTGTTTGCCGTGCCTGCCATCGGATCACCTCACCGCTATCAGGCTCAATTACTCAAAATTTGGGGGACACCGTTAGCCGAACAGTCTTTACTGGAGCTAGATTTGGGCGGCGATATCAAAGTGTTTGCCTATAATCTTGATCACCTTCGCCAGAAACTCGACTGGAATCAGATCGAACATCTTGAAGTCAGTTTGTCTGGTCTGGCTCTGGATCTTGAGTGTTCCGAGGAGGGGCAACTGCTGCACATACGTGACGCCAAAAGTATCGAGCAGCACCGGGCACTGATTGAAATCTTACTGCAAAACGAAGCGCACCTGCCAAGTGATTCTCGGGCAAAGATTAAGGCCTTAATCGATGAAGGGAAGCTTCCAAAAGAACCCATCACCCTGAGCCTAGATCAGATGTGCGCCTATCTGTACAGTGATGAATTGGGCCAGCAAGATGAGGCCTGGTGCCGCGGAGAGGTCATTGGCAAACAATTAGTTACAATTTTTTCTAAAAACTTCTTGTTACTAGATATAGTGGTTTTGAGAGATCCGGACACACTACCTGTGGTAATAAGGATAGCTGTAAACGAAGATTTAGCACCTAAACCCTTAAAAGTAGGGGATTTTGTTCAGGGCAATATTTGGCTACAAGCCAGTATCTGTGTTAAACCTGGTTAAATTTTGTACAAATCACCGATTTGGTGCACTTATGATCCCAGCTCAACCAGTTACGAAAACCAGTGACACGCAAGCGCCAGCCGTGGAACACCCTAAAACTTTGATGGGTTTTTTATCACAGATAACTGGCCTGAAATTGGGCAAAGAGCCCACCCTTCATGAGTACTGTTTCAACGCTGTTTTTTTCTCAGCAGGAGCACTGATGATGATCGGGGTCTTTCACTAATCGAGATCTTTCACTAATCAGTTTGCTTCCAACAACAAACTCAATCATCAGATCGATCAACTTCTAAGCACTATCCAAAAGCCTGCACTCGTTCCAGGCTTTTCACATTCAATCCAAGCGCATCTAGAGCACTCACCTCACCCTAAGGTAGGGTGATCGCTTTTACCTGCTCCAAGAGCGCTTTGTGCTGAGCAGTTGGCTTAAAAGATTGGGCGGCCATCAACTGAGTGATGTCACCCTGCACTCGAACCCGTCCCGTCATAAACCGCTCAATCAAATCTGAAGGGTCCTGGTCTATCAACGCCATCTTGAGAGCAGAGGCATCATCCACGCATACCGTCGTAGTCGCGTCACTGACCGGGGTGCGATAAAACAAACCCCCTTTGAGCGCGAACTTCTTAGGCGCGTCTGGCTCATCAACCTCAAAATTGATACACAGTGCCGCAATCTTGGAGGGTAGTTGCAACTCTCCGTGCTGCTCTATCAGTTGCTCCAACTGATCAAACCAAGCATCGCTTAAAAACTCTTGTTGGGCGGCCATAAATCTCCAAAACTCAGACAATAATCAACCTGATCGGTCGGGGGATTTACCATAGCACGCTTTATCGCAGTCGCCGAGTACAGGATCTAATCACCTGATATTCCCTGCAAATGGGCATTTTGCAGGATGATTTTGTAAAGGGGCTGGTGTAAACTAAGCGCCAAATCGCTCATAGATTGACTAAGCGAGCTAGTTTAGCGCTTGTAGGCTTGAGCGTTTCTTTTGTGTATCCCTAAGTACACCCCCAATTAAGGACATGCTGCATGAGTGCACCCTCTTTAGTTACCAACAACTCCACACTATCCAATACAGCATTGGGTTATGAAAATGAGCTGATCAAGCTTTTCACCATAGCCGCTGTGTTCTGGGGAATTGTTGGTATGAGTCTGGGCGTTTATATCGCCTGTCAGCTGGCTTTTCCTGAGTTCATGAGCTGGCAGCAATCTTGGCTACACTTTGGCCGGATTCGCCCGCTGCACACGAACGCAGTGATCTTTGCCTTCGGGGGAAATGCCCTCTTTGCAACTTCTTACTACATTGTTCAGCGCACCTCTAAGCGCAAACTTTACTCGCCTTACCTGGCCTGGTTTACCTTTTGGGGTTGGCAAGCCGTCCTGATTGGTGCGGTGATTACCCTACCCATGGGCATGACCAGCACCAAAGAGTACGCTGAGCTTGAGTGGCCCATCGATATCCTGATTGCGCTGGTGTGGTTCAGCTATGCCGTGGTGTTTTTTGGCACACTCATTAACCGCAAAACCTCGCACATCTATGTGGCCAACTGGTTTTTCGCTGCGTTTATCATCACGATTGGACTGCTGCACGTGGTCAACTCGATGGCGGTTCCACTGTCGGCATTTAAATCTTACTCACTGTTTAGCGGCGCAACCGATGCGATGATCCAGTGGTGGTACGGACACAATGCGGTTGGTTTTTATCTAACCGCCGCTTTTCTGGGGATGATGTACTACTTCATCCCGATTCAGGCACAGCGCCCCATCTACTCGTATCGCCTATCGATCGTTCACTTCTGGGCGCTGATCGCAGCTTACATGTGGGCTGGTGCTCACCACTTGCACTACTCTGCCCTACCAGACTGGACTCAGTCTCTTGGTATGGTGTTCTCACTGATTTTGTTTGCACCCAGCTGGGGCGGCATGATTAACGGCGTGCTCACGCTGTCTGGCCAGTGGGACAAACTGCGCACCGATCCGATCTTGAAGTTCTTGATTGTGGCGCTGTCTTTCTATGCCATGTCGACCTTTGAAGGTCCCATGATGTCAATTAAGACGGTTAACGCCTTGTCGCACAACACCGACTGGACCATCGGCCACGTTCACTCAGGTGCTTTGGGTTGGGTGGGTATGATCACCATCGGCTCGCTATACGTGCTGATTCCACGAGTGTTTAACCGCAAGAGCATGTACTCAATCTCATTGATCAATCGCCACTTTCAGTTGGCTGTCACCGGGACTCTTTTTTACATCGTCTCCATGTGGATCTCAGGGATTGGACAGGGCTGGATGTGGCGTGCAACCGACACCGACGGTTCTCTGATTTATAGCTTCGTACAAGTGGTTGAGTTTTCACACTGGCCTTATGTGGGACGCGCTTTTGGTGGTTTCTTATATGTGAGCGGTATGTTCATCATGGCTTACAACTTCTATAAAACCGTGACTGCCACTGAGCTTCAGGAAGATGAAGTTTCTGAAACTCAAGCCACTCACACGACCAGCGCTTAAGGAGAGTTCAACATGGCTGGATCAGCTCACGAGATTGTCGAAAAAAACACTGGTTTATTGGTGGTCTTTATCATGGTGGCAATCAGTTTTGCGACCTTGGTTGAGATCGTACCGCTGATGTACCAAAAAGATCTAAACAACCCTGTTCCAAGCATGAAACCTTGGAGCGCGCTTGAGATGGAAGGCCGAGATATCTATATCCGTGAAGGCTGCCACGTTTGTCACACACAAATGGTTCGCCCGCTGCGTGCTGAGGTTGAGCGCTATGGTCCTTACTCTCGTGCCGGAGAGTCTACTTGGGATCACCCCTTCCTTTGGGGCTCAAAACGCACCGGGCCAGATTTGGCTCGAGTTGGCGGCCGCTACTCTGACGACTGGCAGCGCCAGCACTTAATTAATCCACGCTCGCTCGTGCCTGAGTCGGTCATGCCAGCCTATCCTTGGCTTGCTGAAACTACGCTTGATGGTGAACAGACTGCCGCTAAACTTAATCTGTTTAAGACTCGCTTTGGGCTACCTTACTCAGATACTCAGATTGAATTGGCAAAAGATGAAGTTCAAGGCAAAACTGAGTTAGACGCACTGGTAGCTTATCTGCAACAACTCGGTCACGCTATGAAGGGTCAGCGCTGATGGACTGGGGTCTTTATCACAGTATTGCTACCGTAGCTGCCTTTATCAGCTTCATTGGTGTTTGTTGGTGGGCCTACTCACCCAAAAACAAAAAGCGCTTTCAACAAGACGCTCAGCTGGTTTTTGACGACCCAGCCGAGTCAGATCAACAAGATCAAGATGATCAACCGACTGGAGACAGACATTCATGACATTTTGGAGTTCATGGGTCACCATCATCTCGCTAGGCTGCTGGGTATTTATCGCTGGCGTACTGCTTCTCACCCTTAAAAAGTGGAAGCCAACCCTAGAAGAGGACGGCACCACCGGCCACGAATACGACGGTGTTAAAGAATTTGATAAGCCGATGCCTAAGTGGTGGCTGGTTATCTTCTTCGGCTCGCTCGCCTGGGGCTTAGTTTATATGGCGCTCTACCCCAGCATCGTGCCTTACTTCTGGAAGGGCTTAAGTTCAGTGGAAGTTGGAGGTGAGCAAGTTCACTGGACCAGTAAAACTGAGTTGGCCAGCAACCTTGAAGCCAACAACCGCGTGTTTATGGACAACTTCAACAACAAGCTGCTCGTCAACCCAGCTGCCAGAGCTGAGCTTGATGAGCTTGAGCGCATGCAGGTGAGCTTTTATGACCAAACAGAAGAGTCAAATGTCACCCAGGCCGACCTTGACGCTCAGGTGGCTAAGCTTGGTCCTGCGGTCATGGCGATGGTTAACGAACCCCGCGCCATCAAAGCCGGTGCCAAACTGTTTCAGCAAAACTGTTCGGTCTGTCATGGCAGTGCAGCCAAAGGAAGTAAAGGCTATCCCAACTTAACTGACGAAAGTTGGCTGTATGGCGGTAAAGCTAGCGATATCTTACTCACACTGCATAACGGCCGTGTCGCCGCCATGCCAGCTTGGCAAGCTGACTTAGGCGAAACAGGTATCGCTGCTGCGGTAGAGCATGTTTACTCTTACACCCACAGTGAAGACATCAATCCGACGCTTGCCGCTCAAGGCAAGGCGCTGTTTGAAGCGAACTGTAGCGTCTGTCACGGTAAAGACGGCAAGGGATCACAAGCAATTGGCGCTCCCAACCTAACCGATGATATCTGGCTGTACGGCGGTGATCGTGACACGCTCAAAGAAACTTTGCGCTATGGCCGCAACGGCGTTATGCCAGCTTGGCAGCAGAAACTAGGTAACGAGCGCATCATGCTGCTGTCAGCCTATGTCTACCAACTCTCGGATCACACCGGTCCCGGAAGTTAAGTTCTGCTCTTGTGACAATCAACACAATAGGCCGCTTTTAAAGCGGCCTTTTTAGTATAATCAGCGCATGAATCAGATTCCCACGCAAACGCTTGATCCCGATCAACATCAGCGCATCTTTACCCGACTGATTACCGGTTTCTATCAAAATATTCGCTTGCTCAGCATGTACGGCCTGCTGATTTTATTTTTTATCCTACCCTTCTTTAGATATGACGGCAGACAAGCGCTTTGGTTCGATATCCCAACTCAGCACTTCTATATCTTTGGGCTGACATTTTTCCCTCAAGACTTGTTCTACTTAGCTTGGCTACTGATTCTGGCTGCGATCGTGCTCTTTGCCGTCACTGTTTTTACCGGCCGTGTGTTTTGCGGCTATGCCTGCCCACAAACTATATGGACTCACCTCTACATGAGTGTTGAGCGCTTGTTTCAAGGGCCGCGCCACCAGCGCATCCGCCTGAGCAAACAGCCGATGAACGCCAGCAAGCTGTTTAAGCTTAGCGCAACCCACCTGGTTTGGATCGTGATTAGTGTGGCGACCGCGCTCAGCTTCATCAGCTATGTCGTGGGTACCGACGCGCTGTACAGCAGCTTAAGCCCAGTTAATTGGCTGGGTATGGGTATGTGGCTGCCCGAGATCTCGGTGATCACTTGGGTGTTTTTTGCTATCTTCTCCATCGCAACCTACCTGAACGCCGGCTTCATGCGGGAGCAGATGTGTTTTTACATCTGCCCCTACGGTCGCTTCCAAAGCGTGATGCTGGATAAAGACTCGTTGATCGTGTCATACGATCCAGCTCGCGGCGAGCCGCGCGGCAAGAAAAAATTAGCCGCCGAAGTCGCAACTGGTGACTGCATCGACTGCTCGATGTGTGTTCAGGTCTGTCCCACTGGTATCGACATCCGCGATGGCCTGCAGATGGAGTGTATCCAGTGCGCGGCCTGCGTTGACGCTTGCAACGACATCATGGATAAGGTCGGTTCCCCTCGCGGCTTGATCCGCTACACCACTGAGCGCAACCTCTCCCCAAGTGAAGGCGCCACGCGAATCTTCCGCCCCAAGCTGGGCGTTTATCTGATTGCCATATCCCTCATGAGCTGTATCTTTATCTATGCTTTGCTTGGGCGAGTACCGCTTGAAGTTGACGTGATGCGTGACCGAACCACCAATTATCGCATCACTCAAGGCCTCGTTGAAAATGACTACCTGCTCAGCATCAGCAACAAAACCCAGATCGCCGATGTTTATGACATTCGAGTCGAGGGTAATCCAGCGCTGACTCTAAATTCACGCTGGGGCAAGATGCCCATGGACGCCGGTGAAAACTTCACCTTTCCTGTGTCTGTTGCCACCCTTCAAGATCAAGCGCAAAGCAACACCCCTTTTGAGTTTGTGATCACCAGCAGCAACAACCCTGACACTCAGGTTAAGCGCGCGACCGTATTCATCGCACCAGAAATCAATGGAGATCAATCTTGAGTGATTCTGTGAAAACACCGAAACGCTGGTATCAAGTTAAGATGGTATGGGTGGTGTTGATCATCCCTCTGGTTGCTGTCGTGCTCAGCATGGGTTACATGACGCTATCCGTGGTTGGGGCAGACACCACGGTGCGGGACGACTGGTACATGGATGGCAAAGCCCTGCAGCAAGATTTAAGCCGCGATACGCTGGCTGCTAAGCTTAAACTAAATGCCAACTTAAACTTAAATCTGCAAAGTGGACAGGTTGAGCTTAAAAGTGAGCAGCCTATTGCTGAGCCACTGAAGTTGATCTTCTCTCATGCGGCGGATAAAACCAAAGATTTTACCGTTGAGCTATCAGCTACCCCTTACACCAAACAAGCCAGCTTAACGCCAAGCCAGATCAAGCTGCTTGAAGCACCTAACAAATTTTATGTTGAGCTGAGCGCTGATCAGTGGCGGCTCAGACAGATCGCTATGGCGCCAGATGCCACTAGCAACTTACTTTTTACGCCACTACCCGCCTTCACTCAGTTGTTTGATTAACTGTCGCACTCAGCTGCACACTGCTCGTGACTGAGACTAAAACTGAGTTGGCGCGTCATCCCCGAAAACTTAACCTGTCTACTCCAGCTAAAGCACCTGGCCCCAGCCAACTGCAGACTTACAACCCCTGAAAATCAAACAGTGATCGATCAAGTAAGTGCGAAGGCGTGATATTGCCCAGCGCCGCTGCCATGCTGCGCAAGCGCTCTGGATGAGTGAGCTCCCACTCCCTGAGCAACTGATTGGTTTGAGCGCGCTGTAAGTTTGGCTGTGAGCCGCATAGATTGCAGGGAATGATGGGGAACTCTTGCGCTTCGGCATAGGCGACGATGTCACGCTCTGCCACATAAGCCAGCGGCCTGATCACCGTATTGAACCCATCGTCTGATCTGAGCTTGGGCGGCATCGCCTTGAGTGAGCCGCCATGAAAAAAATTCAGCATAAACGTCGCCAAGATATCGTCTCGGTGGTGGCCCAGCGCCACTTTAGTGCAACCGAGTTTGCGTGCAGCACCGTAAAGCGTCCCGCGCCTGAGCCTTGAGCAAACTGCACAATACGCTTGTCCCTCTGGTGTCAGCTCCTTGGTAATCGAAAATGTGTCTTTATTGATGATCTCAAAATTCACACCTTTGGCACTTAAGTAATCTGGCAAGATTTGCGCATCGAACCCTGGCTGCTTTTGATCTAAATTCACCGCGATCAGGTTAAATTCAATCGGTGCAACTGCTTTTAAGTGCAGCAGCATCTCAAGTAGGGTGTAGCTGTCTTTTCCACCCGATAGGCAAACCATGATCCGATCACCCGCCTCAATCATCCCATAATCAGTGACAGCCCTAGCGGTCTGCTTCTGCATACGTCGCTCAAGCTTCTTAAAAGGCTCAGCAGCGGCATCGGCAGGCAAATTGCTCGTACCATGATCGGTTAGGTCTCTTAAGCCCCCATCCAGGCTTCTAAGCCCAAACTCTTCGCTTAAGTTTTTGATCGGTATTTGCTTCATGTTGGCTGCTGGGATCACGATTTGGGTGGCATTTTACCTCATCACTGCAACCAGTTACCCCCTGGGTTGGGCAGAAAAAAATGTCAAGTTAACTAAATGTTGACATTTATCGATGCTTTTACTCCGCTCAAGTGCCAAATTCTCCAATCACTTTACAGATCAACAGCTTAGATCGATTTCCACAAAGACTGTGGATAACCCTGGGTAAAATGCACTTCTTGACAGCCTTCCTCGCTGCCATATCGAGGGATCCTAACGTTTTGTTTAAATTTTCACCACTTTAAATTATCTTTAAATTCAATGGCTTATTAGTTTTTTAATTTTTTTCTATTTTTTTTAGTCTCAAAAAACACTGTCATGAATCTGACACTTGATCAAGCCTTTTAACTGGTTATATTTTGACAAAAACCTATAAATTAGGCTGAGATCATCTATCTTTATTCAACCGTTTATGTCAAGGATGGCCGGTTCATCGTGCGACGCGTTAACCTGCCACTAACATTCTGCTATGCTGTATGAAATCAAAGTTTACGCACGGTAACTGGTGCACGTTTATATGATCAACTCGACTCGCTTGCTTCTCACGCTTATGTTGTCACTTCCTCTGATTGCTCAGGCAGGTCAGATGTATGTGTTTAAAGACAAAAGCGGTCAGTTTTTGCTGACCAACAAGGTCGATGGCAAAACGAAACCAAGTGAAAGTAAGTTCCAACACTTTGATCAAAAAGTTCAGGTGACCTACTACCCGGACACCAACGTGCATGAATACAAAGACTGGGGCGCATCAAAAGCCTCGGTCCTTCCTAGCTTTGCCAAAAACAAAGATGCGTTTGATGATTTGATTCAGGCAGCGGCAACCCGTCACGGAGTCGACGCTGGGCTCATGAAGGCGATCATGCACACCGAGTCAAGCTTCAACCCTAACGCTCGCTCTCCCGTTGGCGCACAAGGACTGATGCAACTCATGCCAGCCACCGCTCAGCGCTTTGGCGTCACCAACGCCTGGGATCCCGCCCAAAATATCGAGGGTTCTGCCAAGTACCTCAAGTACTTAACTAAGCGCTTCTCCGGTAAAAAAGAAAACATACTGGCCGGCTATAACGCCGGTGAGGGAAATGTCGACAAATACGGCGGCATCCCCCCTTTCAAGGAAACCCAAAACTACGTAGTCAAAGTGCTGGGTCGATACGATCAACTCTATCGCCAGCTGGGATCGAGATCGGTGAGCGGCTCTTATTCAGCCAACACCTATAAAGTTATCTCACCGTCATCAAGCTCTAACAACCGCCTCATCGTCAGCTCTAGTGGCAGAAACTCGAGCGGCAGAGCCTCAACCGTGAGTAGTTCAGGTGGAAGCAGTAGCGCCTATACAAAAAGTGCATTTAACTCGCTTCGATAACTCTCCTATAGCCAGTCCTTTGTGCGGGTTCCCGCCCACTCTTTATTAGAATAAAACGATGCTTTTGGTATTGTTTTTTGCCATCGATGCCCCCATATTATCCACCAACCATACGCTCAACTTAAGAGGTTAATATGCTGCGGATCGTTCTGTTTTTAGCCACCAACATCGCGGTGATCGCGGTGGTCAGTATCATCATGGCAGTTTTGGGTATCGACTCTCAAAGCACCACGGGTTTGCTGATCATGTGTGGCCTGTTCGGTATGATCGGCTCGATCATCTCGCTACTGCTGTCAAAACCCATCGCTAAGCGCAGCACCAAAACTCAGCTGATTGAAAACCCCGCCAACGAAACTGAGCGCTGGTTGGTTGATACCGTGCGCCGCCTTAGCGATAAAGCGGGTATCGGCATGCCAGATGTGGGTGTTTTTCCCAGCGCTCAGCCAAACGCCTTTGCCACCGGATGGAACAAAAATAAAGCCCTGGTCGCGGTATCCAGCGGTATCGTGACGCACATGAGCCGCGATGAGCTAGAGGCTGTACTCGCTCATGAGATCGGTCACGTAGCCAACGGCGACATGGTGACGCTCGCCCTAATCCAAGGCGTGGTGAACACCTTTGTCATGTTCTTTGCGCGAATTGCAGCAGGTTTCATCAACCAAGTGGTATTTAAATCCGAAGAGCGCGGCGGCATGGCTTACTTTGCGATCGTGATCGTCCTGCAGATTGTCTTTGGTATCTTGGCCAGTGTGATTGTTGCTTGGTTCTCGCGTCACCGTGAATTTAAAGCCGATGAAGCGGGTGCAAGACTCGCCTCTAAAGCTGGCATGATCGGCGCACTTGAGCGTTTAAAAGTCACCGCAAATGCCCCTGAACAGATGCCTGAGCAGATGCAGGCCTTTGCGATCGCTGAAGGTAAGAAAGAAGGCTTCAACCTCAAGGCAATGTTTGCCAGCCACCCTCCTTTAGATGTACGTATCGCGGCGCTTAAAAACAACGCTTACTGATTAGCCCAAAACCAAAAAACCAGCCTTAAGGCTGGTTTTTTTTGCACTGCGATCTTGGGTACTCAAGCTGGTGGGTAAGACTACCCTTTTAGGCGGGCGTTTAGATCATCGATGGCCATCGCCC
>OJBY01000090.1_pt1 | contig 58515 bp, 51 predicted proteins | sample 1591731 | NCBI WGS metagenome assembly OJBY01 (sample SAMN05416837, study PRJEB24817) | seawater metagenome | isolation source: Sea water | place: Canada:Atlantic | collected 2013-07
ATCCTCTTCGTCGGCAGCGTCAGATGTGTATAAGAGACAGGCCTTATTTTCTTCAATTATTTCTGTCTCGCGAATGCGCCATTTTTGCTCGCCACTCAACAACCATACGTGACGCTTTTGCGGCAATTCTAAATCGTTGATACCTACATAGCTGCTATCGTCTAAGCGTTGCATTAAGACGGTTACATCGAGGTCTTGCAGAGTGGGATGAATCAATTGTAATTGCAGGGTATTTGGTTGCTCATCGAGATAACCGCGCAAATTTATGTGTATTTCATCGTCGATAAAAACAATGTCTGCAGCGATTTGTAGGCGTTGTGCGTATTCATCGTGTTTAAGATCTTCGGTGTAGTTCACGCCATCCTTGTAGTAGGTGTCGTTTACTAATGAATCTTTGGTGTTAACTGCCAAATAAAGCATCACCATTCCCCAGCAAACAGAGATCAAAGGTAAGCCTATTACTAACAGCATCATAGGTTCTTTGTGCCACGGGCGGTGTTCTTGCTTTTCAGTATTCATTAACTTCTCTTTTCGTGAATAGGCATCTATCGACGTTTGCAATACTTTGAGAATGCGTATTTTGTATCTAGCAATGGAAATCGCTGGATAGCAAAAAGCGCTCAAGTGTAACCACTTGAGCGCCGGTTCTCCAGTATCGAACTGTCAAGTTTAATCAACCGCGTGGAGCTATAAAGCGACTTTCCTCACGCGCGATTTCTTCCCCAGTATCTTTATCGTACACAACGAATTCAATATCCGTCTTACTGCTTGGAAGTTTGGCTTTTTCTGGATCGATTTCCAAATCGACAATAACCTCTTTGAGTTCGTTTACACGCAAGGTGTACTCCGTGAGGCCATCCATTTTATAGTGCTCAAGGCCTTCCATTTTAAGCACGTAGATGTGCGGCTCTTGCGACATGTTGATCATTTTAAGTGTGTAACTATTGCGTACAGTATCGTTTGCCGTTAACTGATATAGCTGGCCACGGTCGCGCTCAATATCTAACTGGAATGGTGTACGTGTAGCAATGGTGTAGGTTAAAGCACCCATCATAGTTAGCAGGACTGCTGCATAGCCAAAGAGGCGAGGGCGCATAATATGCGTTTTTTTACCTTCTAAATTATTTTCGGTGGTGTAACGAATTAATCCTTTAGGTTTGTCCAGCTTCTCCATTATGGAGTCACAGGCGTCGATGCACAGTGCGCAGCCGATACATTGATACTGCAAGCCATCACGAATGTCGATGCCGACAGGGCATACTTGGACGCACAACGAGCAATCGACGCAGTCGCCCAATTTCGCCTGTTCGGCTTGCTGTTCAACCTTTTTACTGCGCTTGCCGCGTGGTTCGCCGCGATTGTAGTCGTAAGAGACCGCTAAGGTATCGTTATCGTACATCACCGACTGAAAACGAGCGTAAGGGCACATGTAAATACAGACTTGCTCACGCATCCAACCGGCATTGATGTATGTTGCAACACCAAAAAATAAAATCCAAAACAGCGCCCAACCATTAATATTGAGCGTAAAGAAATCTGGGACTAATTCGCGAATTGGGGTGAAATAACCAACAAAGGTGACGCCGGTCCACACGGCAACCACAATCCAGCCAATATGTTTAATGGCTTTTTTGCGGAACTTAGTCGCGCTCATCGGTTCTTTATCGAGCTTTATACGTGCATTGCGTGTACCTTCAGCACGTTCTTCAATCCACATGAAAATAAACGACCAAGCGGATTGCGGGCAGGTATAACCACACCAAATTCGGCCAGCTAGGTTAGTAATAGTGAATAAGCCGAAAGCACAAATAATTAAAATTGACGACAAAAGAACAAAATCTTGCGGCCAAAAGGTCATGCCTAAAATATGAAATTTGCGTTCAGGCAGATCAAATAAAATTGCCTGTCGGTCGCCCCAGTTAAGCCAAGCCGTACCAAAATAGCCGAGCATTAAAGCCCATAACGACCAACTACGAATTTTTTGGAAAACTCCAGATATAGCGCGCACGTAAATTTTTTCGCGCTTTTTGTACATACTTTGGAGTTCAGGCTCTGGTGTGACATTTTTGACCGGAATTTGACTCATAACGGTAAATCACCCTCGTTAGTAAAACTAAAAGAAGAGTCGAGCAAAATAGGGGGATGAACAATTATCTAACACCCTCTATATAACGCTGTAATTATATAGTTTTTACTAGGCTTCTTTAACGAAAAAAGCGGCACTCGGCCGCTTTTTTCATATTTTGTTGCCGTAGCTCAATTTCTAACTTCGGCAGGGCGTGGGGTAGCGACTACCCCACTGGTTCAACTTACTTCTGTGATAAAGAATAGATGTAAGCTGATAATACATGCACTTTATCTTCACCTAAGATTTCAGATTGTGCAGGCATTTTACCGTTACGACCGTGCTTCAAAGTAAATTCGATTTGCTTTGTTGCGCCGCCGTACAGCCATACGTCATCGGTTAGGTTCGGAGCACCAACCAACTGGTTGCCTTTTCCGTCTGCGCCGTGACAAGCCATGCATAGTTGCTGGTACTTAGGAGCGGCTTTTTCAGCAGCTTCTGTGCTGTGTTCTAAACCAGACAAGCTACGAACATACTGAGCCATTTCAGCAACGCCTTCATCACCCAATACAGGGCCCCAAGCTGGCATTGCACCCTGGCGACCGTACATAATGGTTTGCTTGATGTTCTCAGGCTTACCACCATACAACCAATCGTTGTCGGTTAGGTTAGGGAAGCCCTGAGCGCCTTTAGCAGCAGTGCCATGACACACGGAACAGTTGCTTTTGAACAGACGTTGGCCAGTTTGCAGCGCGTCTTCGTTCTTCGCTAGTTCTGCTATATCGGTTGCGCGGTATTCAGCGTATAGCGGCGCGATCTCTTTATCGAACGCTTGAACTTCCGCTTTCCACTGGTTTGTTGATGTCCAAGTAACTTCTTGATCATCGACCGTTACCGTTAACCAACCGTCATAGTTACCTAAGCCATAAGCTGATAGGTAGCCAAAACCAAATACAATGGTGCCCCAGAACATAAATACCCACCAGCGCGGTAGCGGGTTATCCAGTTCTTCGATGCCATCATAAGCGTGACCAGTAGTCTGGTCGGTTTCTTCCTTACGCTGCCCTTTGCTGGTGTACATAATCAGCAAACCGCAGCCAATCATGGATCCCAGCACAATCGCTGCGATCCACACTTGCCAAAAAGTGCTTAACATATTTTATTTACTCCGATCGTTAGCGTCGTGCGCAGGCATTTCCTCGTTCTCTACGAACGGGATTTTAGCGTCGTCATCAAAGCGTTTCTTGCGGCTCGAGCCGTATGCCCACCAGATAACTCCGGAAAAGGCGATAAGAGCAAAGATTGAGCCGAGGCCGCGCACGTCGTTAATGTCCATGGGATTACCGTTTAGTGATCACAGTGCCCAGGTGCTGCAAATAAGCAACCAGAGCTTCGATTTCAGTTACACCGTCAACCGCTTCTTTAGCACCTTCGATATCAGCATCTTCATACGGTACGCCGACCATACGCAGAGCTTCCATTTTCTTAGGTGTTAAACGCCCGTCAACCTTGTCCTCGAATAGCCACGGGTAAGATGGCATAACCGACTCAGGAACAACGTCACGAGGGTTGTACAAATGAGCACGGTGCCATTCATCTGAATAACGACCGCCAACACGAGCCAAATCTGGACCAGTACGTTTAGAACCCCATAAGAATGGATGCTCGTAAACTGACTCGCCTGCAACAGAATAAGGGCCGTAGCGCTCAGTCTCTGCACGGAAAGGACGAACCATCTGAGTATGGCAAACGTGACAACCTTCGCGGATGTAGATATCACGACCTTCCAATTGCAGCGCAGTGTAAGGCTTAAGACCTTCAACTGGCTTGTTGGTATCACCATGCCAAAATAGTGGAACAATTTCTGCCAAACCAGCCCAGCTGAGAGCGATAACTATCAGCACAACCATCAGCGGGAGGTTTTGCTCAATTTTAGAGTGATTCATTTCATAAACTCCTTATGCCTGAGCTGCAGCGGTGTTGTTAGCTAATGACTTATTGGCATCGCGTACGGTCATATACACGTTGAACAACATCAACAACATGCCTGTCAGGAACAAAGCACCACCCAACACACGAACCGCATAGCCCCAGTGTGAAGCCGCGACTGACTCTACGAAGCTGTAGGTCAAGGTGCCGTCAGCGTTAACTGCGCGCCACATCAAGCCCTGCATAATACCGTTTACCCACATCGCAGCGATGTAGAACACAGTACCGATCGTCGCTAACCAGAAGTGAGCGTTGATCAGCTTGGATGAGTACATCTCACCCGCTTTACGACCGAACATAATAGGAATCAAGTGATACAGAGCACCGATAGATACCATAGCAACCCAACCTAACGCACCAGAGTGAACGTGGCCGATGGTCCAGTCAGTATTGTGAGACAGAGCGTTTACGGTTTTGATCGACATCATTGGGCCTTCGAAGGTAGACATACCATAGAAAGACAAAGAGACAACCAAGAAGCGTAAAATAGGGTCTGTACGTAGCTTATGCCATGCACCAGACAGCGTCATCATACCGTTGATCATACCGCCCCAGCTTGGCGCTAACAGGATCAAAGACATCACCATACCGGAAGTTTGCGCCCAATCTGGTAGTGCAGAGTAGTGCAAGTGGTGAGCACCAGCCCAAACATAGATAGAGATCAATGCCCAGAAGTGAACAATAGACAAACGGTAAGAATAAACTGGACGGCCAGCTTGCTTAGGTACGAAGTAGTACATCATACCGAGGAAACCTGCAGTCAAGAAGAAACCAACTGCGTTGTGACCCCACCACCACTGGATCATGGCATCAATAGTGCCCGGCCAGATAGAGTAAGATTTCGTTAGCGATACAGGTACTGCTAGGTTGTTACCTACGTACAGGATCGCAATCATGATCATGAATGCTGCGAAGAACCAGTTAGCTACATAGATATGGCTTTCTTTACGAATTGCCAACGTACCCAAGAAGTTAACGACGTATGCAACCCAAACCAGAGTTACCAAAATATCGATAGGCCATTCTAGCTCAGCATATTCTTTGGTAGAGGTTAAGCCCATAGGCAAGGTGATAGCTGCCGCAACGATAACCGCTTGCCAACCCCAGAAGGTAAAGCTTGCTAGCGTATCGGAGAACAGAGGAGTACGACATGTGCGCTGCACAATGTAGTAAGAGGTTGCGAACAAGGCGCAACCGCCAAAGGCAAAAATAACCGCATTGGTATGCAACGGACGTAAACGACCGAAAGAAAACCAAGGGGTATCAAAGTTGAGTTGTGGCCATGCCAGCTGAGCGGCGATGAGAACACCAACCGCCATGCCAACAATGCCCCAAACAACGGCCATGATGGCAAATTGTCTTACCACCTTATAGTTGTACTCGGGATGGTCAAATGCTGTGCTCATGATCATATTCCATTTAACAGCGAGGGATTGAGGGTTAAAAAAATCGGCGCAATTATGGTGTTTGATGACAATTTTTGCAATCAATCCCCCAAAAAACACCTGAATTTACAGAGGCTTATAGCCAGTTTTTTGAGTAATTAGACTTGCAAATAAGAACAACTCTCACCAAAGAGCGAAACAGTACACTGCTAAACTCCTTATGCCGGCCGTTCCAGCATAGCCCAACACGATGCAAGAATGGCAAAGTGAATAATATGGTTGTCACAAAGGCGCATCTTGACCTAGAGCAACTTGTCACATGACTTTCACAACTGGTTACAATACTGACATCGCAATCCATAAAGTAAAAATAGTGTACAAGACTTATACAAAAAACGGCAACCCTGAAGATCCATTGTTTATTTTTGCCCATGGAGCCGGGGCTGATAGTCAAAGTCAATTTATGACTGACATGGCTGAGCGTATAGCTGCCTTTGGCGTTTATGTTGTTCGATTCGACTTTCCTTATATGGAAAAGCGTCGTGAAGATGGTAAAAAAAGACCGCCCGATCGTGGTCCTAAACTTATCGATGACTGGCAAACCGTTATTTCTGACCTAGATCGGCCCTGCGTCATCGGTGGCAAATCCATGGGGGGGCGTATCGCCAGTATTGTTGCTATGGCGGAGGATCAATCTGGTCTAGTTAAAGGTTGTGCCTGTTTAGGCTATCCGTTTCATCCTGCGGGCAAACCAGAAAAGCAACGCACTGAGCATTTGATGAAAATAGGTAAGCCATTACTAATCGTCCAAGGCTCCCGCGATACCATGGGTACGTTTAATGATGTATCGAGCTACGGCGTAGACCGTGAAATTGAATTCGAATGGTTGGAGGATGGTAATCACGACCTAAAACCAAGACGAGTTTCAGGGTTTACTCACGAACAGCACCTGCAAAAGACTGCGGAGAGAGTTGCGAAGTTTGTTAAAGCCAATCAGTGATGTGTACTTAGGTAAATCGGTAGGAGGTACTCAGGGAAATCTGTAGGAGGTACTCAGGTAAATCTGTAGGAGGTACTCAGGTGAATCTGTAGGAGGTACTCAGGTGAATCTGTAGGAGGTACTCAGGGAGCGAAGCGAGCAGTGCCGAATTGTGGCATTGAAAAAAATCTCAGCATTCACCGCGATTACGAACAAAAAACGTTCGTTGAGTCGCTCCTACAGACAAGCGGGCAGAACAATTAAGCCGTTAAAATCGTAAATTTCTCAGGCTGGGTCAAAATCGGGCGAATACTACCAATGACGCGTTCTCGCTCGTCTGACTTAGACCAAGTCGTCCAAGCTTGTAGGCTTTGCCAGTTAGTAATAATCACGCGGTGATTGCTATCTTTAGCGTCCTTATAAGTTGCACCCGATACATAACCATGTGCTGCGACCATCGCTGACAAGGTATTTTTAATGGCTTCATCGTAAGTCGATTCCATACCATCTGCGATCATGCGCTCGATAATGACCTTAATCATTTTGTGTTTTTCCTTACTCATAAATTACTACCGTGTAAGGTAGGGGCGAGCAGGGTGGATTGCAATTATAAAAACAAAAAAGTGTGCAAAAAACGCAAACCAGTCTCAGTATTCTCGATACCAGTAGGCAAAGCTTGAGCACTTATCTTCAAATTGCTAACGTCTGCGCAATATGATTCGCCATAGGCCATTCAGGTAAGGGTAAGACAACAATGGAAAAATTTGATCTCATCCAAACCATTCACCGACGTCTGCAACAGAATCCCGGAGGTATCAATCGGCTGACGCTGACGCTCGAACTTAATTGCACTCCTCCAGAACTCAGTGATGCGATCGCGATGATGCGAGACGAATATGGTGCACCGATTCAATATCGGGAGTCAGATCGCACCTATTATTACGATTCCGCTCAGCTAGCATTTCAGCTTCCGGGAGTTTGGCTAACAGCCCAAGAACTTCGCGGCATAGTGACCGTGCTTAATATATTGCGTGAATTAAACGATGGTCTAGTCGCTACTGAACTCGAGCAAGTGCAGCAGCAACTGCAAGACTATATGCAGCAGCGCGGCTTAAAACCCGGCGATATTACCCAGAGGATAAAAGTGCTGAGTGTAGGACGACGTAGCGTTAATAACGTCGTATACCAACAAGTAACCGATGCCTTATTTAGCCGTAAACAAATTGAAATCCAATACGCTTCTATCAAGCAAACGATCAGCCGTCGTAATATAAGCCCACAAACACTCGTGTTATATCGCGATAACTGGTATCTCGATGCGTATTGTCATCAGCGTCAACAACTGCGCACCTTTATGCTTAGCCGAATAAATTCAGTCGTCATGAGCGCAAAAAATGCCATTGAGTTTAATAACGAAGAATTAAAACAGCATTTTCATAATAGCTACGGCATATTTTCGGGTGAGAACACTCATACTGCCGAACTACTATTCAGTACTCACGTTGCGCACCAAGTCGCGCAACAACAATGGCACCCCCATGCCAAAGGGCAGTGGCAAGGTGACGATTACCAATTAATGCTGCCATACAATGATCAGCGAGAATTATTGCGCGACTTATTAGCCTATGCTCCCGATGTACAAATTATCGCCCCAATAGAGCTCAGAGAAGCTTATATTCAACGTCTTCGAAATGCGTTAAGTATTAATCAGTAGTCGCGATCAAAGTGCTGAAAATAATACCGTTGCAGTTGATATGCTTTATGGGCGTTGAGCACATTAGCAAGGTAACGGGGCAGGGGCGTAATACCGAGTTCGCCCATCTCGCCAAACAGTACAATGCATTTACTCCGCTCCAATCCCCCTTTATTGTCGAACCTAATAAGGACATACAAAGATGGGAGATCCCATGAGTGAAAATGAACTGCTTCAAGCCCCAGCCGTTAAATACAATAACCTGCAAAGCTACCGGCTAATTGAGCTAGTAGCCCAATGGGAAGGGCGCTTAACCGCTAATCATTTGAGCGACGTGTTTGGTGATAGCCGCTCAACGGCCAGTCAACTCATTCAAAGTTACATAGAACAGTGCCCTGATAGCTTGATATACAACCCAGCGATTAAGGGCTATGAACCAACGGAAGAGTTTATTCCCAGCTTCTGTAGCGGTACGCTCGACGAATATATGCAACTAATGCGGCCGTAGCTGTCGCAAAATACGACAGGTACTCAGGTGCAATTCAACATCGAACCCGATCCGCGCCTAAGCCCGGAGCGCCAGCGTATAGTTGCACTTGATTATGATATGAATACCACACTGGATGGTCGCTAAAAGCGCACCTATAGAGTCCGAGCTGCATTACTTATTTATTGGTTGCAGCACCTACGCCTTGATCGGTACCGTGAAAAAGCCGAAGGTCAGCAAATCATTATCAGTCCCGAAAGCCAAATTACACTCGCTCCTTACATGCCAAAATGATTTTCGCGGCTTCGATTCTCTGCAACGCTACCCTTTGAGCTTACATCCTGTATGATCTTGGCATCGATTATTAGGGGGCATTATGGCCAAGAGTTTTGAAGTGCAGGGGATTATTCACTCTATCGAAGAAACGAAGACCTTCGGTAACAATGGTTTTACTAAGCGCGAGTTTGTCGTTAAGTTAAGTGGCGAAGGCGAGAATGCCGATTACCCGAATTATGTAGCGCTTGAGCTAATCAAAGATAAATGTGCCTTGATGGATCAGTATCAAATTGGTGATGAGGTGAACGTTCATTTCAACTTAGGCGGTCGATTGTGGAACGCGCCAGGTAAACCAGAGAAGTGTTTCACTAGCTTGCAGGCATGGCGCGTTGAACGCTTAGGTGCAAGTGCAGGTCAGTTTGGCGGTGGTCAGCAGTTTGGTAGCGCGCCAGCGCCATCGCAAGCATTTGATAATTTTGATGATGACGTGCCTTTTTAATAGGTACTGAAATATGCGTATTCTTGTGGCCGGTTCCTCCGGTGGTATTGGTAAAGCCTTAGTTTCGTTATTGCGAGAGCACGGTCATACGGTGTTTACCGTTAGTCGTGCTGGCGAAGTCGGTGCTGCTCACTGCATTGCGGATTTGACGAGTCCTGAATCAGTGGCGCAAGTTTCGCAATTTCTAAATCGGGTTTTACCACCGAAAGTGTCGCTAGATGCGGTGTATTGCTGCGCCGGTATTTTGCATACGGGCTGGAATATGCCAGAGAAAACCTTAGCGCAAATGTCTGCCGACTGGTTACAGCAAAGCGTGGCAGTGAATGTGCTAAGTCATGTTCATCTAGCACAAGCGATTGCCCCGTTAGTGACTCGCAGTCAGCCTTTACGTTGGTTATCGTTATCGGCAATGGTCGGCAGTGCAACCGATAATGGTTTGGGTGGCTGGTACAGCTACCGCATGAGCAAAGCTGCGTTGAATATGTTTGTTAAAAACCTGTCGATTGAGTGGGGCCGAAAAAGTCCTCAGTCGGTGGTTGTCGCGGTTCATCCCGGCACGACCGACACCCTGTTATCGCAGCCATTTCAGGCGGGAATAGCTGAAGGTAAATTGTATACACCCGAGCAAAGCGCCGAGCGTATGGTGGCGGTGATGGAGGGCTTAAAGCCGGCTCAAAACGGGCACTTGTTACACTGGGATGGCTCGGTGCTACCCTTCTAAAACTCAACTCGAATATCCCAACCCGGTAATGTTAAACCCCGAGCATTAAGTTGTAGTTCTTCTGGATGTGGTTGTTGTTCTTTATCTTTGTACGGCAGTGGTAAATTTCTGACTCGCATCGCATTTAAGTAGGCGTTTTGCCGTTGTTTTATCTGTTCGTTTTTATCTCGATAGACTTTCCATAAATAGTGTTGATTGTCTCGTATTAACGCTTGCTCGATATTCTCTCGTGTTGCTCGACCACTTAAGACCCAGCCTGTAGCGTTATTGCCGCCAAAACCTTTGCTGTTAATAAAGGCTAGATCTAGCCGTTCTGAGCGTTCTTGTTGATGGCTTAGGCGTATATCTAAATTGTCTTGAATTACATCTTCTGCAATAGCATCAGCCGTCGTTATTCCCGGTAATATGCCTGTTTCCCAACTCCCTAGTGTCATTAATAATTGGTCGGCAGAAGCGGCGGCAATGGAGTGTCCGATATGCGCCTTAATTGCGCAGACAGGCCAGCGCTTTATGCCAAAGGCGCCCGCGCAGCGTGACAAAAGTTCTGATTCGGTTGTGCGATTGTGCGGCGTGCTGCTGCCGTGGGCATGAATAAAACTGCGTTCTTTTACAGCATATTCCCCTAATGATTTTTGCGCGCTTGCTAGTGCTTTACCTAGACTTAAATAGTTGCCGATACCAGGCGCCGATATTGAATTTTTGTGGCCGTCAGCATGAATAAACACATCACCAACGCTGCCGTAAATGGTTAGACCCATTTCTAGCGCTAACTCTCTATCGGCAAGCACAAAACACTGAGCCGACTCAGCGATACTAAAACCTGCGTTGTTGGCGAATGGGCGGCTGGCTTTTTGGTAATTCGGTGTTTCAGTTTCGCTTAATTCGTCGAGGGCACGCAGTCGTTGCTCGGTTGCGAGTGCGGTCATGGCATTAAAGCCTTCGACAATGCCCGGTAATATTGGCGCTTCACTATTCCCCACTAAAACTAAGCGGCGGCGTTTGCTGCGAATATCATCCAGACCCATGCGTAAATTGTATAAAAAGCTCGCACAAGCACCATTGCTGCTGCCTGTAGCACCCGCGTTGCCAAGAATATACGCATTAATAAAGTCTGCTGGCATGCTGCTCATACCTAAGGGCAATTGGCGCGACGAGTTGCGTTGGCCTAAATGTGCGGCGCTGAGCATACCGCCGAAGCCTTCTGGATCAAGCTGACCTGCCGCTGATCCGCAATACACGGCAATTTGGTCAGGGCTGAGGTGATGCTTAATATCTTCAACCGTTATCCCTGTACAACCGAGTGCATCAGCGGCGGCATACAGTGCCATTTGTAATCCGCGAGGATGATGACGTGCAGGGTAGAGGCTAGAAGGATCAAAGCCTTTGGGTAACTGGCCGCCGCTTTGAACGTCACTGCGTTTACTGGTGATACGGAAACATGCGTTGCCCTCAGCGTCGGTAAACGGTTGGTTAAATGGCATCGCATTGGCATCCCAGCTAATGTTATCCCAGGCGCGCACGCAAGAGTGTTGAAGTAGGTTTTCGTCTGCAGGAGAGCTTGTCAGGGTTGCCAGTTCGGCAAGGGTTTGTTGTTTTAGTTCAGGGCTTAGGGCGTCGTATACCACTCGTCGAAATGCTTGATGGCCTGATGAGCGGCCAGCGGCGTTAATACCGCCAAAGCCTGCAATAACGACATCTTCATGGTGGGTAGACATAACGCGTGCCTCGCTGTCGAATAAGTCAGATTGTATTGATGTAGTTTAGGGTGCTTTAAATTTGCTAAATAGAAAGATACAGCCGTTTTATGGTACGTTTTAGCCAATGCTTAGTTGCTTTTAGATCAATAGTATTAAGGAATAATCACAGATGACTGCCGATGCTCAAATTCCGCTAAAGCACGTTACTCTGCTGCAGCTTGAAGCGATGTTGCTATCGAGTATTGCTATGCCTCTAGAAATGCTCGAGGCATTAAGAGCAAGGCTAAGGTTGCGAACATCGACTCGTAGGCAAGCAAACTTTGTGGCCGAGGTCGGGCAGTACTCTGTAACAGGCGAACAACCACAACCGCTCGGCGGGCTGGTGTTGGAAGGACAGCGCTCAGTCTTGGATATCGCAGACACCGACGTGATTATTATCCCAGCCTTGTGGCGGCAGCCCGAAAAGTACCTAACGAATGCTAAGCCCCTACTGGATTGGCTGATAACTCGATTTCAGCAAGGAGCAACTATCGTTGCGATTGGTTCTGGCGTTTGGCTACCAGCAAAAGCAGGGTTGTTGAATGGCTTACCAGCGACCACGCACTGGCACTCTTTGGCGGCCTTTACCGCGATGTTTCCTAAGGTTAAATGGCAGCATGATCATTTACTTACCCAAGCTGGGCGTATTTTTTGCGCAGCAAGCATTAATTCGGGCGCGGATCTTATTATTCATTTGATTGGCTTGAATTACGGCCGTGATTTAGCTTTGCAGGTTGAGCAGCAGTTTTCCCCTGAAGTAAGAAATCCGTTTGAGAAGCGCGTGTTCCAAGCGGACTCGGCTATGCAGCATGCCGATGAGGCGATAGCTTTGGCCCAAAGCTGGTTACACCAACATATGAACGAAGTATTAAGCCTACCTCTTTTGGCATCTTTGGCTGATCTGAGCGTGCGCCAATTTAGTCGCAGGTTCGTCATGGTTACAGGAGAAACACCAGTACGCTATCAACAAAGGCTACGTTGTATGGCTGCCAGAGACTGGCTGCAAAACAGTAACTTAGGTTTAGCTGATATTGCTAGCCAATTGGGCTTCAGTGACGCTAGCCACTTTGGGCGGGTATTTCAGCGTTGGGCTGGAGTAACCCCCGGAGTGTATAGGAATCAGGTGCGGCGAAAAATCTTTGCGGTGTCGCCATCTTCCGAAATAACGTGAGAATCTACTGATACGGCTGTTAATAGAGGGATAGCCTTAACGCCTCATAAATGTTGACTATACTTTGTGCAGACGGGTCAGAATAGAAGGGGAGAACATGGAAGTAACTTGCGGTAATAGTCGGCCGGAAGAGACCGCAGACTCTCGTTTTTTAGCGCTGAAATCCGGAGCGTTCGATACATTCCTGCATCATTCAGATATGGGAGTTGCCATTCTTGATTCTGATCTTTGTTATCGTGCTATTAATGCAACCTTAGCGCAATTTAATGGTGTGTCAGTCGAAGGCCATATCGGCCGTTCTGTTAGTGAGATTCTGCCGAAGCTCGCTCCAATCGTTGTTCCCGCTTTGCAAGCAGTGCTTACTACTGGCGAAAGCTTGGTTGATATAGAGATCAAAGGCGAAACACCTAGTACTTTAGGTAGAATCGGTGTGTGGAAAGCATCGTATCTGCCTATCAATGACGACTCCGGTAATACCGTCGGTATATTGGCTATCGCCATAAATAGAACGATCGAGCATGAGTTGGCACAAGCTAAGAAGGAATCTGATGAACTCGTACGTCGCGTACTAGATGGTCTATTCACCTTTGTCGGTATGTTGACTCCTGATGGAACTGTTATCGATGTCAATAAGTCACCTCTTGAAGCTGCTGGTATTTCTATCGATGACGTTTGTGGTAAGAAGTTTTGGGATTGCTATTGGTGGAATTACGATCCTGATATTCAACAACAGCTTCGTGATGCCTTAGAAAGCGCAAGAGCTGGAAATGTCGTTCGCTATGATGTTGTCGTTAGGATGGCTGGTGATAGTCGAATGACGATTGATTTTATGTTGTCACCTTTACGGAATGCACAAGGTGAAATTACGCATTTAATTCCATCAGGAAATGATGTCTCCGCGCGGGTAGTAAGTGAGCAGAAACTCCGCTACAGCGAGGAGCGCTTTCGTCGGGTGGTGGAATCCACAGCTGATGGATTAATTATGATCGACGAAAATGGCAGTATCTTGCTGGCCAATAGCCGCGCAGCGAGTATGTTCGGTTATAGCAAAAAGGAATTCTATCAATTAACGATTGAAAGTTTAGTTCCCGACAGCATCCGAGATCATCATAGCGCCTTACGCGAAGGCTACCAAGCGGCGCCTCAGGCTCGCGGTATGGCATCAATGCAAGAACTCTACGCTAAGACCAAAAAAGGCGATTTATTTCCTGTAGAGATTGGATTAACACCGTTAACGTTCGAAGGGGGGACTCGAATTTTAGCTACTGTTATGGATATCACGATTCAAAAAGATATCCAGAAAAATTTGATTCGCGCGCTGACTGAAAAAACGTCACTATTAAATGAAGTTCACCATCGTGTGAAAAATAATCTACAAGTTGTATCGAGTTTACTTAGTTTGCAAGCGCGGAGTGTGCCTGAGGAAGCTAAAATTCACTTTGAGGAAAGTCAAAGTCGAATTAAAGCGATGGCGCTTATTCATCAGCTACTGTACGAGCAAAAGAATTTCGATAAGGTTGAGTCTGTTGCCTATTTACAGCGCTTAAGTGATTTATTACGTCGTAGTTATTCTAATGCATTTCATCGAATCACTATGACTGTAGAGTCTAATAATGAATCATGTTTCTTAAGCTTAGAGCACGCCTTACCCTTCGGTTTACTGGTTAATGAATTGGTCACTAATGCTGTTAAACATGCGTTTGTGGGACGAGATTCCGGACATATTAATCTAGTAATGGAGAGAAAGGGGGATAATGCAATTTTAACAGTCAGTGATGATGGCGTCGGATTGCCAGATGGATGTCGCCCTGGCACTGGTGGCTCTTTGGGGTTTCGGTTAATTCCAGGCTTGGTGGATCAAATGGATGGCGTTCTTGAAGTATTGGATACTAGTGGCACTGGCTTTCGATTAATGCTGAAGCTCGCGGGAGATAGCGAATGAAGCATCGAAAAATATTAATTGTCGAAGACGAGAAGATAACAGCCCTAGATTTAGAATTAACGCTTGTCGATTTGGGTTATATCGTCGTCGGTTCGGCGGCGAATGGTGAAAATGCAATAGAAATGGCGCAGCAATTAAAACCTGATTTAGTGCTCATGGATATTCATTTAAATACCTCTATGTTAGGAACAGAAGCTGCACGTATTATTGTTGAAAAGCAGCAGCTGCCGGTCGTATTCCTTACTGCTTATACAGACAATCGAAGCTTGGATGCTGCGAGCAACTGCTTGCCGTACGGTTATTTAGTTAAGCCATTCGAAAAGCGTGAAGTGGATGCGACCATTCGTATCGCATTTGCGCGCTACGATGCTGATATCGAAATCCGCTTGTCAGAACAACGTTTACGTTTGGCTCTTGATGCAGCGCACATGAGTGTTTGGGAGTGGCAGTCGCCATCGACGTTGAATACGAATAATACCGCTCAATTGGTTGCTGTTGATCCTCCAGGTGTCATTTCCCAGCCGTTGGATATGCTTTTGGAACATATCCACCCTGAGGATCGTATTGCTGTTCAGCAAGACGTAGAAAACACCGCTCATTTTAGTCGTATCATTCGTATGCGTAAGTCGCAGCAAAGTGAATACCGCCGAGTAGAGTTATTTGCTAATTTATTTCTCTGGTCTGACAACAATTGTCGCGTAGTCGGTGTTGCGCAAGATGTCGATGATAGATATAAGGCGGATGAGAAACTTCGCCAAGCAAGTGCAGTTTTTAATTGTACATCTGAGGGTATTATTATCACCGACGGTGGCCGGAAAATTATTTCTGTTAACCCAGCATTTGAAGAAATTACTGGCTATGAGTTAAGTGAGGTTGAAGGATTAGATCCTGACGACTTCCTTCACGCTCGCCGGCATAGCGATCAATTTTATCCGCGACTGCACGACGAAGGTAAAAATTTTTGGAGCGGAGAAATTGGTTGCAGCACTAAAAGTGGCCATAGATTTCCCGCTTGGGAACATGTCTGTTCGGTTTACGACGAAGTGGGTCATTTAACCAACTATGTATTCACTTTTTCTGATATTTCTGAACTACGTCGAGCAGAAAAAAATCTGGCAAGAATGGCATATCTAGATGCGTTAACGGGCCTTGGTAACCGCGTACATATGGAACGAGTGTTAGAAGATGCAATGGAGAGACGCGACGATAGTCGCTCATCCGTTGCTGTACTTTATATGGATTTAGATGGATTCAAAGTTGTTAATGATACATTAGGACACTCTGAAGGTGATCGGTTATTACAAATATTAGCGCAGCGTTTTCAGGATTCTGTGCGCGAAGGCGATATCGTTACTCGTATTGGCGGTGATGAGTTCGTTATTGTTGTTCAAGATATCGAAAGCGAAGTTGGATTGCGGAAAATGGCGCAGAAGTTATTGCGTGCGGTGCAAGCGCCCATTGAGTTAAATCGTGAAACGGTAGAAGTCTCCGTCAGTATAGGCGTGGCGATATCAAAGCCATCAATTAAAGATTCTGATGAATTATTGCGCGCAGCCGATACAGCTTTGTTTGAAGCTAAGCACCAAGGTAAAAATAGAATCTGTTTTTACGATTTCGTCTTGGCGATGGAGTCGGGCGAAAGATTGCGTATAGAGCGCCATTTAAAACAGGCGTTGAATAACCATGAATTGACTGTTGAATACCAACCACTTATTGATATTGATAATCAACGTGTGCGTGGTGCAGAGGCTTTGTGTCGTTGGTACCATCCCGAGTTAGGCATGATTCCGCCAGATCGTTTTATACCCATAGCCGAGCAAAGTGAGGTGATTATTAATATAGGTGCTTGGGTATTACAGGAAAGTTGTCGATCAATTCGAGGCTGGCTTGATGCTGGAATTAAAGATGTTTCGGTTGCCGTGAATGTCTCGGTTCGTCAATTATGTGATACGTCATTTTGTAATATCGTTGCAGCCGCGTTAAAGAAATATGATCTCGATGCTTCAAGTCTCGAATTGGAGATTACTGAGAGTGCTTTGCAGTCAAACGATAGAGTAAGAAATCAGCTAGACCAGCTTCGAACGCTCGGGGTGCGTTTGGCTATTGACGATTTTGGTACTGGATATTCATCATTAAGTCGCTTAAAACACTTACCGATAGACAGAGTTAAGATAGATCGTTCTTTCGTGAAAGATTTACCTAACGACGAAAGTGACATAGAAATTTGTCGAGCGATTCTTGCCTTATGCAAAGTGTTAGATATGCAAGTGACGGCAGAGGGCGTAGAGAACGAAGCGCAGCTTAATATGCTGAGAGACATGGGGTGTGGGTGTATTCAGGGCTATTATTTTAGTCGCTCGCTAGTGTATGAACGCTTTATTGAATGGGCTAAAGCCTACAATAAAATCGCCTGAAACCCTGTTGTGGTTAAGGTATCATTCTAGGCAGTTGTTACTTTGCTACGGATGAAACTATGACACCACAACACGGTTTATTTGAAGAGCCAGGCAACCGCGCGCAGTATTTAGAGTATACCCTTAAACAGGGTGTAGCTCTTGACGATATTAAGTGTGCGTTACGTCGAGCTACCAGCCGACTTCCAAATGTCTTTATTGCTATTGCCTTTGGTTCAAACTGTTGGGATTCTCTACAACCTCTTTGGAGGCCAACGCAGTTAAGTGACTTCGTTGAGCAAGCTTCTGCCAAAGGGCACTTAATGCCTGCCAATCAGCAAGATATTTTCTTTTGGGTTCATGGCGAAACATCAAGCGATGTTATGCTTGCGGTGATTCAGGTGAGTCAAGCAATGGCTGTGATTGCTGATTTAACTTTAGATCTTAATGGCTATAAAGCGCCAGATGCGCGCATAATCACAGGCTTTGTTGATGGCACCGGTAATCCTAAAGGTGATAAGCGACACACTGCGGCTGTAGTGCCTGATGGGCAAATAGGCGCGGGTGGTTCGTATGTACTTGGTCAAAAGTGGACGCATAAACTGCCTGAGTTTTTGCAACTAAGCGTGCCTGCCCAAGAGCAGGTTATGGGTCGCACGAAAGAAACTAATATTGAAATGGAAGGTGCAGCCATGCCGCCGAATTCACACGTGGCGCGCACGGATATTGATGTTAATGATACTCCAATGAAAATGTATCGCCGCGGTACACCGTACGGCAATGCCGGTGATTATGGCTTGTACTTTTTGGCATTTGCGTGCGAACAAACGCGCTTTGAACACGTGATTGACAGTATGCTTGGCAAGGATGACGGCGTTACCGACGCCATGATGGATTATAGCGATGCGAAAACAGGATCGTATTGGTTTATGCCGAGCCAAGAGGACTTAGATGCTTTGCTAATGGCATAATCACTGATTGAGGAAATAAAAATGCCCGCAAACTTGCGGGCATTTTTATTTTAGGACGAGCCAATCACTACAAATAATTAAGCTTCGATAGGCGAAGCCCAAAGGTCGTATTCGTCGGAGTGGTCGATTTCAACTTCAATAAAATCGCCGGGTTCACAATCGGTGAACTCATTTAAATACACCATGCCGTCGATATTTGGTGCATCGGCCATAGAACGTCCAATAGCGCCTTCTTCATCTACCTCGTCAATTAATACTGTCATGCGCTGACCAATACGACGAGCGAGTTTTCGTGTACTGATTTCTTGCTGCTTGGCCATAAATCGGTCCCAGCGCTCTTGCTGGATATCTTCTGGAACATGATCAGGTAAATCGTTGGCCTTAGCACCTTCGACTGGACTGTATTTAAAGCAACCCACGCGATCTAATTCTGCCTCGTCTAACCAATCCAACAGTATTTGAAAGTCTTCTTCAGTTTCGCCAGGAAAACCAACGACGAAGGTAGAGCGAATCACAAGTTCAGGGCAGATCTCACGCCATTTTTTAATACGTTCTAGCGTATTTTCTGCGTGCGCAGGGCGTTTCATTAACTTAAGAATATTTGGACTTGCGTGTTGGAAAGGAATATCCAAGTACGGCAGGATCTTACCTGCTGCCATCAGTGGAATAACATTGTCCACGTGAGGGTAAGGATAAACATAGTGTAGACGTACCCATACGCCCATTTTACCTAGCTCTTCACAAAGGTTGAGCATGTCAGTCTTGACCGGCTTGCCATCCCAAAATCCGGTGCGGAACTTCATATCTACACCATAGGCGCTGGTATCTTGAGAGATCACTAGTAGCTCTTTAGTGCCCGCAGCCACCAATCGTTTAGCTTCATCCAGTACGTCACCAATAGGGCGACTCACGTGCTTGCCGCGCATGTCTGGGATGATGCAGAAGGTACACTTATGGTTACAGCCTTCTGAAATTTTCAGATATGAATAGTGACGAGGGGTGAGTTTAACGCCTTGTGGTGGCACTAGATCGGTAAATGGATCATGTTTCTTTGTTGGTGGAACCCATTCGTGTACCGCTGTCATGACTTCTTCATAGGCCTGTGGGCCTGTGACGGCAAGTACTCCGGGGTTCTTTTCTTTAATGAGAAGGGCGTCCGCACCTTTACCCATACAGCCGGTAACAATGACTTTGCCGTTTTCGGTCATGGCTTCATTAATTGCATCTAGTGATTCTTGTTTGGCATCGTCGATAAAACCGCAAGTGTTAACAACCACGACATCGGCATCGTTGTATGTGTTAACGACTTCGTAGCCGTCTAATCGCAACTGTGTAAGGATACGCTCTGAATCTACTAGCGCCTTTGGGCAGCCGAGGGATACAAACCCTACCTTACCATTGCTTGAGCTTGGTATTACGGCACCTTCGGCCATAGGGATTGTAGAAATATCATCAGACATAGCAGAGCGCCTCACACGGGAAATGCACTGAATCTTATGATGTTCAGTGCAGTTATGAATATCGGGGCGGGATTGTACCGAGTTTGGGCGTGGGAGTCATCGACCGCTTAGCAGTCGATGTGAATCTAGCTGGCTTTGGGCAAGCTGCTCAATACTGTGCAGTTGCGGCCTTTTCCTTTCGCTTCATATAAGGCTTTATCAGCACGTTTGATCAGTTGATCAAAACGTAAGTCGCGATTGCTTAATTGGGCAACACCAATGCTGACGGTAATATCAATATTTGCCGGTTGAAGCTTTTCAATATCCTTACGGATTTCTTCAGCTTTGGCGATTGCTTGCTCTTCATTGCAGGGCTCTAAAATAACCAAAAACTCTTCACCACCAAAGCGCGTGATGGAATCTTCGACGCGGAACTGATCTTTTAGGAATTCACCAAGCTGTCTTAGCACAAGGTCTCCGGTTAAATGGCCTCGGGTATCATTAATACTCTTAAAATGGTCAATGTCGATGAGCAGGATCGACAACGGCGTTTTATGACGCCGTGATCGCGCTAGTTTTTGTCCAACCACTTCAAGCATATAATGCCGGTTAGTTAACCCTGTTAACTGATCAATCATGGCGAGTTCGTGCAGCTTGTCTTGCTGTTGCTTCAGGGTAATGTGCGTATCGACACGGGCAGACAGGATTAATGGCCTAATCGGCTTGGTAATATAATCTACGGCGCCCAAGCGTAATCCTTGCTCTTCATCACTGACCTCATCACGACCGGTAACGAAGATGATTGGAATAGACTTGGTTTCTGGTAGAGATTTTAGCTTTCGGCAAACGGCGAAGCCATCCATGTCTGGCATGACGACGTCGAGTAATATCAGGTCTGGCTTATGTTTGGTCGCGATAGCGATGCACTGCTCGCCAGATGTTGCAGCCTTGACCTGATATCGTTGTTCTAGAATAGCTGCCATTACCTGCAAATTTGTAGTTGAGTCATCCACAATCAATACAGTGACTTTAGCTTTAGTCATTTAGGCCGAAGTTCTTTAGTTTGCTATTGAGTCCCTTAAGAGTAGCTTGTGCTGCGAAAGTATCAAATTGCAGGATTTCGTTCGTCAGTTGCTGGCATAACCCCTCCAATTCACTATTGCATAACGGTAGGCGTAAAGGATTTAGGCTATCTGGGCTAATGTAGTCGTCTTGTTCTAATTTCTCTTTGAGATCTGCGAGAATCGGTAGGATCGCTTTGGTATTTTTCAGAGTGTCGGTTTTTGTTGCAGAAATTACTGGTGAGTCACTTGATTTTTTTATAAATAGTGCAAGAAACTGCTTGCTAGCTATCTCTAATTCCTCCCAAAGTTGAGGTAATTCCTCTTTTTGTTCAAGTCGCGCTGCCTTTTCCATTTTTGCGGCTATCTGCTGCAGTTGATTGGCCGATAAATTGCCTGCAACTCCCTTTAGCGTGTGTGCTGTATTGATTAACGTGATTAAGTCGTGATTATTAATGGCCGTGCGAATTTCGCGCATACGAATGGGTTGATCTTGGCAAAATAGATCGACCAGTCGATTTAATAACGATTCATTATTTAGCACACGATCTAGCGCGCCTCTTTTATCCCAAATCTTGACGTCGCGGCTACCTTGGATAGTTTCGGAGTTGGTAGTAAGTTGGTTTTTTTTTGTTTTAACGATTTGACCTTTTGTCATTGGTTGAATCCAAAGGCATATTTTTTCAATAAGTTTTCGAGGATCGACAGGTTTAGACAGATAATCATTCATACCAGAATTCAAACACTTATTTCTATCGCTCTCCATTGCATGGGCTGTCATGGCAATAATGGGAATATCTTTTATATGGAGGGTTGAGTTTCCTTGCCGTATCTCACGAGTAGCTTCATAGCCATCCATCACGGGCATTTGACAGTCCATCAAAATAAGTTGATAGGGCGATGTCGATGGTTTTGAAAGCATCTCTATTGCTATTTTTCCGTGTTCCGCAATATCTACTTGCAAGCCAAGTTCGAGCAAAATTTCACTCGCTACCAGTTGATTAACAGTATTATCTTCGACTAATAGAACTCGTTCACCATTAAATCGAATGTGATCAATGGTTGCATTATTTATCCCTCTTTCAGCAGTTAATTCTTGTTTCGACAGATAAGGACTCGTATGGCGTAATAACGTTAATAGTGAATCGGTTGTTGTTGGTTTCGTGGTATTGATATCGAAAACTTTGTGATCCATATTTTGATCGTTAACATCCAATTTCATGGTGCTTACGAGTGCGAGTTTCATAGTGCCTAATATAGGAATTTTTCTTATGTGATTGCACAATTGAACACCATCCATTCCGGGCATATCCATGTCGATAATGGCTGTGTCGAAAAGAGGGAGTTCGTCATCTAATTGCTGTTGACAAGTCGCTAAGGCTTGCAGGCCACTTGTGCATTCAACAACGGTACAACCCCATTGACGTAGCTGCGCTACAAGAATTTTACGATTACTATTATTGTCATCCACGACCAATATGTTGCGTTCTTTACAGTCTGATGGGATTTCGGGTAACCGAGTCGTAGCGCACTTATTTACCTTTACACTAGCAACGAATCGACTGCCTTCATTGGCTGCGCTGTTAAGGCGAATATCGCCGTCCATTAGATGACATAAATTTTTAACGATGGCGAGCCCTAATCCGGTCCCGCCAAATTTTCGAGTTGTGGATGAGTCTACTTGGCTAAACGCTTCAAATAGTTTGCTTTGCTTCTGTTTATCAATACCTATGCCCGTATCTTTTACATCTATTGATAACTGCCATTGGGTTGCATTGCTTGTTGTTAGGCTAACGCGAATAACGACTTCTCCGGCATCGGTAAATTTAATCGCGTTGCCTACCAAATTGGTTAGAATTTGTCGGATTCGTCCCGCATCACTGACGATGAAATCATCACATAAGTCCACTACGTCTAATATAAGTTCTAAGCCCTTCTCTTGGGCCATTGGCGCCATACCTTCGGTGAATTCTCCAAGCATAGTACGTAGATTGAATTCTATGTTTTCTAGCTCTAGCTTTTTGGCCTCGATTTTAGAGAAATCAAGAATGTCGTCGATTAAAGCTAGAAGCGAGCGAGCACTGCTCTGAGCTACATGGAGCCTATGTGCTTGGGTTTCGTTGAGAGGCGTATTTTTTAATAGCCCTAGCATACCTAGCACACCATTCATGGGCGTTCGAATTTCATGGCTCATACTTGCCAAAAATTCACTTTTTGATTTTGCTGCAGCTTCGGCTTCAGCTTTGGCTTCTACTAGCGCTGTTTCAGCCAACTTTTGCTCGGTAATATCGCGAAAACTCCAAACTCGACCTCTTGGAATGTGATGAATACTCATTGGTAGCGAGGATACTTCGATAGTACGACCGTCAAGGGTTTGTGCGATATCGAATGTGCCTTCTGTAGAATTAGATTGAAAATTAATATGATGTTTTGCTATTGAATTACCGTCAATTTGCTGCTTAACATGACGAAATATTTCTTTTGGATTATTAATTTCTTCCTGATTCGATAGAGCCCATATTGTGGAGAATTGTTGATTAAATCGCTCAATTTCTCCTTGGTTATTAACCACCAAGATTCCGTTATCGGTTGACTCTAGTGTTGATTCAAGTAGAGACAAAGTTTCAAGATTTTCTTGTTCTGCTCTCTTCTTATCGCTGACATCTTGAAATGAACCAAATAGGCGCACGCACTTGCCATTTTCAAACTCTGCCTCTCCGCGCGCAACGACCCAGAGCGCTGTCCCTTTGGCTGTGATTATTTCTAATTCTTCCGTCCAGGGATCTCCATCGATGATGGCGCGCTGTACTGTATTCGCGATCCTATCTCTGTTTTCTCCGGGTTTGTAAAAGCTAAGAGAGGTCTCCATGTCGGGAACAAACTCGTTGGAAACTTCATGAATTTCTTTGGTCATGGGGGACCAATAGAGTTCATTAGTAACTATATCCACTTCCCAGGCACCAATACGAGCTTGTTGACTCATAGCATTAAGTAAATTCTGTTGGCGGCTTAACTCTAAATCGCTTTCATGGCGTGAAAATTCATCACCGATCCATTTAGAAAATAGTTGAATTAAACTTAAATCATTATCGCTAAAGGGACGTTGACGTGCTTCTGGACCCGAGAAATTGATGGTGCCATAACGTACGTTATTGACAATCACAGGGGCTCCGATATACGACTCTAGGCCGAACCCCTGATAACAGGGGTGATCCTTAATATTGCTATTGCCTGCGTTGTGGTAGGCCAGAGGGGAGTTTGCCGCAAGTGTATGAGTGCAGTATGTATTGCCCAGTTCAAACTCATCGCCGGGTGTGATTTCATTGTTAGGCGTTATCGTGTAATCAACCGTGTATATTGGATCTTCAATATGACTAATAATCGCAATAGGCAAATTAAATATTGAGCGACCAAGTTCTAATATTTCATTGATTTTAGTTTTAAGAACAGTCGATCTATCCGCGGTAATCTCATGTAAACGCCTTACCGCTTCTAACGTTGTGCGTTGATCGGTTACGTCAGTTCTAATAGCGATATAGCCCTGAAGCTTATTTTCGCTATCGCGTAATGCAATAATTGTTGTATCTACCCAGTATAATGCCCCATCTTTGCGGCGATTACAGATTTCTCCGTGCCAAATTCCGTCCCGCTTTAAAGAAATAAACATGGTTCGAAAGAAATCTAAGTCGTGAATGCCAGACCGCAATAAGCGATGATTTTGACCAATGAGCTCTTCGCGAGAGTAGCCGCTAATATCACAAAACTTGTCATTAACGTGTTTAATGGTTCCATGGATATCAGTAGTAGCGACGATCGCATGTTGATCCAGTGCAAATTTCTGTTGCTGAAGTTGATGTAAGGTTTCCTCTGAAGGATTTACCTTACCCTGGGCAGGGGTCTGAATCGTAGCCATATTTGTCCTTTCCAGCGCTTTTACGTCTAATATCAATGGTTTAACAGTGAATAGCACTTAGTATAGTCAAGCCTCAGGATTGTGCAGGCCAACGACTTCATTGAAGCTGATCTCGGTTCTTCCGATAGGTGTGCTGTGCTAGCATCGGGAAACGATTCAATCAGGGAGAGGACTTTCCGTGAAATACCTAATGATGATTTTAGTAGTAGCGAGTAATGGCGCACTAGCAGGGCAGTATTATGAGTGTAAGGACGCACAAGGGAAGAAGCTGTTTTCACAGATGCCGTGTCCGAGTCAGTATGTCGATGAAGAAGTGAAGGTGTTTAAAGACGAAGGATCAAGCATGGCAGGTGAGGCCTCCCGTGAAGAAGCACCATTACGGCGTGATTATGCGCAAGAGCTATCAGATAGTAACAACTCTATCAGGCTTAATCGCCAGATTAAACGTTCAGAGAAGAAGCTTGAAATGCTTAGGCAGTCTTATGAACGCGATACATCGAAACTTAAGGTCGATGCCATGGAGATTAGCGGAGTTAACGCGCGTAATCGAGCTCAGCAGGTTATAGATCAAATTAATGCTCGCGAGACTAAGTACATCGCTGAGAGAAAGAAAGAGGCAGAAGCACTGGAAGCAGCGAAGAAAGCGTTAAAAGAACTTGAAAATTAATTTGACTAATGACTTCTTAGTAAGTGCTTAAGGCCGATGAATATGAGTATTTTGCAATGGCTTAATCCCCGTCGAATAGTTGATTATCTGCGCGTGTTTGATGAACAAGCCGAACAAGAACGCGTTGGTCTCGATCAACATAATGAGAAGCGTCGAGTATGGTATGTTATAGCTGTTGCGTGTTTATGCTTGTTATTGGTTCATTATGTTAAGTACAGCAATAATGTTTCACTGGTATTGACCTGGTGGGATGCTTTAACGGATTCGAACCTACAACGTTGGTATCGTAGTCATGAATATCGAGAATTAATCGGATATGTGTGGTGGGGGTTTTGGAATCTAGCCGGATTTCTTTTTATACCTATGCTAGCGATTAGGTTTATTTTACGTGATTCGTTAGCGAACTATGGTTGGCAAAAAGGCGATGTCGCTGCACATTGGCTTGGTTATGTTTTACTGGCATCTCCCATTCTCTGCTTCGCCGTTATAGCCAGTTTTGGTAATGACTTTTCGCGGCATTATCCCTTCTATAAAATGGCTCATGCCAGTTGGTTTGATCTACTTGCATGGGAAACTATATATATTTTGCAATTTGTTGCAGTTGAATTCTTTTTTCGAGGATTTTTAGTCAACGGCTTGCGACGCCAATTGGGCAGCTTAAGTATTGCTGTGATGTGTTTGCCCTATCTGATGTTGCACTTTCCTAAGCTATGGCCTGAGTCTTTTGGTGCTATTTTATTTGGCTTTTTTCTCGGCGTGCTCGCTTTACTATCGCGATCAATCTGGGGCGGGGTGGGGGTACATGTAGGCATTGCGTTAACGATGGATATCGCCGCGCTATTGCAAACACGCGGCTTACCTGACAGCTTTTGGCGTTAGTGGATCGAGGCTTTTGGACGCTTAGCGGCGTCCATTGAGTTCGTCTAACTGTTTTAACATCGTGCCCATGATTTGCTGGTAAAGCAGGTTGCCGCTATGAAGATCTTCAACCCCCATATCAATGCTAGGGTTGTCGTTAACTTCAATAATGACAGCGCGATCGCCACTTTCTTTTAGATCAACGCCGTAAAATCCATTCCCCATACACTTTGCCGCTTTAAGAGCTGTTTTAATCACTTTCTTCGGAACCTTATCAACCGCCATTGCGTCGGCGTTGCCGGAGCGATGAGATCGGGCGCTATGGTTATATATCTGCCAGTGACTTTTCGCCATAAAGTAGCGACAGGCATAAATCACTTGGTTATCCATGATGCCTATACGCCAGTCGTAATCGGTTGGCATAAATTCTTGTAGCAAAAGTAAGGCTGAGCGTTCGCTTAAGCGGTCGATGCATTCGACTAAGTCAGCGCGCGTTTTGGCCTTTTCTACACCAATAGAAAAAGAACCATCCGGTACTTTAACAATGATGGGAAGACCTAGGTCGGCAATAAGCTCGTCAAGATCGTTATCTAGTTTACCTATAATGAGCCGAGTTTTAGGGGTGTCTACTTCATAGCGATGTAAGCGCTCGTGCAGATATACTTTGTTGGAGCAACGCATGATGTCCGTTGGACTATCAATCACGAGCAAGCCGAGGTTCTCGGCATGCTGTGCTATTTGATAGGTGTGATGATCCACGCGTGTTGTTTCGCGAATAAATAGAGCATCGTACTCGCCAATGCGGGATGCATCTTTATGGGTAATGAAATCAACGTTTAGACCAATGTCTTTGCCTGCTTTTTCGAATGCCTTTAAAGCGCCTTTGTTCGACGGTGGCAACTGTTCGTCAGGATTAACCAATATAGCAAGGTCGTACTTATAGCGCTTGCTACTGCGACGATTGCGCCAAATTTTATGGCTGAAGGCGTCGAGTGCAGTGGCAAATTGGGTTTCAGCTGCTTCATCTAATTCGTCCAATGACCGAGCTTGGATGTTGCTAATTGTCCATACACCAGCCTGATGACGAGTAAGTGTTACGTCCAGAACAGGAAAGCCAAAGGTGTCGAATATGCGGCGGGCGACGCCTGCGAGTTCGTTGTTTTCGGTTTGGCCAAAGTAACAACGTAAATTGATACTGTCTTCGTTTTTTTGTTTTTTCCAAACGCCATCCAGTACTCGACCATGACGCAATGGTAGCGGTTGGCCTGCTTCAAAACTGTTCAATTCTCGGATAGCGCGTACTGATGGAAATACCTGACCGCCGCGAGCTTCTGCTAATAATGATCCGTAGTATCCAGAACTTAAATAGGAGTAATCACGGCATAGGTTAATCACGTAGCCTCGAGTCTCTGCAAAGTCACTCAGGTATTGCTCAATGGCAACCACTTGGTTGGTTGGATAATAAGGGCTCCAGTCGGTCAACTGGTCTAACAGTACGAGCAATGGTTTCATGAGGGGTCCAGAACAGACAAAGAATAAACAAAAAATCGATGTTCGATTTGTTCTTATACTAGGACTAAAAATCGCTCTATGCCAACAAAAACGCTGGTATTTTTGAATAAATTTTTCTGGTTCGACGAATGAAAAAAAAGAAACTGAACATCTTTTTTTTCATTCGGCGTAGGTCTATGCTCAGCGTTTTCCGGCGACCATTTTGCTGACGCCGCAGCCGACTGTTTTGGATGCTGTATAGGATGAATATGGAGCCTCGTTTGGCGACACTTGCTGATGTAGCCGCTCTTGCTGAGTTAGAGCAAGCGAGCTTCAGTGGTGATAGTTTATCTGCGCGACGTTTTCGGCATTTCATTCGCGGCGAGCACAGTGAACTCTGGTGTTTAGGTGATCCGATACAAGCCTATGCATTAGTGCTATTTCATCGCGGAACATCGTTGGCTCGCCTTTATTCTATCGCTGTTGATCCAGCCGCTAGAGGACGCGGTTTTGGCAGTCAGTTACTGCATTGTGTCGAGCAGCAGGCATTGCGACGCCATGTGTTGTTTATGCGTTTAGAAGTTCGTCAAGATAACATAGCCGCTAAAACACTATATGAATCTTCGGGTTATCGGATTATTCGTACGCTTAAGAGTTACTACGAAGACGGTGCCGACGGTTGGCGTTTAGAAAAGCATTTAAAACCTACTGTAGCCATCCCTCATGATTTGCCCTTTTACGCCCAGACAACGCCATTTACCTGTGGTCCATCTGCGCTGATGATGGCGCTTCATAGCATTGATCCTGACTTTACGATGACTCGCTTAGAAGAGCTTAATTTATGGCGTGAAGCGACAACGATATATCTCACGACTGGGCATGGTGGTACGTCTCCGCAAGGGTTAGCATTGGCAGCGCTTAAACGCGGTCACGACGTAACTATGTGGTTATCTGATCGCTCGATTGCGTTTTTAGACGGGGTGCGTAGCGAGCACAAACGCGAACTAATGACGCTAGTAGGTGAGGATTTTCAAGCCCGCTGTGATCGTGATGGCGTGACGACCGATACCGGTGTGCATACGGTTGCCGATTTGCGCTTAGCATTGGCGCAGGGGAACCGTATTTTATTGCTGATTAGCACTTATCGATTAAATCGTAATAAGGCACCTCATTGGGTATGGCTGGTTGCGATTGATGACGACTATGCCTATTTGAATGATCCTGACATTGATGAAGAGCTCGATCAGGTTGCAACCGACAATATGTATGTGCCGGTGAGCTTAGATAATTTTGGCGCTATGATTCAGTACGGAACGAAGCGATATATGGCCGCGCTTCTTATTCGATAGCTTGAATATACTGGCCAAGGATCAATTAGCTTCGTGGATGTAGGGTTCTTCTTTACTGCCATCCACGAGTTCATCGAGTTCTGGTGCGCGACCTGCTCGTAGAGCAACCCAAGCGGCGACGTCTTCACGCCATTCTTCCATTGGCCGTAATTTAGGGGCGGCGAGTAATTTCGCTTCTGTACCTCGGCTAGCAAAAACCAAGATGTGTTCAACTTTGTACGCTCGTAATGCCATCGGTGTCACCTTACGTTAGACGCGCGCAGTTATAACAAACCAGCCGTCATTGGGCCAGCCTTGATGAGACGATGTCTACTCACTGTCATGCAGGGTAAAGCCGTTGCGAAATGGCAGTAAGGTTTTGGCATCGCGTTGATAAGCTAATATGTGTTGGCGTTCTTCTGCTAAAAAATTATCTACGGCGTCGTGGAATTGCGAATGTACTAACCAGTGAGCGCTGTGGGTCAGCATAGGTTCAAAGCCGCGACTGATTTTATGTTCGCCTTGGGTGCCGGGGTCGAAGTGACCGATACCTTGTTCAATACAGAATTCAATCCCTTGGTAGTAACACGCCTCGAAATGCAGAGAATCGAAGTCGTCGATGGCTCCCCAATAACGCCCATAAAGGTTGTCGTCATCGTAAAAACACAAAGCCGCTGCAATTGGCTGTTCGTCTTTATGTGCTAGCACCATCATCATTTGTGAATTCATCGTAGATCGCAATTGTTGAAAGAAGGCCTGATTCAAATAGCCTTGCGAGCGACGGCGTAAATACGTGATTTGATAACATTGGTAAAAGAACGCGACATGCTCAGGCGTTATTTGTTCATGGGTGAGGCGCGTCATACGAATGCCTTGTGCAGCAATTTTTTCTCGTTCTTTGCGCACGGCTTTGCGCTTGCGGCTGGTGAACTGATTTAAGTATTGGTCAAAGTCTTGATAGGCGCGATTGTACCAGTGAAACTGGCACGCATTACGGATCAAAGAAGCTTGATTATTATCTGTCTTAAATTTTTTAACTTGTGCGAGCGTATTCGTTTCGGGGAAATTGATATGCCATCCCGATAATCGTTTTGTTAGGCAGTATTCGCTGATGGCTGCTAGAGCATCAGGCCATAGAGATTGATCACCGATTAAACGCGGCCCAGTAGCTGGGGTAAAAGGAATAGCGGCTAAAAGTTTAGGGTAGTAGGCTAATCCATTGCGCTGATAGGCATCGGCCCAACTCCAGTCAAAAACATACTCGCCGTAACTGTGCTCTTTTATGAAGGCGGGCATAGCCGCGATTAATTGCTGGTTTTCAAATGCCGCGAAGTAGGCCGGTATCCAGCCGCTGTCGTCACCAATGCATTCAGTGTTTTCGAGTGCTGCGAGGAAATCGTAGTCTAAAAAAGGATAACGAGTATCTCGTAACGCTTGCCATTGAGGGCGCGATAACTGAGTGATACTGCCTACTTGTTCGAAACTCGCCATAAATCAGTGACCTGCTGCCTGAGTACACCTATCATTAGAGCTATCATATAGGTTTTGTTGAATGTGTTTGGAGAGTGATTATGTTCCGGTTAGATGAACGCCTGCAAGGTGATACCGTATTGGTAGGTCGCTTGCCGCTATGCCAAGTGCTGTTGATGAACGATAGCCGTTATGTGTGGTTGATTTTGGTGCCTGCGCGCAATGACGTGTTTGAGTATTATCATTTGTCGGCGCAGGAGCGTGCGCAGTTGATGGAAGAATCGACTTGGGTCGCAGAAAAATTAGCCGATCATTTTGCTGCTAAATCGATGAATATTGCCGCATTGGGTAATGTTGTTCCGCAGTTGCACGTTCATCATGTGGTACGTTTTGCTGATGATCCAGCTTGGCCGGGCCCTGTTTGGGGTCATAGTCCGGCAGTAAAATACAGTGCCGAGCAGTTAGAAGAGCGTGTTGCAGAGGTGAAAAACTTATTATCGAGTCATTTTGCATCCGATTTATATTCGGCAAACGATGAAGAAAATACGGTTTATTGGTAACACAGAGGCTTAGCTATGCGTATTTATCGCCAGTTTATGAATAACCGATTGCGTAATTTTAATTATTTGATTGCGTGCGAGGAAACTGGACAAGCTATCGCGCTTGATCCATTTAATGGTGAGGCTATGTTGGCATTGGCTCAACAAGAAGACTTGACGATTAAATTGATCATTAATACGCATGAGCATCATGATCACATTGAAGGCAACCCCGTTATTCAAGCGACAACGGGTGCTGATATATGGGCGCACAAAAATGCATTAGGGAAAATTCCTAACCAAAGTCGTGGTTTAGTGGCAGGGGATGTGATTGAGGTGGGCAGCATCCATTTAACCGTACTGTTTACCCCCGGTCATACGCCTGTTCATTTGTGTTTGTTAGCGAATGAGAATACGGCAGAACCGGTATTATTTTCTGGGGATACTTTATTTAATGCGTGCGCCGGTAATTGCTATAACGGCGGAGATGTCGATGTAATGTACGATACCTTTGTATCACAGCTGATGCCGTTACCCGATAGTACTCTGATATACCCCGGTCATGATTACATGAAAACAAACTTGGAATTTGCCCGCGCTCGCGAACCTAGCAATAATATGATCAGTTATTGGCAAGATCAGGTATCGGCATTCGCCCCCGATGAGATGCCCATCATGACGCTGGGCGAAGAACGACAATATAATCCATTTTTACGATTGCACGAGAGGGCTATTCGCGAGCAACTGGAAAAAGAATTTCCTCATTTAGGATTAGGCGATCGTGATGTGTTTAAAGCTTTGCGAGCTATGCGTGATAAATGGTGAGGAGTAAGTATAAAAAAAGCGGCTTTCGCCGCTTTTTTTATGCTTCTTTTTTCAAAGATGCAAATTACAGAGTCATGTCTTTTAGCTTTTTCAGCGGCAACACTTTCAAACGAGTGGTGGCTGGTTTAGCAGCAACGTCCATCGTTTCGCCTGGGCGGAACGGGTTTGGTACGTTTTTACGCGCTTTTTGAGCTGGCTTCTTAATGGTCTTAATCTTCAATAGGCCTGGTAGGGTGAATTCGCCTACAGCACGCTTCTTGATGTGACGTTCAATCACGATGCCCAGCTCTTCTAAAACTGCATTCACTTCCTTACGAGTAAGGCCTGTGTTTTCAGCAATTTCATTTAGAATCTGAGTTTTGGTGTACTTGTCTTTTAAAGCAGTAACTTTGCGTGCAGCTGGAGCTGCGGCAGGTGCAGCAGTCGTCGCAGGGGCTTTTTTCACAGCCATAGTGTATTCCTTGTTATCAATATACCGGAAGAGCGTCACTCGAAAACCGAGAGGCTCAACGATTCTTATGCAAAAAAGAGAGGCGTGCAAGCGGCAAACCCCTATTTTTTAGGGCTTATGTCACCAATTAGCCCATCTTTTTTAAGAACCAAGCAAATACGTCGCTGTATTTCACTGGTACGATACGTTGAATACGATCCATGAGGCGAGCATCTGGTCCAATTAGAATGCGACGCTTACCGCCTTTGACGCCATTTAGGATCACTTCCGCGGCCTGTGCCGGAGTCGTGCGAGCCAGCTTTTCAAATTCCTTCGCTTGTTGCTCTAACGACTTATCGCCGGTCATTGATGTTTTCATTCGACCATTGTTAACGATATTCGTTTTGATACCGCCAGGATGCACAGTGGTGACGAATACGTTGGTGTTATTTAACTCTTGGCGTAACGATTCAGTGAAACCACGAACCGCAAATTTGGTCGCGTTATAAGCTGACTGGGTCGGTAGGGCGATAATCCCGAAGATGCTTGAAACGTTGACGATGGCAGCTTCTGGACGTGCTTTTAATAGCGGCAAGAAGGTTTTGGTGCCGTAAACAACCCCCCAGAAGTTGATATTTACAATCCATTCCATATCTTCATACGTCATACGTTCAACGGTTTCAGATAATGCAACGCCCGCATTGTTGATGATCATGTCAACCTGGCCATGATCTTCTAACACCTGTTCGGCATAGGCTTCAAACGCTGCTCGATTAGATACATCGAGCGTATGCAGGGTTACTTTACCTTTGCCATGCAGAGTACTGCGGGTTTCTTCTAAACCATTCATATTAACGTCAGATAGCGCGAGGTTTGCGCCTTGCATGCTGAGCTGTTGTGCTAATGCACGGCCAATACCTGACGCCGCGCCAGTGACAACGACGACTTTATTTGCGAATGATTGCATGGATAGATTCCTTCGAAATTCTTTGTTGTTGTGTTAGTGAAGTTGAGATGCAGACTACAGGAGCCACGGGGCATCTCAAGGTGCATTTACGTCGTAGTTCGGCGTTTTTGCTGCAATTACCCGTTTAACAGCACCTTTTGTTGCAACTTGCCTTAACAGCTAGCCGTTCTATTCGCTATAATGCCACGCTTATTTATTGATGCTCGCTGTCCTACGTTCAGGAATGTTTGTTACAGTGAGTCGCGGTCGACGCTGATACTGGGTCGAATCGCACCGAGAATATACAAGAATGCATAGGGCGCCCCTAAGGTGTTGGCCCTCAACTTATGACTACTGATGCAGGACCAAGCAATGCGCACTCACTATTGTGGTGATATCAACGAAGCTTTGATCGACCAAACCGTAACTTTCTGTGGCTGGGTGCATCGTCGCCGTGACCACGGTGGTGTGATTTTCCTTGATGTGCGCGACCGCGAAGGTTTGGTGCAGGTAGTATTCGATCCCGATACCATTGAAGCGTTTAATACTGCCGACAGTGTCCGTTCGGAATTCGTTATCCAAATCACTGGCCGCGTTCGCGCTCGCCCAGAAGGCACTACAAACGCGAACATGCGCACCGGTATGATTGAGATCTTAGGTAAAGAGATCACAATCCTAAATAAGGCCGTAACTCCGCCGTTCCCGCTAGATGGTTATAGCGATGTGGGTGAAGAAGTTCGTTTGAAATACCGCTACATGGATATGCGTCGTCCAGAGATGCAAGACAAGCTGCGTTTCCGTTCGAAAGTAACCTCATCTGCGCGTCGCTATTTAGAAGATAACGGTTTCTTAGATATTGAAACCCCGATTCTGACTCGTGCTACGCCAGAAGGTGCGCGCGATTATTTAGTGCCTAGTCGTACGCACGAAGGCTCGTTCTTCGCATTGCCGCAATCACCACAGTTGTTTAAGCAGTTGTTGATGGTTGCTGGTTTCGATCGTTATTACCAAATTGCTAAATGTTTCCGCGACGAAGATTTGCGTGCTGATCGTCAGCCTGAATTTACTCAGATCGACGTTGAAGCTTCTTTCATTAATGAAGAAGACATCATGGGCCTTGCCCAAGGCATGATTAAGCAAATTTTTGAGAAAGAATTGAATGTGGATTTGGGTGATTTCCCTCGCATGCCATTCTCAGAAGCCATGAGCCGTTACGGTTCAGACAAGCCTGACTTGCGTATTCCAATGGAAATCGTCGATATTGCTGAATTCCTGCAAGATATCGAATTCAAAGTATTCGCCGGCCCAGCAAAAGATCCTAAAGGCCGTGTTGCAGCACTTAAAGTGCCGGGCGGTGCAGAGTTAAGTCGTAAGCAAATCGACGACTACACTAAGTTTGTTAGCATTTATGGTGCTAAAGGTCTGGCGTGGATCAAAGTTAACGAAATCGAAAAAGGTGTAGAAGGCCTGCAGTCGCCAATCATCAAGTTTATCGGCGATGACAACACCATGAAGATTATGGATAAGTTGGGCGCTAAAAACGGCGACATCGTATTCTTTGGTGCCGATAGCACAAAAGTTGTAAACGAAGCGTTAGGTGCATTGCGTTGTAAAATTGGTGAAGATCTCAACATGTACACCGCAGAATGGGCGGCATTATGGGTTGTTGATTTCCCAATGTTTGAAGAGAACTCAGACGGGTCTATCTCTGCGTTGCACCATCCGTTTACTGCACCGTCATGCAGTGCTGAAGAGCTACAAAATGCGCCTCTTGAAGCATTATCTCGTGCTTACGATATGGTACTTAACGGTTGTGAGTTGGGCGGTGGTTCAATTCGTATTCATGATGAATCTATGCAGCACACAGTATTTAAAGTATTGGGCATTAGCGAAGAAGAACAACGAGAGAAGTTCGGCTTCTTATTAGACGCATTAAAATTCGGCGCACCCCCACACGGTGGTTTGGCGTTCGGCCTAGATCGTTTGATCATGTTGTTGACTGGTGCTCAATCTATTCGTGAAGTCATTGCCTTCCCGAAAACTCAGTCGGCGGCCTGCGTTATGACACAAGCACCGGGTGAAGTAAGCAACCTACAGTTGCGTGAGTTGCATATCAAACTGCGTGAAAAAGCGAAGCCAGTGGCTGAGTAATACTCACCATTCAGCTCGTTAAATAAGAAAGGCGCCTCGGCGCCTTTTTTATTGAATTGATTTCTCAGCATCAACTCAAAGCATTAGTCGGTGTCAGACTGACTATCGTGACTTTGTCACCATTTTGAAAATCATTGGCCTAGTCGCAACAAACTGCTCACTGCTTGCGGCATTGCACTGGTTAAACGCAAACTCCTCTCGTTAAGCTCCTAAATCTTCTCCGTAGTGATGCGGGAGGACCAATAACACCATTCTCATTAAAGGGATATTTATGAACAATCCGAGATACTCTCGCCTGACGAAAGCCATATTGGCTACGACCGTCGCAGTGACCTTAGGGCAGGTTGCTAATGCCGCCGCAGACGTTGATATAGATGATGACGGCCTAATTGAAATCAGTACGTTACAACAGCTCGATTTAATGCGTTACGACCTTGCTGGTACAAGCTTGGCGATAGCACAGGTTGTCCTGCCACTGGCTGTAACGGTTATGAGCTGGTTAATGATCTGGACTTCGATACCAACGGCAATGGCGTTGCCGACGCAGGTGATGAGTTCTGGAATAATGGTTTGGGGTGGACACCGATAGGTTGGATATCTCGGTATTCTATTTCAAATTTTACTGCGATATTTGAGGGAAACTCGCACACAATTTCTAATCTTTACATGTCTGGATTTAATAGTAATTACGCCGGGTTATTTAGTAAGGTAATTAACGCAGAATTTAGAAATATCGAATTGGATAGTCCAAAAATTCTAGCCAATGGAATTCAGTCTCGTAACTATGTCGGTAGTCTGGCTGGTTATGCCAAAGGCTCAATACTAAATAATATTTCAGTAAATAATATTACAGTGGAAGGGTATAGCTCTGTTGGAGGCGTTATTGGTTCTTTCAAGGATGCTATATCGGCAACGGATATAGCGGTCACTGGTACGTTGAATACCTATTCGAATACGGGGGGGATTTTTAGTTCTGCAATGGGTGTGTCTCTCGGTAGTTTATTAGTGTTAGAGAATCTTAGTTTCAATGGCACTATTTCGACAGACGACAATGCTGGAGGAGTTGCATCAATAATGAGTTTTAGCAGTCTTACTAATTGTACTATCAGTGGCGAGGTTTCTTCTTATGGTTTTAGTAATGGTGGTGTAGCTTCACTTGTAGCTGATTCAACTGTTAGCCAATGCCAAGTGCAAGCAGATGTTAAGGCTAAGCAGGAAGTAGGCAGTCCATTTACAACTACATCTTATTTCACGGGTGGATTTTTTGGGGATATGAGAAGTTCGCAATTAACTCGTTCTAGCTTCACTGGGAATATTCAATCTATAGATCGGTATGTCGGTGGAGTAACCGGTGCCATTTCGGGTAGTTCGGTTATTCAAGATGTTTCTGTTAGTGGAAACATTAATGCAGATGATTGTTGTACCGGAGGAATTGTAGGGGCTGCGGTTTCTTATATCGATTACGATTTAACGTCTGTTGAAATTGATAATGTTATTGTTACAGCAACGATTAACTCGGGTGCTAGTCAGTGGGCGGCAGGCATACTAGGCTCTAATTGGGCGTCTGCTGAATTGGTTGAGAGTGCATTTAACGTAACAGATACTTATTGGGATGCTGATTTAGCCAGCGGTTTGCCAGCATCAGTCAATAATATTCCTATGGGCGGTGACGGCAAGTTAACCTTCGAACTTCAGTGCCCAACATCACCGGGTGATGTAAGCTGTGATCCAACGATCTTCGCCGATTGGGATGAGAGTATTTGGTATTTCGGTAGCTCAGATGAATATCCTCGCTTAATTGGTGATATTGATGGTGATAGCTATCGCGATGATATTGATGTCGATGACGACAACAATGGTTTAATCGAAATATTCACGCTGCAACAGCTCGATCTTATGCGTTATGACCTTGTCGGTACAAGCTTAAATGGTGATAGCACAGGCTGCCCTGCTACTGGCTGTAATGGTTATGAGCTAATGAATGATCTGGACTTCGATACCAACAGTAACGGAATCGTCGATGCGGGTGATGAATTCTGGAATAATGGGGCAGGTTGGATACCCGTAGGTTGGAATACACCATATTCAATAGATAATTTTTCTGCAATATTTGAAGGTAATTTCCATGCGATTTCTAACTTTTATATATCTGGCTTTGATAGTGATTACGCCGGGTTATTTAGTAAGGTAATTAACGCAGAATTTAGAAATATCGAATTGGATAGTCCAAAAATTCTAGCCAATGGAATTCAGTCTCGTAACTATGTCGGTAGTCTGGCTGGTTATGCCAAAGGCTCAATACTAAATAATATTTCAGTAAATAATATTACAGTGGAAGGGTATAGCTCTGTTGGAGGCGTTATTGGTTCTTTCAAGGATGCTATATCGGCAACGGATATAGCGGTCACTGGTACGTTGAATACCTATTCGAATACGGGGGGGATTTTTAGTTCTGCAATGGGTGTGTCTCTCGGTAGTTTATTAGTGTTAGAGAATCTTAGTTTCAATGGCACTATTTCGACAGACGACAATGCTGGAGGAGTTGCATCAATAATGAGTTTTAGCAGTCTTACTAATTGTACTATCAGTGGCGAGGTTTCTTCTTATGGTTTTAGTAATGGTGGTGTAGCTTCACTTGTAGCTGATTCAACTGTTAGCCAATGCCAAGTGCAAGCAGATGTTAAGGCTAAGCAGGAAGTAGGCAGTCCATTTACAACTACATCTTATTTCACGGGTGGATTTTTTGGGGATATGAGAAGTTCGCAATTAACTCGTTCTAGCTTCACTGGGAATATTCAATCTATAGATCGGTATGTCGGTGGAGTAACCGGTGCCATTTCGGGTAGTTCGGTTATTCAAGATGTTTCTGTTAGTGGAAACATTAATGCAGATGATTGTTGTACCGGAGGAATTGTAGGGGCTGCGGTTTCTTATATCGATTACGATTTAACGTCTGTTGAAATTGATAATGTTATTGTTACAGCAACGATTAACTCGGGTGCTAGTCAGTGGGCGGCAGGCATACTAGGCTCTAATTGGGCGTCTGCTGAATTGGTTGAGAGTGCATTTAACGTAACAGATACTTATTGGGATGCTGATTTAGCCAGCGGTTTGCCAGCATCAGTCAATAATATTCCTATGGGCGGTGACGGCAAGTTAACCTTCGAACTCCAATGCCCAACAGTCCCAGGCGATGTAAGTTGTGATCCAACCATCTTCGCCGATTGGGATGCCACCGTTTGGGATTTCGGTACTTCTACCGATTATCCAGTACTGCGGTAAGGTGTTTATCTAACTAAGTGCAAACTTGGTAGGTGAAAAATTAAACAGGCGCTTCGGCGTCTGTTTTTTTATGTCGATTGTTTTGAGGCTTTTCTTCTGCGTTGGTACGGTTGAAATAGTCTTTGTGGTAATGTTCATCAGTGCTGCCGGAACCCTATTTAGCCTCGGCGGTTATTCTCATCTTAAATAGGAATGATAATTATGAAACACACCGTATTAGCTCTTATCATGGGCACAGCATTAGCTTTGCCTGTATACGCCGACGATTCTAAGCAATTGACGCCAGAGCAAGTCGAAGCAATTAAGCAAAAGCGTGATGAAATGCATCCTGAAATGAAAGGCAAAAAGGCCGAGATGGATGCTAAGAAAGCAGAAATGGATAGTAAGCGCGCTGAGCTAGAAGCTCGTAAAGCAGAACGCGAATCCATGGAGAAAAAGAAAGCTGAGTTGGATGGTAAAGCTGGTAAGAAAGCCGAGATAGAAAAAACAAAAGCTGAACGTGATGCAAAACGCGCTGAACTTGAAGAGCGTAAAGCTAAGCGTGAAGAAATGGATTCAAAACGTGCAGAGCTTGAAGATCGTAAGGCTAAGCGCGAAGAAATGGACGCAAAAAAGGCTGAACTTGAAGAGCGTAAGGCGAAACGCGAAGAAATAGAAGCTATGGAAAAGAAGCGTGCCGAAGTAGAAGATCGCGCTAAAAACGAAGCGGCACCTGCAAAAGAAGCTGCAAATAAAGCAGAGAAAGAAGAAAAGAAAGAGAAAAAATGGTGGCAGTTCAGTGAATAATGACTGAATTATCATCCAATAAAAAACCCGCATAATGCGGGTTTTTTATGGTTCAAAAATCGTTCAGTAATTACTGAGCTTGATAATCGAACATAGAGAACCAGCTTTCCGCTACATGAGAGTCGTGCTCTGCACCATTAAAGTAGCTTTCTGCGGCTTGGTTATTTTTTAGCTGCACTTCTAAGAACGCAGTTACTAGAGTGCGGAACTTAGCTTTTTGATCTGGGTTGCTGCTGCCGTACCAGTCAAAGTGGCTAGCACCAGTATAAATTGCCAAACCTCGCTCGATATTGGTTGGCAAAGAGGCGTAGAAAACATCACTGTAGTAGGCGAGTTCGTCGTTTTCACTGCCTAGCACCAGCATCGGTTCTTGAATGTTTTCGTATGCAGGTGAGTATTGACCTAACCAAGGTGCTAGTGCGATAGCGCTCTTATAGCCGGTCCCCATTTCTCCAGCTGCTAGTAATACGCCGCCGCCGCCCATAGAAAAGCCCATAAGGTTACGGTTATCAAGATCAATTTCGCCTTTGATAGGGCTGCCAGTGCGGCTATTTTCAGTTGCCAACATGTCAAAACCACCATGTTGTGCTGTTGCCCATACTGGTGGAAATCCTAAAGTGTTAGTTGGTGTCATGGTGATAACAACGTAACCATGAGTGGTCAGATGCTCAGACAGCCATTCCATTTGTTCTTTAGTATTAGTAAAGCCGCCAGTTAACGTAGTGGCAGGGTACGGGCCATCATTCAGATCGCAAGGGTAAGTAATACGCGCAGAAGCATAGGTATCAGAGGCTATGCCATTTTCGTATGAGCATACTTCGTAGGTACCTGGGTTGGTAAGATCTTGTGCGGTTGGATCAGTGGGTTCAGTTGGAGTGCTGCCACCAAAACAACCTTGAAGAAACGCTGCACATGCAATCGGTGCAATACGGAAAGCGGTTAAATATTTCATACCTGACCCTGCTATTTTTATAATTAGTAGGGCCAGAATACGGATCTTAAGTGTGACGTCATTCGCTTTTTTCGACTTTTTCTAAAGTAGTCCCATCGGGGTACATAATTGGCCATATATGACGATGAATCACAGAGTTTCGGTGATCATTAGGTATCAATAGGAGCAATGGCTAGTTCCGTTCGATACCCTAATGAGCTATCTGATGTCACCGCGCAAGGATAGTACACGTTCTTGTAAATATTCCGGTGACGCATCCATGGGCTGAACTTGGTCGCCTGCAATCAGCTCTACTCGTGACCAAAAGCGACGCGGCATGCGGGTGAGGGCTGGGCTACCTTTATGGCTGAAAAAGCTACCCCATAAACCACGCAATGCCATAGGTATAACGGGCACGGCATCACTTTCCAAAATTTTGCTTACACCATTACGGAAAGTGTCCATTTCTCCGGTGGTTGTCAGCTTTCCTTCTGGAAATATACACACCACTTGGCCATCACGTAATTCTTCAGATATGCGTTGGAACGCCATTTCATACGCTTCAGGGTCGGCTTTCTTGGAGTCTATTGGTATGGCTTTGCCAGTACGGAAAATAAAGTTGAGAACGGGGATGTTAAAAATGGGCTTAAACATTACAAAGCGAACAGGGCGTCGACAAGCCCCGCCGATAATTAAGGCATCCATAAACGAGACATGATTACACACGAGTACGCATGGGCCTTCTTGCGGAATTTTATGCAAGTCGGTATGAGTAACACGGTAAATAGTATGGGTGATCATCCAGATTAAAAAGCGCATCGCGAATTCTGGAATCACGGTATATATGTAGATAACAACCAGAGCATTCAGTATCGCCAGCAAGGCGAAGAACTCCGGAATGCTCCAATCAAATATACCTAACAGTACAAAGGCGGTTGCTGCTGAAAGTACCATAAATAGAGCGTTCATAATGTTGATCGCGGCGATTGTCCGCGAACGATGTGCTTCTTCTGAACGTTCTTGCACCATGGCATACAGTGGCACGATGTAAAAACCGCCAAAAATACCGATCAAAGCAAAGTCTGCGATAACGCGCCAAGCACCCGCCTGGCTAATAAATGTCTGAGCGTTAATAAGCTCGGTTCCGGCCGCGATAAGTGGATGGAAATATAAATCCAAGCCGAAAATAGTTAATCCGATAGAGCCAAACGGTACTAAGCCCAGTTCAACTTTATGTCCAGATAAACGCTCACAAAGTAGAGAGCCTAGGGCGATACCGATAGAGAAGGTGGCGAGAAGAACGGTCACTACACTTTGATCACCGCCAAGGTTTAAACGCGTAAATCCATAGAGTTGCGTTAGGTAGGCAGCACCTAAAAACCAAAACCAAGAGATTGCCATAATGGCTAAAAAGACGGGTTTATTAGTGCGACTAAAAGCAACCGTCCGCCACGTTTCGGTAAAAGGATTGAAGTTGATTTTAATATCACTGCCTAACGATGGCGCACTAGGTATTTTACGGCTAGTGATATACCCCAGTACGGCGATAGCGATAATAATGGCGCCAATAATCTCTGGACCTTGGTCGCTGATAGCGAACAGGCCCGCTGTAATCGTGCCGAGAAGAATCGCAAGGAAAGTACCCATTTCTACCAAGGCATTGCCGCCCACTAATTCATCGGAACGCAAGTGCTGAGGAATAATGCTGTATTTCGCTGGGCCAAAGAAGGCCGACTGTGTGCCCATTAAAAATAGCAACAGCATTAAGCCCCATGTGTAACCCATTAAGAAACAAGCACTGCCAAGTATCATAATGACGATTTCAAGCAATTTGACGTAGCGAATTAAATGAGACTTCTCATACTTGTCAGCCAATTGTCCTGCCAGCGCAGAGAACAAAAAGAAGGGCAAAATAAAGAGGAGGGCACCAAGATTATTCATCAAGTTAAGATCAAGTCCCGAGCTTAATAAGCCGAAGGTCACCATGGCCATCAACGAATTTTTAAACACGTTGTCGTTAAATGCGCCTAAAAACTGGGTCCAGAAGAAGGGGGCAAAACGACGAGAACCCAATAGAGCGAATTGCGAATGTTCGCGCGGGGCAGGATTGTTGAGTGGCTGTTTGTTTTGGCCTTCCATGTGCGTTCCTTGTGAAATTGTTATTAGCTAACCAGATTATCTATCTTACGTTGCTTCGTGTCAGTAGGCTTATTTGTCTTGGATATTTGCCGCGAGGTGCAAATCAATGTGTTGAGCCTGATAGCACCAAAGTATGTGTTCGTCGGTTTCGCTGCGGAAACGTCTTGTATAAGTATGTTGGAACGGCGTTTCCAGAACATTGTGTTGAATGAATTGAACCTCGCCTTTCTCATCTTGCTCTCGCCAGCAAATCATTCCAGCTTTGTCTCTATAAAACAGCAAATCGCCTAAACTCCAGCCTAAATCGGAGGTTTCTTTTACTGAAATATCGTTATTCGTGCGGATGCGTTCAATGGATGCAGAAATTGAAAATTTGTCATTTTTCCATTCGAGAATTTGCAGATCGGTTGGGTAATTTAACGGGTTACCACGGCGATCCGTATGCTGCAGTCGAATAATAAGTTGATAATGGAGCATGATGTGCGCACTGAATTTGAGTAAGGCGACATTATATCAGTTACAGATCCGGCCACCCACCGACACTGGCGGTTATGAACCTTGGCCCAACGTGCAAACCTGCTTAAATGGTTCTCAGTGAATAACAAAAAATTAGCTTTAAGGTATTTCTATGAATCTCATTGGCAAAATTGTTCTCGTAACCGGCGCAGGCAGTGGTATTGGTCGTGAAACCGCCAAAGCCTTTGCAAAGGAAGGGGCTAAGCTCGTGCTATGTGATATCAAACCCGAAGCCGTGGCCGAAACTGCGGATCTTATCGGTAGCGCGGTGGTTCTTACTGACGTTGTTGATGTTTCCAGTAAGGATGGGATGAAGGCGTTTGCTGAGCGCGTATCTGCAGAAGTCGGCGTTGTCGACGTATTGGTGAATAATGCCGGTGTTGGCTTAGCCGGTGGTTTACTGGATGTATCGGAAGAAGACCTAGAGTGGGTGATGAACATCAATCTTTGGGGCGTCATGCACGGCTGCAAACAGTTTGTACCGAAAATGGTAGAGCGTAAGCAGGGTGGGCATATCGTTAATGTCGCATCGGCTGCCGGTTATTATGCGTCTGCGGGTATGTTGGGATACAACACATCCAAATTTGCAGTATTTGGTTTTACTGAGGCGTTGCGTGAAGATATGCGTCCATTCGGTATTGGCGTTACTACCGTATGTCCGGGGGTTGTACATACCAATATTATTAATGAAACCCGTATGGCGGGGGCGGCTGATGAAGCAGGCATTCGCAATAAAATTGATAAAATTTATGCCAAACGCGGTTATGGCCCCGATAAAGTTGCTGCGGCGATTGTTAAGGCCGTGAAAAAGAATAAAGGTATATTACCGGTCACTCCGGAAGCTTGGGTAATGTACGTTATGAATCGAATTTCCCCCGTATTTTCGCATTGGCTATTTGGCAAAGTGGAGCGTGCTTCAACTCCTGAAACAGCGGGTTCTTCATTCACGCATCCGCAATATAAACGCTGACTAAAGCGCGAAGTGCTGCCATTGTGACAGCACTTCTATTTCTACCGGACTTACTCGTTATTGCTGAATATTCAATTCGTAGCGACTCAATAATTCCTCATTTTTGCCAACGTCTTCTCGTATGGTCTCAAGACGTTTGGCCGCTGACTTATCACCCTTTAAATACAGATCAAACCAAGCAATTGCCATGGCTTTATAGCTTTCACGATTGGTGGTGATTTCTGCCCGATACCATTGTTGATGACGACCATTGCGATAAACAGCCAGCGCATTATCAACTCCAGCGCTGGTCACTCGGCCGTAGATCTCCTCAATAGACTCGTTGGTTACGAGTAAGTCTCGATCTCCAGCAATAATCATGGTGGGTACTGCAACGTTTACTTTTAAGCGATCTTCCGCTTTCAAAAATGGTGCAAATGCCGCTAATGCTTTCACGTCTTTTTGCAGTTCACTACCGGCTAGTAGGGTCCCGCCACCGCCCATGGAGAAGCCAGCGATGCCGCGGCGTTCGATATCGATTTTGCCTTTTAATGGGCTGTCGATTCGGTTGTTTTCTGCGATGAGTGTTTTTTGTCCGCCAAGATGAGCCGTCGTCCATTGCGGTACGTCGCCGTAGATATCAATCGGGGACATGGCGAGTACAACGTACCCTGCATCGGCCATTGCTTCGGCCATCCACTGAAGATTCCGATAAGTGTTGTTGTAGCCTGCAGTAAGGGTGGTTGCAGGTGTTGGCGCTGATAGCTCACATGGGTAAAAAAATACGGCCTCTTTATAGGCATCGGTAGCGGGCATTTCGTGTTGGCAAGTCTGAGCCAGAGCTTTTACCTGAATTGAACTTAGAATGAGTGCTAGCAGTAATCGCATGGGCAGACGTGTAAATTGGGTTGTCATACGTGTTCCATCTTTTTATTGTTTTTAAGTAATGATTTATATGAAACCTAAACGGCTTGAAGAAGAGTTGCAACTTTCTATTCATAATAAAAAAGCCCGCTAGTTTCCTAGCGGGCTTTTTACTTTTATTTCAGGCTAGCTGAGATAAAAGAGGGCAGTCTGATTAGGCGAGCAGTACCTGCTTAGCTGTTGGCGGCGATAATATCGCGCAACACCATCGGCAGAATGCCCTTGTGGCGAATCTGCTCAAGCTCCGATGAGGTATCCACGCGCGACAGTAGCTCGACCTGTTCGGTTGAACCGTCAGTGCGCTTGATCGTCAGCGTCACAGAGCCTCGTGGCGTCATAGTATCAATGCCCGCCAGATCAAAAGTCTCAGAGCCATTCAAGTTCAGAGAACCCAGCGTCACACCTTCTGGCAATTGCAGTGGCACTACACCCATGCCGACTAAGTTGGACTTGTGAATACGCTCAAAGCTCTCGGCAATAATGGCTTTCACCCCCAACAGAGCAGGGCCTTTAGCCGCCCAGTCTCGTGATGAGCCAGTACCGTATAGTTTACCGCCGAAGACCACAGACGGCGTGCCTTCCTGTTGATAGCGTGACGCAGCATCGTAGATCGACATCTTCTCCGCGTCGCCGTTGGTGTTGTAGTAATTCGTCACCGCCCCTGTGGTGCCCGGCAGCATCAGGTTTCTGGCTTTGACGTTGCCGAAGATACTGCGCAGCATAACGTGGTGGTTACCGCGACGTGCGCCGAGGGAGGTTAGGTCATTAGCATCCACGCCGATCGACAACAGGTACTCTCCCGGTGGTGAATCCGGGCGGATGCGGCTCACCGGAGAGATATGGTCGGTGGTGGTGTTGTCATCACACATCACCAGCATACGTGCGTTGCTGATGTTGTTCAGAGAATCTTCTGGTGTCTCCAGAGCGAAACCATCGAAGAAAGAGATTTCCTGAATGTAGCTCGATTTTTCGTCCCACTGATACACAGGGCCGGTCGGTGATTCCAGCGTCTGCCAGGTCTCGGGGCCAGCGAGTGAGTTTTCGTAGGTTTCACGGAAGGCTTTCGGGTCCATGCACTCATGCATGGTTTGCGTAATTTCCGCGTTGCTCGGCCAGATGTCTTTCAGGAACACATCATTGCCATTAGCGTCTTTGCCCAGCGGCTCTTTGGTGACGTCGATATTCACGTTACCGGCCATGGCCATAGCGACGACAAGCGGCGGCGACATCAGGAAGTTAGTGTCGACATCTGGGTGGACACGGCCTTCGAAGTTACGGTTACCGGACAACACGGAAGACACAATAATGTCGTGGTCACGCAACGCCGCTTCAATGCTCGGCGCCAGTGGGCCAGAGTTACCCACACAGGTCGTACAGCCGTAACCTGCGGTGTTAAAACCGAGGGCATCAAGATGCTGCTGCAACCCAGCTTTGGTGAGGAAGTCAGTCGCTACCGGTGAGCCTGGGGCAAAAGAGGTTTTTACGCCGTCGGGCACTTTCATGCCCAGTTCATTGGCTTTTTTCGCCAGCAGGCCTGCGGCAATCAACAGACCTGGGTTCGAGGTGTTGGTGCAGGCGGTAATCGCGGCGATAACAATATCGCCATCTTTCAGTGTGCGCTCCGGCAGCGATTGGAAGATACCGGCTTCATCCGCCTTAACAGGCGTCACAGTCACTTCTTCCGGAGTGCGCCCGCCAGCCGTCGCGGTCTGTTGGAATACCTTGCCGATATCGCCAAGAGGCAGGCGGTCTTGTGGCTTTTTAGGGCCAGCAACAGATGGCTCGACGGTCGACAGATCAAGATGCAGCAGGTCAGTGTAGCGCGGGAGTTTCTGGCCAGCTTTCCACGCCATGTTCTGCGCCTGATAGTAGGCCAGAGGCAGGTCGCCATCACGGCCGGTGGCTTTCATGTAATCAGCGGCGATTTCATCAAACGGGAAGAAGCCCATCGTCGCGCCATATTCCGGCGACATGTTGGCGATGGTCGCCCGGTCCGGCAGTGACAAGTTGGCGCTGCCTTCACCTACGTATTCAACGAATTTACCGACAACACCGCGCGGATATTTACGCAGCATTTCGGTGATGGTTAATACTAGGTCGGTTGCCGTGACGCCTTCTTTCAGTGCGCCCGTCAGCTCAACACCAATCACCTCAGGTGCCAGCATCTGCATAGGCTGGCCCAGCATCGACGCACCGGCTTCAATACCGCCGACGCCCCAGCCAACAATACCCAGCGCGTTGGCCATTGGCGTGTGGCTGTCCATGCCGATCAGGGTATCCGGGATCATCAGGTCATCTTGATTGAGGTAGCCCTGAGCCAGATACTCCAGATTCACCTGATGCACGATGCCCGTTTGCGGCGGAATAATACGAATAGTATTGAACGCCTGCGCACCCCATTTGAGAAAGCCATAACGCTCTTTGTTGCGTGCCGCTTCCAGCTCGCTGTTAATGCGCAGCGACGCCGGGCTGCCGGTGTTATCCATAGTGACGGTGTGGTCGATCACCAGATCAGCACGCACCAGAGGCTCAATGATCGCTGGATCAAGACCCATACGCTGTACCGCAGAGCGCATCGCCGCAAAATCGACGATGGCAGGCGTACCACTCAGATCGTGCATGATCACACGACCCGCAGTGAACGGAATCTCTACCGGCTCGGTACCCTGATGCGCTGGCCAGTTACCCAATGCCTGCAACTGCTCAACCGTGATGCCGTTCTTGCCGACGTTACGGGCAATCCCCTCAAGGATAGGGCGCAGAGAAAATGGCAGTTCATCCAGATTGATGCCTAAGCGTTCTGCCGTCTCTGGCAAGCTGTGAAAACGATGAGACGTGCCTGGCAGCGTTTTGATCGAGCTGGATGGGTCAAAATTAGTGGCTGATGTCATGCTGGGTACCTAGTGAGAACAGGGTGTGCCGGAAGCTTATGAATTGTCAGCAATTTTAGCGGTGTGAGGAGGTAAATCAAGGTTTACAAGCGCCGTTTGGACGGGATTGTATACAACTTTGCGTAATTCAAGCGTAAGCGTCAGCACTCTTTGTGTCAGGGAGCGGGTGATAGTGCTATAAAATATCGCAGCCCACGACCAACCCCCTCCGATCGTACGCAGTTCTTGGCGACTAAATCGCCCAAATCACGAGTCGCGGTGGCCTTGGAACATTTGCCTAGCGCGGCGTATTTTTGCGCACTTATGCCGTTAGGGAAGCCTTCTTTCCCGGCTTTGAATACCTTGTTTATAACCGCTTTCTGACGTTCTGATAACGCCGTATTTTTGTGTCGCTGCCAGAAATCGGTTTTCTCAAATATCGTAGATACCTTTTCTGCTGCTTCTTGTTGTGCTGCGATCAGTGTATGGATAAACCAGCTGAGCCAGACAGTGATATCGAGCACGGCAGGGTCATCCAGTTCAGACCTGTCACAGCAACTGGCGGCATTCAGTTGGCGATAGTATTCCTTTTTGTTCTTTTCGATATGAGTCGACATGCTGAGCACTACGGGCATACCTAAATCCTGCGCCAGTGCGTATTCGATAATGGCACGGCCGATCCGGCCATTACCGTCATCAAATGGGTGAATAACCTCAAACCACAGATGAGCAATGCCAGCGCGGATCACGCCTGGTATTGGCTGATTGTCTTCTTGGTTATCTTGATGGCTGTCTTGATTATTAAACCAGTTTAGGAACTCAGCCATGAATGCTTCAAGGTTCTGGGCGGGTGGGGCTTCGTAATGCACTCGCTCATATCCAACCGGCCCTGAAACGATCTGCATAGGTTCCGGGCTGTCTCTCCATTGGCCGACTGTTAGTTCGTTGTGCAGAATATTGTCTTCAAAGCCTGCGAGCACCATACGGTGCCAGTTGAACAGCATCTCTTTGCTGAGTGGCTTATTGAAATGTTTGCGCACGTCCACAAGCAGCGCCGCCATTCCCTCGGCTTTAACGTCAGCGACGTTGATGGGATTAGGGGTCAGGTTCAGATAGTTCTGTAATGAGGAGCGCACACTGGCCGGATTCAGGCTCTCCCCCTCAATCAAGCTAGTATTGATCGCCTCATCCACCATCAGATCCAACTGAGCTGCAATGGAGTCATCCAGATCCGTATGCGCCAGACTGCCGGACAGCTGGGCGGCTTGCTTGGCGTAATGGTAAGCCAGAGCCGACAGCTTACTGCTGTCGTAGCTGAACTTGGGCCAGTGTTTATGTTGCCAGATGTAGTTCATGGGCTGTCCGGGTGGCTGTGTTGTGCCTTGTTTATAGCGCTATGAGCCGCAAATTTCACATTTGCGGCTCATTATTGTTGGTTATTTGAGCCGTAAAGGCAAGTTTTGCGGCTCAAGGCGGGTTGTTATTTGAGCCGTAAAGAGGACTTAGTGAATGATGATGGAGCTAAACGCTGTTAGGGGAGGCCGGGTGCCAGTAGAAGGTAGAACGCAGGAGCAAGAAACCACGGCTTTTTCTCTTACTGTGACCGTCTGTGTAGCTCTAAAATCAACGACTCTGCCCCGTTGAATCTATACAACGCCGCATCAATAAGAAAGACAAGACCGCAAGTCCGATATTAACCAGAAATATTGCAATATGTGCCAGATCGAATTTAACAAGATGCGATAAAGCTAAGGCAGCCAACGGTAAGGTTATCTGTATCGACCAAGCCTTTCCTTTGAATGCTGCCAGTCCAAAAAATAATGCAACAGCGCTATTCAATATTGGTATCACCAAACCTGACAACAAAGGCGGTATGTCCAATAATGACGTGACGCCTAGCAAGCTCAAGGTAATAGTCAGCGCTAGTACAACAAAAGTAACACTACCAAGCACTTTAATCCCCCAGCCTAACTATATAAATCGCGGCATTTTTCACGTGCCCATCTAGAGAACTCGAAAGAAATGATAAACCGGCTGCCAGAGAATCCCTCAAAGACAAGATGGTATTTTCAGTAAGTGCTTTAGTGGTCACTCGCTTGGGACCCATTCCCAGCTTGAAATATTCTTTTACCTGCCTGTTGGTCATGGCAGGGTTCTCATATTTAAGCACTTCTCTTGCAAGTCTCGCCCTTGCAGGTCGGCTTGCACTGCCTACCTTTGCAGCCCCCAGAGTGATACCTGCCCGGCCCATTATTTTCATCACCTTAGTCATAGCAATAGCCGATGCCCCAACCCCTAACAATGAAACTCCGTCCAAGACCTTCATAGTCGTATGATAAGCAGGAATATTATCGTAAATCTCGTTAGTTTTTGGGTCTGTAATTGCGTTATAGGTACGGACGGCTGAAACGGCGCAGGATGCACCAGTTGCCACTGTCGCAGCATACCCAATGCTGGTTAACGCTAGACTAGTACCACCAGTAACAGGGGCCGCAGCGGTAGAGCCAAACGTAACCAAAGCAGCAATCACCGCCGCCGAACAGTTGATGGCTGCCAGCCCGGCTTCCTGGCCAATGTTGCCCCAGTCATATTGAGAAGCAACCTCTGCGTCGAGGTCGATAACAAGGTAATCCCCGGCAGCCAGACACGAATTGTTTTCCCGAATAACCGAGGTGCCCTGATTGGTATTGAGAATGATACCAATCCCTGTCAGCGCAGGAATTTTGTCGATTTCATAAGTGATCGTTTGATACTTTGTGAGAGGTATTGTCACAACACAACATCCTGTAATAAATATCCATTTAAAGAGTCGGCCATCGATGCCGACCGTAGAGCATCGAAATATACGCTACATCAAAATGCGTAACAACCGGGTTTGATTGATGCCCAGCAGCTCAACATCAATCACCTCAGGAGCCAGTCTGCATTGGCTGGCCCAGCATCGACGCACCGGCTTCAATACCGCCGACGCCCCAGCCAACAATACCCAACGCATTGGCCATTGGCGTGTGGCTGTCCATGCCGATCACTATCCAACCGGCCCAGAAACGATCTGCATAGGTTCCGGGCTGTCACGCCACTGCCCGACGGTCAGGTCGCTGTGCAGGATATTGTCTTCAAAGCCTGCCAACACCATCTCGTGCCAGCTGAATAATGTTTCTTTACTGAGGGGCTTGTTGAAATATTTGCGTACATCGACGAGAAGCGCCGCCATTCCCTCTGCTTTAACATCGGCGACGTTGATAGGAGTAGGGGTTAGGTTCAGACCAAATTTTAGGTTTAAGAAGTATTGTAATGAAGAACGCACACTGGTCGGATTCAGGCTCTCACCTTCGATTAGGCTAGTATTGATCGCCTCATCCACCATCAGATCCAACTGAGCGGCTTGCTTGGCGTACTGGTAAGCCAGAGCCGATAGCTTGCTGCTGTCGTAGCTTACCTTGGGCCAGTGTTTATTGCCGGATATAGTTCATGGACTGCCTGGGTGGCTGTGTTGTGCCTTGTTTATAGTGCTATGAGCCGCAAATTTCATATTTGCGGCTCATTATTGTTGATTATATGAGCCGAAAAGGCTGGTTTTGTGGCTCAGCATAGTTTGCTGGATGAGCCGGAAGGGCTTGTGTCAGGGGATATGAAAAAATTTCTGGGTGGTCCTGACGAATATGAAACTTAATATGACCGTCCATGTAATTCAATTTATGTAATTCGGGGTTGCTCAGAAAATGCATAAAATCAACGACTCTGACCCCTTGAATCCCAGAGAAGCAAGCATCTCCAGAGGTTATTTAGCCGATGAGGATATCAAGATACGAATTGATGACCCTGATAACGGCAGTTGGATGCCAAAAACCAAAGCAGACGCCCGCCCAACTATCTACCCTGATGCAATCGGCCATAACAGAATTCATCGTCAGCGATACTATGACTGGATTCAGAACGCGTTATCCGCAATGGACGATCCATTCCAAGTGAGGGCTTTTCTGAATACAGTTAGAACTCAACTTCTGCACGGCAATATCAAACCAGAAATTAAGCTTCAACAAGAAATAGACGAGGCTGAATATTACGATTGGCTTAAAAAGAATCAAACTCTATGAGCTATAAATTACTGCACGATTACGAGAACACCTTATCTCTTCTTATTGAAAACGAAGAGCTCGGGAAAAGAATGCCTGACTACTCCCCTCGTTATAGGGCTAAACCTCGAGCCGGTAGCTGGGTAGCGCCTGATGCCGAATTTTTCGCTAGTCATAATTACGAAGGAGACCCTGCAGCAACGCCGCCGGATGTATGTACTTGGTCCACTGGCAATCTGGTGTTCAGCGAAGCTGCTTACAAGGTTTTTAAATCATTGCTAGAGCAGTCCGGTGAATTCCTACCGATCAATGTTAACGGTTCGACATACTATCTATTTAATACCTTACTAGTTATACCTGAAGAAGGTGTAAATAAAGACAAAGCTGTAGATGTGATCGATTCTGGCGTCCACCTTGGTTTAGACAACATTATATTCAATGAAGAAGTACTGGACGGCGCAGTTATATTCAAAAGCAGCATAGATCGTCTTGTGCACAGCTACAGCACTGACGAATTCAAAAACCTTTACGACAAGAACGGTTTCAAAGGTCTAAAATTTGAAAAAGTAATGTGTAGTAATTCAGACACGGTCTGACAGTTGCCCGTTTTAAGCTGGTGCCTGTTAGGTTATAGCTGAGTTAATTTCTTTTCGCCCCAGATACGTTTTCCATCTTAGAATCAACGACTCTGACCCCTTGAATCCTTAAATTTACATGCCGACGAAAAGCAAAAAGAATAGTATCACCTGGTGTGACGTCTAGCCCTAATATAAAATCAACGACTCTGACCCCTTGAATCCCTAACGTGGGTGTCCTGATAGGCTCTAGGAAATATGTCCTTCGTTATCATTAGCGAGAATTTTTTAACGGTAAAACAATGCTCTGAAGGGGTAAAGCGGTTTTTGTTTTAATGAGCCAATGATTACGTTGGGAGGGGGATATTGGATTACTGGACGGAGCAACGGCTGGTTTTAAATAGGGTAGAGACTGGGAATCCCGAAAGACCCCAGTCATGCCCCGCAACGACTAACTAAAGTCTTTGATTAAGCCGATGAGCTTGATCAATTCTTCAAGCGGAATGGAGACTCCGTTGACCTTTACTGCACCTTTTACCGTAACGGGTTCTTCCCAGAACGGGATATATTGACTGGTGTTGACCACAATACCTAGGTTGTTGAATTCCACCGTGGTTCCAGAAAGCTGGCCGCCTGTATAAACCACCGGTCCGTAGTCTGCAGAATCCAGTGCCAGACTGATTTTTTGTGTCAGTAGGTTATAGCCGAAACGACCATTCACCACGCCGGTGGCGTACACCGACTCGGTATTGTCGCTGGCAGGTACCACTTCGAACTGATTCATGGTGAAGGTGACGGTGGCGCCAATGGGGGATAAGCTCACCCCGCCCAAGCGGGCTGATAAACCGTCGGTGATTACGATCGTTTGTGAGCCTGTGTCGCCCGTTAACACTTGGGTGATGCGTGCGCCGATGGCGTCGCCCGTTAAGTTCGGGATGGACGACAGCAGTGGATTAAGCAGGGCGGCGGCTTGTTCTTCATACGTGTCAGCGTAACTGCTGAGTGAGGCAAATAGAAAGGATGAGACTAGGGCCAATTTGGCAAAGAGTGATTTCATTTTTATTATTTCCTTGATTTGAGTAGGCTTTCTGTGACGCAATGTGTCGTCGGGACATTTCCCTAAAACAGAATCAATGAATCACATCATGCCGTTGGCTACTTTTTCTTCAATATATTCGCATTTCAATCCGAATCCGCTTTGGATTCCGGAATCCACCCTATCACGCATTTTTCGATATAGCCAGTCAGCTAAACATAACTTCTCATTGTACGAGCCTATAATTAACTCACCAACTGGAGACTTGGAGGGTGTTCAAAATTCTGTGTCAGCCAGTCACAGGTCGATGTGCGCGTCTAGTCGCCCTTCGAAGTGAATCGACAGCTGCGACAGCGTCAGATTCCAGTTTTGCACCGGGTGCATCCAGCGCTCTGACGCTTTCAAAATACCGGCATACAACAGCTTGAGCAAAAATCAACGACTCTGACCCCTTGAATCGCGGGCTAATAACCCCAAAGATGCCCGTTACGGCAATGGGCAGTATCTGAGTGACATCATTCCGGGCACAAAGCGACCGGGGCAGCTGTCCATGATATTCCTAAATATTCCATGGCAAGGGCGTAAGTTTACCCACCACATCAATATCAACGTAACCGATCTGAATGTCATTCTGGGACGAGAGCACGTGTTACTTGTGCCGAATGAACGACCACTCGACATATCAAATCGTATTACTGGGCACGGAAAGAACTAAGAGGTCATAATGACAGCATACATTTACTCCAAGTGGCATAGCAGCCCCCAGGGAAGTCCTGTTGAGTTTTACAGTGAACTTGATAACGAACGTTATGAAGTCCGGAAAGTAGAAGTGTTCCGTGATGGATCGTATGGATATGCAGATAAGTCGAACGCCACTAAGTCAACGAAATTAGGCGTAGTACCAGTCCCATCACTTGAAGAAATTGCAGGCGATCCAGAATTCGATATCAAAGTCATTACACCGAAGCAGTTTGATGAAAAGTGGCAGGAAGCTACGTCTAAATGACGATCCACTATCTTCAAGGTGATGCGACTTCTCCTCAAGTCGAAGGGAAAGTGATTATTGCCCATGTTTGCAATGATTTGGGTAAGTGGGGACGCGGTTTTGTACTGGCGATCAGTAAAAAATGGAAGCAACCGGAGTTGCAGTATAAATCGCTCTTTTCAGGTGCTGATAAGCCCCAGTTAGGACATGTGCAGTTTGTGCAAGTTGGTGGTGATGTTGTAGTTGCCAACATTATTGGGCAACACGGCATCCGATCCCCACGAAATACGACCGCACCGGCACCTATCAGGTATGACGCGGTACGTGAAGGGCTGGAAAAGATTGGTGAGTTAGCTGTCAGCAAAGTATGTTCCGTTCATATGCCTAGAATCGGCTGTGGGCTTGCGGGAGGAACTTGGGACAAAATCGAACCGTTAATAGAACAGACCTTGGTTTCCATAGGCGTTGAAGTCTACGTGTACGATTTCTAGTTTATTGCAGTGAACGGATAGGCTTTATTAATATGACCGTCCATGTACTTCCGGGTTGCTCAGAAAATGCATGAAATCAACGACTCTGACCCCTTGAATCCAGTAAATGTAAGTATGTTCCGTACGGATACTGTAGCCATGCGGTCGAATGAATTCCCGTACTTCTGTCAGAAACTTACTCTTCGGAATCCTGATCTCCGAATGTAAAGCTTGACTGTTTATGCATACAGTATATCTTCGGGTTTTCAAGAAATCCGACACGCTTTTCATTCGTGCTTGCTCGTTTTGCAAGAGGGTAGTAACGTAAACGTCAAATGAATCAATAACTTGCAAACAGGGTTTACAAGTTTATGTGCGCAGCAGGTCGGAGTTAATAGGCGTGCGCGTTTTTCTGGAAGGGATTTTTTGGTTATGGAAGATTTCGCCGGCAGGTCAATACCTTACGTGGGGTTTCTCGAAAGAGTCACCCAGGATAAGTGCGCACGCACACTAATAAGCTGTTAGCAGTTTCGGAGGTTCATTTGCAATACTATGTAGTCAAAAACTGGTTTGAAGATGACTTTTTTGATTTAGATCCTTTGCTGCAGAAGTTACACATATCTGGAGGGGAACTCTCCGGAAATATTAAGATATCTTACGGGAAAGGAATAGCCGGATTAATTGGTAAAAGGTTAGCTAAAAAAATGAAGCTACCTAATCAAGGCGAGCATAAATTACTTGTTTCTATTTCTCACTCATCCCAAGGGCTACATTGGAATAGGAAATTCAATGATAATAATATTGTAAAATCATTATTTGTTCCCTTTGGTAATAATAAAAGTGGGTACTGGATTGAAACTACAGGTCCTGTTCAAATGAAGTTAACTGTAGATATAGTAAATGGAGGATGGTTTTGGCGTTGTTTAAAAGTTTCGTTATTTGGTTTACCAATCCCTCTTTGTCTCATCCCAAAATCTAAAGCATATAAAATTATTGAAAATGGTAAGTATATTTTCAATGTCTCATTTACTTACCCTTTATTAGGTAGTCTGGTTTCATATAAGGGTATTTTGGATGCGAAATATAACGAGTGATTAACATTAATAATGAATTGAAAATAATGCACGCTTGTGAGCTTGGGGCTGTCGGTGTTTACCGTGGCCATAAGTGTGTTGCTAGATACTTTTTTCGTACTAATCTTGCAGAACTAGATAATATGAGATTTCATGAAAAAAGCCATGTAGAAATATTCAAAAATGAACTCATTAAGCGAAACGCTCGAACATGTCACATGAGCCAATTGTTTTTCTGGGGCGGTTTATTTTATGGCGTATTTATCGGTATGTTTGGTTTAAAGTCTATAGGCATTAGTACAAATTCCATTGAAAGTGTTGTGGTTTATGAACTTGATTTAGTTTTAGATAAACTCGATGACAAATCATCTATTTACGGTGTTATCCAGCAGGTTAAATTAGAAGAGTTAGAGCATAAAGATTCAGGTGAAAATTTAGCGGGTAAAAGCTTTTGGCTATCAAGTTTTATTTCTAAATTTTCGAGGTTTAGTGCATATGCAGCTAAAAGCCTAGCTTCGGTGCTTTAAACTGCTAACAAGCAAATCAATCAGGACTAAAAACAGTTGGTTTTGCTCCTGCGTCGCTAATTTTAACCAACTATTTTTAGCCCATTATTTGGGCGTTAGGCAGATTTATGGATAAAGTCGATGTAGCATTAGATATGTGGTCGAAGTCTCTATGTGAAAAAATTAGTCTTGCCGAACTCTATTCAAGAAATCCAGTAGCGCATAAATGGAAAGCTCCATTTCGAACACTTATTCTACGGGAGTCTATTTCCTGGCGTTTGCATGATCTCTTGTGTCAATCCAAATCCCTTTCTGACGCGAAACATCTTCTAGGAGCAAGAATTCTGCTTAGATCTTCATTTGAAACGCTTGCTTTGTTAGTGTATCTAAACAAATTGATGGATAACGTAGTTAAAGGTACGTTGAGCTACTCAGAGTTCTCCGATAAGACAACGCAAATGCTTTTGGGGTCTAGGGATAAATCTACTAGTTATGAGTCTGTTAATATTCTTACTGTAATAGCGAGGGCAGATAAGAAGTATCAGGGGTTACTTAAAAGTTACCAAGAACTTAGTGAAAGTGTTCACCCAAACTATGACGGCTTGAGTAAAGGATATTCAATTGTTGACCACGAAGAGTACGAAACTGTATTTTCCAATAGGTGGGCTTCTATCTTTGCACTGAAGCACAATGAAAGAATATCCCTATGTATTGATACATTTCTTATGGAATACAACAATGTATGGAATGCAGCTTTCATTGAACTTGAAGTATGGATGGAAAAAAATGATGAAGTCTTGGCTCTACAGGCAGGCGATGCCTAACAAACCGCTGAAATTCGTTACTGCCACAAGAAAAAGCGTGGCCTGCACTAGGACTCGCTTCGCTCGCCTTCAAGCGGGGCGTTAGGCGAATAATCAGATGAGAGATCTAATATCAAGACACCGTCAGGATTTTAATGAAATAAGACGTCTTTGCCTTATTTGTCATGGGATAGACTTTACGACTAGTAGTTTTTCTTCGGGTAATTGCCGATTAAAAATAACTGAAAACTTAGAATCTGCTCTTCAGAATCTAATTTCGAGTAGTTTGTTAAATCTTGCTGTTGCTATTAGAGTTAATCTATATCAAAAAGCTATTTCAAATCCAAATATAGAACTTCCGGAATCATCATGGCTTTATTATGACAAAGAATTAATTGATAGGCCGGCAACATTGAAACAGGTTTGCGATAAAATTATACATGCTGATACAGTCGCTAAGCCTGTGCTCCCTGAAGGTTTATGGAAAGGTGATAGTAAGATTGCAATTCAGTTTAAAGGAGTCGAGTTTGGTAAAAAGGAATGGACGCTAAATATAGTACTTGAGAGGTTCACTGAAGATGTTCTTAATCTTTTAGATGAAATAGAGTCTAAAAATGCCTAAAAATGCCATCAATTTGACCGCCTTACGCTCCGCTTCAGTCGGCAAATTATGGCGGCGTTACATCAAATAGGATTACTCATTCATTATTAGGGCATTTCCAGTAAGGTTGCTGGCTGAAATCCTATTGCCGCTATGAGTTGATTATGTCCATACAATAAAAAACCGGCGCCTCTTTCGAGTGCCGGTTTTTTATTTGTTTAACCCGCTGCCTGAGCCTGAAGGTCAGGGCAGTGGGCTATTCGCCTCAGAAGTACTGATTAAACAGCTTTCAGAGGAATCGCTGGGCGAGCCAGGTCTTTAGACGGTGGAGCGAAAGACGTCAGGTTGATACCGTCAACCGCTGCTTTGTACTCATCCAGAGTCGGGAAACGACCCAGAATAGTAGACAGAACAACCATTGGGGTAGAACCCAGCAGAGACTCACCTTTCTTCTCGGCGCTGTCTTCTACTACACGGCCTTGGAAAAGACGGGTAGAGGTGGCAAGAACAGTATCACCTGCTTCTGCTTTCTCTTGGTTACCCATACATAGGTTACATCCAGGGCGTT